>Kit_p2__coassemble_345_pt1 | contig 66381 bp, 52 predicted proteins | sample Kit_p2__metabat2_high_PE_005 | metagenome-assembled genome bin Kit_p2 | reverse complement strand
GATTGATTATATCTTATTAGCCACTCCTGTTACAACATTAGTATAGCACTTCAAAAATGGATCATATAAGGGGACCAATATGAAAATTGACAGACTGCATATATCAGATTTTAGAGGGATCGAGGAACTGACTCTGGAATTTGAAGGGAAAAGCGCGATTCTGTTCGGGATCAATGGCGCGGGAAAATCCTCCGTATTATGGGCGATTAATCTTCTTTATGCCCCGATCATCAATAAAATCGTTAAACAGAGATTTAAGCAGAATATCAATCTGGAGCTGAAGGATATCAGAACTGGAAAAGCATCGGCAGATCTGGAGGCCCTGTTTCTTCTGGAGTCAGAGGGAGAAGCACGGCCCCTTCCGTTCAGGCGGAACATTACCTGCGAAAATAGAAGGGATATGGATTCTGCCCAGCTGGAAAGGCTCGTGGCAGCCTATGAGGATCTGTATGTGGGAGGATTTCATGTGGATGGTGCCAACCGCCCTGTGTATGAAAATTCAGATTTTGATCTTCCTGTTTTTGCCAATTATGGGGTCAACCGCCTGGTATTAAAGACTCCTCTGCAGTTCAGAAGAAAGCCTTCCTTTGGCCAGTACAGCGCCTTTGACAGGGCGATTGAAAATCAGATTGCATTTGACAGTCTGTTTGAATGGTTTTTTGACCAGGAATTTTATGAGAATCTGAAACAGAAGGACGATCCCGGGTATCAGGACAAGGCGCTCTGCGCAGTAAAACGGGCAATGCTGGCAATGCTGCCGGATTGCGCGGATATCCACATCGTGGCAAGGCCATATTCCATGCGTATTATGAAGCAGGGAGAAAATCTGGATATTCTCCAGCTCTCGGATGGAGAAAAGTGTACGCTGGCATTATTCGGAGATATAGCCAGGAGGCTTGCCATTGCCAATCCGTCCCTGGAAAACCCGCTGGAGGGAAAAGGTGTAGTATTGATTGATGAGATGGAACTCCATATGCACACGTCATGGCAGAGGACCGTAGTTCCAGCATTGCGGAGGACCTTCCCAAATCTCCAGTTTATCATAACGACACATTCTCCCCAGATTTTAGGGGAAGCGGGGGACGATTTTAAGGTGTTCTCCATGGAAAGAACCAGAGATACGATCCAGGTTCAGGAGCTTTTCTCATTATATGGAATGGATTCCAACGCGATCCTGGAGGATATGATGGGAACGGATGCGTTAAGCCCTTTGATCAAAAATACAGCAGATGAGATGTATCAATGGATCGAGAAAGGGAATTATGAAAAGGCAGAACTGCTGGCGGACCGCATTGATACATGGACCCGGGGAAGGAATGCCGATACGGTCAGGGCCAGGATTATGATACGGAGAGGAAAGGCGCGGAATGCACAGAATTGTAAAACGGAAAGAACCGGGACACCTTAAGAAATGGAAAGAAGATTTTCTGAAAAAAATGGGAAGAGAGCCGGGATATGAGGATCTGGCCATGTCAGAGGAGTATGGCAGGCTGAAACAGGAGCTTTTGGAAGAACAGGGTTATATCTGCTGCTACTGTGAAAAGGAAATCGGCGTTCAGAAAGGTGATCATGATATCGAACATTTTATGCCCAGGCATCCAGATAAAAAGAGTCTTACAAAGGAAGAATGCCGCATCTGCCAGGATGCACAGCTGGATTACGGGAATATGATGGTTTCCTGTAAGGGAGAACGATATGATTCCCTGGACCATTGCAACCATAAAAAAGATAACTGGTTTGATTTTTCCTTATGTGTTTCGCCGACGAGTCCCGAGGCTGAGGGTTTATTTGGATTTCGTCTGAATGGGAAGATTTTTGCACTCCACAATGACTGCCGGGCGGAAGAGATGAAAAAACGACTGAATCTGGATACCTATGTTTTACAGGAACAAAGGAAAGCTGCCTATGATCAGGCGGTGGCTCTGGAGTTTGGGGAAAACGAAGAGCTATGGAATGATCAGAATTATGTGGCAGAGACCATAGAGGAATATAAGAGACGGAATATACAGGGACGATATTATCCATTCTGCTCTATGATTACATACTGCTTGAAAAATTATATGATTTAAAAGAACTGCGAAATCTTTCACGCTCCAGAACCGATCCCGACACAGCCATTATGTATCGGAAAACAGAACCTGCAAAAACAGCTATGACAGCCGCCGCACGGCACCGTCATAGCTGTTTTTATTGGGGATCAGCCCAGAATCCGGAAAAAGTCCACGGTCCGCTGGATCTTTTTCATCAGTGTGTCGAACATCTGGGGAGTTAAGGACTGGGCTCCGTCGCAGAGAGCCTTCTCCGGGTTATTATGGACCTCGATCATCAGACCGTCGGCTCCGGCGGCAATGGCTGCCAGGGCCAGGGGCTCTACCATGAAGCGGATCCCGGATGCATGGCTGGGATCCACGATCACCGGCAGATGGGTCTTCTGCTTTAACATGGGGATAGCGGAGATATCCAGGGTATTTCTGGTGGAGGTCTCAAAGGTGCGGATCCCCCGTTCACAGAGGATGACGTTTTCATTTCCTCCGGCCATGATGTACTCGGCGCTCATTAAAAGCTCGTCCAGGGTGTTGGCCAGGCCGCGCTTTAAAAGGATGGGCTTCCGGGTCTTTCCCAGCTCCTTTAAAAGCTCGAAGTTCTGCATATTCCTGGCTCCCACCTGGATCACGTCCACATCTTCAAAAAGAGGAAGGTGCTCGGCGCTCATGATCTCTGTGACCACTGGAAGTCCCGTGGCCTTTTTTGCTTCCAGAAGAAGATCCAGGCCCTGCTCATGGAGTCCCTGGAAGGCATAGGGGGAAGTCCTGGGCTTGAAGGCCCCGCCCCGTAAAAGGCGGGCTCCGGAGCGCTTCACATCCTCGGCCACCTGGGTGATCTGCTCTCTGGTCTCGATGGAGCATGGACCGGCAATGACCTGGAAGTGCCCGCCGCCCATCTTCTGGCCGCAGACATCCACAACCGTATTTTCCGGATGCATGGACCGGCTGGCCTTTTTATAGGGCTCCCGGATCCGGCGCACATCCTCTACCACGTCCATGGCCTTCAGCCAGTCCTCATGGATCGCTGTGGTGTCTCCGATGAGGCCGATGAGGGAGGTCTGGGTTCCCTGGGAAAGATGGAGCTTAAATCCCTTGTGCTCAAGCTCCTGCTTCAGGATCTCTACTTTCTCCGGATTGGCATTTCGTTTTAAGATAATGATCATATTCGTTTTCCTCCTGGTTGAAATAGCAAAATGGGGATCTCTTGCGGTGGACCGCTCCTGCGATAAAATTCCCGTCCGCTGCATGGCAGTCCCCACGGAGCGTTTTCATGTCATAAGACGCTCTTTCCTATTACATGAAAAAACCGGCGTCTGCTGGGAATGCAAACACCGGCTCCTGGTTTTCGGAAATCTTTAAGAGAAATCGGGAGAGGTTTGTTTTCCGCAGCAAAAGCAGTCCGCGCTATAATAATAGCCCGGAAAGGAATAGTAGAAATAAAAAGCGTTCCATGCGGTATTCTTCATGATCGGCTGCGTCCTTTCTGAAATCTCATGTTCTGGAAACCATCATACAGCGGATGGTTCCTTTTGTCAACCGAAATTTTAACCATTTAAAGCGTAACGGTTTTAAGTGAGAGAGATCGTGCTGGAAATAACATCCACACACTTCTGGATCCCCAGCCGTCCGCTGTTTAAGCAGAGGTCATAATTCTTCGGCTTTCCCCATTCGTTGCCGCTGTAATACTGGTAGTAATCCCGGCGTTTCTGGTCGATGGTACGGATCCTTGCCTCCATTTTCTTTACATCCACGGTCTCATCCTGTTCCAGGGAGAGCAGCCGTTCCACCCGCTTTTTTAAGCTGGAGCAGATGAACACGGAGAACGAGTCTTCCACGATCACGTCCGAACAGCGTCCGATGATGACACAGGGGCCCATATTGGCCATTTTTTTGATGATCCGGGACTGGATCACAAAGAGCTGGTCAGAAACGGGTACCTCATAGGTGGAAGAGAAGGGATCGATCACGGCGTACTGGTAGTCGATCCGTTCTTTATGGCCGATCACTTCATCATTGGCATGGAAGATTTCCTCGGAGATATTGCTGTCTTCGGCGGCCATGGAGATGATCTCTTTATCATAAAAAGGAATCCCCAGCTTTTTTGCAAGGCGGTAGCCGATCTCCCGTCCGCCGCTGCCGAATTCCCGGCTGATGGATATGACTTTGCTCATAATTTTGCCTCCCTTTTTGATATAGTATCCCTATCATACCATACTTTCTGCCAATTTCCAACAATTCTCTTTTTTTTCCATGGATTTTCGTGTATCATAGGAGGAAAAACAGGAGGTGTACCATGACTCTGACCCAGCTTCGCTATGTGATCGCCGCCGCCGACACAGGCTCCATGAACGAGGCGGCAAAAAAACTCTTTATTTCCCAGCCCAGCCTGTCCCAGGCCCTCAGGGAGCTGGAAAAGGAGATCGGGATCGAGATATTTTTAAGAAATAACCGGGGCGTGATCCTGACAGAGGAGGGAAAAGAGTTCCTGGGATACGCAAGGCAGGTGACAGAGCAGTATGAGCTGATGGAGTCCCGGTATGTGGAAAAGAAGGACGTGAGGAAGAAATTTGCCGTCAGCATGCAGCATTATACCTTTGCGGTCAGTGCCTTCATCGGGATGGTGAAGCAGTTTGGCATGGAGGAGTACGAGTTTGCAGTGCGGGAGACCACCACCTATGAAGTGATCGAGGATGTGAAAAACTTCCGGAGCGAGATCGGGATCCTTTATGTCAATGAATTCAATAAGCGGGTGCTTTACAAGCTGTTTTCCACCATGGACCTGGAATTTGAGCCGCTGATGGACTGCGGCGTATATGTATATATGTGGAAGGGCCATCCCCTGGCGGGGAGAACGAGGATCTCTATGGAGGACCTGGAGCCGTATCCCTGCCTTTCCTTTGAGCAGGGCCAGTATAATTCCTTCTATTTTGCGGAAGAGGTCCTCAGTACCTATGATTATAAACGTTCCATTAAAGTCAGCGACCGGGCCACCATTTTAAACCTGATGGTGGGACTCTGCGGCTATACCCTTTGCTCCGGCATCATCTGTGAGGAGCTCAACGGCTCCGATTACTGTGCAGTCCTTCTGGAAGGAGAGGAGACCATGACCATCGGATATCTGAAACGGAAGGGGGCAGCCTTAAGTCCCCTGGGGCAGAAATATCTGGAGGAGCTGGGGAAGGTCCTGATATAGAATGATCTGATATAGGAAAAACCTTTAACGAGGCGTATTTTTTCTGTATTGGACAGGGATGCATTTTTGTGATAGCATACCTTCATTACAGAAAATGACTAAAGGCAGGCAGAAGATATGAAGATCACAGAAATCTTATCCCAGGAAAAACCAGTTCTTTCCTTTGAAGTGTTCCCTCCCAAAAAAGAGAGCGCATATGAGACCGTGGAGCAGGCGGCGGTGGAGATCGCCAGGCTTTCTCCGTCGTTTATGAGCGTCACCTACGGGGCCGGCGGCGGCACCAGCCAGTATACGGCGGACCTGGCGGCCTGCCTGGAGAAAAAATACGGAGTCACGTCCATGGCCCATCTGACCTGTGTTTCCTCCACCAGGGAGCATGTGAGGGGTGTGGTGGAACGGCTCAGGGAAAACGGGATCGAAAACATCCTGGCGCTCCGGGGGGATATCCCTTCGGACGGTCATGTGGAAAAGGATTACAGCCACGCCAGCGACCTGGCGGCAGAGCTGGCGGCCATGGGAGATTTCTGCATCGGCGGCGCCTGCTATCCAGAAGGCCATCCCGAATCGAAGAATAAAGCTGAGGACATCCGGTATCTGAAGGAAAAGGTGGACGCAGGCTGTAGCTTCCTGACGACCCAGATGTTTTTTGACAACGATCTGTTCTACAACTTCCTTTACAGGATCCGGGAGGCCGGGATCTCCGTGCCGGTGGTGGCCGGGATCATGCCGGTGACAAACGCAAAGCAGATGAAACGGATCCTCAGCATGTCCGGGACGGTCCTTCCCACCCGTTTTAAAATGCTGTTAGACAGGTTCGGGGATGATCCGGCGGCCATGAAGCAGGCGGGCGTCGCCTATGCCGTATCCCAGATCATCGATCTGGTGGCCAACGGGATCCATGCCATCCATATCTATTCCATGAACAAGCCGGATGTGGCGGAGCAGATCAAGAGCAGCTTATCGGAGATCCTGGTATGATGGAGGACGGGGTCCGCAGGAGCGAGGTGTTCCGATATCTGGGATACGGGAACCGGGTCCCGGATGAGGAAACAGGAGAACTGGCAGAGGAATGCATAAAAGAGATCCTGCGGGCAGCAGAGGAGAAGATCTGTGTACGGGAGTTTCCGGTGACGGTGCGGGACGGGAGCCTGGACTGCGGCTGTTTCCAGACCTCCAGCAGAAGTCTTTTAAAGAACCTGGGCGGCTGCACCCGGGTTCTTGTGATGGCAGCGACCCTGGGAACGGGAGTGGACCGGCTGCTCCTTAAGTACGGAAAGCTTTTTATGGCCAAGGCTGTGGTCATGCAGGCGGCGGCAGCGGCTCTGATCGAGGAGGTCTGTGACAGGAATTTTGAGTCCTGGCGAAAGGAATATGAGGAAAAGGGGCTTTACTTGCGGCCAAGATTTTCTCCGGGCTACGGAGATTTTCCGTTAAGCGTCCAGAAGGACCTTCTGGGAGGGCTGGAGGCCGGGAAGCGCCTGGGGATCACTCTGACAGACGGAGGCCTTATGATGCCGTCCAAATCCGTGACGGCGGTGATTGGGATCAGTCCGGTAAAGGGCTTCTGCCGGACAGAGGGGTGCGAGGCATGTGAAAAAAAGGACTGTCCGTACAGGAGGAGCCTGGGACAGGGAAGGGAGACGTAAGGACAGATGGATATCAGGGATGAACTGAAGCAGAGGCGGATCTTTTTTGACGGAGGCATGGGGAGCATGCTCCAGGAGCGGGGACTTCTGCCGGGAGAGCTGCCGGAGACATGGAACCTTTCTCATCCGGAGGCCGTGAAGGAGATCCACCTGGAATACTTAAGGGCCGGGGCCGATGTGGTGACGGCCAATACCTTTGGAGCCAACGGGTTCAAGTATAAGAAAGAGGAAGGATACAGCCTGGGATCCATCGTGACGGCGGGCGTTTCTCTGGCAAAGGAGGCTGTAAAGGAGGCCGGACATGGATATGCGGCTCTGGATCTGGGGCCCACAGGGCGGCTTCTGGCCCCCTACGGGGACCTGGATTTCGAGGATGCATGTAAGGCGTATAAAGAGGTGGTGGAGGCTGGAGTCCGGGCTGGAGCCGATCTGGTCGTCATTGAGACCATGGGAGACAGCTATGAGTTAAAGGCAGCGGTGCTGGCGGCGAAGGAGGCCTCTTCCCTTCCGGTGTTCGCCACAGTGACCCTGGACGAAAAGGGGAAAATGCTCACGGGAGGAACGGTGGAGACGGCGGCTGCCCTCCTGGAGGGACTGGGAGCGGACGTCATAGGCCTGAACTGCGGTCTGGGCCCGGTCCAGCTGCTGCCGTTCATGAAGCATCTCAGAAGCGTCTCCTCCCTTCCTTTGATGGTAAATCCCAATGCCGGCCTTCCCAGGAGCGAGAACGGGCGGACCGTGTATGACATCGATGCCCGCGGCTTTGCCCAGGCCATGAAGGCCATGGCAGAATGCGGAGTTTCGGTCCTTGGCGGCTGCTGCGGGACCACGCCGGAGCATATCCGGAGACTTAGGGAGGCCTGCGGCCCGCTTCCTCTGCTCCCGGTGGAAAAAAAGGACCGGACGGTGGTCTCCTCTTATGGACGGACGGTGATCCTGGGCGAAAGGCCCGTGATCATCGGAGAGCGGATCAATCCCACGGGAAAACCCAGGCTTAAGCAGGCCCTGAAGGACCGGGATATGGCATATATCCTGAATATGGCCGCCTCCCAGGAGGAGAATGGGGCGGATATCCTGGACGTGAACGTGGGGCTTCCCGGCATCGATGAGGCGGCAGTGATGACAGAGACCGTAAGAGAGCTCCAGAGCGTAACAGATCTGCCGCTGCAGATCGATACCTCAGACGTAAAGGCCATGGAGCAGGCCATGCGGATCTATAACGGAAAGCCCATGGTCAACTCTGTCAACGGAAAGAAGGAGGTCATGGAGGCGGTATTCCCGCTGGTGCAGAAGTACGGAGGCGTGGTGGTGGCCCTGTGCCTGGATGAAAACGGGATCCCGGAAACGGCGGAAGGAAGGCTTGCAGTGGCGAAAAAGATCTACGAGACGGCGGCCTCCTACGGCATCGAGAAGAAGGATATCCTGGTGGACGCCTTGTGCATGGCTGTGAGCTCGGATAAGAACGGGGCCATGACCACCCTGGAGACCGTAAAACGGGTCAAGGAGGAGCTGGGAGGAAAAACCGTGCTGGGCGTGTCCAACATTTCCTTTGGCCTTCCCATGAGAGAGCATATCAATTCTGCGTTCTTTCTGCTGGCGCTGGAAAACGGCCTGTCTGCGGCGATCATCAATCCTGGCCTCCCGGCCATGACGGCCGCTTATAAGAGCTTTCTGGTCCTCCACGGGATGGATGAGAACTGCTCCGGCTACGTGGAAAAATACGGGCAGGAGGAGGCGGCCCGGAAGGCGGAACAGGAGACCCAGAAGGAAGCGGCGGCCGGAATCCGGAAAAATGGATCCCAGGGCACTGGGGAAAACGAAAGATCCGGAGATCCTCATGGTCCGGCAGCGCCGGAAGGAGATCCGGCAGAGACACCCTTAAAGCGCAGCATAAAGAAGGGGATGATCCAGGCGGCTGAAACGGCGGCCCGGAATGCCCTTCTTTCAGCAGATGCCCTGACCGTCATAAACCGGGAGATGATCCCGGCCCTGGACGAGGTAGGGAAGGGCTTTGAGGCCGGAACGGTGTTCCTGCCGCAGCTTTTAATGAGCGCAGAGGCGGCCAGGGCGGCCTTTGGGATCATGAAGGAGCAGATGATAAAGGACGGCGTGGAGCAGGAGAAAAGAGGAAAGGTGCTCCTGGCCACTGTCAAGGGCGATATTCATGATATCGGAAAAAATATCGTAAAGGTACTGCTGGAAAATTATGGCTTCCAGGTGCTGGATCTGGGGCGGGACGTACCGCCGGAGGCCGTCGTTTCCGCCGCCGTAAGGGAGCAGGTGCCGGTGGTGGGCTTAAGCGCCCTCATGACCACCACAGTCCCGGCCATGGAGGAAACCATCCGGCTCTTACGGGACCAGGCCCCCTGGGTAAAGGTCATGGTGGGCGGCGCGGTCCTTACAAAGGAGTACGCTGAGTCCATCGGTGCAGATGGTTATTGCAAAGATGCCATGGCCTCCGTGGATTTTGCAGTCAAATATGTTAAATAAATATAAAAAAACTAAAGATAAGATAAAAAATATAAAGAAAAACCAATAAAAACAGGCGGTAATAAATTGACATCATTTGTGCAACATGGTATATTAGGTATGTAATCGATAAAATCTATACGGAAATGCATAAACATAGAAAAAATGTATCTGTGGGGTAGGATACAGGCAACGGTACGGTTCTTTGGCCGCCGGAAAATGCATTCCGCAGGGGGAGATTTTAAGATTTTATTGTGTACATATGTCCCCTATGGTCTGGGCTTCCAGACCAGCAGAGCCGTAAGGATTCCGGTCCCTGACCGGGATCACATTATGCAATAATAGGAGGAAAAACTATGCAAGCATTAACTGACACCTTACTGCCTATCGTGAATACCATTAATGGATATCTGTCTGACTATATCCTGGTATTCCTTCTTATGGGAGCCGGCCTGTACTTCAGCTTTAAGACGAAATTCGTTCAGGTCCGCTGCTTTGGAGAAGGTATGAAGCGGGTATTCGGAAACCTGACTTTAAGCGGCAAGAAGCATGAGAGCGGAATGAGTTCCTTCCAGGCGCTGGCCACAGCCATCGCTGCCCAGGTTGGTACCGGTAATATCGTCGGCGCCTCTGGTGCGATCCTGACCGGCGGTCCCGGAGCTATTTTTTGGATGTGGATTATTGCGTTCTTCGGCATGGCGACCATTTATGCCGAGGCAGTTTTAGCCCAGAAGACCCGTGTAAAAAATGAAGACGGCCAGTATCTTGGCGGACCTGTTTACTACATCCGTACTGCTTTCCAGGGCAGCCTTGGAAAATTCCTGGCAGCCTTCTTTGCCATTGCCATCATCCTGGCCCTGGGCTTTACCGGCTGTATGGTACAGTCCAACTCCATCGGCTCTACTTTCAGCACAGCCTTTGGCGTTCCGTCCTGGATTGTTGGTATCATTTTAGTAGCAGTATGTGGATTTATCTTCGTTGGCGGCGTTCAGCGTCTTGCCTCCGTTACAGAGAAGCTGGTTCCCATCATGGCAGGCGTATTCCTGCTGGGCGGCGTTATCGTTCTGATCGCAAGGATCCAGTATATCCCGGCTACCATTGGCATGATCTTCAAGTACGCATTCCAGCCCCAGGCTATCGTCGGCGGTGCTTTTGGTACTGCATTAAAGGCAGCCATCAGCCAGGGTGCAAAGCGCGGCCTGTTCTCCAATGAGGCTGGTATGGGTTCCACACCCCACGCTCATGCACAGGCAAACGTAAAAGAGCCCCACGAGCAGGGCTGTGTGGCTATGATCGGTGTTTTCATCGACACATTCGTTGTTCTTACCTTAAACTCTCTGATCGTGATCTGTACTCTTTACACTCCCGACGGCCCCTTAGCAGCAGGCTACACCGGAGAGATCGTAAACGTGCTTAACAATACGAACCTGGCGCAGACAGCCTTCGGCGTTGTGTTCGGTGCGGATCTGGGAGCGAAATTCGTGGCGGTTGCCCTGTTCTTCTTTGCATTCTCCACGATCCTCAGCTGGAATATGTTTGGTAAGGTAAATACAGAGTATCTGTTTGGCAAGAAGGGTGTGATCGTTTACACGATCATCTCTCTGATCTTTATCTTCCTGGGAACCACCAGCTCTTCTGATCTGGTATGGGCTCTGTCCGATATGTTCAACCAGCTCATGGTTCTTCCCAACGTCATCGGTCTCGTTGGCTGTACAGCCCTCGTAGTATCCCTGACAAAATTCAAAAAATAAGACTGGAAATCACCCCCGATATGAAGAAAGGCCTTCCGCTGTATGGTGCAGCGGGAGGCCTTTTTATGGGCTGGAAGTTACAGAGAAACCCAGGATGGGAGACAGGCTGGGAAGAGCAGATGAAAAAACCCCTTATAGTTATTGGATCTTTCAACAACTATAAGAGGTCTGATACAGCAGATAACGGGAGTCGAACCCGCCTTTCCAGCTTGGGAAGCTAGCGTTCTACCGATGAACCATATCTGCAAAAAGAAAAAGTGGAGCATATGGGATTCGAACCCACGACCTTTTGAATGCCATTCAAACGCGCTCCCAACTGCGCTAATGCCCCAGTGCCTATATACTACCACAAAAGGATCATTTACACAAGCCCTTTTTTGAAATTTTTTTGTTTTTTTGAATGATTCTTTCTATTTGGCAGGGAAACTCCATCCGTCCCGGCGCATATGCTATCCTAACATTCTTTATTATGAGGCAGACATGGCACAAGGTTATCTGCAGGTAGATGTGGTTTCAGATACAAATAATTTTCCTGTCACAGATGCCAGTATCTCCATATCAAAGACAGAGACGCCGGAGGAGATTCTGGAGGAAGTGAGGACAGACAGCTCCGGCCAGACAGAAAATGTGGCTCTGGAAGCCCCTCCGGCGGAGCTTAGCCTGGCTCCGTCCGGGGAGAGGCCTTACGCAGAATATACGATCCGCATCACAGCACCGGGATACGAACCTCTGGTGATCTCCGGAACAGAGATCCTGGCAGACGCCACAGCGATCCAGCCGGCCAGAATGATCCCGGCGGCGGATACTGGAGGAGAAGAGGATATTACGATCCCTGATCATACTTTATATGGAAATTATCCGCCTAAGATCGCGGAGAGTGAGATCAAGCCTGTGACCGGAAGCGGTGAGATCGTCCTTTCCCGGGTGGTGGTCCCCCAGACGGTGATCGTTCACGACGGTGTCCCCACCAACGCATCGGCCCCCGACTATTACGTTCCATACAGGGATTATATTAAAAATGTAGCGTCCAGTGAGATCTATGCTACCTGGCCAAAATCATCCATAACGGCCAATGTGCTGGCCATCATGTCCTTCACCCTGAATCGTGTATACACGGAATGGTACAGGAACCAGGGGTACGATTTTACCATTACCTCGTCCACCGCCTATGACCATAAATGGATCTATGGCCGCAACATCTATGAATCCATTTCTGTTGTGGTAGATGATATTTTTGACAATTATCTGTCCAGGCCGGAGGTGAAGCAGCCGATCCTGACCCAGTACTGCGATGGGAGGCAGGTGACATGTCCGGGGTGGATGACCCAGTGGGGATCCTGCGACCTTGGTGAACGCGGGTACAGCCCCATTGAGATCCTGCGGTACTTCTACGGCAGCGATCTGTATATCAATACAGCGGAGGCCATTTCCGGGATCCCAGCCTCCTGGCCGGGGGAGGATCTCGTCATAGGCAGCAGCGGAAACAAGGTCCGCCAGATACAGGAGCAGCTGGATGCGGTCGCCACAGTCTATTCGGCGGTTCCCAGGATCGCCGCAGATGGGATCTACGGCCCGGCCACAGCCAGGGCAGTGGGGGCGTTCCAGTCGGTCTTCGGCCTTCCGGTGACGGGAACGGTGGATTTTTCCACCTGGTATAAGATCTCCCATATTTATGTGGGAGTCACACGGATCGCGGAACTGAAGTGAAGTCGAAAATTGTCGTCATGATTCTATTTTCGTCTTACAGCGTCCATACTACAATAAAGGAACAGAACTAAGATGCTGCAAATCTACAAAAGAAATGGAGACAGGCGTAATGACAAACAGAGAAAATGCTGCCCATAAACTGCTGCGTCTTCTTGGCGCCAATGGAGGCTACCTGGGCTTTTATTATACGGCCACTGCCATTGAGATCGTCATGGACAGAGGAAAGACCATTTATCAGTGCAAGTGGCTGTATAATGAAGTGGCCGAACGTTATCATACAACGCCCTTCTGTGTGGAGAGGAACATAAGGACTATGGTAGATATGATATGGAATTATGGAAACCGGCAGTTCTTAAAGGAGCTGGTTCCGTATCCATTCAATGCCAAACCGAAGAACGCCCAGTTCATTGACGGTCTGGTGGCCTATATGGCGGAGCATGAAGAAGAATAAGGCCGTTTCCAGTGGAAGACCGGAGTCCCGTACAGGGGCCTCCGGTCTTTTCCTTCCCTGCTGAATCTCCGCGGAAACACTTGCCAAATCCGTTCCCCATGGGTTATAATAAATGAATCTGCCATATAGAACAGAAGGAGAAAGCAATGAAAAAGATTCTTGACCGGATCACAGAGGAAATGAAAGGGGCTTTCACCGCCGCAGGCTACGACGCCACCTACGGTAAGGTGACTTTATCCAATCGCCCGGACCTCTGCGAATATCAGTGTAATGGCGCCATGGCTGCGGCCAAAGCCTATAAAAAGAAACCCATCGACATCGCAAACGGTGTGGTGGAGCATTTAAAGGACAGCGAGATCTTTGAGGAGGTTTCCGCTGTTATGCCGGGCTTCATTAACCTGAAGATCGGAAGCGGCTTTCTGGCCGATTATATGAATGGGATGCGGACTGGAGAGAAGCTGGGAATGGAGCCGGCGGAGCATCCGGAGACCGTGATCGTGGACTACGGCGGAGCCAATGTGGCAAAGCCCCTGCACGTGGGCCATCTCCGTGCCGCCGTCATCGGTGAAGCCATTAAGCGCATGGGCCGTTTTGTGGGCCATAAGGTGATCGGCGACGTTCATCTGGGAGACTGGGGGCTCCAGATGGGTCTGATCATTGAGGAATTAAAGGAGCGTCAGCCGGAGCTCTGCTATTTTGACGAAGGCTATACGGGAGAGTATCCTGAGGAGCCGCCCTTTACGATCTCTGAGTTGGAGGAAATCTATCCGGCAGCCAGTGCAAAATCCAAGGTGGATGAGGCGTTTAAGGAGAGGGCCCAGGAGGCCACCTTTAAGCTCCAGAGCGGTTATGCGCCCTACCGCGCCATCTGGAACCATATCATGAGCGTATCCTTAAAGGATCTAAAGAAAAATTACTCCAATCTGAACGTGGAGTTCGACTTATGGAAGGGCGAAAGCGACGCCCAGCCCTATATTCCCGCCATGATCGATGATCTTGTAGAAAAGGGCCTGGCCTATGAGAGTCAGGGAGCTCTGGTGGTGGATATTGCAGAGGAGACAGATACCAAGGAGCTGCCGCCCTGCATCATCCGGAAATCCGACGGAGCTGCTCTTTATGCCACCTCCGACCTGGCTACCATCGTGGAGAGGGAGCAGGATTTCCATCCGGACCACTATATTTATGTGGTGGACAAGCGTCAGGACCTTCATTTCACCCAGGTATTCCGGGTGGCAAAGAAGGCCGGGATCGTGGCACCGGAGCGGAAAATGGATTTCGTAGGCTTCGGAACCATGAACGGCAAAGACGGAAAGCCCTTTAAGACCAGGGAGGGTGGAGTCATGCGGCTGGAAAACCTGATCGCTGATATCAGTGAAGCCGCCTACAACCGGATCATGGAAAACAGGACCATCTCTCCGGAGGAAGCCCGGGAGACCGCAAAGATCGTGGGACTGGCCGCATTAAAATACGGCGACCTTTCCAACCAGGCCACCAAAGATTATGTGTTCGATATCGAGCGGTTCACGTCCTTTGAAGGAAATACGGGGCCGTATATCCTCTATACCATTGCCCGTATCAATTCGATCCTGAAAAAATATGAGGCAGTCTGCGGGACTCCGAAAGATCCGGTGATCCTGCCGCCGGAGGCAGAGCCGGAGAAGACCCTGATGCTGGCCTTATCCAGATTCAGCGAGGTAATGGAGGCAGGCTTTGAAGAGCTGGCTCCCCATAAGATCTGTGCGTATATTTATGAGCTTTCCAACGCTTTAAACCACTTTTACCATGAAACGAAGATCATTGCAGAAGAGGATAAAGAGAAGCGGGCGGGATATATCGGCCTGGTAACGCTCACCAGGAGCGTGCTCACCACCTGCATCGATCTTCTGGGCTTTGAAGCACCGGAGCGGATGTAGGATCCTGCAGGACCAGAGGACTGGAAACAGGACAGGGGGACATCATGGAGGTAACCGGACTTTCCGCAGATACCTTCTGGAAAGGTGAAACGGAGATCAGAGGAGAAGTGACCGACGGTACGGAACGGTACAGAGTCCGTATTCTGCGCAAGGGTAGTCAGATTTTTGACTACTCTTGTTCTCGTGTGGATAAAAATGGGAAGCGGATCGGGTACTGCTCGCTGGGCTGCCATGGAGAAGGAGGAAGCACAGTCCTCTGCCCCCATGGAGAAGCTGTATATGGAGCATATATAAGAAAGGAAGGGACGGAGAGCCTGAAAACGGTATCCACGTCCCAGAAGGTCCGCTTCATGGTACGGGAGTACACCAACCGGGAGGTGGGACGGATCATGGGAGACGGAGAAGAGGGGCGGATGAAGCTGATCCCCCTGGTCTCTTTTTCCAGGGACCAGATCCGGGTCCGCTTCCAGATCTTCCGGGAAAAGGTCTTTCCGGTAAAGGATCTGGTGACCTTTTCCCAGGCCGTGGAGTTTGAACGGTTCCTGGAGTACGGGAAAGGAAGATCCTTTCACCACAGTCTGACAGCCTTTGAGGAGGAGTGCCGCCCCCTGGTGCTTCTGGTCCTGGAGCTGGTGGGCGCATACAGAGAGTCTTATGCCCAGCTTAAGCGGGGGGCTCTGGAGACAGAGCCGGTCCTTAAGGAGCTGGTCCTGGGAAAGTCTGCCCGGGAGCGTTTTTTCGGGATCCTGGAAGGCAGGAGCCTGGAATGTGAGGATCCCCGCCGCCAGAAGCGGAGCCTGACGGTAAAAAAGGAAAATCCACAGATCTGCTTCCGAGTGGAGAAAACTGGAAAGGACGGGGTAAAGCTCACAGTTCCGGAAGAGATCATGGCGTTTTCCGGTGAAAAACATCTGCTTGTGGCGGACTGGGGATCGGTCTGCATCTGCGACCAGGAATACACGGACGCTCTGACGGTTCTGATGGAATATACGGTCATGGACCAGGACGCGGAGAGGGAGATCTTCATCAATGACCGGGATATGCCTCTGTTTTATGAACGCGTCTTAAAGAAGCTGGATATGCTGAAGCTTTTGGAGGCCCGGGACCTGGATCTGGAAAGCTTCCGGCCAAAGGAGCTTAAGTGCTCCTTTTATTTCGACAGTCCGGGCCCCCGGGAAGTGACTCTGAGACCGGAGCTGTCCTACGGGGATTTTTCTTTTCATCCTCTGGAGGACGAAAACGTGCCCAGGGAGATCTGCCGGGATGTTCCGGGAGAATTCCGGGTGAGCCAGACCATTACCCGGTATTTTAAATATACGGAGGATGGGACCAGGAATCTGGTGATTCGGAATGACGATGAAGCGGTCTACCGCCTTATTTCCGGGGGAATGGGTCAGTTCATGGAGCTGGGAGAGATCTTCCTTTCGGAGTCCTTTAAGAAATTCCGGGTCCTGCCGCAGGCAGACGTATCCGTAAGGGTAAAGGCAGAGGACCGGTGGCTGGATCTGGAGGTGGAGACCGATGGGATCTCCAGGGAGGAATTAAGCGCCATCCTGGCAGAGTATGACGCCGGGAAGAAGTTTTACCGGATGAAAAACGGAGATTTCCTGGCTCTGGGAGACGACGGCCTTCTGACTGTATCCAGGCTGGCCAGAAGCCTGGGAGTGGAAAAGGAGCTGGCAGGACCAGCGCCGATCCGCCTTCCCATGTACCGCGCCATGTTCCTGGATGGAATGCTCAAGGAGGACCGGAGCGTGAGCTTTTACCGGGACCAGCTTTTTAAGGCAGTGGTCCGGGGCATGAAGGACGTGGAGGACAGTGAATTTGAGATACCGGAGCCGTTTGCCGCTGTACTGAGGGGCTACCAGAAAACGGGGTACCGGTGGCTGAAGAGCCTGGACGCTTACGGCTTCGGCGGGATCCTGGCCGACGAAATGGGGCTGGGAAAGACGATTCAGATCATCGCCCTGCTCCTGGATGAAAAAAGACAGTGCGGCGGAAAGACCCTGATCGTATGTCCGGCCTCCCTGGTCTATAACTGGGAAAACGAGATCGTCCGGTTTGCGCCGGAGCTTTCTGTGGCCGCCGCAGCCGGAAGCCAGGGAGAGAGGGAGCAGCTTTTTGAACGGCTTTCGGCGGAAAAGGATGGGGGAACGGACGTTGTCATTACCTCCTACGATCTGCTGAAGCGGGATCTGGCCTTTTACCGGTCCATGGATTTTCGCTACCAGATCATCGACGAGGCCCAGTACATCAAGAATGCGGCGACCCAGGCGTCCAGGGCCGTAAAATCCATCAGCGCCAGGGCCAGGTTTGCCCTGACGGGAACTCCCATGGAAAACCATCTGGGAGAGCTGTGGAGCATCTTTGATTTTCTCATGCCCGGCTTTCTGTTCACATATCAGAAGTTTAAAAAGACCTTTGAGACTCCCATTGTGCGGGACGGGAGCCGGGAGGCTCTGGAACGGCTTCACCGAATGATCGGCCCGTTCCTGCTCAGAAGGCTGAAAAAGGATGTGCTGAAGGAGCTTCCATCCAAAATGGAAACGGTGCTCTATTCCCGGATGGAGGGAGAGCAGAAGCGGATCTATACAGCCAGTGCGGCCGCATTAAAGGAGCGGCTGCTGGCCGGGGAACTGGAGACAGGGGAGGACAGGATGCAGATCCTGGCGGAGCTTCTGCGCCTCAGACAGATCTGCTGTGACCCGTCCCTGTGCTTTCCGCGGTATAAGGGCGGATCGGCCAAGCTGGAAACGTGTATGGAGCTTCTGGAAAATGGGACCCGGGCCGGTCACAAGATCCTTTTATTTTCCCAGTTCACGTCCATGCTGGATGTGATCGCCGGGAGGCTTTCAAAGGAAAAGATCCGCTTCTACATGCTGACCGGGGCCACGCCAAAGGGCCGGCGGATGCAGATGGTATCGGACTTCCACAAGGATGATGTGATGGTATTCCTGATCTCCTTAAAAGCCGGAGGAACGGGCCTTAACCTGACGGCGGCGGATGTGGTGATCCATTATGATCCATGGTGGAACGCTGCGGCCCAGGATCAGGCCACGGACCGAGCCCACCGCATGGGACAGGAAAACCAGGTGACCGTATTCCGCCTGGTCACCAGCCACACAGTGGAGGAAAACATCCTGAAGCTGCAGGAAAGAAAAAGGGATCTGGCGGACTCGGTGGTCACTGAAGGGACCGGAAGCTTCGCTGGACTCACCAGAGAGGACCTGCTGGCCATGCTTGACACATGATTGCGTGAAAATCGTCAGAAAATATTAAGATTCTGCCGGCAGGAGCATGGTATACTTGAGAGTACGAAAATCTACAATGCAGGGAGACAGACAATGTTTAAGAGAACACGGATCTTGAGTTTGGGACTGGCCATGGCCCTTTGTATGGCCCAGACGGCCCAGGCAGAAATACTGATCACACCACTGGATGTCAGCAATCCGGCGGGCCAGGGAGTCCAGATCGTGCCGGAGAGCCAGGGCGGGGCGGGGACCCAGGCCCAGAACCAGTCCGGCCCCCAGGAGAAGCCGGGAGCCGGGCAGTTTCCCCAGGCAGGGAACCAGAGCGCCCAGTCCGGCCCCACAGGTCCCCAGGCGGGAGATCTGAGCACCCAGTCCGGCCCTACGGGCTCCCAGACAGGGACTGTGACCGCTCCGGCCTCCGGGATCCTGGAATACAGAACAAACGTACCGGTAAACGGAACGGCCGGAGCCGTCCAGGACATGGAGCTTTCCATGCCGGCAGTGTCGGCGGAGGCGGCCATTCTTTTTGATGCCACCCACAATACAGTGCTGTTTGAAAAAAATGCAGATGAAAAGCTGTACCCGGCCAGCATTACAAAGCTGATGACGGCTCTTCTGGTGCTGGAAAAGGCAGATTTAAACGATACGGTGGTCTTTTCTAAAACCGCAGTGACGAACCTGGAATCCGGGGCGGTGACCTTAAAGCTCCAGGAGGGGGACCGGGTATCAGTCCGGGACTGTTTATACGGTCTTCTGCTGAAATCGGCCAATGAGGTAGCCAACGGACTGGCAGAGCACGTGGGAGGAAGTATCCAGGGATTCGCGGACCTGATGAACCAGAGGGCAGCAGAGCTGGGGTGTACGGGGACCCATTTCACCAATCCCAGCGGCCTCAATGACCCGGACCACTATACCACGGCCAGGGACATGGCTAAGATCGCCGGAGCGGCCTTTAAAAATGAGACGCTCCAAAAGATCAGCTCTTCCTTAAACTATGAGTTCCCGGCTACAAAGGCGGCAGCCGCCAGGACCATCACGCCGGGCCACAAAATGCTCTATCCCAGTGATTCCAGATATTACGAGGGGATGGTGGGCGGAAAGACCGGGTATACTTCTCTCGCGGGGAATACCCTGGTAACGTGTACAGAAAAGGATGGCGTCCGGCTGATCGCCGTGGTATTAAAGGCCAGAAGCACCCATTACGGGGATACGAAGGCTATGCTGGATTATGGCTATAAAAAGCTCCAGGCATCCGGCAGCGGCCCGTACCATCAGTGGGTGCAGAACGGCGACGGCTGGTATTTCCGCACGGCTGATGGACAGCTCCTTAAGGGCTGCCGGGCGGTCATCGACGGAGCGGAATATGGCTTTGACGATGCTGGAAAAATGCAGAAGGGCTGGCAGAAGTACGGAGAGGACTGGTACTATTTCCGTTCAGACGGCTCGATGGTAAAGAATGACTGGAGACAGGACGGAGACAAGTGGTTCTACCTGGGAGGCGGGGGAGCCATGGTCCGGAACGCCTGGATCGATCAGACGTATTATGTCGGGGCAGACGGTGTCTGGGTCCGGCAGTAGGTTAAATTTTGGAAAGGAACAGAAAAATATGGAAAATCCGATCAGAGTCACAGAGGCAGAATATGAGAACAGAAAAACAGGGGAAAAAGCCACCGGCTGTACCGTTCTGATCCACGGAGAGATCAAGGCAGTGCTGGACCAGCTGATGAAGGAAAATCCGGAGATCAAATCCTATGGACAGGCCCTGGCAGGAATCGTTGATCTTGGTGTCAGCGTACTGGAGAGCCAGGCCCAGGCAGTCCAGGCCCGGGCGGCAGAGGCCCAGGAAAACGCCTCTGACCATAAGGAATAAGAGACATGGGGATCATTCCCGGCCTTCTGGCTGGCGGAGCGGCTGCGGCGCTGTTCCTGGGACGTTCAGAGTATGAAAAGGACTGCCTGGTGACAGAAACCTATGAGATCTGCTCTCCAAAGCTTACGGAAGGCAGCCGGACCCTTGTTTTTTTAACAGACCTTCATGATAAAGAGTTTGGTCCCGGCAGCCGGCGGCTGCTGGAGGCCATAAGAGCCGCAGGACCGGACGCTGTCCTCATCGGCGGCGACATGATGGTAGCCAAGGGGAAGGGCGAACTGGAAACGTCTCTGAGGCTTATAAAGGCCCTGGCTGGGGAATTTCCTGTATACTGCGGCAACGGCAACCACGAGCTCCGTATGAAAAACAAGACGGAGATCTACGGAAACAAGTACTGGGAATACAGGGAGGCCCTGGAAAAAATGGGGGTCGTCCATGTTTCAGACGGCTATGTATGCCTGGACAGGGATCTGGTCCTTTACGGGGTGGACCTGCCGGAACGGTATTACCGCCCGGGAACGCCGTCCATGGAGCCGGGATTTATGGAAAAAGCCCTGGGAAAGCCAGATGAAAAACGGTTTTCCATTCTCCTGGCCCATTCTCCTGTGTTTTTTGAGGAATATGTGGCCTGGGGGGCGGATCTGACCCTTTCGGGCCATTTTCACGGCGGAACCATCCGTCTGCCCGTTCTGGGAGGGGTCATGACGCCCCAATACCAGTTTTTTTACCCCCGCTGTGCCGGTGAATTTACGGATGAGAAAGGGCACAGGATGCTGGTGGGCCGGGGCCTGGGGACCCATTCCATCAAGATCCGGTTTTGTAACAAACCACAAGTTCTAGTGGTGAGGTTAAAACCATAAACAATATTTTGTTGCATAATCTTTTGGCAAACCTATTTACAGCAGATGAAAAGTCTGATATACTGTGTTAGCAATGCCCAGGAAGAGAGTTCCGGAACGCGGGACTCTCTTTTTATAGCCGGCGGCTGCCGGAGGGCTTCCGGAGGCGGATCCCGACAATAGCCCCGGGCGGAGGAGAGGACATGGAACTGTCGTACAAGCTGGAGAAATTTGAAGGTCCCCTGGACCTGCTGCTCCACCTGATCGAGAAAAATAAGATCAATATTTACGATATCCCCATTGCAAAGATCACGGACCAGTACCTGGAATACGTAAGCCGCATGGAAGAGGAATCCCTGGATGTGGTCAGCGAATTCTTGGTGATGGCGGCGACGCTTTTAGATATTAAGGCCAGGATGCTGCTTCCCCGGGAGGTCAGTGAGGAAGGGGAGGAAGAGGATCCCCGGGCCGAGCTGGTGGAACGGCTCCTGGAGTATAAGACGTATAAATATATGTCCCTGGAGCTGAAGGACATGGAGGTGGACGCGGACAAGGTCTTTTATAAGGCCCCGACGATCCCCAGAGAGGTGGAAAAGTATGAGGAACCGGTGGATCTGGACCAGCTTCTGGACGGACTGACCCTGTCGAAGCTCCAGAAGATTTTTGAATCAGTGATGAAGCGCCGGGAAGACAAGATCGATCCGGTGCGCAGTACCTTTGGCACCATAAAAAAAGAACCAGTGAGCCTGGAGGAAAAGATCGAAGCCGTGTTGGAATACGCCGGAAGGCACCGGAGGTTCAGCTTTCGGGGCATGTTAAGCCGCCAGAGGGACAAGACGGAGATCGTGGTCACGTTCCTGGCCCTTCTGGAGCTGATGAAAATGGGCCGGATCCATCTGACCCAGGAGCATTTGTTTGACGATATGATGATCGAGGCCCTGGAGCCGGAGGAGACCAAGGACCAGACCGGGACCCGGGCGGAGGAGATCGGATGAGAGTAGAGGATTTAAGGGAGCAGGAGGCCGTTGTGGAGGCCGTGCTTTTTACCATGGGCCGGTCGGTGGAGATCCGGCATCTGGCTGCGGCCCTGGAAACAGGAGAACCGGAGGCGGAAGCCGCCGCAGAACGGTTAAAGGCCCGGTATGAGGAGAGCGTCTGCGGAATGCAGGTGCTGCGCCTGGAGAACAGCTATCAGATGTGTACCAGGACCGGATATTATGAAAACCTGATCAGGGTGGCTGCTGCGCCGAAAAAGCAGGTGCTGTCGGACGTAGTCCTGGAGACTTTGGCCATCATTGCCTATAAGCAGCCGGTGACCAAGGCGGATATTGAGAAAATAAGAGGCGTCAAATCGGATCATGCGGTGAACCGCCTCATTGAATATAATCTGGTTTATGAGGCAGGAAGGCTGGACGCGCCGGGAAAACCGGCGCTCTTTGCGACCACAGAGGAATTCCTGCGGAGATTTGGAGTGAGCTCCACGGAGAACCTGCCGGAGATGGATCTGGAACAGAAAGAGGAGATCCGGTCAGAGGTGGAGGAGGAGCTGAATCTGAAGGCAGGCCCAGGCGGGCTGCTGGATGGAACGACAGAAAACGAGGAGGAACAGGACCATGAGATGCAGTGATATCAAAGTCATAAAAAAAGACGGCACCCGAGAGGATTTTAATGTACAGAAGGTGGTGGTGGCTGTCAATAAGTCCGCCAACCGGGCTATGATCACATTTTCCCGGGCGGAGATCAATTTTATCTGCCAGTTCGTAGAGGAGAAGGCAGAGCAGATGGAGGTGGGCGAGATCCCCATTGCCCAGATGCACAACATTGTGGAGGGAGCCCTGGAGCGGGTCAACCCCCTGGTGGCCAAGAGCTACCGGGATTACAGGAACTATAAGCAGGATTTCGTACAGATGCTGGACGAGGTGTACAAAAAGAGCCAGTCCATCATGTACATCGGCGACAAGGAAAACAGCAATACGGACAGCGCCCTGGTATCCACCAAGAGGAGCCTGATTTTCAATGAGCTGAATAAGTCCCTGTACCAGAAATTTTTCATGACCGTGGAGGAGCTCCAGGCCTGCCGGGACGGATATCTGTATATCCATGATATGTCCGCCCGCCGCGATACCATGAACTGCTGTCTTTTTGACGTGCAGACCGTGCTCACCGGCGGCTTTGAAATGGGGAACCTGTGGTATAACGAGCCCAAGACCCTGGACGTGGCCTTTGACGTGATCGGAGATATCGTTTTAAGTGCTGCCAGCCAGCAGTACGGCGGCTTTACAGTCCCCAGTGTGGAAAATATCCTGGCCCCCTATGCGGAAAAGTCATATGAAAAATATATAAAAAAATATACGGACCTGGGCATTTCTGAGGAGAAAGCAAAGGAAGTGGCCTGGAACGACGTCCAGAGGGACATGGAGCAGGGGTTCCAGGGCTGGGAGTACAAGTTTAATTCCGTGTCCTCCAGCCGCGGAGATTATCCCTTTATCACCATGACCGCAGGGACCGGGACCAGCCGGTTCGCCCAAATGGCCACTATTACCATGCTGAACGTCAGAAGAAAGGGACAGGGAAAGAAAGACCATAAAAAGCCGGTGCTTTTCCCGAAGCTGGTATTCCTTTATGATGAAAACCTCCACGGACCCGGAAAGGAGCTGGAGGATGTGTTTGAGGCGGGGATCGAATGCTCCTCCCGGACCATGTATCCAGACTGGCTGTCCCTGACAGGAGAGGGCTATATTGCCAGCATGTATAAGAAATATGGAAAGATCATCAGCCCCATGGGCTGCCGCGCCTTCCTGTCCCCCTGGTACGAAAGGGGCGGAATAGAGCCGGCGGATGATCAGGATTCTCCCGTATTCGTGGGCCGCTTCAACATCGGCGTCGTAAGCCTGCATCTGCCCATGATCCTGGCAAAGGCCCGCCAGGAGAGCCGCGGTTTCTACGAGGTCCTGGATTACTATCTGGAGCTGATCCGGAAGATCCATATCCGCACCTACGCATATCTGGGCGAGATGCGCGCCTCCACCAATCCGCTGGCTTACTGCGAGGGCGGCTTTTACGGCGGCCACCTGGGCCTCCACGATAAGATTAAGCCTCTCCTTAAAACAGCCACTGCATCCTTCGGGATCACAGCCTTTAATGAGCTCCAGCAGCTTTACAACGGCAAATCCCTGGTGGAGGACGGCCAGTTTGCCCTGGAGGTGCTCCAGCACATCAACGATAAGGTCAACGAATTCAAGGAGGCCGACGGAAACCTGTACGCCATCTATGCCACACCGGCGGAGAACCTGTGCGGCCTCCAGGTAAAGCAGTTCAGAGAAAAATACGGGATCGTGGAGAACGTGTCCGACCGGGAGTACGTAAGCAATGGCTTCCACTGCCATGTGACTGAGGATATCACCCCCATTGAGAAGCAGAATCTGGAATACCGGTTCTGGGAGCTCTCCAACGGAGGAAAGATCCAGTATGTGAAGTATCCCATCGACTATAACAAAGAAGCCATCAAATCCCTGGTGCGCCGGGCCATGAAGATGGGCTTCTACGAGGGCGTGAACCTGTCCCTTTCCTACTGCGACGACTGCGGCCACGAAGAACTGAACATGGACGTATGCCCGGTCTGCGGCAGCAAAAACCTGACAAAGATCGACCGGATGAACGGCTACTTAAGCTACTCCCGCGTCAAAGGCGACACCCGCCTAAACGACGCCAAAATGGCCGAGATCGCCGAGAGGAAAAGTATGTAATACAGCAAAGCCGTGCGGCAGGGCCTTCCAGGACCCGCCGTGCGAGCTAGCTCGCAAAGGAGGGGCCGGGAAGACTCTGCCATAGGGCGCAGCCCTCACATTCATCATTGGGCGGCCATAAAGGCCACTTTTGGAGTTCCCATCCCCTCGCCCAATGATGAATGTCACGGATTTGCGTCCCGCGGGAGGAGTTCCCCGCCGTGCGAGCTAGCTCGCAAAAGAGCCCCCAGAAATCCCCATCCACATGCTCCCGCCCCCCACACTCCGGACGGAAAGAAAGGAAAATACCCATGCGATACCATAATATTACCAAAGACGACATGTTAAACGGCGACGGCCTGCGCACCGTCCTGTGGGTGGCAGGCTGCAGCCATGGCTGCAAGAACTGCCACAATCCCATCACCTGGGACATCTGCGGCGGGCTCCCCTTCGACGATGCGGCCAAAGAGGAGCTGTTTGCTGAGCTCAGGCAGCCCTACATCTCCGGCGTTACCATGAGCGGCGGCGATCCCCTTCACATGGCCAACCGGGATGAGATCGGAGCCCTCATAAAGGAGATCCATGAAACCTTCCCGGACAAGACTATCTGGATCTATACCGGCTATCTTTGGGAGGAGGTAAAAGACCTTCCGTTTATGCCCCTGGCAGACGTACTGGTGGACGGTCCTTTTATAGAAGAACAAAAAGACACCGCCCTTCACTGGAAGGGCAGTGCCAATCAGAGAGTCATTGATGTGAAGCGGTCCCTGGCCGAAGGCCGTGTGGTCCTCCACTCCTGATCCCGCCGGAGCGGAGCGTCCGGCGCTCCATCCCGCAGAGGGAGACCTTGCCGCAGGCGGGCCCTTTCTTATCTTCCAGAATCCCGCGAAAGCCTCACCGGCTTCCCCGAAACCAGGGATTCCTTCACCGCTTCCAATAGTTCCAGAACAGAGATCACGTCCGTCCCCGGGATGAACGCGGTCTCTTTTTTACTGCGGACACAGTCCGCAAAATACTCCGTTTCCTCCCGGTACGGATCATATCTGGGAATCTCCAGCTCCTCTCCAGGCTTCCCCGCCTTATAAAGCGTCATGGCCCCATTCCGGCTCTCATAGACCACAGAGGCCCTTTCGCCATTTACCCGGAAGGACGCAGAAAACGGGAAATCCCCGGTTATATCCATAAAGCCCTCGGCCACTGCCGGAACACCCGAGGAAAAGCGCAGGCAGGTGGAAACGTTGTTAAAGCATCCGTTCTCCTCCCTATCCCCAATGGCGTAAACCGTTTCCGCCGGACCGAAAACACTGTATAAAAAATCAAGCTCATGGATATGGAGATCATAAAGCCCTCCGCCGGATTTTTCCGGATCCCGGTGCCAGACAGTCCAGTCCGGGTGAGAGGAGAGACGGCTCATGTAGACATTTTTTATCCTCCCCAGCTGTCCGCTCCGGATCAGCCGGGCCAGGGCCCTGTACTCCGGCCAGAAACGGACCACCTGCATGACCATAAAGGGAACGTCTGCGTCCGCTGCCTCCGCCACCAGCCTCCGGGCCGTCTCTGCATCCAGGGCCAGGGGCTTTTCACACATGACAGCGACCCGGCGGGCCAGAGCCCGCCGGACCATCTCCTCATGGGTATAGGTGGGGGTGCAGATGAGGACCCCGTCCAGGGCCTCGTTCCGGTACATCTGCTCCTGGTCCGTATAGTAGGGGACCTGGAACCTCTCCGCTGTCTTCCTTCCCTTTTCCGTATCCCGGCCGCAGATGCAGGCCAGGGATACGGTGTCAGAAGCCTTCAGGGCTTTTCCATAGGTGACACAGATGGAGCCGGGACCGATGATCCCGATCCGGAACCTAGTGGAGATTTTTTCTGGGATCATATTCAAAGCCATTGTCCAACGGGAACAGGGGACGCGGTACGGTCTCGTAGCGGAGGGTCTTTAAATCCTCGTTGGTGCTTCCCTTCGTCAGCACCAGGATCGCTCTCTTGGCAAAGGCCTCATGCTCTTCACCCAGATATCCGAGCTTGCAGACCACAATGGGAGCTTTGGAAAGATCCAGGCCCATATCCAGGAAGACCCTGGGGCCGGCATAGCCGATGTGCTGTTCGGCCAGGATGATGTCGATATTGTGGGTACGGAACACGGCCACGTCGCCGTTGGAGCGGCCAAAGCCGTCCCAGTCCTTTACATAGTTCATGACGGTTCCGGTTGCAGTCACCGGGCTGGAGGTCTTTGTATCAAATTTTGCGCCGAAGGTCAGGGTGATCTCCTGACCCACCTTGCCTTCGCAGGCCTTTGTGGCCTCGGGATCATAAAAGCCGCCGTAAGCCACCGGGTGCGGGAGAGAGAGGACTCTTTCATCAGCGATGAGCATTTTTACAAACTCTGTCACATCCGAAGAGGAGCCGGCTGTGGGGTTGTCTCCGGAGTCGGAAAGGAATACGGGATACTGTCCCCTTCCAATGGACTCGAAGGCTGCGTCGATGGCTTCTTTTTCATGGAGAGCCTCGGTCTGGAAGCAGAATTCATCCTTTTTGGACCAGATAAAGTCTGCCAGCCGCAGGGCCTCTGCATCTGCCAGCTCCTGGTTTTCCGCAACCACATAAACGGCTACGGAGCTGTCCGGGTTGTCGGCCCAGGGGAAGCCCATCAGATAGGAGGCGGCCATGATGCCCTCCTTTTTCTCGGTCTCACGGAGTTCATTGATCAGCGTGATCATGGGCTCCACAGTGGTGGAGGACTGTTCTCCTGCAATGAGGATGGGGACCCGTACCCAGGCAGATTTTGCCTGAACGCCGTCGTTTAAGGCATGGATGGTCATTTTTGCTGCATGGATGCCGGTCTCAGTGCAGTCTGTATGGGGCGCGCACTTATAGCCCACGAAGCCGTTGCAGTTTTTGTGCATCCGTTCGGTCATGGTAGTGTGCATGTCCAGGGATGCGAAGATCGGGATATCCGGGAACAGCTTTCTTAAATCCTCTAATAAATAGCCCTCAGCGTCTCCGATCTTTTTGATCCGCATGGAGCCGTGGAGGGAAAGGGTGATGGCATCCAACGGTTTTTTCTCGTTTTCCTTTCTGGCCACCTCAAGAATTTCATTTTTTATGCCCTGGTAGAAGTCGTAGTCCACCTCTCCATTGGGGACAGCACGGCAGGAAACGGCCGGGACCACTTCATAGCCTGCGTCCATTAAGGTCTTTACAACGCCGGTCAGGGAATCGTTATCGCGGAAGTTCTCAAAAAATTCCTGTCCGCGGAGTACACGGAATTCGTTCTCTCCCGCAACGATGGGGTTGAAGGAGTTGGATTCATGATGCATGGCTGCAACTAAGACTCGTTTCATTCTGATACCTCTCCTGTATAAATTTTTTGATAATAAGGGGCTGAAGGTTTTATATTCAAACCACCGCGTTTATTTTACCACTGTACTGCGTCTTTGTAAATAAAACCGGCCTGAGATTCTAAAAAAAAGAAAAGGCAGAATAGACAAAAATGATAAAAAATTTTTGGTAAAAACATTTAAAAATAAGGAATGGAACGGATTAATTTTAAAAATACTTGTATAAAATAACAAAATACGTTATAATAAAATCTGTAATTCCGACGGGTGTAATGGCACGCCCGGCAGTATTAGGATTATACAATGAGAAGGGAGAGCTCAGAAAAGATGAGAAAGAAAATCGTATCCATCGCTCTTGCGGGCGCTATGGTGCTCAGCCTTGCCGCATGTGGAGGCGGCGATAAGGCAGCAGAGTCTACCACAGCCAAGGCCGCAGAAGAAACAACAACTGCAGATGCAGCCGCAGTAAAAGAATCCAAGGCAGCCAAACAGGAAGCGTCCACAGCCAAGTCTCCGGACAATGACATTGTGATCGCACTCCAGGCGGACGCGACCCACCTGGATCCGCACGTTTCCAGTAATGGTGTTTCCAACCAGGTCACCAACGAAATGTACGAGACACTGCTTACCTTCGACGAGGATACCAACGTGGTTCCGCTGCTTGCAAAAGAGTGGTCCGTATCCGAGGATGGTAAGTCCTATACCTTCGTATTAAACGAGGGCATCAAGTTCCACGACGGCGAGCCGTTCAACGCAGAATCCGTAAGAGCCGTATATGACCGTGGTCTGAAGGATTCCAGCTTAACGCTCCAGAGAACCATCAATGCCTGGGAGGATGTTGTGGTTGACAGCGAATACCAGGTGACTATCAAATTAAAAGAACCCAACAACACATTCATCAACAAGATCACCCAGTTCCGTATCGTATCTCCCAAGGCTATGGCTATGGAGAACGCCAGCGATTATCTTGCAAAGAACTCTGCTGGTACAGGCCCGTTCGTACTTTCTGAGAGAGTAGACGGCGGCTATACCAAGATGGTGCGCAACGAGAACTACTGGCAGGAAGGCCCGTCCGTAGACAGCCTGACCTTCCAGGTGGTTCCGGAGGATGCAGCCCGTATCGCTATGCTGCAGACTGGCGAGGCTGACGTGATCTACCCGGTACCCACCACAGACGTTGGCCAGATCGAAGGTGATCCGTCCATCATCATCGACGTGGCACCGGCAACTACATACAGATACGTAACTCTGAACACCGAGTGGGCTCTTCCGGACGGAAGAAAGCCGTTCGCTGACAAGAGAGTCCGTCAGGCGTTCAACTACGCATTTGACAGTGAGGCATACGCAAAGGTCGTATTCAACGGCTATGCGAAAGAGCCCACCTCCATTTTCTCCGATTCTATCCGCTTCTTTGCTGAGCAGACTCCGTACAAGCCGGACCTGGAAAAGGCAAAGGCTCTTATGAAAGAGGCTGGATTTGAAGACGGCTTCGATGTAGAGCTGATCGTTGACAACACCACCATCGAGCAGAAGGGCGCTGTATTTGTACAGCAGCAGCTGTCCCAGATCAATGTCAACGTAAAGGTACTTCCCAACGAGTCCACTGCCAACGCAGAAAAGACAAGCGCGCCGCTTGAGGATACAACCGTTCAGATGTGGTATGTAAACTGGTCTTCCGGTTCCTACGAGGCTGACGGCTCCATGAGAAGCATCCTTCACGGCGAGAAGTTCCCGCCGGAAGGCTACAACACTGCATTCTGGAATAACGAAGAATTCAACAAGCTCCTTGATGACGCGTTAAAGATGACCGACGATACCCAGATCGCAGAGGCTTATGCCAAGGCTCAGGCAATCGCATGGGAAGAGTGCCCGTGGATCTTCTTAGGCAACGATAACACCATCAACGCTTATAAGACCTACGTGACCGGCATTCAGTACAAACCGGGCGGAACAATGGTATTCAGAACAGTTGGTCTGGATCACGAATAATATTTAATCGGAAACGGAGCAGCTAAAACTGCTCCGTTTTCATCAGGAGGTATTCAATGGGGCGCTATATAGCTAGACGTTTATTGGAAACGATTCCCTTAATGTTAATTATTTCCATTTTTGTGTTTATGTTTATCCATCTGATCCCCGGCGATCCGGCCAGGACTCTGGCAGGCGTCGAGGCGACACCGGAAGAGATCGAAGCGATCCGCGAAGAGTTCGGACTGAACGATCCGCTTTTAAAGCAGTATGCAGACTATATGATTGGCTTATTCAAAGGCGATATGGGCCGTTCCTTAAAGTCCAATATCCCGGTAACTGAGCTGATCTGGTCCAGATTCCAGTTCACCATCCAGTTAGTATGTGCAGGCCTTGTATGGGCTCCGTTTTTAGGTATCTTTATCGGCGTGATGTGTGCCATCAAACGAGGGACCTGGGCGGACCTGGGCGGTATGTTCTTAGCCATCTGTGGACTTTCTGCTCCCGGCTTCTGGCTGGGCCTTATGGGGATCCAGTTCTTCTCTGTAAAGATGGGTATGCTCCCGTCTGCAGGCCTGGAGTCCTGGAAGAGCCTGGTGCTGCCGTCTTTAGTAATGGGTACAGGTATCATGGCTACCCTTGCCAGATATTCCCGTTCCTCCATGCTTGAGACCTTAAGAGAGGATTATGTCCGTACTGCCCGTGCCAAAGGACAGAAGGAGTCCATCGTTATGTTCCGCCATGCGTTCAAGAACTCCCTGATCCAGGTCGTTACGATCCTTGGCCTTCAGATCGGCGGACTGTTATCCGGTTCCGTTATCACGGAGAACATCTTCTCCATCCCCGGAATGGGCCGTCTTCTGGTAGACTCCATCTCATTCCGTGACTATCCGGTGATCCAGGGACTTTTAATGATCTTTGCCCTCCAGTACGTTCTCATCAACCTGGTGGTTGACGTATTATACGGCGTGATCAACCCGAAGATCCGCCTCGATTAACAGCAAGCAGGAGGATATTATGCCAAACACACAGAATGAACAGGTGAAAACCGATACCTCTTTTGAGGAAAATTATATTGACGAGAACGTCAGCGTCAAAACTAATAAAACAAAAGAATTTATCAAAAAATTCATGAAGAGGAAGACCGCAGTGGCCGCCTTCTTCGTAATGTGCTTCCTTCTGCTCATGGCTCTCTTCGGACCGAGCCTTGCCCCCTATGCGCCGGAAGCATACGACTATGACAATATCCTGGCAGGCCCCAGCGCCAGCCACTTATTCGGCACGGACCAGTACGGCCGTGATATCTTCAGCCGTATTTTAGCAGGTACGCCCCTTACACTCGGCGTATCCCTGTCCTCCGTTATCGTGGGCGCTGCCCTGGGTACGGTCCTGGGACTTCTGGCCGGCTACTACGGCGGCTGGATCGAGATGCTGGTAATGCGCGGAGCTGACGTATTATTCAGCTTCCCGGATATCCTGCTTGCCATCGCCATCGTAGCCCTTCTGGGCCCTGGTATCGTCAACGTATTCATCGCTGTGGCCGTATTTACGGTCCCGAGCTTTGCCCGTATCATGCGAAGTGCGACCCTGGCCGTGAAAGGCTCCCTCTATGTGGAGGTGGCCCGGAGCCTTGGATGTAAGGACGGACGTATCCTGTTTGTTCATATCTTCCCGGGTACGCTCCAGTCCCTGATCGTAAACTTCACCATGAGAATCGGTTCTGCCATCATGGCAGCATCTTCCTTAAGTTTCCTCGGTTTCGGCGCAAACATTGCTGACCCGGAGTGGGGCGCAATGCTTTCCCTGGGCCGAAGCTACCTGAGCACCGCACCGCACATGGTTTACCTGCCGGGTCTTGTGATCTTCATCACAGTTCTTGCATTCAACCTGTTCGGCGATGGATTAAGAGATACTCTTGACCCGAAGATCAAGTAAGAGAGGGAAATAGGAAAGGAGCCAATATGTCACAAGAAGTATTACTCAGCGTAAAAGACTTACGCACAGAATTTTTCTCCAGTAAGACCAGCAGTGTGACTGCGATCAAGGACGTTTCCTTCGATATGTACCGCGGAGAGGTCCTGGGTCTGGTGGGAGAGTCCGGATGCGGAAAGAGCGTTACGTCTTTATCGATCATGCAGTTATTAAAGGATACTCCCGGTAAGGTCACCAACGGTTCAGCTACGCTGGACGGTGTCAACCTGGTGGAAGCCAGCGACGCCCAGATCCGCGACATCCGCGGCGGCAAGATGAGCATGATCTTCCAGGAGCCCATGTCTGCATTAAACCCGTCCATGCGGATCGATAAGCAGATGATTGAGACCATCCGCCTGCACCAGGATATGACCAAGGAGCAGGCTCTGGCCCATGCGGCAGATATGTTAAAGAAGGTCGGTATCCCTGATCCGGCCCGGGTATTAAAGAACTACCCGCACCAGTTGTCCGGCGGTATGAGCCAGCGTGTCATGATCGCCATGGCTCTCAGCAACAACCCGGAGCTCCTGATCGCCGACGAGCCCACCACCGCCCTGGACGTGACCATCCAGGCCCAGATCCTGGACCTGATGAAAAAGCTCCAGAAGGAGGACGGTTCCAGTATCCTGCTGATCACCCATGACCTGGGTGTTGTGGCAGAGATGTGTACCCGCGTGATCGTTATGTATGCCGGAAAGATCGTGGAGATGGCGCCGGTGGAGAAGCTGTTTGCCACTCCGTCCCACCCCTATACCCAGGGACTGATCGCTTCCGTGCCGAAGTTAGGTTCGGGCGTAAAAGTGCTTCCCAGTATCCCAGGCAGCGTACCGGATCTGGCTTCCATGCCGACCGGCTGCCGTTTTGCACCGCGCTGCAAGTATGCAACCGACAAGTGCAGAGCGCAGGAACCAGAGCTTTTGGATATCAGTGAAGACCAGAAGTGCAGATGCTGGCGGACACAGGAAGGGTAAGGAAACAGATTATGGAAAAGAACGTAATTCTTTCATTAAAAAATGTATCTAAGACTTTCCCAGTGGGAAAATCTCTGTTAGGCAGGCCGACGAAGTTCGTTCATGCCGTAAATGACGTAAGTTTTGACGTTTACGAAGGCGAGACCTTCTCCATCGTAGGCGAGTCCGGCTGTGGTAAGTCCACCACCGGACGTCTGATCAATCATCTTCTGATCCCGGATTCCGGCGAGATCTGGTTCCAGGGAAAAGAGATCTCCCATATTTCCCAGGATGAGATGCGTCCCATCCGTAAGGATATGCAGATGATCTTCCAGGACCCGGCGGGAAGCTTGAATCCCCGTATGAGAATTTCTGAGCTGATCGAGGAGCCGCTCCTGATCCATACGGACATGAGTGCAGAGGAGAGGGCAAAGATCGTAAACAATCTGTTAAAGATCGTTGGTCTGAGCGATAAGCATGCCAACCGTTATCCTCATGAGTTCTCCGGCGGACAGAAGCAGAGGATCGGAATTGCCCGTGCCCTTACGGTAAACCCCCATCTGGTGATCGCCGACGAGCCGATCTCCGCTCTGGACGTTTCCATCCAGGCACAGGTATTAAACCTTCTCCATAAGCTCCAGGAGGAGTACAAGCTGACATATGTATTTATCTCCCATGACCTTTCCGTTGTGGAGATGATCTCTGACCGTATCGCCGTTATGTACCTGGGCTTCGTTGTGGAGACCGCTCCCAAGGAAATGCTGTACAAGACTCCGCTGCATCCTTATACAGAGGCTCTTCTTTCCGCAGTTCCGATCCCGGATCCGACGCTGCATAAGGAGAGGATCATCCTGGAGGGAGATATCCCGTCCACCATCAACCTTCCCAAGGGCTGTCCCTTTGCCGCCCGGTGTAAGAAATGCAGACCGGAGTGCTTAGAGCAGAGACCGGAGAGAGTTGAGGTCGAGCCGGGCCACTTTGTTGCATGTCATCTCTATAAGAAATAGGATGGTAAATTTAGAGAAACAAGGAGACTGATAAAATGAATAAACCGTTAATTGAAGCATGTGTGGATTCCTACCAGTCCTGCGTGAACGCATGGAAGGGCGGCGCTGACAGACTTGAGCTCTGTGCTCACTTAGCCATCGGCGGCTGCACACCGTCCCCGTTCGTATTCCGCCAGGTAATGGAGGACTGCGACCATATCAAAGCAAATATCCTGATCCGTCCCCGTTTTGGTGACTTCCTCTATACAGAGAAGGAAATGGAATTAATGTGCGACGAGATCCGCATGTTCCGTCTTCTGGGAGCCAACGGCGTTGTGATCGGTGCTTTAACTCCCGACGGAGACCTGGATATGGAGAAGATGAAACGGATGATGGACTGCGCAGGCGGAATGGATGTTACTCTCCACCGTGCCTTCGATATGACCAGAGATCCCATGGAGACACTGGAAAAGGCCATTGAACTGGGCTGTAAGACGATCCTTACATCCGGACAGCAGAGCGACGTGGTTGCCGGCAAGGATCTGTTAAAGGACGTATATGCGGCTGCCGCAGGCCGGATCGACATCATGGCTGGCTGTGGTGTTAAAAAATGGAACATCCAGGAAGTCCATGACCATACTGGAATCGTAGTTTTCCATACCACAGGAAGAAAGGGAGCCTTAGACAGCGGCATGAAGTACAGAAAGAGTACGGTTGCCATGGGACTTCCCACCCTTTCCGAGTATGAGATCTGGGAGACAGATGAACAGGAATTCAGAGAGTGCGCGGAGATCGTGCATTCCTTTGGTAAATAAGATCCCCGGAGGGCAGAAGGGAAAGGCAGGTTCTTTTGGAAATGGACTTGCCTTTTCCCTTGTATAAAACCAAAAGACAGGAGAGAACTCTATGATGTTTACAGAAAAAGCAATGAAAGCGGCGGAAGAAAAGTTCAGCCGCCTGTTAGAAAAAGCAGGAGAGAAGAAAAGAGAAGAAATCCTCTCCAGACTGGCACAGGCAGAAAAGACGGAAAGCGCCGATGTGATCGCCGCCATCAAATGGATCTATGCCAACAGCCCTTTAAGCGACCTGGCCAACTACGATTTTGAGATCTTCCAGTCCTGCGCAGAGCATGGAGTGTTCTTAAGGGAAAATTCCCCCTTTGCAAAGGATCTTCCGGAGGACATTTTCTTAAACTATGTGCTCCATGTGCGTGTCAACGAGGAAGAGCTCTGTGACTGCCGTAAGTTCTTCTATGGACTGCTGGCAGACCGTGTCAACAGCCTTTCCATGCACGACGCCATCATCGAGGCCAACTACTGGAACGCAGAAAATGTAATGTACCAGGCCACCGACAGCCGTACCATCTCCGCACTGGGAGCGTATTATTCTGCATACGGCCGCTGCGGCGAGGAATCTGCCTTCGGCGTAAACGTATACCGTGCCATCGGTATTCCTGCCAGACAGATCTACACACCGCGCTGGGCCCACTGTGACGACAACCACGCCTGGGTGGAGGTTTACTGCGACGGCGCATGGCACTTCCTTGGAGCCTGCGAGCCGGAGGAGGTATTAAATAAGGGCTGGTTCACCAACGCTGCCAGCCGTGCCATGCTGATCCACAGCCGCTGCTTCGGCGAGATCAGCGGGGAGGAGATCATCTCCAAGGTGGGAATGGCTTCTTTCCTGAATAACCTGAAATTATATGCAGTTACAAAATATCTGAAGGTCTGCGTAAAGGACAAGGCCGGGAAGCCGGTACAGGGCGCCCAGGTGGGCTTTGGGATCTTAAACTATTCCAGCTTCTTTGACGCTGCCATCATGGATACCGACGAAAACGGCTGCTGCGGCCTGACCTGCGGCCTGGGAACCATGCATATCCATGTAAAGAAGGACGATGTATTCTGCGAGCGTCTGGTCTATACTCCGGATGTGGATACGGTGGAGATCGTTTTAAAGAATGAGCCGGTGAATTATGATACATGGGAGCACTTTGTTTCCATTGCACCAAAGGACCAGATCGTCAACGGCGCAAAGCCCACAGAGGAACAGAAAGAGCTGGGCATGAAGAAGACTGACGCTGCCAATAAAAAGCGTGAGGCTAGAGTGGCCGCCATGTTTGACGCAGACAAGGCAAAGGCCATTGTGGACAAATACGGTTACAGCCAGGAGATCTACGAACTTCTGTTTGAGAGCCGCAGCAATGTGACCCGTCTGGAGGAGTTTTTAGAGGATGAGACCTTCTCTGCCCACGCAAAAGAGAAGCTGCTTCTGACTCTTTCCAAAAAGGACAGAAGAGACGTGGATACAGATGTATTAAAAGAGGCCCTGGCCCTTACAAAGGATTATACCTTTGGGGATGAGGATCTGTTCTACCAGTATGTGGTATGCCCGCGTGTGTTCAACGAGCCCTTAAGAAAGAACCGCCAGTTCATCCTGGACTTCTTTACAGAGGAAGAAAAGGCTGCCTTCCGTAAGGATCCCAGATCCGTATGGGAGTATATCAATAAAGAGATCGCCTTCAACCCGGATATCGAGTACGGTCAGATCGTGACCCGTCCCGTGGGAGCTTTAACCGTAAAGAACGGAAACCAGCGCTCCAAAAAGATCCTGTTTGTTGCCATCTGCCGTGCCCTGGGCATCGTATCCAGAGTGAACCCCATCAACGAGCTGGCAGAGGTTTATGAGGACGGCCGCTTCGTTCCGGTGGAGATCCTGGACAAGGGGGGCAGCACCATCGTATTCCAGAAGGGAGAGGGTGAGAACTGGGCATACTTCCCGGACTTTTCTGTGAGCCAGCTTGTGGACGGCGGATACCAGACCCTGGATCTGGAAAATGAAAAATGGGACGGCAATGAGCTGAAGATCTCCGTTCCTGCCGGTCAGTACAAGGTCATCACCGACAACCGTCTTCCCAACGGAAATATCTTCGCCAGCCGGTACATCTTCGTGGTGGGCGAGGGCGAGACAAAGACTGTGAAGCTGGAGAAATACCATGCAGATCTGGCTGACATGCTGGATAACTTCACTCTGGACGAGTTCAAGGTATCCGATGAAAACGGCAATACGGTCAAGGGCAGCGAGCTCACAAAGAACCCGGCTGTGCTCATGTGGTTAGAGCAGGGTAAGGAGCCCACGGAGCATATCTTAAACGAGATGCTGGAGCAGGAGGCCGACTTCCAGAATCTGCCCGCCGATATCATCTTTATGGTAAAAGACAAGGCAGCCCTGGAAAATGCCAAGCTGACCAAGGTCCTCAGCACCTTCCCGAAGATCCGCGTTCTCTATGACACCTTCGTTCCCAACGTGGAGACACTGGCCCGCAGAATGTATGTGGACCCGGAGAAGCTTCCTCTGATTATCGTTACCACAAAGGAGCTTAACGCCGTTTATGCATGCAGCGGCTACAACGTAGGAAGCGGCGATATGTTAGTGAAGATCTGCAGGAACTTTGCAGGAAAATAGACTGGAACCATAAGAAACGATAGTTATACAAGCACCCGCGTACAGAGGCATGAGAGCTGTGCGCGGGTACTTTTAATTTCCGCCAGCCGCCAGCGCCGCCCCGCGTCCCATGCGGACATGAGAAAAAATATTCCCCATTGAAATCCCCCCTCAAACTTGATATAGTAGAATCCAGCACGGATTTCCCCCGATCCATCCATGGGCCGGAGGAGGCCCCTGCCGCAGGCGGGGGCTGCTTGAATGGTCATAAAATATCAGACAGGAGAAAATTCCAGAATAATGAAAAGAATTGCAAAATTTGAAAAAATATCCTTTAAACAGTTTCTCACCGACTGGCAGTCAGAGCATCCCGATGACAGCGAGGACCGGATTCAGGAGATCTATGATTCCATCCGCCTTCCCCGCCGCGCCACCGCCGGTTCCGCCGGATACGACTTTTTTGCCCCCGCAGGCTTTTCCCTGGAGCCGGGCCAGTGCACCAGGATCCTCACCGGGATCCGGGCCAGGATCGACGACGGCTGGGTCCTTAAGATCTATCCCAGGAGCGGTCTGGGATTTAAATACCGTTTACAGCTGAATAATACGGTGGGGATCATCGACAGTGATTATTATGGCTCCGACAATGAGGGGCATATCCAGATCAAGTTGACCAACGACAGCCGGGAGGGAAAGCGTCTGGAGGTAAAGGAAGGAACAGGCTTTGCCCAGGGGATCTTCCTGGAATATGGGATCACCGTGGATGACGAGACGACGGAGGAAAGAAACGGCGGCTTTGGCAGCACCACCAGATAGGGACGGAGAGCGCATATGAAACAGAATTTCCGGAAACACTTAAGACCGCTGGCGGCTCTGGCAGCAGCGGCTCTCCTTCTTACGGGCTGCAAAGGAGTTACAGAGGAGGAGAAGACCGCCCGGGAAAACGGGATCGCCCTTTTAGAAAGCGGCGACTACGAGGGGGCCCTGGACCAGTTTGAAGCGCTGATCCAGGACGCAGACCGGGTCACAGACTTTGAGGTGGATATCCTGAAATATCGGGCAGAAGCCGAATATGGTCTTAAGGACTATGAAGCTGCCGCCCATACGTATGATATCCTGAGCCAGATCGACAAAGAACGGGCGGAATACGGCTATTTTGCCGCCCTGGCCCTGGCAAAGGCCGGAGATCCCGCCGGAGCCTGGGAAAAGCTGGAGCAGGGAAGGACCCTGGACGGGGACGGAAACGCCCCGGGCTTTGCAGAGGCCATGACGGCTGTGGGAGAGGCGTACCTAGATTCCGGCGATCAGGAACGGGCAGACGCCGTTTATACGGAGCTGATCCAGTCGGGGAAGGCCGGTACCTCTGCATATAACCGCCTGGCCATGGCGGAGATCAAGGCGGGCGACTATGAGACGGCCCTCAGCTATTGTGAGACAGGCCTGGCTCTTTCGGACCGGACAGCAGTCCGGGAGCTTAAATTCAACCAGGCGGTCTGTTTTGAGCATCTGGGCCAGTACCAGAAGGCCCTGGAGCTGTTCCAGGCATATACGGAAGAGTTTGGAAGCGATGAAGCGGCGGAGCATGAGATCGCCTTTTTGAAGACAAGATAGGAGTTTTTCATGGCAGAAATGATTGAATTAAAGGAGCAGGAGGAACGAGTGATCCTGGTGGCCGTGAGCACCGGAGAGGATGACGATACGGCCGCCTCGGTGGACGAGCTGGAGGAGCTGGCGTCCACAGCGGGAGCCGTTACGGTGGGAAAGGTGATCCAGAACCGGGAGAACGTCCATCCAGGGACGTATCTGGGGAAGGGAAAGATCGAAGAAGTGAAGGAGCTTTTATGGGAGCTGGACGCCACAGGCATCATCTGTGACGACGAGCTTTCCCCAGCCCAGCTTAAAAACCTGGAGGACGCCCTGGATACGAAGGTCATGGACCGCACTATGGTGATCCTGGATATTTTCGCATCCCGGGCCAGGACCAGGGAGGGAAAGATCCAGGTGGAGCTGGCCCAGCTCCGGTACCGGGCCGTGCGCCTGGTGGGGCTCAGAAATTCCCTGTCCCGTCTGGGAGGAGGGATCGGCACCAGGGGACCGGGAGAGAAGAAGCTGGAGGTGGACCGGCGTCTGATCCATGAGCGCATCAGCCAGCTGAAGTCTGAGCTGGAGGATGTGAAGCGCCACCGGGAGGTGATGCGGAAAAAGAGAGAAAATGGAGGGGCTCTGACGGCGGCCATCGTGGGCTACACCAACGCGGGAAAATCCACGCTGTTAAACCGTCTGACCCAGGCTGGGATCTTGGCCGAGGACAAGCTGTTCGCCACTCTGGACCCCACCACCCGGGCCCTTACCCTGCCCGGAGGCGAGCGGGTCCTTTTAACGGATACGGTGGGCTTTATCCGGAAGCTCCCCCACCATCTGATCGAAGCCTTTAAGAGCACTCTGGAGGAGGCAAAGTACAGCGATGTGATCCTCCATGTGGTGGACTGCTCCAATCCCCAGATGGATATGCAGATGCATGTGGTCTATGAGACTTTGCGCCAGCTGGAGATCACAGATAAGGAGATCGTCACTGTGTTCAACAAGATCGACCGGGAGGGAGCCGACACCGCAGGCCGGGATATGGCAGCCGATTACCGGGTGAAGATCTCTGCAAAGACGGGAGAGGGGCTCCCGGACCTTCTGGGCGTCCTGGAGACTATCCTCCGGAGCCGGAGGATCTATTTTGAAAAGGTGTTCTCCTATGCAGAGGCCGGGCGGATCCAGCGGATCCGGAAAAACGGCCGCCTCCTGTCAGAGGAATATAAGGAGGACGGGATCCATGTGACGGCCTACGTGCCGGTGGAGCTGTTTGAGGAGCTGTACCGGTAAAGAGAGGCACAGAAAGGGATATGCACATACCTGGTGGATAACCTGTGGATAACTACACAATATCTGGTTTGCGATAAAAATAAGAAAACCAGATATTGTGTTTTTATTTCGGCTCTGCTATAATAGGGGATACGACATTGGCGATATCCGAAGAAAGGGGAATATAGATGATACAGGTCATCAAGCGCGATGGTGAGATCGCGGATTTTAATTTAGGGAAGATCACAGAAGCAATCAAGAAAGCCTTTAAAGCCACAAAAAAGGACTATAACAACGAGATCCTGGAGCTTTTATCCCTCCGGGTAACGGCAGATTTCCAGAATAAGATGAAGGACGGAAAGATCTCTGTGGAGCAGATCCAGGACAGCGCGGAGCATGTGCTGGAGGAGACCGGATATACGGATGTGGCAAAGGCTTATATTTTATATAGAAAACAGCGGGAGAGGATCCGCAATATGAAAAACACCATCTTGGATTATAAGGATGTGGTGAACAGCTATGTGAAGGTAGAGGACTGGCGTGTGAAGGAAAATTCCACAGTTACATATTCTGTGGGCGGACTGATCTTAAGCAACTCGGGGGCGATCACGGCCAACTACTGGCTGTCGGAGATCTATGACACAGAGATCGCCGAGGCCCACAGGAGCGGAGACCTGCATCTCCATGACCTGTCCATGCTCACCGGATACTGCGCCGGCTGGTCCTTAAGGCAGCTGATCATGGAGGGCTTAGGCGGGATCCCTGGAAAGATCACCTCCTCCCCGGCAAAGCACCTTTCCGTGCTGTGCAACCAGATGGTGAATTTCCTGGGGATCATGCAGAACGAATGGGCCGGAGCCCAGGCGTTTTCCTCCTTTGATACATACCTGGCGCCCTTTGTACGGACGGACTGCCTGGACTATCCGGCGGTGAAGAAATGCATCGAATCCTTTATTTATGGCGTCAATACCCCCAGCCGCTGGGGCACACAGGCTCCGTTCTCCAACATCACCCTGGACTGGACGGTGCCAGACGATATGGCCCATATGCCGGCCATCGTAGGCGGAAAGGAAATGGACTTCACCTACGGAGACTGCAAGGCGGAGATGGATATGATCAACCGGGCCTTCATTGAGACCATGATCGAGGGAGACGCCAATGGCCGCGGCTTCCAGTATCCGATCCCCACCTACTCCATTACAAAGGATTTCGACTGGTCCGACAACCTGAACAACCGGCTGCTGTTTGAGATGACTGCCAAATACGGCACTCCGTATTTCTCCAACTATATCAACAGTGATATGCAGCCCAGCGACGTGCGCAGCATGTGCTGCCGCCTGCGCCTGGACCTTCGTGAGCTGCGGAAAAAGACCGGCGGCTTCTTTGGTTCCGGAGAGAGCACAGGCTCTGTGGGCGTTGTGACCATCAACATCCCCAGGATCGCATATCTGGCAAAGGATGAAGACGATTTTTACGAGCGTCTGGACCATATGATGGACATTGCGGCCCGCTCCTTAAAGATCAAGCGGGAAGTGATCACAAAGCTTCTGGACGGCGGCCTGTACCCCTACACCAAGCGGTATCTGGGCACCTTTAAGAACCATTTCTCCACCATTGGCCTTATCGGCATGAACGAGGCATGCTTAAATGCCCGGTGGATCCGGAAGGATCTGGTGAGCCCGGAGGCCCAGAGGTTTACAAAGAACGTGCTGAACCATATGCGGGACCGTCTTGTGATCTACCAGGAGGAGTACGGCGATCTGTACAACCTGGAGGCAACTCCGGCGGAGTCCACCACCTATCGTCTGGCCAGACATGATAAGGAAAAATATCCGGATATCATCACCGCCGGGTGTGAGAAGGACGGAACGCCCTATTATACAAACAGCTCCCACCTTCCGGTATCCTATACAGCGGATGTGTTTGACGCCCTGGATATCCAGGACGAGCTGCAGAGCCTGTATACCTCCGGTACGGTGTTCCATGCGTTTCTGGGCGAAAAGCTGCCCGACTGGAAGGCAGCGGCCAAGCTGGTCCGGACCATTGCAGAAAATTATAAGCTTCCTTACTATACGCTGTCTCCCACCTACTCCATCTGCCGGGAACACGGCTACTTAAACGGCGAACACTTCACCTGTCCCGTATGCGGGGAAAAGGCAGAGGTTTACAGCCGGATCACCGGCTACTACCGTCCGGTCCAGAACTGGAACGACGGAAAGACCCAGGAGTATAAGGAAAGAAAGATGTACGACATCGGCCATTCCGTCTTAAAGAGATCCCCGGAGGCTTCCAGGGAGATCGCCCAGGCCATCCATCAGGCCAGGGAAGAGATCCAGGAGGCCAGAAATGAGGGAAAGGCTGGAAATGAAGGGAAGACCAAGGAGCCGTCCATGGTCCCCCAGGGAAACGGCGCTTTCCTCTTTACCACCAAGACCTGCCCAAATTGTAAGATCGCCAAAGAATTTTTAAAGGATGAGCAGTACCAGGTGGTGGATGCAGAAGAAAATCCAGAGCTTTCCGACGCCTATGGGATCATGCAGGCGCCTACACTGGTGCTTGTAAAGGATGGAGAGATCAGAAAATTTGTTAATGCGTCAAATATCAAAAAATACGTGGATTCCAGAAAAAAATAAATTTTAGATGGAATGGATCATTTAAACAGGAACCGGGAAACGGCCAGGTCACAGGCTGTCTCCCGGTTTCTGTTCTATAAGGGGAGAAAATCTTACAATTTGTGGAAAAATTCTATAATAATTCGGATAATATCTTGTTGGTTCCAGGAAAATATGGTAAATTAAGAGTGAAAGTTGGAAATCAACGGAAGTTTTTGTAACTGGCAGAACATGGTTTCGTGTTTCGGCACAGATAGGAGTTGGGGGATGAAGAGAAATAAATTGTATTATATTTTGTTCGTGCTGTATATTCTGGCCACGGCGTTTGTTCTTTATGTCAATGGGATCTTTACGGGAAACGTGGCGTCGTTCCTGAACCTGGCCATCAACGGCGTATTCCTTTTGGTGATCGGGATCCTGTTCGTGATCTGCGGCTTCAGCTTTGCCAGACTTAACCGGTGCACCGACGAACTGGTCCGGGTCACAGAGGAGATCCAGAAGGAATACAAAGAGGCAGGGGAAAAGAACCTGTGGGCTGGCTACTGTGAACGGAAGGAGCTGTTCCATGATGTGGCCTTAAAGGATGCCTTTGAAAAGTACCTGATGAGGATGAAGACCTTAAAGACCCGGTACGGGTATACCTCTGTCTGCGATGTGGAGGAGTACATAAACGAGGATCTGCTGGACCAGGCGGGCATGACCCACTTTAATTCGGCCATGGGCGGGACTCTCACCGGCCTTGGCATCCTGGGAACCTTCCTGGGTCTTTCCATGGGACTGGGATCCTTCAACGGAAACGATATCTACACCATTTCCGACAATGTGGGCCCGCTGCTTTCGGGCATGAAGGTGGCCTTCCACACATCGGTATACGGTATTTTCTTCTCTCTGGTATTTAATTTTGTATATCGGAGCCTGATGGCATACGCTTATGGAAAGCTGGACGGCTTTCTGGCAGCCTTCCGTCAGTGCGTCCTTCCCCAGCCGGTGTCAGAGCGGGAAAATTCCGCTTCCATGCTGGTGTACCAGGCAGGAATGGCCGATTCCATGAAAAAGATCCTGGAGCTTTTAAAGGGAAATGCCGAGGAGCAGACCCGGGGCGTGGAGCGGATCGTGGCCCAGGTGATGGAAACGCTGGAATACTCCATGGGAGCCAGCTTTGCCAGTCTGGGGGATACAATGAGATCTGCCGGCGAGGCCCAGATGGCCTATGCAGAATCTGGCAGACAGCTGACGGAGGCAGCAGAGAGGCTTCTGGATTCCAGCCGTGCCCTCCAGGCCTCGGTGGCCCAGGAGATGGAGCGCCAGGAGGCCTTTGCCAGAGAGCTGCGGGAGCAGAAGGAGGACCTGGTAGCAGCCTGCCGGGAGATGACTGAAGACGTGGGAAACCAGATCCACACCTTTCATCAAATGAGGAATCTGTATGAAAAATAGAAGAAAAAAAAGGGAGGCCTTTGGGGAACACAGCTACTGGCAGTCCTACTCGGATATGATGGCGGCGCTGCTTCTGGTATTTGTGCTGATCATCGCCATTACCCTCGCCATCTACCGCCAGAAGACCGTGGACCTGGACCAGGCCAGGCTGGATCTTAACGCAGCCCAGACAAAGCTGGACCAGGCGGCTCTGGAGCTGGAGGATTTCCGGGCAAAGATCGAGCTTTCCAACGAGGAACTGAATAAGTCCCTGGCAGAGCTCCAGGAGGCCTACGCCCAGGCGGCTCTTACAGAGGAGGAGTTAAATAAGGCGTATCTGGAGATCGAGGACGCCCAGAATGAGCTGGAGGTAACGAAGAGTGAGCTCCAGGATATTGTGGGGATCCGCACAGATATCATCGGAGCCCTTCAGTCGGCCTTCAATAACTCCGCCATGTCCGTGGATGCCCAGACCGGCTCCATTACCTTCTCCTCGGACGTGCTCTTTAACTATAACAGCGCCGTTCTGACGGATGCCAGCAAACAGACCCTCAGGGAAACGATCCCCATGTACCTGGGCGTTCTTTTAAGGGACGAATACCAGGATTACATTGCGGAGATCATCATCGAGGGCCATACGGATACGGTGGGAAGCTATCTGAGCAACCAGCAGCTTTCCTATAACCGGGCCAATTCTGTGGCCAGGTTCTGTCTGGATTCCGGCAACGGCTTAAACGAGACGGAGATCGCCAGGCTCCAGCAGGTGCTGACGGTCAACGGCCGTTCCTTCAGCAACCCGGTGTATACCGCAGAGGCTCCGGGAGCGGAGCTTCAGGTGGACATGGATGCTTCCAGGCGGGTGGAGATCAAGTTCCGGCTGAAGGAGGACGAGATGATAGAAAAGATCTCGGAGATCCTGAGAGACTAGAGGAAAATCAGGGAAAAATAGGAATAGAAGCGGAACGAGGGGACGGGAACTGTCCCCTCGTTGACGTGTGTCCGGCATTTTGCTATACTGAAAGAGAGTGTTTTCACTATTATCTGGAAAGGAATGAAAGGGGTATGACAAAAATAAGAGGAAGAGTGAAGGAACTATGGCTGGATTTTCTGTATGATATTGCCGGTGGATTTTTACAGGCGGTGGCTCTCCACTGTTTCATCGACAGCATCGACATCGCCCCTGGAGGCGCCACCGGCCTGGCCATCCTTCTGAACCGGTTCACCTCCCTGCCCATCGGTATCCTGACGTTTGCAGTGAATGTCCCGCTTCTGATCGCTGCATGGATCTATCTGGGGAAGGGGCGGACCATAAAGACCCTGAAGACAGTGGCGGTGCTGACGGTAATCCTGGACTTCATCATCACGCCTTATGTGCCGGTCTATACGGGAGACAAGATGGTGTCCTGTATTTTTGGCGGCGTGCTTATGGGGGCCAGTCTGGCCGTGGTGTTCATGCGCGGCTCCACCACCGGAGGCGGTGACATCGCAGCCAAGCTGCTTCAGAAGTACCGGCCCCATATGCAGACGGGGACGGCAGTGATGCTGACAGATATGGTGATCATCGGCGCATCCATGGTGGTGTTCGGAAATATCGAATCCGGTCTTTACGGCCTTATTAATATGGTGGTTTCCACCTATGTGATCGATATCATGCTTTACGGTATGAATAAGAGCACCATGGTGACGGTGATGTCCCCCAAGGTCCAGGAGATCGGCGACCAGCTGATGGAGCATCTGGGCCGGGGCTGCACCTTCTTTAAGAGCCGCGGCGGCTACGCCAAGGTGGAGGGGGAGACCCTGATCTGTGTGGTGGACCGGAAGCAGTTTTATAAGGCGAAAAAGATCATCTACGGCATCGACGAGGATGCGTTTGTGATCGTTTCCGAGGCCAAAGAGGTGTATGGAGAGGGCTTTCTGGATTCCGACTGGGAAGTATAGCGGTCTGGAGAGAAAAGAAAAAACGGCAGACGGGCAGGATCGATCATCCGCCCGGACTGCCGTTTTTATGTCTGATATTTTAGAATAAAACCTACTGGATATAGGGGGCTGCGACTGCGTCGATGGCAGCCGGATCCTTGGCGGCCCACTGCTCATAGGTCATGCCGGAGGCAGCCACGGTCTTTCCTAACTCCACTAAGAACGCGGGGATCTGGTCCTCCAGGATCGTTCCGGCCTCCCGGCCCATGGTCTCTCCGCCCTGGAGCTCGTTGCCGTTTACGTAGAGGACAAAGGCCGGAACCGGCTTCTTGTCCACCATTTTCACACCGCCGCGGAAGCCGATGGCACCAGTCTGGTGGGTTCCGCAGGAGGAGGGACATCCGGAGATATGGATCTGGGGAAGGGCTCCGTCGGGGATCCCGGCTTCCCGTACTGCATGGACGCAGGCGGAAAGGAGAGCCTGGGAATCGCGGACGCCCACCTGGCAGATGCTGGCCCCGATGCAGCTTACGGACGTTTCAAATAAGGTTTCTGCACCATCACCAGTGGCAGCCAGGACCAGCCTTGCCTCGTCTCCGGTGAGGTTTATGATATAAGCGGTCTCATCGGGAGCCAGGCGCATCTCAGCGTCTTCCATATCAGCCAGAAGATCACTGAGGGTACAGAAGGCAACGGGATCAGGCTGGCCTCCCAGAGGATGCCATACTACGGTATAGAGGCCGTCCTGCTTCTGGGGGATCACACGGGCGCCGTAGGCAGTGGAGCCATTGCCCTTTTTGGAGATATCCCAGGGAGTCACGGCCAGATCCAGGTTTTCACCGGATGCCAGTACCTGGTTTAACTTTTCCAGGAAGGCCTCGGCATATTTTTCCGGTCCGCCTAAGATCTCCTGCATATAACGGGTGCGGGCCTTTCCGCGGTTTTCATAGTTTCCGTAAGCGCGGAAGGTGAGCCACATGGCCTTTACATAGTAAAGGATCTTTTCCGGCTCCACAGCCTCAGCGACCTTGACGCCGAAGCGGGGATTGTTTCCCAGGCCCCCGGCGCTGTAAACGTCAAATTTTCCATCGGGTCTGGCAGCAAAGCCCAGATCTCGGAAAGTGGCATGGGTCAGGTTCTTCGGGGAGCTTGAGAAGGCCACTTTTAATTTCCTGGGCATTTTTTCAGCCTTGATGAAGTTCATCAAATAGTCGGCGGCTGCCTCTGCATAGGGCATAACGTTGAAATACTCGTCCTTTTCCACACCGGAGAGAGGGGAGCACATGACGTTTCTCGGGAAATCCCCGCCGCCGCCCATGGTCACGATCCCGCAGTCCAGGGCCCGTTCCATAATATCGCAAACGGCTTCCTGCTGGAGGTCATGAAGCTGGATGGTCTGGCAGGTGGTAAAGTGGATCCGGGATACCTTGTGGGTACGCACCGCTTCTGCAACAAAGGCAAATTTTTCTCTGGTAACGCGGCCGGCAGTCATACGGAGACGCAGCATGCTGGCTTTTCCACCCTTCTGGGCGTAGCTTCCATACAGGCCGGAAAAGCCCTTATAGGCCATTTTGTCCAGATCGCCTGCATAAAAGGCAGTTGTTTTTTCCCTGAATTCCGGCAGATCGGCTTTCCAGGACTGGGGATCGATTCGATTCATATTCATTTTCCTTCCTTATAATTAGGATATACAGATTTAACGTACAGGTCCGGATGCCGGACCGCGTCATGAAAAAACAGTCCGGTATCCATGGATGGGGCAGAGAACGCCTGCTCGGTCTCATGATTCCATTGTAGCATAAGAGAAATTTGGTCGCAAGAATATTTCATAGGAGATAAAAAGGAAAAAAGAACCGCCCAGAACGGCTTCCGCAGGGGAGACACTTTCCGGACGGATCCAGAGGGGGACGGGAAAGATCACAGATCGAGTCCAAGGGACTTGGCGTATTCACGGGATTCCTCATACCACTGGTTGTAAAGATCCTGCTCCAGCACCATGTCGATGATCTCATTGATCCGATCCGTCAGCTCGTCTTCGCCTTTGGGGATCCCGATCCGGATCCCCTGGGTGCTTTCATCTACAGTAAAGTAAAAATCCGGAAGGATCATCAGTCCGCTTTCCGGGGTGGAATCCAGATAGAGCTGTGCCATTTTCAGCGAGGCGGCCGCAGCGTCGGCACGGCCTGTCTGCACCATCAGAAAGGCGTCATTGGCAGAGGAGACCAGATTCAGCTTTCCGCAGTCCGGGAGCTGTTCTTTTACGAACAGTTCCTGGAGAGAGCCGTTCTGTACGGTGATGGTCCTGTTTTTTAGATCTCCTGCACCGGTGATCGTTCCGGCATCCTCCTGGCGGATCAGGAGGCCGTAGGCCTTCTGGGGATCCTCACTGCCGAAATAATATCCTTTGGAGAGGTTCATGGCTTCGGCCCGCTCCGGCGTATAGGCCAGGGCGGAAATGGCCAGGTCATATTTCCCGGACGTGATGCTTCCCAGCACGGTGGTAAAATCCATGGGCTTTAGGCGCAGCTCCACTCCCAGCTCGTTGGCGATATAGTTGGCCAGCTGGATGTCAGAGCCCGCATACCGGTCCTGGCCGGTTTTTGTGGTGTCGATAAATTCGTTGGGGGCAAAGGAAGGCTCGGTGGCCACCTCGATATATCCCCTCTCTAAGATTGCGTCAAGACGGGAGGAATGGACGCTCTCACCGCCAGTCTGGGAGTCCGTATGATGGGTGGATGCCTCAGCGGTGGTACATGCGGTGAGCGCAGCCACGGAAAGGGTCATCAGGGCAGTGAGAGATGCGAAAAATTTTACTTTCCTCATGGGAAAATCCTCCTTCTTGTGGTATTTTGATGTTTTTATAAATTAGCAATTTATCATGGTAAAATGCTAACATGGTGAAAAGTATAACCTTAGGATCCGGAATTGTCAAGTCCTTTTATGGGGCTTCCTTTGGAAGGGCCGCCTTTGCAACCGCGGTTTTTATGGCGTTCATCAGAGCCATGGAGGTATACTGGGAGCCTGCGGAATACTCGAGGCCCTCCAGGGACTGGCTCTCCAGGATCTGGGCGGACAGGGCATCCATGGACGGCTGCATCAGGGGATACATGGCGGCCACAGAGTCGCTTAAGGGCACCAGGGTCACGGCGCTTATGCGGTCCGGGCTCACGGCTACCTCCACGTTTACATTCTGGCGGCCCAGGGATAAGGACGCCGAGTAGAGTCCCGGCGCATAAACGGCCGGGGAAGCGCTTTCGGCAGTGGGAGCCGGAGCTTCCTTTTCAGAACGGAACATGAAGAAAAACAGCAGGATCAGAAAGATGGCCAAGCCGATGAAGATGGCAGTGTAGATGATCTCCTTCATCCGGAGAACAACGATTTTTGTTTTGGAGCTCATGGATCAGTTCCTTTGGGATTCTTTGTTTGTTACAGCTTATGAAAACCCAAGGGCCAATATGACGGGAGGTCTTGTAAAATGCGGCTTCTCCCATTATAATGGAAACTGACATACTGCGGAGGAAAAGGCCGCAGGATGGGGCGACTTTATAATCAGGAGGTAAGGACAATGGACTTAAGAGAACGGAAAGAGTTTGAAGCCCGGGTACCGGAGATCGCAGCGGCTGTGGAAAAGAAGCCGGTCGGCTGGATCAATCCGCGCCTGGTATCCATGAAGGAGCTTCCAAAGAATTTGGCGGTGACGGTGGAGGATATTGACGATGCAGAGGCAAGGCTTGAGCGGTTCGCGCCGTATATTATGAAGCAGTTCCCGGAAACTGAAAAGGACGGCGGACTGATCGAGTCTCCGTTTGTGGAGATCCCGAAGATGAAGGAGCTTTTAAAGGAGCGCCATGGCTGTGAGCTTGCCGGAAGGCTTTACTTAAAAGAGGACAGCCAGCTGGCCATTGCCGGCTCCATCAAGGCCCGGGGCGGGATCTATGAGATCTTAAAGTATGCGGAGACCCTGGCCATTGAAAACGGGCTTTTAAAGACCACGGACGATTATTCCATCTTGGCTTCCCAGGAATTTGTGGATTTCTTTGGACGTTATACGATCCAGGTGGGCTCCACAGGAAACCTGGGCTTAAGCATTGGCATCATCAGTGCGAAGCTGGGCTTTAAGGTCATTGTCCATATGTCCCATGACGCCAGACAGTGGAAGAAGGATCTTTTAAGGAGCAAGGGCGTTACGGTGAAGGAATATGAGTCCGATTACGGGGAAGCCGTAAAGCAGGGACGGAAGGAATCCGACAGCGACCCCACCAGCTATTTTGTAGATGACGAAAATTCCAGGGATCTGTTCATGGGATACAGTGTGGCTCCCAGAAGGTTAAAGAAACAGCTGGAGGCAGCCGGAGTTTTAGTGGACCAGGATCACCCGCTGTTCGTATATCTGCCCTGCGGCATCGGAGGAGCGCCGGGCGGCATCGCCTACGGCTTAAAGACCGTGTTCGGTGACAATGTCCACTGCTTCTTTACAGAGCCGGTGGATTCCTGCTGCATGCTGTTGGGTATGGCAACGGGACTCCACGACCAGGTCTGCGTCCAGGATTTCGGCATCTCCGGCAAGACCCACGCCGACGGACTGGCAGTGGGACGGCCGTCCGCCTTTGTCGGGAAGTTCATGGAGCCCATGTTAAGCGGGATCTTCACCACTGGAGACGCAGTGCTCTATGATTATATGCGGGATCTGATGGAAGCAGAAGGCGTGTTCATCGAGCCCTCCTCCTGCGCCGCCTTTGCCTTTGCAGAGGCTCCGGAGCGCCTTGGGGATTACATTAAGAGCCAGGGACTGGAAGGAAAGCAGGAAAACATCACCCACATCGCCTGGGCCACCGGAGGAAGACTGGTGCCGGAGGATGTGAAAGAGGAATACGTTCATACACATCTGGCCTGATCGGTCCCGGCGGGATCCCTGTAAGAAAGTCCCTCCCGGCGCTGGCCGGATCCCCGGCGGTCCGGCGTCCCGGACCGGGGAAGGACGAAACCCCTTGAAAAAGGGACGGCCGGATGGTAGAATATCAGTCGGAAGGCATGTAAATCATATAGGAGGAAATCATGTATAACAATTTAAACGAAGAGTTATTTGCATTTATTAAAAAAAGCCCCACCAGCTTCCATGCCATTGCCGCTATGGAAGAATATATGGAAAATGCCGGAGCTGAAAAGCTTTCCGAGGGCAGCGTATGGAACTTAAAGGAAGGCGGGACATATTATGTGACAAGAAATAAATCCGCCATCATCGCGTTCCATGTTCCCTGTAAGGAATTTACCGGCTTCAATATCGCCGCCAGCCACAGTGATTCCCCGTCCTTAAAGATCAAGGAAGATCCGGAAATGAACGTGGAGAACCAGTATGTAAAATTAAACGTGGAAAAATACGGCGGAATGCTCTGCGGACCGTGGTTTGACAGACCCCTTTCCGTGGCCGGCCGTGTGATCGTTCAGGATGGAAATAAGCTGGAGACAAAGCTTGTGGCCGTAGACCGGGATATTTTAATGCTCCCCAGCCTGGCTGTCCATATGAACCGGGATGTCAATGACGGATATAAGTACAATTTCCAGAAGGACATGCTCCCCTTATTCCGGATGCATGGCTCCAAGACGGATTTCCTGTCCATGATCGCCGCTGAGGCAGGAGTGGAAAAGGAGAACATCAAGGGCAGCGACCTGTTCCTTTACGACAGAATGGAAGGAAGAGTATGGGGCGCAGAGGATGAATTCATCTCCGCGCCGCGTCTGGATGACCTTCAGTGCGCCTTCACATCCATGAAGGGCTTTTTAAAGAGCCAGAGCGAGAAGAGCGTTTCCGTTCTCTGCGTGATGGACAACGAGGAAGTGGGCAGCGGCACGAAGCAGGGCGCAGGCTCCACCTTCCTTTATGACGTTCTCCGCCGGATCAACTTTTCCATGGGAAGAAGCGAGGAGGAATACTGGACAGCCGTGGCAGCCAGCTTCATGATCTCCGGCGACAACGGTCATGCGGTCCATCCCAACTATGCGGATAAGACAGATCCCACCAGCCGTCCGTATTTAAACGGCGGTATCGTGATCAAGCACAGCGCCAACCAGAAATATACCACCGACGCTGTTTCCGCAGCCGTAATGCGCTGTCTCTGCGACCGTGCAGGCGTGCCTTACCAGAACTTCTTAAACCGCTCCGATATGTTAGGCGGCTCCACTCTGGGCAATATCTCCAACTCCAAGGTATCCTTAAATACCGTGGACATCGGACTGCCCCAGCTGGCAATGCATTCCTCTTATGAGACTGCGGGCGCTAAGGATATGGAGTATATGGTAAAAGCCTTCGAGGAATTCTATAAGTCCTCCATTTCCGTATCGGAAGACGGATCCTTTGAGATCCAGTAAACACACTGGACAGATCCGGCAGCTTATTTTATACTGTATGCAAGGACAGAGGCCAGGACATCAAGTTTGTCCCCGGCCTCTGTATTTGATCTACGGGAGGAAAATATGATGCTGGAAAACCTTGTGATGCTGGCCTTTGTGGCCGTTCTGATGTTCTGCGTGGCCTTTGGGGTACCAACGGCCGCCGCCCTCATAGCGGGATATGTGATCTTTATCCTTTATGGGATGAAAAAGGGATATTCGGTCCCTTCACTTCTTAAAATGTCCTGGTCCGGTCTTGGTACTGTGATCCGGATCCTGTTTATCTTTCTTCTGATCGGAATCCTGACGGCCCTGTGGAGAGGCGCCGGGACCATTCCGGAGATCATCGCCGTTTCGGCGGGACTGATCCATCCTTCGGGCTTTTTACTGCTGAGCTTCTTATTAAACTGTGCTGTTTCGGTGCTGACGGGCACATCCTTTGGCACGGCGGCCACCATGGGCGTGGTCTGTATGACCATGGGATCGGCCATGGGCGTGAACCCTCTGTTTACAGGCGGGGCGGTGGTATCGGGGATCTTTTTCGGGGACCGGTGCTCCCCGGTGTCCACCAGCGCTCTTCTGGTCAGTGAGCTGACCGGGACCGATCTGTACGGAAATATCCGCAGGATGCTCCGGTCCTGCCTGGTTCCTTTCGTTCTGACCTGTGCAGCCTATCTGGCCCTGGGGGCCTTTTCCAGAGGAGGAAGCGGAGCCATGGATGTGAAGACCATGTTTTCCGGACATTTTACCCTGCACTGGATCCTTCTGATCCCGGCCCTTCTGATCCTGGTGATGGCGGCTTTCCGCGCAAAGGTGAAATATACCCTGCTGGCCAGTGCGGCAGCGGCGGCGGTGTGCTGCCTGGTATTCCAGAAAATGCCTGTTCCTGAGCTCATAAGGCTCATGATCTTCGGATATAGGTCAGAGGACCCGCAGTTAGCGGCCATGATGAACGGAGGCGGCTTCCTTTCCATGGTACAGGTGTCGGTGATCGTGGGGATCTCCTCGGCCTATGCGGGGATCTTTGAGGGTACCGGCCTTCTTCTGGGGATCAAGAGGTACGTGGAGGCCGTCAGCAGGAAGATCACGCCCTTTGGCGGGATCCTGGCAGTCTCTGTGGTCACCTCCATGATCTCCTTTAACCAGACCCTGGCGATCATTCTGACCGACCAGCTCACAAAGGATGCGGAGCCGGACAAGGAAAAACGGGCCCTGGCCCTGGAGGACACGGTGGTCCTCATGGCGGCCCTGGTGCCCTGGTCCATTGCAGGAAACGTGCCTATTTCCACCATAGGCGCACCCATGGCCAGTCTGTGTCTGGCATTTTACCTGATCCTTGTGCCATTGTGGAATTTTGCCCGGGCTTTGACGCAAAATCGTAAGAATTTTGAAAGAAACTGAAAGGAAAACGCATAAGAATAGAAAAGTTCTCGTGTTATACTGAAGCTGACGCTGAAAGAGAGAAAGAGAGAACAGCGCGGCGGGAGGACATACAGACATGAGACACGACGACAGAATGAATGAAACGGAAGGAAAAGCACTGGCCCAGGGAATGAATGTGCTCGGGGAGACGGAGACCAGAGAGGAAGCAAAAGGACAGAACGCGGCGGAGCCAGAAGCGCCGCAGGAGAAAGAGGCGGCCCCGGAAGCGCCGCAGGAGGACGCGGCCTTTGACCGGCAGCTGGAGGAGATGATGAACGGGACCGGAGGAAAGAAGGCCGGGAAGAAAAAGCGCGGAAAAAAGAAGTTTCTCCTGGCGGCGGCGATCCTGGCAGTCCTGGGCATTGGAGCTGTAAAGGTCCTGGGCGGCAGCGAGCCCAGTCTTCCCACAGCAGCTACGGTGACTCCGGTGAGAAAGGAGATCCAGAACCGGCTTTCGGTCAGCGGTCCGGTTTCCGGCACCGACAGCGTGGACGTGGTATCCAATCTCCATGCAGAGGTGCTGGAGATCCCTGTAAAGGAAGGCGATAAGGTCACAAAGGGACAGGTCCTGGCAGTCCTGGACGATACAGACCTGAAAAAGGAAGTGGCCATGGCAAAAAACGATTACGATCTGGCAGTGAGCACCTGCGGGGAGCAGGACCGGGACGCCAGGAACGGCTATGCCAAGGCGGTCCAGGATCTGAAAACGGCCCAGGACAATTATAATCGGATCAAGGTCCTCTATGACAGCGGGGACGTGCCCCTGGTGGATCTGGAAACAGCGGAAAACGGCTTAAACGATGCAAAGCGCCAGGCTGCCTCCTATGAGGTGAAGAATGGCCAGGCAGTGGCTGGGGATTCCTACCGGCTCCAGGTGGAAAAGGCCCGGTTTGAGTATGAGAAGAAGCAGGAGCAGCTGGCGGATACCCAGATCACCAGCCCCATCGACGGCACGGTGGTACGGGTCAACACCAAGGTGGGCCGGTTCGCCGATTCAGTGGAGGACTCGGAGCCCTTATTCATCATAGAAAATCTGGATGTTCTGGAAATGGAGATCAAGGTCAGCGAGTATTCCATCGGAAAGGTGGCTGTGGGCCAGGAGGCAGAGATCTCCGCAGATATCTTGGACGGAGAAACGGTCCGCGGCCAGGTGGTGTCCATTTCCCCCACCGGTGAGGAAAAGGGCGGCGGCTCCACCGAGCGGGTCATCCCCACAAAGGTGCGGATCATGGATGAGAACACAAAGCTCATTGCCGGGATCACAGCCAAGGCCCAGATCGTCCTGGAGGAAAAGGAGGATGCCCTGACGGTGCCGGTGGCCGCCGTGACGGAACGGAACGGAGTTTCCATGGTGTTGGCAGTGAAGGACGGCGTGATCCATGAGGTTCCTGTACAGACCGGCATCGAGGGAGATGTGGAGCTGGAGATCCTTCCCGGCGAGGGCGAGGAGCTGGACGAGACGACCCAGATCGTGGCCGCTCCCTCTGAGGGCTTTACGGAGGGCATGGCCGTGACCGCCATGGCGCAGTAAGGGGGGAATGGATGTGTTTGGAATCAGAGATAAAAAGCTTTCTCCCTATATGACAGAAAACGTCCATGAGGAGCTGATCCGCCTGGAAAATCTGGTGAAGATCTACGATACCGGAGCCATTAAGGTCCTGGGGCTGAAAAAGATCAGCCTGACCATCCGGCGGGGGGAGTTTGTGGCCATCATGGGCCATTCCGGCTCGGGAAAATCCACGCTCATGAATATCCTGGGCTGTCTGGACCGCCCCACCATGGGCCATTATTATCTGGACGGCATCAATACGGCGGAGCTGGATCCCAACGAGCTTTCGGCAGTGCGGAATTTAAAGATCGGCTTCGTGTTCCAGTCCTTTAATCTGATCTCCAGGACCTCGGCCTTAAAGAATGTGGAGCTTCCTATGACCTATGCCCGGATCCCCAAGAGGAAACGGGCGGAGCGGGCCATGGAGCTTCTGGAATGCGTGGGCCTGGGAGCCAGGGCAGACCACATGCCCAATGAAATGTCCGGAGGCCAGAGGCAGAGGGTGGCCATCGCCAGGGCCCTGGCCAACGAGCCGCCGCTGATCTTAGCCGACGAGCCCACAGGAAACCTGGATACGGCGGCTTCCATTGAGATCATGGAGATCTTTTCAGAGCTCCATAAGGCCGGAGCCACGGTGGTGGTGGTGACCCATGAGGAAAATATCGCCGCCTTCACGGACCGGATCATCCGGTTTTCCGACGGCCAGATCATCAGCGATGAGAAAAACTTAAATCCCACGCCTGGCAGCGGAGTGATCCACACCCGGGGACTTTACGGGAGAAAGGGGGAGGCCGTATGCTGATCGAAAATATGGCCATGGCCTTCCACGCCATAAAGGCCAATAAGATGCGTTCCTTCCTCACCATGCTTGGCATCATCATCGGTATTGGCTCTGTGATCTCCATTGTGTCCATCGGCGATACCATGCGGGGACTGTTCCAGGATCTTTATAAGGACGTAGGGATCACCCAGGCATATATCCAGATCGGCTACTGGATCGATGATGTGCGTATGACCGATTATTTCACCCTGGATGATCTGGATAAGATCAAAGAGGTATTCGGGGATGAGGTGGCTTACATTGACAGCAGTGCGTATCTGAGCACAGACGTACAGGCGGGCCGTACGAAAATGAAGTTTGAATTTACCGGCATCGACTATAATTACCAGGATGTACAGCCAGTGGATGTGATCTACGGCCGCTATCTCAACGAGGGAGATGTGCTGGGCCGGAGGAAAAACCTGGTGATGGAGGCAAAAAGCGCCGAGAAGCTGTTCGGAACGGAAAATGCCGTGGGGAAAAGCCTGCGGATGACCGTTTACGGGGAGACGGACGAGTATACGGTGGTGGGCGTTTATAAAAAAGAGATGAACGCCTTCCAGGCGCTGATGATGGGGACTGGGAGCGATACGGGGGCGGCCTTTATCCCCTATACGATCCTCACCTGGCCCAATGATAACTTTTACTCCTGCCGTCTGTTCGCGGCGGACGATGTGGATATGACGGATTTCATGAACCGGCTCATGGCGTATATCGCCAAACAGAAGGACAGGAAGCCCGAGGACTTTTACAGCCAGACGGCGGTGGATGAGATGGGCAGTGTGGACAGTATGATGGGAGCCCTGTCGGCGGCTGTGGGGGGGATCGCAGCCATTTCTCTCCTGGTGGGAGGCATCGGCATTATGAACATCATGCTGGTCTCCGTTACGGAGCGGACCCGGGAGATCGGGATCCGGAAGGCTCTGGGAGCCAGGACCCGGGACGTGCTGATCCAGTTCCTGACGGAATCGGCGATCCTCTCGGCCTGCGGCGGCATCATCGGCGTGGTGCTGGCGGTGAGCGTGGTATCCCTGGGCGGCATGGCCCTGGGCCTTCCAGTGGTCATAAAGCCTGGGATCATTTTCCTGGCCGTGGGATTCTCCGCGGTGGTGGGAATTTTCTTCGGGATCTATCCGGCTTCCCGGGCGGCCAAGGCAGATCCCATCGACGCCCTGCGGTACGAATAAAAATAAAAGAAGCTGTTTTGCTGGGACCGGCCGGAAGGCCGGTCCTTTTGCGGACAGGGGATGCGTACCCGCCTTATGGGGCGCACCTTAGCTTCACAGGCCCTGTTGTTGGGCATAGAATAGACTTTTTTTCTGCTATGCCCAAAATCCCGGCAGTTTTTGGGTATACACAGGAAAAAAAGGGGTATTTTTGCCCAAAATTTTTGTCGATACGGGAGGGGGGAATGTGAAGCTAGGAGAGCATATAGTCGGTAGGCCGGGGAATGGGAGAGGAAAATTAGAGAGGACAGAAAGATGTGGAGGGGCAGATCTGTGGTATAATTCCCTTCTGCCGCATGGCGATCCCCGCAGAGCGTTTTTTATGTCATAGGACGCACTTCCCTATGACATAAAAAACGCCCGGGACAAAGCCCGGGCGGGTAAAACAAGATCTGTTTTTTACTGGATCCACGCACCGCTTCCGTCTACGGTGTAGCCGTCGGGAGTGGTGGTATTGGATAACATGGTGCCGCGGAAGCCGTCGCTCTTCTCATTGAAGTAATACCAGCGTCCGTCGATCTGCTGCCATCCGGTGACCATGGCGCCCTCTGTTCCGGCTCCGGCGGGAGTCAGATAGTACCAGTTGTTTAAGTTGTCCTTAAACCATCCGGTGGCCATATCGCCGTTGCTGCCGAAGTAATACCAGTTCTGGCCGATATAAAGCCAGCAGCTCTGGGCCAGGATCCCGTTCTTAAAGGTAAAGTGCCAGATATTTCCATCCTTGGACCACTTTCCGCCCTCCGGGGACTGGTTCATCAGATCCACGCGGACGCTTCTGCTGGAGCCGCCGCCGGAGCTGCCGGAGGAACCGGAGCCGCTGTTTTCCCTGCGGAGCTTTACGGTGAACCTTCCAGGATCATTGGTGTAGACCACGATGCAGCCGGTCTCCTCGTCATACCAGAGGGTATTGTTTTCGTTTGCCACATCCTCGAAGCCGTCGGGCATGGAGATGTAGAATTTCATCGGAGTCCGCAGGGAAGTGACCTTTGTTTCAGTTCCCTTTGCGGATCGGGCGCTTCCCTCTGTGGTCTTATAAAGTTCCAGGTCGAAGGAATACGTCCGGCTGGCGTTGCTGGGCGTGGAGATATTGGAAAGCTCTGCACGGAGGCCTGTGATGGTGCCGTGGTCCGGGGCGAAGGCCAGGGGATAGTAGTCCATTCCCTCCAGCGGCTCTGCACACTGGACATCAATGGCTGCACCCACGCCCAGGGAGTCAAACAGGAAGGAGAGCTTTTTCACCGTGGGCTCTGCGGGCTTTCCAGCCATAGCTTTCTGGACGTCGTTCTTATCCAGGGCCTCTGCCAGCTTCCAGAGGGCGCCTTCTGCGGCGTCCCGCTCCTCCTGGGAAAGACCAGCCAGGTCATTGGGAAGGGAGTCGGCCAGGGCCTGGAACTCCTTTGCGTTGGACGGGGTGGCGATGGAATCTGGAAGCTCCGGATCAGTACCTGGCTTATCCTCTTCGGTTCTTTCCTCAGCCAGCACAAAGGTACTGAAGTGGGTCACTGTGAAGGAAGCCGTGCGGGCCTCCCGGTCGATCTCCAGCGGCCAGATATCTTCATACGTTCCGTCATTGGAATAGTGGAGCACATGGAAGAATTCTGGATTGACATTTTCCGGGATCGGAACGGTGATGCGTACCGGAACCTTAAGCTCCGGAACGGCTCCGCTGAGGCTGAAATCCACCTGGATGGTGTTTTTATACCTCATGGCATCCACAACTGCGTCCTTATGAGGCTTTCCGATATTGAAGGAAACGGTGGAACCGGCTGCCGCAGCGTTTAAGGCAGCGCCGATCACCTTTACCTGGCTGTGGTCGATGCCCACCTCATTGGAGGTGATATTCTGTTCCAGGGTCACATTCTGATCCTTTATGTACTGCTGCTCCAGGGCTTCAACCTTGGCCAGAACGTCCGGATCCGACTGCATGGCCACCTGGACGTCCTTGATATTTTCTTTTAAAGCATCCGGTGCCTGGTCCATGGGAATATCGCCGGAAGTGATCTTATCAAGAGTTCCCGATACCTTGTCGGAAGCGCCGCCTGGCTTGTAGGGATCATCTGCGTAAACGGTTTCACTATGGAAGATCTTGGACGGCGTATTGCTGACGGCGCGGACGGAGAAGGAGTATTCCTTTGCGCCTTCCTTTGTCATGTTGTCAGCCAGATCCTGGCTGGTGTTCTGTACATTGGAGTATCCACTCCAGGATTGACCATCAGCCAGAAGATATACTTCATAGCCTTTGAAATAGGATGCATATTCTGCCGGAATTTCCGGAGCATCCCAACAGGCTGTGGTGCCATCCCAACGAAGATTGACTGGACTCCCTAATGATACGGAAGACTTTTCAAATGTCCAGGGAGCGGAAAGCTCGGACCAGTCGCTGTTTAGGGTATCGTTACCATCTCCAAGCGCCATAACTCTAAAGGTATAAGTTCCAGAGTCCTTCAATTTGTTGACAAATCCGCTGGATTTCAGCCATTCACGGGTATCTGTGGAGGAAAATGTGTGGCGGGAATCCCACATGGATTTCCCATCCCAAAAAGCCTCCACCTGGTATTCATTGCTGGCGTTCTCCACCCGCGTCCACTCGGGAAGGGCCTCTCGTTTGGAACTCCACCGTACGACCGGTGTGTCCAGTTTCACTGCCGCCAGCGATGAAAACGCCATACTCATCGCCAGCACTGCCGCCAGTGGGGCGACAAATCGCTTTTTCATACGTTTGTACCTCCTTATAAATATTCCTGGGGGGTATACTCCCATGGAAAAATTATATAGTTTTCCATGGGGAAAGTCAATAAATCAGAGATAGAAATGGGGGATCCTGTATGGTATAATGTCTGCAAAGCAGACATTATACCATCGCGCATCTGGTTTCTGCGTTCACCGCAGAAATCCAGGCTCTTAATTCTCCCAGAGGGGCAGCATGTCCGGAGGACATGGTATAATCAGGATACAGACCATATCCGCGAGAGGAGGAATACAATGAAGGTGATCGGTGCTTTATTCCGTCTTTCAAAATTTTTCTGGGCTCCGCTACTATGGGCGGCGGTGATCAGTGTCTTCCTGTTCTGTGCGGGACGGCAGAGGCTGATCTTCTGGGCGCTGTATCTGGGGCTTATTCTGACGGCAGTTCTTGGGATCGTGTATTTAGTAGGGGAGTTTACCCGGAATCAGGATCAATGATGGAAAATGATAAAAAGGCCGCCCGGGCATGATGCCTGGACGGCCGAAGTATTTTATGGAGGCTGTTTACAGATCCAGCTTCAGATCTCCCTCACGGATCCATCCAGCCTTCCTGGAGAGCTCTCCGAAGATCCAGGTGAGGACGGCAGGAAGGATGAAACAGATCATGAGGATCCCGGCCCACATCCTGGGGCCTCCGCCGGACATGGCGGTATAGATGCCGATGGGGCCCACAAGACCGCAGGTCCCCATGCCCGCGCCTGCCGGGATGTTTTCCAGCTGAAAGACCATGGTGGCCAGGGGGCCGGTGACCATGGACGCCAGGGTGGGAGCGATCCAGATCCTGGGGTTTTTCACGATGTTTCCCATCTGGAGCATGGAGGTTCCCAGGCCCTGGGCCAAAAGACCGCCCCAGCCGTTTTCCTTAAAGCTCATGACGGCAAAGCCCACCATCTGGGCGCAGCAGCCGGCTGTGGCCGCTCCTCCGGCCAGGCCGTCCAGGGACAGCATGATACAGATGGCCGCGCTGCTGATGGGAAGGGTCAGGGCAATGCCGATGAGAGCCGATACCAGAATCCCCATGAAAAAGGGCTGCATTTCCGTGGCAGTCTTGACCATTTCTCCGAACAGGGTCATGAACCGGGATACGCCGGGGCCCACGAACTGGGCCATAAAGACGCCGGAAATGATGGTAACGCCGGGAGTGACCAGGATGTCCACACGGGTCTCTTTAGACACCAGCTTTCCCAGCTCCGCAGCCACAATGGTGGCCACCAGAGCGCCCACGGGTCCTCCCAGCTCATTGCCTGCGATCCCCACGGTGGCGGCGGAAAAAAGAACCAGCTGCGGCGCTTTTAAGGCATAGGCAATGGATACGCCCAGGGCGGCTCCGGTGGCCCCTTTGGCGTAGGAGGCGATGGTATTGAAAACCTCCACGCCCGTTTTTTCCCCGATGGTGGAAAAGATGGTCCCGATCAGGAGGGAGGCGAAAAGGCCGAAGGCCATGGCCCCCAGGGCGTCGATGAAGTACGTCTGTACGGTGAAATTGATCTGCTTTCTCTTTAGGAATTCCTTCCAGGATCCCCGGTGCTTTGGTGCTGTTTCCATGATTCAGTGACTCCTTTTATCGTTTTCGCGGCCGTTCAGCCATGGGAAGATCCGGACAGGAAGACACATAGCGGAACGATTGCGGATCTCCAGAGATACGTTAAGAAATTAACGATCCCATTGGTCAACGTATTCTGCCATAGAAACCAGAAAAAAGCAAGGAAATCGCAGAAGATTGATATGAATTTAACGAAATCTTCTGGACAGAGGGATCCTCCGGGAGCCAGGGACTGAGGCAAGATTTTCTTGCCTGGCTTTCCTTCTTATGATATACTAAGGCCCTGTAAGGAGATGAGCACATGAAAAAATGTATGGATTACGGCGCTATGATCTTTGACCTGGACGGAACCCTGGTGAATTCCATCCATGCGCTGACCTACTGTACCAACAAGTCCCTGGAGCGGTTCGGGCTGGGGCCTCTGTCTGAGGAGCAGATGATGACCATTGTGGGAGACGGCTATAAAATGCAGATGAGGCGGTCACTGGCGGCCTGTAAGGATACGGATCCGGCCCATTATGAAGCCATCCTCCCGGTTTATATGGAGATCTTCGGGGAAAACTGTAATTACCAGATGCATGCCTACGAGGGCATCAGGGAGCTCCTGGCCTTTGCCAGGGAAAAGGGGATGAAGCTGGCCGTGGTCTCCAACAAGCCCCACGCCCAGGCCGTAAAGACCGTGGAGTATGTGTTCGGAACGGACGCCTTTGACACGGTGGTCGGAGAGCGGGAGGGGATCCCGAAGAAGCCGGATCCCAGAGGCGCTCTGGAGGCGGCAAAGGAGATGGGCGTTGCTCCGGAAAACTGTCTGTATTTCGGAGATACCAACACCGATATGGAAACAGGAAGAAATGCCGGGATGGACACGGTGGGAGTCCTGTGGGGATTCCGGGGCCGGAAGGAGCTGGAGGCTTTTGCTCCGGCGTATCTGATCGAGAGCCCCTGGGACATGATCCGGATCCTTTCCGGGAAAGCTGAGGAGAATCATTGAGGAAATCTGTAAAAACGAGGAAAATAAGAGGGGGAACATGGCTGGCGCTGGCAGTGATGTTCCTTTTCTGTCTCCTTTCCGGCTGCGGGAGAGCAGAGAGCGGAGAGGAGCCGGGAGACGGGGAAGGCGGGAGGAAATTAAAGGTGGCCGCCACTCTGTTTCCCTATTATGATTTTGTGCGCCAGGTGGGCGGAGACCAGGTGGAGCTGTCCCTGGTGATCCCGGCGGGCATGGACAGCCATTCCTTTGAGCCTACGCCGAAGGACATCCGCATCATGCAGGAGGCGGATGTGATCATTGCCAACGGCGGGGCCATGGAGCACTGGGTGGACCAGGTGGTGGATTCCTTTGAACGGGAGGACCAGACGGTGGTCATCATGATGGACCAGGTGGACGCGGTGGAGGAAGAGATCGTGGAAGGGATGGAGCATTCCGACGAGGGCCATGGTCATGTGCACGTCCACGGGGACGGTGAGGAAGAAGCGGCAGAGCCGCCGGAGGAGGACGAGAGCCGGTATGAGATCGAGTACGATGAGCATATCTGGACATCCCCAGTCAATGCCATGAGGATGGTGGACGTGATCGCTGAGATTCTTACGGAAAGGGATCCGGACCACGGGGCCATGTACCAGGCAGGAGCCGCAGCGTATCTGGAGGAGCTGGAAAGGCTGGATAAAGAATTCCGGGAGGTAAGGGACGGCGCGGCCCACGACATGATCGTCATGGGCGATAAGTTCCCGCTGCGGTATTTTGCCGACGCCTACGGACTCCGTTACCGGGCGGCCTTTTCCGGTTGCTCCTCGGATACAGAGCCCAGCGCCAGGACCATCGCCTATCTGATCGACAAGGTAAAAGAAGAGGGGCTTCCTGTGGTCTACTACCTGGAGCTTTCCAGCCACCGGGTGGCGGAGATCATCGGAGAAGAGACAGGGGCGGTACCTCTTTTGTTCCATTCCTGCCATAACGTGACCCGGCGGCAGTTTGAGGAAGGGGTCACATACCTGGAGCTGATGGAACAGAATGTGAAGAATCTGCGGGAGGGACTGTGCAAATGAGCCAGCCGTTATTAAAATGTGAGCATGTGGATTTTGGATATGAAAATTATGATGTGGTAAAGGATGTGTCCCTGGAGATCTGTCAGGGGGATTACCTCTGCATCGTGGGAGAAAACGGATCGGGAAAGAGCACGCTGATGAAGGGGCTTCTGGGGCTTTTAAAGCCCACTGGCGGAAGCCTTATGGTATCCGACGATCTGAAGCGGTCCGGCATCGGATATCTTCCCCAGCAGACGCCGGCCCAGAAGGATTTTCCGGCCACAGTCCAGGAGGTGGTGATCTCCGGCTGTCTCGGAAAGCGGGGGAACCGTCCGTTTTACTCAAAAAAAGAAAGGGAAACGGCGGCAGTGAACATGGAGCGTCTGGGGATCACAGATCTTAGAAAGAGCTGCTACCGGGATCTTTCCGGCGGCCAGAAGCAGAGGACGCTGATCGCCAGGGCCCTCTGTGCCACAGACCGCCTTCTGATCCTGGACGAGCCCATCACTGGGCTGGATCCCTCCACCACCCAGGACTTTTACCGGGTGATCCGCCATTTGAACCGGGAGGAGCAGGTGGCCGTCTTAATGGTATCCCACGATATCCAGAACATCGTGGCCCAGGCCAATAAGATCCTCCACTTAAAGCAGAGCGTGTTATTTTACGGCTCTGTGGAAGACTATAAACAAACGGAATGCGGGAGAGAATTCCTGGGAGGTGGAAAATGATGGAGCTTTTAAGAGAAATGCTTTCGTATCCGTTCATCGTCCGGGCGCTGACCGGCGGCCTTCTGATCTCTCTGTGCGCCTCCCTTCTGGGGGTGAGCCTGGTGCTGAAGCGGTATTCCATGATCGGGGACGGATTATCCCATGTATCATTTGGAGCCCTGTCTGTGGCCGTGGCCTTTGGGTGGGCTCCCCTGGCGGTATCCATCCCCGTGGTGGCCGCCGCCGCAGTGCTGCTCCTTCGGATCACCGGCAATGGGAAGATCAAGAGCGATGCGGCCATTGCTATGATCTCCGCCGGCTCTCTGGCTGTGGGGATCATCGTCACATCCTTGACCACGGGAATGACCACAGACGTCAGCAGCTATATGTTCGGCAGCATCCTGGCCATGAGCCGGGAGGACGTGGTATTGAGCGCCGTCCTGTCCCTGATCGTCCTGGGGATGTTCATTCTCTGCTACAATAAGGTGTTCGCCGTGACCTTTGATGAGAGTTTTGCCAGGGCCACCGGAGTCCGGGTCTCCGGCTACAATACGATCCTGGCGGTGCTGACGGCGGTCACCATTGTCCTGGGCATGCGGATGATGGGAGCCATGCTGATCTCCAGCCTGATCATCTTTCCGGCCCTCACCTCCATGCGGGTATTTAAAAGCTTTTCCGGCGTGATCCTTTCGGCGGGGACCGTATCCGTGGTCTGCTTTTTCATCGGCCTGGTGCTTTCCTATGTGTATTCCATTCCGGCGGGAGCCAGTGTGGTGGTGGTCAACATGGGAGCCTTTGGGATTTTTTCCGTGATCCAGGCTGTCCGGAGGCGGTAGGACGGGAAATTTTAAGGGCGGCGGTTGACTTTGGGAAAAAATGTGTTAAAGTTAGTAACAGACAACCGTTATTTCATGGATTGAATAGAAAGAAGGAATTAAAAATGACAAAGATCGATATTATTTCTGGCTTCCTGGGGGCTGGAAAGACCACATTTATAAAAAAGCTTCTGGAGGAGGCCATTGTCGGGGAAAAGGTGGTGCTGATCGAAAATGAGTTTGGAGAGATCGGCATTGACGGCGGCTTTTTACAGGATTCTGGCATTGAGATCCGGGAAATGAACTCCGGCTGTATCTGCTGCTCTTTAGTGGGCGATTTCGGCCGCTCCCTGTCTGAGGTGCTGACCAAGTATGAGCCGGACCGGGTGATCATCGAGCCGTCTGGCGTTGGAAAGCTGTCTGACGTGATGAAGGCTGTCTGCGACGTGGCCGGAGAGATCGACGTGGTCTTAAACGGCTCTGTGACGGTGGTAGACGCCCAGAAGTGCAAAATGTATATGAAAAACTTCGGCGAGTTCTTCAATAACCAGATCGAAAGCGCCGGGACCATCGTTTTAAGCCGTACCGACGTGGCAGACGCCGATAAGGTGGCAAAGGCAGTGGAGCTGATCCGGGAGAAGAATCCTAAGGCAGCCGTTGTTACGACTCCCATCGGCCGTCTCACCGGAGCCCAGCTTCTGGAGATCATTGAAAAGCCCACCGACGACATGGCAGCTGAGCTTCTGGAGGAGGTAAGGCAGGGACATCATCATGAGGACGAAGAGTGCTGCTGCGGCCATGACCATGAGCACCATCACCACCACCACGATCATGAG
>Kit_p2__coassemble_329_pt1 | contig 75148 bp, 65 predicted proteins | sample Kit_p2__metabat2_high_PE_005 | metagenome-assembled genome bin Kit_p2 | reverse complement strand
CTGTAAACATGACAGAGAATAATCTCTAAACAAAATTGATTAGTAATTGTCGAGTTTGAATAGTAAACAGAGAGCCAGGAGACTGCATAAACAGCGGGTACCCGGCTCTCTGACTTTTAGGGCTCCCTTCCAAAACTACCACATAAAAATACGATCAGTTTCCTTCCTCCCCAATCTGTACCATCTTAAATCCCTCTCCATGAACCTCATTGGATTCCAGCACGATCAAAAAGGAATCCGGATCGGCTTTCTTTACAGCCTGCTGTACCTGGAACATTTCTTTGTTGTTGCAGGCGCACATGACGACCTGCTTTTCTTTTCCATGGTATCCGCCCTGGCCCTTTAAAATGGTGGTTCCCCGTTGACAGCATTCATCGATCACTTCACAGATCTGAGGACCATGATCTGTAACGATCAATGTAAGCTTCCCGGCATTGATTCCATACATTAACTTGTCTACGGCAACAGCAAAAATAAAATTTACAACCATTCCATAAATAATACCGTCCATATCTCGGAATAAAATTCCGCCGACCAGAATGATCCCCACATCAGACCAGAATGCGATTTTCCCAAGAGATAAATGCGGTTTGATGGCTTTCACTGCCATAATAATAAAATCTGATCCACCGGTAGAGGAGTTTTTAGAATAAATCAATGCGTATCCGATACCGCCAAATACTCCTGTACAAAGGGCTGCTAATAAGCGATCTCCTTCATACACCGGAAACAACGGTGCCACATAGTCGATCATCAAAGAAGAAAGCACCATGCATCGTAAAGAGCTGATGAAGAACTTTTTCCCGAGAAGCCGATAGCAGATAATAGCCAGCGGGATGTTCAGTACAATGGTTGAAAGTCCGATCGGAATATTCAGCAACCGATATAATATGATAGAAATACCTGAAAATCCGGTCATTGGAAATTTTGCCTGCACAGCGAAATTATAAATTCCAGCTGCAATAAAGACACTTCCTATAAATTCCCAGAGTAATTGCGTTGCAAATGCTTTTGCCTTTTGCATAGAAAACTGTGTTTTCATAACTTTAATACCTCCATTTCATAAAAAAAGAGCGAAGGCGTATTATATAAAATATAATGCGCTTTCGCTCTTCGGCCACTAGACTAACACTAATATACTGGCTTTGTCAAGTGTTTTTATAAAGACCAGCGAATTCCGATAACAAAATAAAAACCGCCGGTATGGTTACCCTTCCCCATACCGGCGTTCTTATATTTCTTCCTATTCTTTACGCCAAATGCAGCAGATTGATCAGAATGACCCAGGACAGTCCATAATAGGTGATTACGGCGACCAGATCGTTTACGGTTGTGATCAGCGGGCCAGATGCCACAGCCGGATCCACCCCGATCTTCTGGAAGAAGATCGGAATAACTGTGCCGGATAAGGAAGAGATCAGCATGGCCAGTATCATGGCTGCGCCGAGGCATCCGGAAACTGCAAAAGCAAAGGACAGACCGTTCCCTTTTAAGATCAGATATCCGCCGATCACAAGGAAGGAGGATATGCCGAGAATAAAGCCGTTGGTCAGGCCGACGCGGGATTCCTTCAGGATCAGTGTCAGCTTCTGCTTTCCGGAGGTCTGTTTGTCCATGAGAACACGGATGGCAACGGCCAGGGATTGGGTGCCTACGTTGCCTGCCATATCCAGGATCAGCGACTGAAAGCTCATGATGACTGGGAGCTGGGCCACGATGGATTCAAAGAGCCCGACGGTTGCGGATACGCCGAGGCCCATGACAAGCAGGACGAAAAGCCATGGAAGCCGCTTTTTCACACTGCGGAAGATCGGTTCCTCCAGATCCTCCTCAGCGGAAAGACCTGCCAGCTTTGCGTAGTCTTCATTGAGTTCATCCCCTACGACCTCAACCAGATCGCGGGCCGTGATGACGCCGATGAGCCGGTTTTCGTTGTCCAGCACGGGGATGGAGTCTTCGGAATAATCTCTTAACTGCGGGATACAGTCCTCAATGGGCGACCGCGCGTAAACGTATGGATAGGAGCAGGTCATGACCTCCTTCAGATCGGTCCCCTCCCGGGCAATGATCAGGTCCTTCAGGTCAATAGCGCCATAAAAGGTCTCCCTCTGGTCCACCACATAAATGGTGCTGATGTTGTCGTTTTCGGCAGCCTGGCGGACGAGCTCCGACATGGCCTCTTTGACCGATGCATGGTCCGGGACGGAGATGTAGTTGGTGGACATGACGCTGCCGATCTCGTCCTCGTCGAAGGAACTCAGCAATTTCACATCGGAGCGGACCTGGGGGTCCAGCAGATCCACCAGGGTCTCCCGCTCGCCCTTTTCTAACTGGCGCAGCACCTCCACCACGTCGGATGGCTCCATCTGGGAAAATACATCGACCTTTTTCCGGACGCTCAGCTCCTGTACATATTCTGTAAGATGATCGGAATATTCCAGGATCCCTGCCAGGGTTTCTGAATCCAGGATCTGGTATAATTTTGCCCGTTCCGCCTGGGTCAGAAGCTCCAGAGCGGATGCGACATCGTTTTCATGATAAGAAGACAGCTTTTCCTGCATTCTCCGGGGAGTCAGGCTGCTGCGGATCAGTTCTGCGATCTCAGCGCTGTATCCTGCAGGCGCTGTGTTTACGGTTGTGTTTCCTGCCATTTTATTGTCCTCCTTTACAAGTCAGTTGAAAGCAAAGGCGGACACAGGAGCCCTGTCTGCAAGGAAAAAAGGGCATAAAAAAACCATTGCCGGTTACAGACAGGATCCCTGCATTCGCATCTGCTTATGTAGTGCTGTACTGGAACGGACAATGGTATCCACTTGTATATATGCAGATAAAGCCAGATCAGACCACAGACAGCCGGATCGCGCCTGCATTTTGTAACTGCTGGAATACCATATCCGTACTTCGACTACCACTACTGTCCATGATCTCACCTCTCTTTAAATGATTTTTCTGCCAGATCTCAATGGCCTGTTCATTATAGCGCATTTTTCTGGGAATCACAACCTTTTTCTGATACCGGGAGATGAATGGAAGAGGGAATGGAGGCCCATGAACTCGAAAAATAAAAAATTTTGATGGATTTTTTCTCTGGAACAGGTATAATGTAGATAACGCTTAATCTAACATAATTAAAAGGAGAATCAGCATGAAGCAGGATATGATAGTAATTCTGGATCTTGGAAGCACAGAGAATACAGTGATTGCCCGTCAGATCAGGGACCTGGGCGTATACAGCGAGATCCATCCCCATGATATTACGGTGGAGGAGCTTCAGGCTCTGGATAATGTAAAGGGTATTATTTTAAATGGCGGTGAGAACCGTGTGGTGGACGGACAGGAGGTACAGGTCCGGGACGAATTATATGGACTGGGCTATCCGATGCTCTCCATTGATTATCCCCAGTCAAAATGTGAGGCACAGTACCAGGAGCTTCCGGACGATGCGGCCATGAAGATCTTCCTTTTTGAGACATGTAAGGCAGAGGCCAACTGGAATATGAAGAATTTCATTGAGGACCAGGTGGAGCTGATCCGTAAGCAGGTGGGAGATAAAAAGGTCCTCCTGGCGCTTTCCGGCGGCGTGGATTCCTCTGTGGTTGCAGCTATGCTGATCAAGGCCATCGGGCAGCAGCTGGTGTGCGTCCATGTAAATCATGGCTTAATGCGTAAGAACGAGTCTGAGGGCGTGGTAAAGGTATTCCGAGACGAGCTGCACGCAAATCTGATCTATGTGGACGCGACAGAGCGGTTCCTTGGAAAACTGGACGGCGTTGCAGATCCGGAGGAAAAGCGTAAGATCATCGGCGGAGAATTCATCCGTGTGTTTGAGGAAGAGGCAAGAAAGCTGGAGGGGATCGATTTCCTGGGCCAGGGCACCATTTACCCGGATATCATCGAGTCCGGTACAAAAACTGCCAAATGTGTGAAATCCCACCACAATGTGGGCGGCCTTCCAGAGGATCTGCAGTTTGAGCTGGTAGAGCCATTAAAGCAGCTGTTTAAGGATGAGGTACGCGCCTGCGGTATCGAGCTGGGCCTTCCGGCAGAAATGGTATACCGTCAGCCGTTCCCGGGTCCGGGACTTGGCGTCCGCTGCCTTGGAGCGATCACCCGTGACCGTCTGGAGGCGCTCCGTGAGGCTGACGCGATCCTCCGCGACGAATTTGCCAAGTCTGGTTTGGATAAGACTGTGTGGCAGTACTTTGTAGCGATCCCGGATTTCAAGGCAGTCGGTGTGAGGGATAACGCCAGAAGCATGGGCTATATGGCCGTGATCCGTGCGGTCAATACCATCGACGCCATGACGGCGACCATCGAGCGGATCGACTACGATCTGTTGGAGCGGATCGCAGACCGGATCACTGCGGAGGTGACCAGCATCAACCGGGTGGTATACGAGATCACGAAGAAGCCGGTGGCGACGATCGAATTTGAATAAAAAATAAAGCTCGGAAATTCAGCATTTATGCTGGTTTCCGGGCTTTTTGTATGTGGATTGAGTATAAAATATTTTTGAACAAAAAATAGAACGCCGTCGCAACGCCGTTCTTACAAAAACGTAATACGTTTTTATGATTCTGGTATCATTATATGTAGATAGGGTCAAAAAGTCAACAAATTTGGAATAAAAAACGAAAGTGCATATCGATGGTGGATAGCTCTTGTAAATAGGAAAAGTCAAGATCTATGTATTTTCCAATATTTGAACCGTTATTGTACTTTTGATAATTTTTACGATACGCGGCGGTGCGTAAGTAATTGTTTTTATCGGTAAGATATTCGGCAGCCTTTTCTTCCGTGCTATATTTAAAAGTAACGCCCTTACTTTTCATTTTTTCAATGAGCTGCGGAGCAGCTTGTTTTGGCTTATCTATTTTATTTGACATGTGTGCTCCTTTTAATAAGTTTTCATTTTGAAGAACGGCCAGACTCTTGCTTTAATATTCTCTTATCCTCCTCATGTCAGTCACGGATCGAGCAGGATGCTGGAATTACAAAGTATTGTAAGCACGCCCATGAGATCACAGGATGTTTGTAGATGAAGCCCAGTAGTGCCGCTGCCGTTTATAGCATTATGTCTAATATTCGGGAGAAGCTGCAGCTTTCTATAATGGAGGCGGCTGTGGCTGCATTTTTCATGTAAAAGCTCCCTATACGAACTTATTCCGTATAAAACTGCGGCTCATACCAGTGGGACAGGTGATACGGATGGTCCGGCTCCAGGTACATCCCGGAATACAGGAACTGGAGGAGGTCAGAATCCCCGAACAGGTCGAAGATCCAGTCCCCGGAAGTTTCGTCTCCTATCCCATAGAATTTTCCACTGAGCTCGATCAAGGCCGATGCCTCCTGCTCGCAGAAAGTGACCAGCAGCTCTTCGGCCACACTGTGTGCTCTCAGAGGAAGGCCGCTTTGGGCACGGGGCCGCATGCTGTATAAGCTGCATTTCATGCGGTAAAGGAACTCATAGGTATAATGCATAAGAAACTGCCGGGGCAGGAATCCGTCTATAAAAGAGATCTCCAGCTGTCCGATATGGGACCCGGCCGGCATAGCTGCAAGCTCATCCATATCCTCCTGGAGATGGTCAAGGAGCAGATCACTGCCTATGGCAAAGGAAAAGGCAGCCCGGGTCCCGAATTCATCCTCCAGAAACCTGGACCACGCTTCATGGTCCTTATATTCTTCAAGAGAGAACTCTGTGGGCGTTTCGTCTTCCTGGCCTGGGAGGCTGAGCCAGTTCAGTGCTTTACAGACACCTTTGCATTTATCGCTGCGGATGGATTCTCCTGCCTCATACCGGCACCAGGTCTTTGTCCCTACTCCTGCTCGGGAGGCGGCTTCCTCAATGGTCAGTCCCAGCTCGCTGCGTCTGAGGCGGATCTGTTTAGCCAGATCTGCATTTCCCTGGATCGTCTTCTGTGTCATGATCATTCCTCCTCATTTACTGACTGGTCATTATGTAGTCGTTATGTCACGATAAAAGAATCCTGTCAACCGCTTTTTTGCCTGATGAAGAGATCATAGGGGATTTCTATGTAAAACGCAACAAGGTCCTCTACTGTATCGAAAACGGAACGGGAGAGAAGAAGGAAGATAATAATTAAACGGACAATGAATATAGAAGGAAAGCCCCCCAGTCATGGAAACATGACCAGGGGGCCCTTTTATAACTTGGGATTCATTTATGACTGACTGGTAGTGGGAGCCTTATAATGCACATGCAGCAGCTCCTTGGCCCGATCCTTTAATACGCCGTCTTCGTACAGTTTGGTCACCACCGGGTTTTCGTCGGAGCGCTTGACCAGGGCGCTCTTGTCGGCGGTGTAGAGTCCGGAGGAGCGTTTTTTCTTGTCCTCCAGGAAGCTTTCCGGCTGTCCCGCGCCGCCGATGCAGCCGGTGGGACAGGCCATGATCTCCACAAAGTCAAAGTGCTCTTCTCCGCTTTCGATCAGCCCGATGAGCGTTTCTGCGTTGCCCAGTCCGCTGACCACGGCCGTGTGGACGGTCCTGCCGCCGATCTCAATGGTGAATTTCTTGATCCCCTCCAGGCCGCGGACGCCGGAGTAGCGGATCTCCTGGAGCGCCGGATTGGTGCGCTCTGCCAGACGGCGGAGGGCTGCTTCTGTGACGCCGCCGCTGGTGCCGAAGATCACGCCGCCGCCGGAGCGGATGGAGAACGGGGTGTCGGGGGCCGTGGGCTCCAGATCTGCAAACTGGATCCCCAGCTCCCGGATCATGGAGGCCAGCTCCTTGGTGGTGAGGACGGCATCGATGTCCGGCTTCCCGTTTCGGATGAATTCCTCCCGCTCGGCCTCCATCTTCTTTGCCGTACACGGCATGATGGCCACGTTGAAGGTCTCCAGGCCGCATTCCTCGTCGGAGGGCTTATAGTATTCCTTTAAGACTGCGCCGAACATCTCCATGGGAGATTTGCTGGTGGAGAGGTACGGCAGCAGCTCAGGATGCTTGTTTTCCACATATCTGACCCAGGCCGGGCAGCAGGAGGTGAATAACGGATATCTGCGCTCCTCATTCCGGCTTAGGATCTCCGCCAGCTCGTTGGTCTCCTCGATGATGGTCATGTCGGCGCTGATGCTGGTATCAAAGCAAAGGTCAAAACCGATCATATGGAGGGCAGTGTAGATCTTATAAATGCTGTTTTCACCGGGAGCCATGCCGAACTCTTCACCGAGGGCCACCCGGACGGCCGGAGCCACCTGGGCGATGACCCGTTTGGTGGGATCGAACAGGGCGTTCCAGACCTTTCCCTTGGACTTTTTGATGGTGATGGCGCCTGTGGGACAGACAGCCGCACACTGGCCGCAGTTGACGCATTCCGTTTCCGCCAGCTTCCGGTTAAAGGCCGGGGATACGATCATATTGGAGCCCCGGTTGACGAAGTCGATGGCTCCCACATGCTGGATCTCGCTGCACATGCGGACGCAGTCGCCGCAGAGGATGCACTTGTTCATATCCCGGACAATGGCGGGAGAGGAGTCGTCGATCTCGTAATTGGGCCGGTTGTTCTTAAAGCGGATATCGTAAAGGCCGAACCGGCGGGCCAGGGCCTGGAGCTGGCATTTCTGGTTCTTTTCACAGATGGTGCAGTCCCGGCAGTGGGAGGCCAGCAGAAGCTCCAGGATCATTTTTCTGTGGTGGTGCAGCTTGGGCGTATTGGTGCGGATCACCATTTTATCCTTGGGCGGGGTGGAGCAGGAGGCGATGATATTTCCCTTGTCGTCCTCCACCACGCACATACGGCAGGCGCCGTAAATGGAAAGATCCGTATAGTAGCAGAAGGTGGGGATGTGGATCCCGACGTTCCGGATCACCTGAAGGATATTTTTTTCATCTGTGAACTCTGCGCGGAGTCCGTCTACGATCATATATTTAGCCATGCGTCTCCCCTCCTTATACTTCTTTTACTGCGCCGAAGCTGCAGCCGTCCAGGCATGCGCGGCACTTGATGCACTTATCGGTGTCGATGACATGAGGCTGCTTCACAGAACCGGAAATGGCTCCCACCGGACACAGTCTGGCACACTTGGTACAGCCTCGGCAGAGCTCTGGATCGATCTGCAGGGTCACCAGGGCCTTACACTGGCCGGCCGGGCACTTTTTGTCCGCCACATGGGCCAGGTATTCATCGCGGAAGTATTTCAGGGTGCTGCTGACAGGAGATGGAGCCGACTTCCCGAGGCCGCAGAGGGCTGTCTCGGAGATGGTGGAGGAAAGCTCCTCCAGAAGATGAATGTGCTCCAGGGTGCCGCGTCCCTCGGTGATATCTGTCAGGATCTCCAGCATCCGTTTGGTACCCTCTCGACAGGGAACGCATTTGCCGCAGGATTCATTCTGGGTGAAGTTCATGAAGAACCGGGCCACCTCTACCATACAGCTCTTGTCGTTCATGACCACCAGGCCGCCGGAGCCGATCATGGCTCCCACCTTTTTTAAGGAGTCGAAGTCCAGGTGCATATCCAGATGATCCTCGGTGGCGCTGAGGCAGAGACAGCCTCCGGAGGGGCCGCCGATCTGGACCGCCTTAAATTCCCCGTCCTTGACGCCGCCGCCGATGTCGAAGATGACCTTCCGGAGGGGGGTGCCCATGGGAACCTCGATGAGGCCGGTGTTGTTGACGTTTCCGGTGAGGGCGAAGGCCTTGGTGCCGTGGTTGTTTTCTGGGCCGATGGTCTTATACCAGGCGGCTCCCTTCTGGATGATGGGGGCCACGTTGCAGTAGGTCTCCACATTATTTAAGACCGTGGGACTGTCAAACAGGCCGTGCTCCACGGTACGGGGCGGTTTTACTCTGGGCATGCCGCGGTTTCCTTCGATGGATGCGGTGAGAGCGCTTCCCTCGCCGCATACGAAGGCTCCTGCGCCCTGGCTGATATGGATATCGAAATCAAAGCCGGAATCCAGGATGTTTGTTCCCAGAAGGCCGCGCTGTCTGGCCTGGTCGATGGCCATGGACAGACGCTCCACTGCCAGGGGATACTCAGCCCGGACATAGATATAGCCCTGGTGGGCCTGGGTGGCGATGCCGGCGATGATCATGCCCTCCAGGACACGGTGGGGATCGCCTTCCATCATAGAGCGGTCCATGAACGCGCCCGGATCGCCCTCGTCTCCGTTGCAGACCACATATTTATCGGGACCGGGCTGACGCAGCACCTGCTCCCATTTTTTTCCTGTGGGGAAGCCGCCGCCGCCGCGTCCCCGGAGACCGGCCTCGGAGATCTCCTTTACGATCCCTTCCGGCGTCATGTCGAACAGGGCCTTTGCCACAGCCCTGTAACCGCCCATGGCGATGTATTCCCGGATGGATTCGGCATTGATGTGGCCGCAGTGCTCTAAGGCCACCCGGGTCTGCTGCTTATAAAAGGGGATATCGTCCTGCCTCTGGTAGGGGGTGCCGTCCTTATCCCGGTACACCAGACGATCCACCACCTGGTCGCCCAGGATGCTCTGCTCGATGATATCCTCACAGTCCTCCACCTTTACCTTAATATACAGCCATCCCATGGGCTCGATCCTCAGCAGGGGGCCCATTTCGCAGAAACCGTGGCAGCCGCTTTTTTTCAGGCCGATGCTGTGGTCGTGGGGCTCCTCCTCCAGCTGCACGGTACAGGCAATGTCCCTTTCTTCCATTAATTCCTTCAGACGGTCGTAGATCTTTAAAGAGCCTCCGGCCACACAGCCGGTGCCGCCGCAGATCAGGATCTGCTTATCCTGGGTGGCCAGGCACTGGATGAAGTGTTCCCGCTTCTGTTCAAGCTCGGCTCTTGTATTGATTCTTTTTATCTCACTCATGCGTCCAGGCCCTCCTTCCTGCGGATCTCACGGATCATTTCTCTGGCTTTTTCCGGCGTCATGGCCGGATATACATGATCATTGACGGTACAGACGGGAGCCAGGCCGCAGGCTCCCAGACAGGATACAGTCTCCACGGTGAACAGCATGTCGTCGGTGGTGGGTTTCTTTTCGGTGACGTTGAGCTGCTTGTGGATCTCCTCCAGGATGGGAACAGATTTCCGCACATGGCAGGCAGTCCCGTCGCAGACCTTTATTACATATTTTCCCTTTGGCTCAAGGGAGAAGTTTTCGTAGAAGGTGGCAACACCATAGATCTTGGCGTCGCTGATGCCCAGCGTTCTGGCAGTGTAGCAGAGGGCGGATTCCGGAAGGTAGTGGTATTCCTTCTGGATATCCTGCATGATGGCGATGACCTGGGATGGATCGCACTGGTGCTTTTCAAGGATCGCATCCAGCGTTTCAAGGTGAATCTGGCTCAAGATCGTTTCTCCTTTCTTCTGTCAGCCCCGGATGGGAATGAATGTTATTTGTAAATTCTACCATAATCACGATAATATATTCAATAAAACTATACATAATAAACAAAAGTATTTGGGCCGATAAAGTAATAAAATTAAGTCTTTGAAAATGTTGGGAAATTTCCTTGACATGTTGACACGGGCATGATAATATGAAATGTGCACTATTGTGGTATCTTGCGCGTAAGGGTACCATTATGCCCAAAAATAGAGTTGATATAGAAAGAAAACAGGGGTGAAACGTCAATGGAGAAAAGCAGAATACGTCCGGTGCCGGCCGGTAAAAGCGTAAGGATGAGCTACTCGAGACAGAAGGAAGTTCTTGAGATGCCGAACCTGATCGAAATCCAGAAAGATTCCTATCAGTGGTTCCTGGATGAGGGCCTGAAAGAGGTCTTCGAGGATATCTCTCCCATCGCGGACTTTGCTGGTCATCTGAGTCTGGAGTTTGTGGACTTCACACTTTGCAAAGATGATATCAAGTACACGATCGAAGAGTGCAAAGAGCGGGATGCCACTTACGCAGCACCTTTAAAAGTAAAGGTGAGACTCTGCAACAAAGATAAAGATGAAATCAATGAACACGAGATCTTCATGGGTGATCTTCCATTAATGACCGATACAGGTTCCTTCGTCATCAACGGAGCAGAGCGTGTTATCGTCAGCCAGCTGGTACGTTCCCCCGGAATCTATTATGGGATCGATCATGATAAGATCGGAAAGGAATTATATTCCTGTACCGTGATCCCCAACCGCGGCGCATGGCTGGAGTACGAAACAGACTCCAACGACGTGTTCTATGTCCGCGTAGACCGTACAAGAAAGGTCCCGGTGACAGTCCTGATCCGTGCCCTGGGTTACGGCACCAATGCAGAGATCACCGAGTTATTCGGAGAAGAGCCCAAGCTGTTAGCCAGCTTTGGAAAGGATACCTCCGATAACTATCAGGACGGCCTTCTTGAATTATATAAAAAGATCCGTCCCGGCGAGCCGCTTTCCGTGGACAGCGCTGAGAGCCTGCTGAACAGCATGTTCTTCGACCCCAGAAGATATGATCTGGCAAAGGTCGGCAGATATAAATTTAATAAGAAGCTTCACTTTAAGAACCGTATCACGGGTCAGATCCTGGCAGAGGATGTGGTGGATACCACAACCGGCGAAATCCTTGCCGAGGCTGGAAAGACCGTGACCATGGAGCAGGCAGAAGCCATCCAGAATGCGGCTGTTCCCTATGTATGGGTACAGACCGAGGAGAGGAACGTGAAGGTCCTTTCCAATATGATGGTGGATCTGGCTGCCTATGTGGGCTTTGATCCGGAAGAAGCCGGCGTTACGGAGTTAGTATTCTACCCGGTGCTGGCCGATATCCTGGAAAAAGCAGGCGATATGGGAGAGGATGAGTTAAAGGCAGAGATCCGCCGCCACATCCACGACCTGATCCCCAAGCACATCACAAAGGAAGACATCATTGCTTCCATTAACTATAATATGCATCTGGAGTTCGGCGTTGGTACGAAGGACGATATCGACCACCTTGGAAACCGTAGGATCCGTGCCGTGGGCGAGCTCTTACAGAACCAGTACCGCATCGGCCTTTCCAGAATGGAGCGTGTGGTAAGAGAGCGTATGACCACACAGGATATGGAGGGGATCACTCCCCAGTCTCTGATCAACATCAAGCCGGTGACGGCTGCGGTGAAGGAGTTCTTTGGAAGCTCCCAGCTGTCCCAGTTCATGGACCAGAACAACCCGCTGTCTGAGCTGACCCATAAGAGACGTCTTTCTGCATTAGGCCCCGGCGGTCTGTCCAGAGAGCGTGCCGGATTCGAGGTCCGCGACGTACACTACACCCACTACGGACGTATGTGTCCCATCGAGACTCCTGAGGGTCCCAACATCGGTCTGATCAACTCCCTGGCCTGCTACGCCAGAGTGAACCAGTACGGCTTTGTGGAGGCTCCGTACCGGGTGCTGGATAAATCCGATCCGGCCAACCCCATCGTGACCGACGATGTGGTATACCTGACTGCCGATGAAGAGGATAACTATGTGGTTGCCCAGGCCAACGAGCCCTTAGACGAGGAAGGCCACTTTGTCCACAACAATATTTCCGGACGTTTCCGTGAGGAGACATCCTCCTTCCAGAAGCGCTCCATCGACTTAATGGACGTATCCCCGAAGATGGTATTCTCCGTGGCTACATCCATGATCCCGTTCCTGGAGAACGACGACGCAAACCGTGCGTTAATGGGCTCCAACATGCAGCGTCAGGCTGTGCCGCTGCTTTCCACCGAGGCTCCGGTGGTAGGAACTGGTATCGAGGCCAAGGCGGCTGTTGACTCCGGCGTCTGCGTCGTTGCAAAGAATGCCGGCGTGGTAGAGCGCTCCGCCTCCAACGAGATCATCATCAAGAGAGATTCCGACGGTATGAAGGATGTGTACCGTCTGACAAAATTCGCAAGAAGCAACCAGTCCAACTGCTACAACCAGAAGCCCATCGTTTACAAGGGAGACCATGTAGAAAAGGGTGAGGTGATCGCAGACGGCCCGTCCACAAAGAACGGTGAGATCGCCCTTGGAAAGAACCCGCTGATCGGTTTCATGACCTGGGAAGGCTACAACTATGAGGACGCTGTACTGTTAAGTGAGAAACTGGTCCAGAACGACGTATATACCTCCGTCCATATCGAGGAGTACGAGGCAGAGGCCAGAGACACCAAGTTAGGACCGGAAGAGATCACCAGAGACGTTCCCGGCGTTGGTGACGATGCCTTAAAGGATCTGGACGAGCGCGGGATCATTCGCATCGGCGCAGAGGTCCGTGCCGGCGATATCCTGGTAGGTAAGGTAACTCCCAAGGGAGAGACTGAGCTGACCGCAGAAGAAAAGCTTCTCCGCGCCATCTTCGGCGAGAAGGCAAGAGAGGTCCGCGACACTTCCCTTAAGGTACCCCACGGCGCTTACGGCATCATCGTGGACGCCAAGGTATTCACAAGAGAGAACGGCGATGAGCTGGCTCCCGGCGTGAACCAGTCCGTAAGGATCTACATTGCCCAGAAGAGAAAGATCTCCGTGGGCGATAAGATGGCCGGCCGTCACGGAAACAAGGGTGTTGTTTCCCGTGTGCTCCCGGTTGAGGATATGCCGTTCTTACCCAACGGCCGTCCGCTGGATATCGTATTGAACCCCCTGGGCGTGCCGTCCCGTATGAACATCGGACAGGTGCTGGAGATCCACTTAAGCCTGGCTGCCAAGGCCCTGGGCTTCAATGTATCCACGCCGGTCTTCGACGGAGCCAACGAGGATGATATCCAGGATACCCTGGAACTGGCCAACGATTATGTAAATATGGAATGGGATGCATTCCATGAGAAATATGCAGATCTGATCAAGCCGGAGGTCATGGAATATCTGGGAACCCACTTAGAGCACCGCGGTCTATGGAAGGGCGTGCCCATCAGCCGTACCGGTAAGGTGCAGCTGCGCGACGGCCGTACCGGAGAACCCTTTGACAGCCCCACCACCATCGGACACATGCATTACTTAAAGCTCCACCATCTGGTAGACGATAAGATCCATGCACGTTCCACTGGTCCATACGCACTGGTTACCCAGCAGCCTCTCGGCGGTAAGGCCCAGTTCGGCGGACAGCGTTTCGGTGAGATGGAGGTATGGGCCCTGGAGGCATACGGTGCATCCTATACGCTCCAGGAGATCCTGACCGTGAAGTCCGATGACGTTGTGGGCCGTGTGAAGACCTACGAGGCCATCATCAAGGGCGAGAACATTCCGGAGCCGGGTATCCCCGAGTCCTTCAAGGTACTCTTAAAGGAGCTCCAGTCCCTGGGTCTGGACGTGAGAGTCCTGAAAGACAACGGCGAGGAAGTGGAGATGTCCGAGAACATCGATTACGCAGACACCGACCTGGATCTGCGCTCCATCATCGAAGGCGACAGACGTTACGACGAGAAAGAGGAATCCTTCGGCAGCTACGGCTTCCAGAAGCAGGAGTTCAGGGACGGAGAGCTGGTGGATTCTGAGGATGACGACTATATCGACGGGCCGGAGGAAGAGGACGGCTACATCGATGACGACTATTCTGAAAAAGATAATTAATAGAAGGGAGTACCGTTCATGCCTGAGACAAATGAAACTTATCAGCCGATGACATTTGACGCGATCCGTATCGGACTTGCTTCTCCGGAAAAGATCCTGGAATGGTCCCACGGCGAGGTAAAAAAGCCGGAGACCATCAACTACAGGACCTTAAAGCCGGAAAAAGACGGCCTGTACTGTGAAAGAATCTTCGGGCCCAGCAAGGACTGGGAGTGTCATTGTGGTAAATACAAGAAGATCAGATATAAGGGCGTTATCTGTGACCGATGCGGCGTTGAGGTTACCAAGTCCAGTGTGCGCCGTGAGCGTATCGGCCATATCGCTCTGGCCGCTCCGGTTTCCCACATCTGGTATTTCAAGGGTATCCCGAGCCGTATGGGACTGATCCTGGACATCTCTCCGAGAGTCCTGGAGAAGGTACTGTACTTCGCTTCTTATATCGTACTGGATCCGGGCGATACCGGTCTCCAGTTAAAGCAGGTGCTTTCTGAGAAGGAGTACCGCGACGCAGTTGAAAAATATGGCTACGGCACCTTCCGTGTAGGAATGGGTGCCGAGGCCATCCAGGAGCTTTTAAGGTCCATCGACCTGGAGAAGGATTCCGAGGAGTTAAGAAAGGCCCTTCAAGAGTCCTCCGGCCAGAAGCGTGCCCGTATCATCAAGCGCCTGGAGGTGGTGGACGCCTTCCGCCAGTCCGGAAATAAGCCGGAATGGATGATCATGAACGTGATCCCGGTGATCCCGCCGGATATCCGTCCCATGGTACAGCTGGACGGCGGCCGTTTCGCCACATCTGACTTAAACGACTTATACAGAAGGATCATCAACCGCAACAACCGTCTGGCAAGACTTCTGGAATTAGGCGCTCCGGACATCATCGTCCGCAATGAGAAGCGTATGCTCCAGGAGGCTGTGGACGCCCTGATCGACAACGGCAGACGGGGAAGACCAGTAACAGGCCCCGGAAACCGTGCCTTAAAGTCCCTTTCCGATATGTTAAAGGGTAAACAGGGCCGCTTCCGTCAGAACCTTCTTGGTAAGCGAGTGGACTATTCCGGCCGTTCCGTTATCGTTGTTGGACCGGAGCTCAAGATCTACCAGTGCGGTCTCCCCAAAGAGATGGCCATCGAGCTCTTCAAGCCCTTCGTTATGAAGGAGCTGGTTGCCAACGGAACTGCCCATAACATCAAAAACGCCAAAAAGATGGTGGAACGTCTCCAGACAGAGGTGTGGGACGTACTGGAGGATGTAATTAAAGAGCATCCCGTTATGTTAAACCGTGCTCCTACACTCCACAGGCTTGGTATCCAGGCCTTCGAGCCCATTCTGGTCGAAGGTAAGGCCATCAAGCTCCATCCCCTGGTATGTACAGCCTTCAACGCCGACTTCGACGGTGACCAGATGGCCGTACACCTTCCCCTTTCCATGGAAGCCCAGGCGGAGTGCAGATTCCTCCTGCTTTCTCCCAACAACCTGTTAAAGCCGTCCGACGGCGGTCCTGTGGCCGTTCCGTCCCAGGATATGGTTCTGGGTATCTATTACCTGACCCAGGAAAGACCGGGAGCTCCGGGAGAAGGAAAATACTTTAAGAGCAAAAATGAAGCGATCCTGGCCTATGAAAACGGCGTTGTGACCCTTCATGCAAGGATCAAGGTGCGTGTGTCCAGGACCATGGCTGACGGCACCGAGATGACCGGCATCGTGGAGACCACCGTGGGCCGTATCCTCTTTAACGAGATCATCCCCCAGGACCTGGGCTTTGTGGACAGGACTATCCCGGGCAACGAGTTAAAGCCGGAGATCGACTTCCTTGTAAAGAAGAAACAGTTAAAACAGATCCTTGAGAAGGTCATCAACACCCATGGGGCAATGCAGACTGCCATTACCCTGGATGACATCAAGGCCATTGGTTATAAATACTCCACAAGAGCGGCCATGACCGTATCCATTTCCGATATGACCGTTCCGGCCTCCAAGAAACAGCTTTTAGCGGATGCAGAGGCAACTGTGGACCGGATCGCCAAGAACTTCCGCCGCGGTCTTATCACCGAGGAGGAGCGTTATAAAGAGGTAATCGATACCTGGAAGGAGACGGACGATCAGCTGACCCACGACCTGCTGACTGGCCTGGATAAGTACAACAACATCTTCATGATGGCTGACTCCGGAGCCCGAGGTTCTGATAAGCAGATCAAGCAGCTGGCCGGAATGCGAGGCCTTATGGCCGATACCACCGGTCACACCATCGAGCTTCCCATTAAGTCCAACTTCCGTGAAGGCCTGGACGTACTGGAGTACTTCATCTCCGCCCATGGAGCCCGTAAGGGTCTGTCCGATACGGCTCTGCGTACCGCTGACTCTGGTTATCTGACCAGACGTCTGGTAGACGTATCCCAGGATCTGATCATCCGTGAGACAGACTGCTGTGAAGGAAAGGGAGAGATCCCCTACATGGAGATCGAGGCCTTTGCCGACGGCAAGGAGACCATCGAGAGCCTGGAGGAGCGTCTCACCGGCAGATACATCGCCGAGGATATCGTGGATCCGGATACAGGAGAGGTAGTCGTAAAGGCCAACCATATGTGTACGCCCAAGCGTGCGGCTGCCGTTATGAAGGTCCTGGATAAGTTAGGAAGAAAGACCGTTAAGATCCGCACTGTACTGACCTGTAAGTGCCACATCGGTGTCTGCGCGAAGTGTTACGGCGCCAACATGGCCACCGGCCAGCCGGTACAGGTGGGTGAGGCAGTCGGAATCATCGCGGCCCAGTCCATCGGTGAGCCGGGTACCCAGCTGACCATGCGTACCTTCCATACAGGCGGCGTTGCCGGCGGCGATATCACACAGGGTCTTCCCCGTGTCGAGGAGCTGTTTGAGGCAAGACGGCCCAAGGGACTTGCCATCATCGCTGAGTTCGGCGGTGTGGTCACCATTAAGGATACAAAGAAGAAGCGCGAGATCATCGTTACGGATACAGAGACCGGAAACTCCAAGACCTACCTGATCCCCTATGGATCCAGGATCAAGGTACTGGACGGACAGGTACTGGAGGCCGGCGACGTACTCACCGAGGGTTCCATCAACCCCCACGATCTTCTGAAGGTAAAGGGCGTCCGTGCCGTACAGGATTATATGATCCGCGAGGTACAGCGTGTATACCGTTTACAGGGCGTAGAGATCAACGACAAACACGTTGAGATGATCGTCCGCCAGATGTTAAAGAAGATCCGCGTGGAAGAGAGCGGAGACTCTGAGGTGCTTCCGGGAACCTCCATGGACGTTCTGGACTTCAACGAGATGAACGAGAAGCTCATCGCTGAAGGAAAGAAACCGGCAGAAGGTAAGCAGGTGATGCTGGGTATCACAAAGGCATCCCTGGCTACGGATTCCTTCTTATCTGCGGCTTCCTTCCAGGAGACCACCAAGGTCCTCACAGAGGCTGCCATCAACGGCAAGGTGGACCATCTGATCGGTCTGAAGGAGAACGTGATCATCGGTAAGCTGATCCCGGCAGGTACGGGAATGAAGCGCTACCGTGACATCCACCTGGGAACAGACGCAGAATTCGAGGCCCAGCAGGCTGAGGCCATGGCCCAGCTCCAGCCCGAGGAAGACGCTCCCATCGAGGAAGCGGAGGAGATCATCTTAAACGAAGATGATACCCAGGAGGCTGAGGAGAGCTTCGAGGACATGGAGATCTCCGAGTCCGAAGAGGCTGTGGACACTGAGGAATAAAATAAAGAAAATGAATTGCGGCGGGGGAGCAGAAGGCTCCCTCGCTGTTTCACATTTTGGAGAGTTAGGAAGAGAAAACCATATGATCACGTTATTGTCCAGAATTTTTATTAAGAACCATGACCAGGCAGAGGACCAGGGAGTCCGCCGGGCCTATGGGATGCTGTGCAGCATTGTGGGGATCGGCCTGAATGTGCTGCTTTTTATCGGGAAATACCTGGCAGGCGTTTTAAGCGGCTCCATTGCCATCACCGCCGACGCCTTCAACAACCTGTCGGACGCGGGTTCTTCGTTTATCACTCTGGTGGGCTTCCGGTTTTCCGGCATGAAGCCCGATGCGGACCATCCCTTTGGCCACGGGCGGTTTGAGTACATATCCGGCTTTGGCGTTTCCATGGTCATCATGCTCATGGGCTTTGAGCTTTTAAAAACGTCCATCGAGAAGATCCGCACGCCGGAGCCGGTGGAGGCCGGAGTCCTTCCGGTGGTGATCCTCTGCGTATCCATCTGTGTGAAGCTTTATATGAGCTATTATAACCGGAAGATCGGGACCAGGATCGATTCAGAGGCCATGAAGGCCACGGCCATGGACAGCTTAAGCGATTCGGTGGCGACCCTGGCCGTGCTGTTCTCTATGATCGTCGCCCACTTTACCGGCTACAACATCGACGGCTGGTGCGGCTGTATCGTGGCCTGCTTCGTTCTCTATGCCGGTTACAGCGCCGCCCGGGATACGTTAAATCCTCTTCTGGGACAGCCGCCGTCTCCGGAGTTCGTGGAGGAGATCAAGAGCCTGGTCCTGGCCCATGAGGAGATCATCGGGATCCACGATCTGGTGGTCCATGACTATGGCCCCGGAAGACGGATGATCTCTCTTCACGGCGAGGTTCCGGGAAACAGCGACATTTTTCAGATCCACGACGTCATCGACCGGATCGAGAAGGAGCTGAACCAGAAGCTGGGCTGCGAGGCGGTGATCCATATGGATCCCATTGAAGTGGATAATGAGAAGGTGGCAGAGATCCGCAGCATTCTGGCTTTGAAGATCGCGGAGCGGCTGGAGGGCGTGACCATCCATGATTTGCGGATGGTACAGGGACCGACCCACACCAATCTGGTCTTTGACGCAGTGGTCCCCTATGGATTTAACAGGACTCACGCCCAGGTGAAGGAGGAGATCGAAAAGATCGTCCAGGAGACCTGGGAGAACTATTATGCGGTGATCCAGGTGGAACAGTCGTATATATAACAGAAGAATAGTGAAATGTGCACAAAAAAATATGAAAAAAACGCAGAAAAAACTTGAATATCGCCAGAAAAATTGATATAATATCGTCACATGGTGCAATGTCCGGAAGACATGGCACAATATACTATTTTTCAGGAGGATAAGGATATGGGAAATTGGAAAAAAGTTTTACTGGCAGTGGTTCCGGCGGCTATGATGTTTTCCTTTACTGCATTTGCAGGACAGTGGCATCAGGATATGAACGGCTGGTGGTATGAGAACGAAGATGGCTCCTACTGCAAGAACGGCTGGTTCTGGCTGGATGGAAATGAGGACGGCGAGGCAGAGTGCTATTGCTTCGATAACGATGGTTATGCTCTCGTTTCCCTTTATAACCTGACCAGCAAGGCTGCCGGTTATGATGTAAATATGGACGGCGCATGGGTTGAGAACGGAGAAGTTCAGGTACAGCCCGTAGCGGAATAATTCCCATATAAAGAAGGAAGGAAATAAAATATGAAAAATTGGAAAAAGCTTCTGTTGACAGTAGTTCCAGCCACACTGGCCGTTTCCTTTACCGCATTTGCAGGCCAGTGGAGCCAGGATATGAACGGCTGGCGGTACGAGAACGACGACGGTTCCTACTGCCGGAACGGCTGGTACTGGCTGGACGGAAACCAGGACGGCATTGCAGAGTGCTATATTTTTGATAACGACGGCTATGCGCAGGTATCCCTTTATAACCTGACGGCCAAGGCCGGCGGCTATGAAGTCAACGACCAGGGAGCCTGGGTGGTAGACGGCGTGGTCCAGGAAAAGAAGGTGGAGGTTCCGGCGGCAGAGATCCAGCCGGCTGAGGAAGTGAAGCCCGACGCGTCCAACGACCCGGCGGCGGTGGAGGTGTATCTGGCGGCCCAGGAAAAGATCAATACCTTAGACAGCATGGATGCCCAGGCGGATATGAAGATGTCCATGACCATGGAAGGCGTTTCCATTGACACCAACATGGATATGAACATGAAGGTCCGCGGAGCCCAGAGCGGAAACCTGGAGTTCGTGGCGGATGGAAGCATGACTATGCTGGGAAGCGATATCCCGTTCCAGATGTTCTATACAGACAATATGTACTATATGGACATGATGGGCATGAAGATGAAACAGGAAATGCCCCTGGACGAGGCCCTGGATCAGGTTGCCAGCAATCTGGAGAGCGTGGATATGGATCTGGCTATGATGAAGGATATGGCCATGACCACTGAGGATGGAAATACAGTCCTTACATACGGCATCAATACGGACAATATGAACTCCCTTTTAAACGGCATCGTTGGAGATATGGATACCCTTTACAACGGATATACGGTTTCCTACAATATCCGCAGCGCATCCGGCAAGGCCATTGTGGATCAGAACGGCTATTATGTCAAAGAGGATATGAGCCTGGATATGGATATGGTTATGACCGACAGCGAGACTGGAGAGTCCGAGACTGTTTCTTATGTGATGGAAATGCACATGAACATCAATAATCCGGGACAGGAAGTGAAATTTGAGCTTCCGTCCACAGAAGGCTACGAGGACCTGGGCAGCGCTCTGGTATAAGCTTTAAAAAAGAAAATAAAAATTCCCGGCGGCGTTTTAAACGCTTCCGGGAATTTTTTTCTGGAATGGGGAAAAACGGCTGACAGCAGACGCTCTCTGTGGAAAAGCAGGCCTACATCACGTTCTGGGGCGTGCCCTTTAACCACTTGTCCACATTGTCAAAAACGATAACGGCACGTTTTTCCAGAGCCTCCTTTGTGGCAAAGGCCACATGGGGAGTGGCGATGACATTTTTGGCTGTAAGGAGCGGATGGTCCTTGGCGATGGGCGGCTCAGCCTCAAATACATCGATCCCGGCTCCGGCCAGGCGGCCGTTGTTTAAGGCGTCTGCCAGGGCGGCGCTGTCCACCACAGGACCGCGGGAGGTGTTGATGAGGATGGCCGATGGCTTCATTTTTGCCAGCTCTTCTTTTCCAATGAGTCCCTTGGTCTCAGAATTTAAAGGAGTGTGGAGGGAAACGATATCACAGGAAGAGAGGAGCGTATCCATATCCACATAGGTGACCCCGGGGATCTCCTTTTTCGTGCGGCTGTACGCCAGGACCTGGCAGCCGAAGGCGTTTGCGATGGCGGCGGTGCGGAGGCCGATGGCTCCGGTACCGATGACGCCGAATTTTTTTCCTTCCAGCTCAAAGCTCACCAGTCCGTCCTTGGTGCCTTCCTTCCGCACCACATCGTTGCAGGGGATCATGTTCCGGTACAGGGCAATGATCATGCCAAATACCAGATCGGCCACAGCGGCGGTGGAGTAGCCCGCGCAGTTGCTGACCAGAACGCCGTTGGCCTTACATGCGTCCATGGCGATATGGTCCACGCCAGTGAAGGCCACGGACAGCATCTTTAAGTTTTTGCAGCCGTTGATCACGTCGGCATTCATGGGAAGATTGGATACGGCGATGATGTCCGCATCATGGCCCCGTTCAATGAGGGTCTCCGTATCAGTGACGCGGGTATTGTAATATACGATCTCCAGGTCTGCGGGCAGCATGTCCTTTGCCATGGACAGAAGCTTTTCATCGTTGACGCCCAGGGGCTCGATGATCACGAGTTTCATATCAGGTTCCTCCTTGTGGACCGGAGCTTTCTGGCTCCGGCGTCGTTTTCATGGTTTTATTGTAAGTCTTTTTGGGGAAACATTCAACTGTTTTCGCACGGGACATATACTGGCAGTAAAACCGTGTGAAAGCGGGGCGTGGCTGTGGTCTCCGTGAGTCTTTGCATGATCGTAAAAAATGAAGAGGAGGTACTGGGGCGATGCCTGGACAGCGTGGCCGGGTTCCCGGATGAGATCCTTGTGACGGACACCGGATCCACAGACGGAACGAAGGCTGCGGCCAGGGAGTGCGGAGCCAGGATCTTTGATTTTCCATGGCAGGACGACTTTGCCGCCGCCAGGAATTTCTCATTTTCCCAGGGCCGGGGGACGTATCTGTTCTGGCTGGACGCCGATGATGTGGTGCGGCCGGACCAGCGGAGGAAGCTGCTGGATCTGAAGGAGCGGCTGGGACGGGAACACTGTCTTCCGGATGTGGTGATGATGAAGTATGCGGCAGCGTTCCGCCGGGATGGTTCCCTGGCTGCAGCCTTTTACCGGGAACGGCTGATCCGCAGAGGGCCTGGGGCCGTATGGAAGGGTCGGGTCCATGAAACGGTGTGCCCATTTGGTATTATATGGAAGGAAGACATCTGGATCGAACACCGGAAAATGAGGATCCGGGACCCGGAGCGGAATCTGAGGATTCTGGAGTCCATGAGGAAAAATGGAGAGGAGTTTGGCCCCAGGGAACAGTATTATTATGAAATGGAACTGGCTTTCGCCCGGAGATGCCGGGAGGCAGCCCTGGAGGACAGGAAGCTTCTGACTCCGCCAAGGAATGAAAGGTTTGTAAACAGCAGACACTTATGGTAAGATGTTAGGGTTAAAATACCCGGCCTGGAGCCGGAGACAGAAAGGAAACCACATGGCAGAAGAAAAGAATTGTCTCAATGCAGAAGAATACCTGGCAAATAATCCATTCATGCGTCATAACCATATGAAGATTGAGAAGATCTCCACAGAATGCAGCGAGATCTCCATGGAGGTCCATCCGGATGGGCTCAACATCATGGGCATGATCCACGGAGGACTGCTCTATTCCCTGGCGGATGTGGTAACGGGGCTGACTGCCCGGGCGGACGGGAGAAAATATGTGACCCAGAGCGCCCATGTGAACTTTATCGCCAACGTGTCCCAGGGGAAGGTGACTGCCCGGGGGATCCTGGTGCGCAGGGGCCGGGTCATCACCATCGTCCGAGGCGAGGTGACTGATGAGAACGGGAAGCTGCTGGCAGATGTGACTGCGGATATGTTCTGCGTAGGCTAGGGACGGACAGCAGAGGACGGAAAGGGGCCGGGGCTATACCGGCTCTTTTCCTGAAAAGACGGCGGAAGCCAGGTCGATGAAGCGGCGCTCGATGGGAGTCAGGCAGCTGTTTTTATGCCGGACAGTCATGCGCCACTGGGCGAGGGGATCGTCCGAATAAAGATACAGAAGGTTTCGGTGCTCTTCTGGTGCAGTTACATAAATGGCGGGAAGAAACGCGATGGCCAGACCACATTCCGCCATGGCGATATTGGTTTTGCGGTTTTGCACCGGGATCAAGGAAAGATTGCGGAGTCCGTATTTCGTGACGATCTGGCTGATATCCTCGCATATTTTCTGACCTGGAACGCCGGAAACCAGGGTCTTGTTTTCCAGATGATGAAGAGAAAACATCTGGGGATTTTCGATGGAGTTTTCTTCCGGACACGTGACAAGACTGGCCAGGGGATGGGACCGGGAGATCATAAAAAGCCTCGGTGCCTGGGCGAGGATCTTGACAAAACGGCTGGAAAGCGCGTCTGCTCCGGAGGCGACCAGCACAGATAAGTCCAGCTCGCCGTTGTTCAGACGGGACAGGAGATGGACATGGAGATCTTCCGTCAGGGACAATTCCACATCTGGGTATTCCCTATGGAGTATGGGAAAGACCTTTTCAGCCAGAAAGGGGCTGGTGATGGAACCGGCCCCGATCTTCAGAGTCCGTTTCTGGGGAAGCAGAAGGGATGAAAGATCTTTTGAAAAACGGGATTCCGTTTCCTTTAAGCCGGCAATGTACTGAAAAAACAGCTGCCCTGCCGGCGTAAGGGACAGGATCCCGTTATTTCGTATAAAAAGAGGGGTACCCAGCTCTTTTTCCAGGCCTGTGAGAAAACGGCTTAAGGACGGCTGGGAAATATAAAGACATCGGGCGGCCCGGGAAATGTTTTTTTCCCGGGCGATCGTCATAAAATACTGACAGGTGCGTTCATCGGGGATCATAGGGCGCCTCCTTACGGTGATTCAGTAAAGTATATTTATTTTGAGACATTGTACCATAGAATATAGAATATCTGCAATGGATATAGCATTTTATGTATACCGTATGGGCAAAAAAGTATTTTACAAAAACTTTATATAAAATTATAATATTTTTATAATTATAAAATTACACAAGAAAAGGAGGAAAATATGGGAGATATAACCGCACTTATAAAAAAGTATGAGGCGGATATGATCGGAATCCGAAGACATATCCATGAGAATCCAGAGCTGAGCAATGAGGAGATCAGGACTACGGCTCTGATCCGGGAAAAGCTGGAGGAATATGGGATCGAGATCCTGGAGATCGGCCTGAAGACAGGCGTGGTCGGATTTCTGAAGGGAGGAAAGCCAGGGAAGACGGTTGCGATCCGGGAAGATATAGACGCCCTGCCCATGTCTGAAAAAACAGACCTTCCGTATGCATCCTCTGTGGATGGTGTCTGTCATTCCTGTGGACACGATATCCATGCCACAGTCCTCCTGTTCTGCGCCAGGGTCCTTTCGGAGCTCCGGGATGAGCTGAATGGAAATGTCATGTTTTTATTCCAGCCGGCAGAGGAGCGCGGGACTGGGGCCAGACAGCTTCTGGACTGTAAATTTTATGAGCCTGTGAAGCCAGATGTGCTGGTGGGGCTTCACGTATCCCCGGAATACCCGGCCGGCTCCATTGGCCTGAAAGAGGGACCGGCCAATGCCTCCTGCGATACCTTCTATATTAAAGTGAGCGGAAAGGGAGGCCACGGGGCCCATCCGGAAAACTGCATCGATCCGATCGCCATCAGCGGATACATAATGGCGCAGCTTCAGACCGTCGTGTCCCGTGAGAACCATCCGGTCTATCCGGCGGTTATGACCATAGGCAGCATTCACGGAGGAAAAGCGCCCAATGTGATCCCGGACTTTGTGGAAATGAGCGGGACCCTGCGGAGCCTGAACGCAGAGAGCAGGGAAACGATGCAGGATGCCATCCAACGGATCTCCGTTTCCTGTGCGGAAGCCATGAGGGGACATGCAGAGGTCCGGTGGGAAAAGGGAATGCCGCCGCTGGTAAATGATCAGAACGTGATCGCAGGGCTGCGGGCGGCTGCTGAGGAGACCATTGGAGCGGACCATGTGATCACGGTTCAGAATCCGTCTCTGGGATCGGAAGATTTCTCCTTCCTGTTCCCGCTTCTGGCGCCTGGAGCCCAGTTCCGGCTTGGTTCCGGAAATGATGCGGATCCCAATACGCGTCACGGACTGCATAATTCAAAAAATGTTTTTGACGACAGCTGTATCGCAGCGGGGACGGCTGTTCTCGTCCAGTACACAAGAAACTTTTTAAAATAACAAAGGAGGGTTACTATGGAAAAGAAGAAAAAATTCCAGATCCCGACCACATGCGCGCTTTTATTTATGCTTATGATCGTATGTGCAGTCCTGACCTGGATCATTCCTGCCGGTGCATATGAGACAGAAAAGGTGGGAAACCTGAATAAGGTCATTGCCGGAACGTACCATGTGATCGACAGCACGCCGGTGGGGCCCTGGGGCGTTCTCATGGCAGTTATGGCAGGCTTTTACAAATCAGCAAAGCTGATCTTCATGATCATGTTCTGCGGAGGTGCCGTTGCGGTGCTTGAAAAAAGCGGATCCATCAACGCGGCCTTTGGACGGCTGGCTTCCAATAAGAAGCTCAACGCCCATGTCCTGGCCCTCCTGATCATGGCGTTTATGTCTGTGGGCGGCGCGGCAGGCGTGTTTGCCAATCCGGTGGTCGCCCTGGTCCCCATTGGCATCATTCTCGCCACCAGCCTTGGATACGACGCATTTACCGGCTTCCTGTTCGTTTACATGGGCGCTTACTCCGGCTTTAATGTGGGGTGGGCCAATGCCACTACCATCGGTGTCGCGCATCCCATCGCGGAGCTTCCCATTTTTTCCGGATTTGAGGTCCGTGTCCTGCTGAATATTATTAACTTCGCCATCTGCTATTTCTTCACGGTGCGTTATATGAAAACGATCCGGAAGGATCCCATGAAGAGCCTGAACTATGAGGAAGGCATGTCCGTGGCTGACTTTATGGGAGCAAAAGGTGAAACTACGGAAACGATCCACGCTTCCATGTCCTGGAAGCACATGGTCAGTCTGCTGGGACTGGTGGCAGCCATCGCAGTGATCGTGATCGGCTCCATTAAATTTTCCTGGAGCTATGATCAGATGGCAGCTACCTTCTTCGTACTGGCCATAGGCTGCGGACTGCTCAACGGAATGGGCGTCAACGGAACCACAAAAGAGTTTATAAACGGCTGCGCCAAAATGACCAACGCGGCGTTTATCGTCGGATTTGCCAATGGCATCGGCGTGATCCTGTCCCAGGGCCAGATCCTGAATACCATCGTCAACTGGCTTTCCATCCCGATCTCCAGCATGGGATCTGTAATGGGTGCGAACTTCATGTTCATTGCCAATCTGCTGATCAACTTCCTGATCCCATCCGGATCCGGCCAGGCGGCAGCGGTAATGCCCTTAATGGTTCCCATCGCAGACCTGGTCGGCATCACAAGACAGGTTGCAGTCCAGGCCTTCCAGTTTGGAGACGGCTTCTCCAACTGCCTGTATCCTACGGCAGGAACCCTTATGGGAGCCCTGGCCATCGCAAAGGTGGACTGGGCCAGATATGCCAAATGGCTGATGCCTCTTCTGGGATGCCAGATCGCGATGTCGTTAGCCAGCCTGACGATCCTTCAGGCCATTGGATGGACCGGCTTATAAAGGGAAGGAAACCTGAGACAACTGTCTCTGGCGTGTCATGGAAGGAAATTCTGTACTTTTAAAGGAAAATTTGAGGTTTTTCCTTGACAGCCGGAAAAAGACTATATATAATAATGGGGCGTGCATGGGGTACGCCCCATTTTTGTGCGCAGAATCAAGCTGAACCAAACAGCAACCACAGACAATATCACAGGAGGTGAAAAGGATGCCTACATTTAACCAGTTAGTAAGAAAAGGAAGGCAGACCACAGCAAAGAAGTCCACAGCTCCGGCTCTTCAGAAAGGATACAACTCCCTTCAGAAGAAAGCAACAGACGTTTCCGCTCCGCAGAAGAGAGGCGTTTGTACAGCTGTTAAGACTGCAACCCCGAAGAAGCCGAACTCCGCTCTTAGAAAGATCGCCAGAGTTCGTCTTTCCAACGGTATCGAAGTAACAAGCTATATCCCGGGTGAGGGCCACAACCTTCAGGAGCACTCTGTTGTTCTGATCCGTGGCGGCCGTGTAAAGGACCTTCCGGGTACCAGATACCACATCATCAGAGGTACTCTTGATACTGCCGGCGTAGCCAACAGAAAGCAGGCCCGTTCCAAATACGGCGCAAAGAGACCGAAAGACAAAAAGTAATCGCAAAGCGATTACTGCTACCCGAACGTAGCAAAGCGGAGTTTGGGTTTCCCGCCCCGATGAGCGGAGGAGAGGCCCCGAAGGTTTCCCGCCCCAACGAGCGGCAGCCAGGAACTCCACAAAATTTGGACCCACTAACAGCAGTAAAGTGTATACGGAAACCGGATTTCCGTAATTTAGTGCCGGTGATATTGGACCTGTCGGTTGCAGGACACAGATATAGACCCGCGCGCGAACACATTTTATGGAAACATGTGAGTACCGATGAGCTAATCAATTATGTATGATTAAGGAGGGAAGTAACGTGCCACGTAAAGGACATACCCAGAAAAGAGACGTATTAGCAGATCCCCTGTACAACAACAAGGTTGTTACAAAGCTGATCAACAACATCATGTTAGACGGCAAGAGGGGCGTTGCTCAGAAGATCGTTTACGGCGCTTTTGAGGAAGTTGCAGCAAAGACCGGAAAAGACGCAGTAGAGGTTTTTGAAGAAGCCATGAACAACATCATGCCTGTTCTGGAAGTTAAGGCAAAACGTATCGGCGGCGCCACATACCAGGTACCGATCGAGGTTAAGCCGGAGAGAAGACAGGCCCTGGGACTTCGCTGGATCACTCTCTATTCCAGAAAGAGATCTGAAAAGACCCAGATCGAAAGACTCGCAAACGAAATTATGGATGCAGCAAACAACACCGGTGCATCTGTAAAGAAGAAAGAGGAAATGCACAAGATGGCAGAGGCCAACAAGGCATTTGCTCATTACAGATTCTAAAAGGAGGACAAATCCTTGGCTGGAAGAGAATATCCGTTGGAGAGAACCAGAAATATCGGAATTATGGCTCATATCGATGCCGGTAAGACAACGACCACTGAGCGTATCCTGTATTACACTGGTATTAACTATAAAATTGGTGATACTCACGAAGGCACAGCTACCATGGACTGGATGGAGCAGGAGCAGGAGAGAGGTATCACGATCACATCAGCCGCTACCACCTGCCACTGGACTCTTCAGGAAAAGACGAAGCCCAAGGCAGGCGCTCTGGAGCACCGTATCAACATCATTGATACCCCAGGCCACGTAGACTTCACTGTTGAGGTTGAGCGTTCCCTGCGTGTTCTGGACGGCGCTGTCGGCGTTTTCTGTGCAAAGGGCGGTGTTGAGCCTCAGTCCGAGAACGTATGGCGTCAGGCTGATACCTACAACGTACCGAGAATGGCATTCATCAACAAGATGGATATCCTGGGTGCAAACTTCTACGGCTGCGTAGACCAGATCCGTACCCGTCTCGGAAAGAACGCCATCTGCTTACAGCTCCCGATCGGTAAGGAAGACGAGTTCAAGGGAATCATCGACCTGTTTGAGATGCAGGCTTACATCTACAACGATGATAAGGGCGATGATATCACTGTAACTGACATTCCGGAAGATATGAAGGACGATGCAGAGCTTTACAGAACCGAGCTGGTTGAGAAGATCTGCGAGCTGGATGACGATCTGATGATGATGTATCTGGATGGCGAGGAGCCGTCCGTTGAAGAACTGAAAAAGGTTCTCCGTAAGGCTACCTGCGAATGCCAGGCGATCCCGGTATGCTGCGGTACTGCTTACAGAAACAAGGGCGTTCAGAAGCTTCTGGATGCTGTGATCGAGTTCATGCCGTCTCCCCTTGACATCCCGCCCATCAAAGGCGTTGACATGGATGGCAACGAGATCGTGCGTCACTCCTCCGACGACGAGCCGTTCTCTGCTCTTGCGTTCAAGATCATGACCGACCCGTTCGTTGGTAAACTGGCATTCTTCCGTGTGTATTCCGGTACAATGAACTCCGGTTCCTATGTACTGAATGCAACAAAGAATAAAAAAGAGCGTGTTGGCCGTATCCTTCAGATGCATGCCAACAAGAGACACGAGCTTGACAAGGTTTACTCCGGTGATATCGCCGCTGCCGTTGGATTCAAGACAACTTCCACCGGTGATACCATCTGTGATGAGCAGCATCCGGTAATCCTGGAGTCCATGGAGTTCCCGGAGCCGGTTATCGACATCGCCATCGAGCCCAAGACCAAGGCTGGTCAGGACAAGATGGGCGAGGCTTTAGTAAAGCTGGCAGAGGAGGATCCCACCTTCCGTGTTCATACCGACAAAGAGACTGGCCAGACCATCATCTCCGGTATGGGCGAGCTGCATCTTGAGATCATCGTTGACCGTCTTCTTCGTGAGTTCAAGGTAGAGGCCAATGTGGGCGCTCCCCAGGTTGCTTACAAAGAGACCTTCACAAAGGCTGTGGATGTGGACAGCAAGTACGCAAAACAGTCTGGTGGACGTGGTCAGTACGGTCACTGTAAAGTACACTTCACACCGATGGATCCCAACGGCGAAGAGACCTTCAAGTTTACTTCCTCCGTTGTGGGCGGTGCGATTCCGAAGGAATACATCCCGGCTGTCGGCGAGGGTATCGAAGAGGCCACAAAGGCTGGTATCCTTGGCGGATTCCCGGTACTGGGCGTATGCGCAGATGTATTCGACGGTTCCTACCATGAGGTCGACTCCTCCGAGATGGCATTCCACATTGCCGGATCCATGGCGTTCAAGGATGCTATGGCAAAGGCAGGCGCAGTGCTTCTTGAGCCGATCATGAAGGTAGAGGTAACGATGCCTGAGGAATACATGGGCGACGTTATCGGCGACATCAACTCCCGCCGCGGCCGTATCGAGGGCTTCGAGGACATCGGCGGAGGAAAGCTTGTAAAAGCATTCGTGCCGCTGGCAGAGATGTTCGGTTACTCCACAGACCTTCGTTCCAGCACACAGGGACGTGGTAACTACTCCATGTTCTTTGAGAAATATGAGCAGGTACCGAAGAGCGTTCAGGAGAAGATCATCGCTGAAAGAAAAGGTGCGAAATAGGCTTGAAAAACATTTCTGAATAGAATATAATATTATTCAGCCTAGTTAAATAGAATAGCCCAATGGGCGCAAATTAAGGAGGACGTTTTAAAATGGCAAAAGCTAAGTTTGACAGAACTAAACCGCATTGTAACATTGGTACCATTGGACACGTTGACCATGGTAAAACAACTTTAACAGCAGCTATTACAAAAGTACTTGCAGAGAGAGTTGCCGGTAACACAGCTACTGATTTTGAAAATATCGATAAGGCTCCGGAAGAGAGAGAGCGTGGTATCACAATTTCCACTTCCCACGTAGAGTACGAGACAGAGAAGAGACACTATGCACACGTTGACTGCCCAGGCCATGCTGACTATGTAAAGAACATGATCACTGGTGCTGCCCAGATGGATGGCGCTATCCTTGTAGTTGCTGCTACTGATGGTGTTATGGCTCAGACAAGAGAGCACATCCTTCTTTCCCGTCAGGTAGGCGTTCCGTATATCGTTGTATTCATGAACAAGTGCGACATGGTTGACGACGCTGAGTTACTTGAGCTGGTTGAGATGGAGATCAGAGATCTTCTGAACGAGTATGAGTTCCCGGGCGACGACACACCGATCATCCAGGGTTCCGCTCTGAAGGCTCTTGAGGATCCGCACGGACCGTGGGGCGACAAGGTTATGGAGTTAATGGATGCTGTTGACAGCTACATTCCGGATCCAATTCGTGACACAGATAAGCCGTTCCTTATGCCGGTCGAGGACGTATTTACAATCACAGGCCGTGGTACTGTTGCAACAGGCCGTGTAGAGCGTGGTACTCTGAAGCTCAACGACGAGGTTGAGATCGTTGGTATTCACGAGGAGACTCGTAAGACCGTTGTAACTGGTATCGAGATGTTCCGTAAGCTCCTGGATCAGGCTCAGGCTGGTGACAACATCGGCGCTCTGCTTCGTGGTGTTCAGAGAACTGATATCCAGAGAGGTCAGTGTCTTGTAAAACCGGGTTCTGTAAAGTGCCATAAGAAATTCACAGCTCAGGTTTACGTTCTGACAAAAGACGAGGGCGGCCGTCATACACCGTTCTTCAACAACTATCGTCCGCAGTTCTACTTCAGAACAACTGACGTTACAGGCGTTTGCGAACTCCCGGCTGGTACTGAGATGTGCATGCCTGGTGATAACGTAGAAATGACGATCGAGCTGATCCATCCGGTAGCTATGGAGCAGGGTCTCCGTTTCGCTATCCGTGAGGGCGGCAGAACCGTAGGTTCCGGTAGAGTTGCTACAATCATCGAGTAATTCTAGGTAAAAATCCATAGGCGCTGATGTGCGCCTGTGAAAATAAATAGTCCGAAGGTATCCCAGGCGGGATACCGGTGTCCAAGCGTAAGGGAACCCCGGAGCCGAAAGGCTGCCGGGGTTTTTCTGTTTATTCGGGCAGCGAGCCAAAGTCCGCGTTTGTACGAGACCCTGGCGGCTGCCGCGATGACCGTGAGAAACTCCGCAGAGAATTCCTTATGGCTGGATGGCGCTGGGAACGGCTGCACGGGAGCAGAAAAACGTTTTTAGGGGGAAAACATGAAAGGGAAAAAGATTAAAGGAGCGGCCATCCTGCTTTTCGCTGGCCTGGCATTGGCGCTGTATTTTCTAAACAGAGACCCTCTCCGAGAGGTCCATGCTCTCTGGGAGGAGACCATGAGCCGCACAGAGGGAGCCTATGTCCAGACGGTCACGGGAAGCGCCTGGGAGACAAAAGACGCTCCGGGCAGCGAAAATGGGGAGAGATCTGGGGGTACGGAATCATCCACGGCTGTCACAAAGGTATGGTACGGTACGGATGAACGGGGGTTCTGGTACCGGATAGAGCTGTTTCAGAAGGAAGAGGATGGGAGCCTGACGCTTCTTCATATAACGGAGGAGGATGCCGGAGGAAGGACCATGCAGCTGGCGGGATATCCTGATAAGTCCCCCATGGAGCCCTCTGTAAAGGAAGGAGAGACGCTGTCCCTTAAGACGCTTCTGGGAGGCCTGTGGACGGAACCGGCGGTAACGAAGGTCCAGAAGGTGGAAAAATACCAGGAGGACCATGGCCTCAGGTATGTGATCCGCCATAAGGTCTTACAGAGCGTATTTCCGGGAACCGAGGGAAAGGAGCTGACCGGGACCATAAACCGGACGGATACGGTAAGGACCGGGGCCGATGGGGGCGTAAAGGAATTTGTGATCCAGGCAGACAGCGTATACGATGTGTACGAGGAAATGGGAGCCGTTGTGGAATACCGGATCGAATTTTTCAGCGGTGACGAAGCCGGAAATATGGAACTGGGATCCGGGGCAGGACCGTCAGAATAGGGGCCTGTAATAAGGACAGCCGTAATAAAAGCAGCGGACGCCTGGGAGGCAGGGCCGCTGCTTTTTTTAAAAGAAACAGGAGAAAACGGTCTTAGACCGCCTGCATGGGCTGCACCGCCTGGACCAGCCGGAATACCTGCTCGGCTGTGTCAGCCATATTTTTTCTGGCATTTTCCGGATCCATGGCCTCCTCCAGGGTGACGACGGAGCGGAGGATCGGGAAAAAGGCATCGATCCCGGCATCGTTGCAGGCCGTCGCTTCCCTGGTGACGCTGCCGGAAAGGGCAAGGACAGGCTTATGGAATTCCTTGGCGATCCGGGCCACTCCCACAGGGGCCTTTCCCATGACGGTCTGGCCGTCCAGACGGCCCTCTCCGGTGATCACAAGGTCGGCGTCCTTCACATACTCCCGCAGCTTCGTTTCCTCCAGAACGATCTGGATTCCGGATTCCAGGACCGCGCTGGTGAAGGTTAAAAAGGCAAAGCCCAGTCCGCCGGCGGCTCCTGTGCCTGGAAACTCCGGGTCTGCCTTGGGATTCCATTTCCTGGCGATCTCTGCAAAATGGGCCAGTCCCCGGTCCATGACTTGGATCATGGCTTCATCGGCTCCTTTCTGGGGACCATAGACGGCACTGGCTCCCCTGGGGCCGCAGAGGGGGTTATTAACATCGCAGGCAATCCGGAAGGTACATTCCGAAAGCTCCGGCAGGACGTGCTCGGAGGAGATGGATGCGATCTGTGCCAGACCCTGGGCTCCCGGAGGGATCTGTTTTCCGTCTCGGTCCAGGATCCCGTATCCCAGGGCCTGGAGCATTCCTGTACCTCCGTCGTTGGTGGCGCTGCCGCCGATGCCCACGATAAATCTGCGGCAGCCTTTCTGGATGGCGGCCCGGATCACCTCACCGACCCCAAAGGTGGTGGTTTTCATGGGATCCTTTTCTGCATCCGGTACCAGGGTGATCCCGGCGGCTCCGGACATTTCCAGGATCGCTGTGCCGCTTTCCGGAAGGATCCCGTACTGGCACTCCACAGGAACTCCCAGCGGTCCGGTGACGGTGACAGTCTCCAGTCTTCCGCCCATGCCGCAGGCCAGGGCCTCCACGGTCCCTTCCCCTCCGTCGGCCAGGGGGCGGACGTTTACAGAGGCGCTTTTGTATACACGCCGGATCCCTTCTTCGATGGCACGTCCGGCCTCCAGGGAAGAGAGGCTGCCCTTCAGAGAATCGATGGCAATGGTGACGTTCATGAAAAACCTCCTTATGATCGCTGTTTTTCCATAACAAAGTTGGTGAGAAGGACGCCCCGGCGCTCCACCTGCTGTTCCTTTATGACCCGGTAGCCGCGTTTTTCAAAAAAAGGCCTGGCGGTGATGGAGGCGTGGGTGGTGATGGGGCCGGAAACAGACGGCTCCAGCCGGTCACAGAGAGCGGAGGCAATGCCCCTGCCCTGGAAATCCCTGTGGACGAACAGCCGGTCCAGGTATCCGGTGGGATCCATGTCCCCAAACCCGGTGATGACGCCGTTTTCCTCAGCCACCAGCGTAAAATGCGCCGTCAGGGAGCGGTCCCATGCTTCCAGGTCCACGGCTCCTGTGGCCCATGCGTTCAGTTGCTGCTCGGTGTAATCCTTTGCGTTGACCGTGTGGACCGTCTCATAAAATAAGCGGGCCAGGGCCTCGCAGTCCTCTGGCTGATAGGGACGGATGATCATGGATTTTCCTCCTTTTGCACACGGCCCGCGTTTTTTTCGCAGGCCGTGAGAATGGATCCTAATATGTATCCAGTGGAGGCATTACGCTGTCCGGCAGCGGGCAGGTGTAATGGCCGCCGTTGCGTTTTGTGACCTCCTTTTTGGCCGCTTCGATGACGTCCGGCCGGTCCATGGTGCGGACACAGGCCAGAGCCATGACCTTGGCGGCGGTTAAAAGGCCCTTATGGGCCAGGGGGCTGCAGGTCTGGGCCACCATCTGCCAGGAATGGCCCACATTGCCGATGCAGGCCGTGGCGATGTTGATGTTTAAGGTGGGAGCCGCATAGCCCACGTCGCCCACGTCAGTGGAGCCGGCAGTCAGCTTGATCTTATCGGGATTAAAGGGATGGATCTCTGAATCCAGGGGCCGTTCCAGGATCTCCTCCAGCCGGTCCTCGCCGAAGACCTCGACGATCTGGCTTTTGATAGTTTCCATGGTCACCGGCGGATAGGTATTTAAAAATTCACGGGCCATGGCGTAGTCGTCTTCGTCCCATTTGGGAGCGCCCACCTCCTTCATACATTCGTCGGCAACGGCGGCCAGAGCGTTGTTGGGGATATATTCGGTGAAGGCCATGGCCAGCTCACAGTCCACAGTGGTATCTGTCATGATGGAGGCGCCCCGGGCCACGTTTTTCACACGCTCAAACAGGTCCTTTACCTGGGAGACCCATGGAGAACGGACCTCATAGCGGATCACGGCATGGTCCTGGACCACGTTGGGGGCGGTCCCTCCTGCGTCAATATAGGCGTAGTGGATCCTGGCCTCCGGGATCATATGCTCCCGCAGATAATTGCAGCCCACGTTCATGAGCTCCGCGGCGTCCAGGGCGCTGCGGCCCAGATGGGGAGAACCGCCAGCATGGGAGGAGACGCCTTTAAACTCAAAGTTTGCTCCCATGATGGCGTTGCTGTGATTGCATTCCACGGCGTTGATGGTGGCTGGATGCCAGGTGTATACAAAATCCACGTTGTCGAACATCCCGGCCCGGGCCATGAACTGCTTGGATCCGGCGCCTTCCTCGGCGGGGCAGCCGAAGTAGATGATGGTGCCGTCCTTTTTATTTTCCACCAGATATTCCTTTACAGCCAGTACGGCGGCCAGGGAACCGGTGCCCAGGGCGCTGTGCCCGCAGCCGTGGCCAGGCGCTCCGGCTTCCACCGGCTCCTTCCGGGGGGAGGCGGCCTTCTGGCTCAGGGAGGAGAGGGCGTCATATTCCCCCAGGATGCCCATGACCGGCTTCCCGGAGCCGTAGGAGAAGGTTCCTGTGAAGCAGGTGGGGATCCCGGCGTCTCCGGTGGTGACTGAAAAGCCCTCGTCCTTCAGGATTTGGCAGAGAAGGTCCGCGGAACGGGTCTCATGGTAGGCAAGCTCCGCGTATTCCCAGATCCTGTCGTTGGCATCCAGGATCATCTGGGATTTCTGGTCGATGACATGTTCGAGAAACTCCAGGTCTTTCATCATATATTCCGTCCTTTCTGTACACATTATAGAATCTATTATAAAACCAGATCCATGTTAAGTAAATAATAAGATGAAACTTTCAATCGGCTTTCAATAGGCCTGCGGATGAGACTGTTTACTGGCCCGCCAGTGAGCGGAGGCAGGATTTCTGACAATTCAGTTCTGGGCCGCCGCGGCGATTTCTGCGGCAATCCTGCGGCAGCCATTTACCAGGGACTGGCAAAATGGTATAATGTCTGTTATGACATTATACCATCGCGCATCTGGTTTCTGCGTACACCGCAGAAATCCAGATGTATAATTCTCCCGGAGGGGTACCATGTCCGATGGATGGACAGATGAGGAGCCGGCTCTGGAAAAAGGAGGAATGCCAATGGCAAAACGAATCTACGTGGCTGACGATGAAAAAAATATCTGCTTTCTGATCCAGAATTTTCTGGAAAAAGAGGGCTTTGAGGTAAGATGCTTTGAGGACGGGGAATCGATCCTGGCGGCCTGTGAGGAGCAGATGCCGGATCTCTGTATCCTGGACGTGATGATGCCGGGAATGGACGGGCTGACCGTATGCACCAGGATCCGGCAGAAGAGCCATGTGCCGATCATTATCGTTTCGGCCAAGGACTCTCCCCTGGACCGGATCACCGGGATCACCCTGGGAAGTGACGATTATCTGGTGAAGCCGTTTCTTCCGCTGGAGCTGGTCACCCGGGTCAAGGCCCTGTTCCGCCGGGTGGACGCTTTTTCCGGCCAGGAGGAGGAAAACAGCGAGAATCTGGAACTGGGGGACATCGTCCTGTACCCGGGCAGGAGGACTGCCAGCCTTAAGGGAGAGGAGTTTGCCCTGACTCCCCTGGAATTCGATTTCCTGCGTCATATGCTGGAGCATCCGGAGCACGCTGCCAGCCGGGATGACCTGTTAAAGGCCCTGTGGAAGGTGGACAGCAAAGAGGTGGACACCAGGGCGGTGGACGATATGGTGAAGCGCCTGCGGAAAAAAATGAAGGAACAGAACAGTGCAGTGAAGATCGAAACTGTATGGGGATATGGGTTCAGACTGACGGCCGGAGGCGATGAATGAAGCTGAGTATCCGCATGAAGATCTTCCTCCCGGTGGTGATCCTTCTGATCGGCTTTCCTCTGGCTACCTGGGCGACACTCCGGTATTCCCTGGAGGTCCATATGAACTTCAACGCCCGCAGGGACCTGGAGGCGATGGTAAGGACTGTGGATGGGGTCCTGGAGAAGCCGGAGGACGGCGAAGAAGGGGATACGGTCTTAAGCCGTCTGAGGGATGCGGTCCAGACCGGAGCCGGAGAGGCCCGAATGCTTGTGGTCAGTGAGAAATACCGGGTGGTATATCCAAAAAACTTTGACGACCAGGCGGATATGTCCCAGATCTACTCGGCCTTTCTGAATGCGGCCACAGATGATGAAAGCTTCTGGGAGCAGGATAAGATCCTGGAAGAGACCATAGAGGAAAAGGAATATCTTCTATATTATAAGTATGTGACGCCTTCAGAACGGGAAAAGGACCAGAAGGTGCGCCACATCCTCCTGTACTGTCCGGTCCATGACACAACGGCCATGATGGATCAGATCACCCGGGTGGTGCTTCTGACCATGAGCGTCATCGCCGCCGCTGCCATCGCCTTATTCTGGCTGGTGGCCGGCAGTATTTCCGTACCGGTCCAGCGGCTCTGTGAAGCCGCCAGGGGGATCGGTGAGAAAAAATTCAAGAGAGTGGAGACCGGGGCCACGGTGAAGGAGCTGTGCGAGCTGGAGGGCGAGATCAACCATATGCAGGAGAAGCTGGCCCAGGCAGACCAGGCGGAGCGCACATTTTTCCAGAACGCTTCCCATGAGCTCCGGACGCCGCTCATGTCCATCAGCGGCTATGCCCAGGGGATCCAGTGCGGGGTATTTGAGGATGTGGCCCAGGCGGCCTCCGTGATCCTGGATGAGAGCACCCGGCTCACAGAGGTGGTGGACGGGATCCTTACGCTGACCAGGATGGACCAGCTCAGATACCAGGTGGTTCCGGTGGAGCTGGCAGTCAACGGCTTCATCGAAGAGCGGCTGGAGTGTCTGGAGGGCTTTGCCTACTCAAAAAACATAAAGCTGGTATTTCAGCCGGGTGAGGAGCATAAGATCATTACTGACGCCATGCTCCTGGAGCGGGCGTTCTCCAATGTGATGTCCAACTGTATCCGGTATGCCGGGACCCAGGTGGCTGTGGCGGTGCGGGAAAAGGAGGGGGATATCCTTATTACGGTGACCGATGACGGCCCCGGGTTTCCAGATGGCGGTACGGAGCATCTGTTTGACCGGTTCTACAAGGGCAAGGGCGGAAACCATGGACTGGGTCTGGCCATTGCAAGGTGTTCCCTGGAGTACATGGGCGGCAGCGTGCGTGCGGCAGACACACAGAAGGGCGCAGAATTTGAGATCACACTGCCGCAGGATTGCCGCAGCTTTGCCCCAGACGAGAGAACAGAAATGTGATATTATGGAACATATAAAGGAGGAAGCGGAATGAAAAGGATATTATTTATTTTCAGCCTGTTGCTCTGCCTTCTTTCTGTTCCTGTTACCGGATTCGCAGCGGAGACGGATGAGGAACAGGTAAAATACGAGGATGCGACTGCCGATAATATGAAAGAGATGTTAAAGGGCAGTATCGCACTGGATAAGATCAGCGCAGAGAACAAGGAGTCCCTTTTAAACTGGCTGGAAGCAGAAAACAAACCCGAAGAGGCGAAAAAGCTGGTGGATAAGATCCAGAAGCTCCAGGAAGACCAGGAAAAGGACCAGGAGAGTATGGATCCGTATACCAAGGCGAAAAAGACCTGTGATAAGAAGCTGAATGCGGAGGGAGCCAATGCGGCTCTGGAAAATATCATCCGGATCCAGAAAGACCGGCTGGAGGACCAGGAAGAGGTAAAAAAGCTCTGGAAGGACGTGGAAAAGCTGCTGAAAAAGTAGCCCGAGACAGAACAGAGCGGATACTGAAAAGATAAAATGGCTGTGGAGTGGCGGCACTCTGCGGCCATTTTGTGTATTCCGCACAATTTTATCTCTTAAAACACTGGAAATATAAGACAAAGTATGATTAAATAGAAGTAGCGCAGTATCCGGCCGGCCGGAAGGAGGACCGCCTGCGGCGCATGCAGATAAGAAGAAAGAAGGTAACAGTATGGAAACAATGGACGATTTCAGGGAAGAGCTGGAAGCCTCCTTTAAGAAAATACGAGTGGGCGACGTGGTCACTGGTACGGTGATCGACGTGACCGAGGACCAGGTGATCGTGGACCTTAAGACCTACGCGGACGGAGTGATCCGGAAAGAGGATCTGAGCGAGGATCCGGATTTTAATATGCAGGAAGCGGTCCATCCCGGAGACGAGATCACCGCAACGGTGATGGCTACCAATGACGGCGAAGGAAATATGGTCCTTTCAAAGAAAGAGGCCAACGCAGTCCTGGCCTGGGATAAATTAAAGAAGATGATGGAGGAGCGTACCGTTGTTAAGGTAAAGATCAGCGAGATGGTCAATGCCGGAGCCGTTGCGTATCTGGAGGGGATCCGCGGCTTTATCCCCGCGTCCCGTCTGTCCGACGAGTATGTGGAGGACTTAAAGGAGTGGGATGGAAAGACCATTGAGGTGACAGTGATTACTGCTGATGAGGAGGAACGCCGCCTGGTGCTTTCGGGACAGGAACCGGCCCGGGAGAAAAAACAGGCGGAAACAAACAGGAAGATCGAAAAGTGTGAGGTGGGAGCTGTTATGAACGGTACAGTGGAGACCATAAAGCCCTACGGCGCCTTCGTGGCCCTGGAGAACGGCCTCACAGGCCTGCTTCATATCTCCCAGATCAGCACCCAGAGGATCAAGCATCCGGGGGCTGTCTTAAAGGAGGGCCAGGAGGTAAGGGTGAAGATCCTTTCCACCGCTGACAATAAGATCAGCCTCAGCATGAAGGTACTGGCAGAGGAGGCGGCAGAGGCTGAATCCCACAGCACCTACGATTATAAAGAAGAAGGCCAGGCAAGCACAGGCCTTGCCGCTCTTTTAAAGAATATCAAGTTATAAGACCAGGAAACAGAATATAAGAAAATAGGAAGCAGTTTCCTGCCCTGTGCAGAGAGGGGGCAGCAGTATGACAAAAGATCCAAAATCCTTTGAACAGGTGGACCAGTGGAAAACGACCATGTTTTTATACAGCTCTGCGCTGAAATCGATCAACACCAAGATCGAGATCCTGAACAATGAGTTCATCCAGCTGTATAATTATAACCCCATCGAACATATCACATCCCGGTTGAAAACGCCGTCCAGTATTGTGAAAAAGCTTCAGAACGACGGCATCGACGTTACCATCGATAATATGGTGGAATACTTAAACGATATCGCAGGGATCCGGATCATCTGCTCGTTTATGTCGGATATCTATCCCATTGCGGATATGATCGCCCGGCAGGCAGATATCACGGTGCTCCATGTGAAGGATTACATCAAGTATCCCAAATCCAACGGCTACAAGAGCTATCATATGGTGGTGACGATCCCGGTATATCTGACCGATGGAAAGATGGATACAAAGGTCGAGATCCAGATCCGTACCATTGCAATGGATTTCTGGGCTTCCCTGGAGCACAAGATCGCATATAAATTTGAAGGAAACCCGCCGGATTATCTGGAAACAGAGCTGAAGGCCTGCGCCGATATGGTGGATATGCTGGATGCAAAAATGTTTTCCCTGAACCAGGCGATCATGGAGATCGGCCGGACCCGGAGAGAAGAGGCCGAAAAGAAGCTGGAAGAGGAGCATCTGCAGGAGGAGGCCAGGCAGCAGGCCCAGCGGGCGCGGGAGATCGTGGAAGGACAGAAGGCGGGACAGGGCACGGAACCGGAAAACGGAGGAAAGGCATGAAGGCTGTACTTCAGAGAGTTACGGAAGCGTCCGTCCGCGTGGACGGGGAGGTGATCGGATCCATTGGAAAGGGATTTTTTATCCTCCTTGGCGTATCCGACGAGGACGATGAGGCCGTCGCAGATAAAATGGCAGATAAGATCTGTAAATTAAGGATCTTTGAGGATGAAAATGGAAAGACCAACCTGTCCTTAAAGGACGTGGGAGGAGAGGTGCTGGTGGTGAGTCAGTTCACCCTGTATGCAGACTGCCGGAAGGGCAACCGTCCCAGCTTCATCGGAGCGGGAGCGCCGGCAGAGGCAGACCGGCTTTATGAGTATTTCATGGAGCGGTGCCGGACCCATGTGGATAAAGTGGAGCATGGAAGATTCGGCGCAGATATGAAGGTATCCCTGGTGAACGACGGGCCCTTCACACTGATGCTGGACAGCAGGGAGCTGTTTAAATAGCGGTCTGGCGGGTCTGCACACAGCTTGTGCGGACCGTAAGAACATACAGGTTACGATCCAGATAAAGAGAAAAAAGGAGAGAGCATCATGAATGGAAAAGATTTAGAGAAAGAGCTTTTATGGGAAGCCCCCCACATTGCAAAGGAGGCTCCCGCAGAGAGAGAGGAGGCTTCCGCCTTCTGTGAGGGCTACAAGGCGTTCTTAAACGCCGGAAAGACCGAGAGAGAATGCGTAAAGACCGCAGTGGAGCTTTTAGAAAAGGCCGGCTACCGGGAATTTGATCCCAAGGCCTCCTACAAGGCTGGAGACAAGGTATACTGGAACAACCGGAAAAAAGCCCTGGCTGCAGCCACCTTTGGAACCCTGGGGATGGAGGAGGGCCTCAGAATGAACGGAGCCCACATCGATTCCCCCAGACTGGACTTAAAGCCCAATCCGCTGTTTGAGCAGGCGGATATCGCTTACTTAAAGCCTCACTACTACGGCGGGATCCGCAAATACCAGTGGGGAGCCACTCCGCTGGCCATGCACGGCGTGGTCGGAAAGAAGAACGGCGAGATGGTGGAGATCTCCATCGGTGAAAAAGAGGGAGAGCCCCAGTTCTGCATCACAGACCTGCTTCCCCACCTGGCCTCTGAGCAGAATGGAAGAAAGCTGGGCGAGGGCTTAAAGGGTGAAGAGTTGAACATCATCGTCGGTTCCATTCCGTTTATGGGCGAGGATGATGAGAAGATCAAGACTCCCGTAAAGCTTATGGCCATGAAGCTGTTAAACGAAATGTACGGAATCACAGAAAAAGACTTTACAAGAGCGGAGATCGAAATGGTACCGGCTTATAAGGCCGTGGATGTGGGCCTGGACAGGAGCCTGGTGGGCGCTTACGGACAGGATGACAGAGTCTGCGCCTATACGGCTCTGATGGCAGAAACGGAGACAAAGGCTCCGGCCCATACGACGCTGACGATCCTGGCTGATAAGGAGGAGATCGGTTCTGCCGGAAATACTGGCCTCAATTCCGATTTCGTGCTCCATATCATTGAAGACCTGTGCCAGACAGCCGGCGCAGATCTGAAAACAGTTTTAAGAGCGTCCCTGTGCCTGTCCTCCGACGTGAACGCGGCATACGATCCCACTTTTGCCTCCGTATACGAGGAGAGAAACTCCAGCGCCATCAATAAGGGCTGTGTTCTCACAAAATATACAGGAGCCAGAGGAAAATCCGGCAGCAACGACGCCAGCGCCGAGACCATGGCCAAGGTGATCCAGATCATGGATGAAAACGGCGTATACTGGCAGACCGGCGAGCTGGGAGCCGTGGACGTGGGAGGCGGCGGAACCATCGCCCAGTTTGTGGCCCATATGGATGTGGACGTGGTGGATCTGGGAGTTCCGATCCTTTCCATGCACGCTCCCTTTGAGCTGGCCTCAAAGCTGGATGTTTACAACACCTATAAAGCATTTAAGGCATTCTACAAATAAGACGGGACATATTCCCCTCCCCCAGGACGGCTCTTCTCCTTCGGGGAGGGGATTTGTTTCTGAATATAATAGTTCAGCCATGTATCTTCTTGTCCGCCTGAAGCGGACAGGAAGCGTCCGGATCTCCGCACGGCTGAACGGTTGTCTTTGAATCTAAAAATTCTGTGAAATCCCTTTATTTCCCTTTCTGTTTATGGTAAAATCGGCTGAACAGCCATGAAAGGAATTGAGAAAAATGATAAAAAGAAAACTTATAACAGCCGGTTTTGTGATCGCCATGGCAGCCATGGTCATGTCTGGATGCAAGAGCGGAGGTACAGATAAAGAGACAACGGCGGCAGCGGCCGGAGAGACAGCGGGAAGCCAGGAGAGCGGGACCGCCTCTGGTGAAACGAAATCGGAGAAGGAGCTGACCGACGAAGCCAGCCTGGAGCTGGGAAACTATAAGGGACTGACCCTTACAGCCGTAAAGGCCGGAGTGACCGACGAGGACCTGGACGCAGAGCTGGAGATATTAAAAGGCCAGTATCCGGCGGAGGTCACCGGACGGGCAGCCAGACTGGGCGACGTGGCCAATATCGACTATGTGGGGACCAAGGACGGCGAGGCCTTTTCCGGCGGGACCGCTGAGGGCTTTGACCTGGCCCTGGGAAGCGGCACCTTCATTGACGGTTTTGAGGACGGCGTTGTGGGAATGAACGTGGGAGAGGAAAAAGACCTGAACCTCACATTCCCGGAAAATTATAAGAGTGCAGATCTGGCCGGACAGGAAGTGGTATTCCATGTGACCCTGAACGCCATTAAGAATGCAGAGGAGACCGCCATCGACGATGCGCTGGCAAAGAGAGCCATGGACGACGAGAACGCTACCCTGGACCAGTTAAGGAGCCAGGTGTCCGGCGGCCTTGAAAACCAGGCGGAGAGCAATTTCTTTAATGAAGCTGGAAGCGAGCTCTTAAACCAGGCCATTGAAAATTCCAAGGTCACCTGCGATCCTGACGCTGTGGACGATATGTATGACCAGCTTGTGTCCACATACACTGCTTACGCAGGCCAGTATGGAATGGAGCTGGAGGAGTTCTTAAGCATGTTCCTTCAGACCGATAAGGCGGGCTTACGGGGTACTGCGGAGAACCTGGTGAAGCAGGAGATGGTGCTCAACGCCATCATCGAAGCCGAGGGGATCAAGGCTACGGATGAGGAAAAGGATAAGCTGGCCCAGATGAATTATTTTGCCGACGCCGAAGAGATGGTCTCCACCTACGGGGAGGAGTCTGCCAACCGTCTGTTCCGGATGGGAGCCGCGTATTACTATCTGATCGACAATGCCGTACAGGGAGCGCCTGCCGGGGCAGGGGAGACTGTGGAAGGCCATACAGAATCCCAGGCAGCAGAGACGACGGCTCCTTAGGAAATGGATGCGGATACCATATGAAAAGAAAAGCCTTATTTTTTGATATTGACGGAACGCTTCTGAGCGATCATAAAAAGGAGCTGCCGGAAAGCGCGGCCCGGGTCATTGCCCAGGCGCGCCGGGCGGGCCATCTGGTATTTATCAATTCTGGACGGGCCCGGTGCCTGATGCAGGAGGTGGAGGCGGCTCTCCCAGTGGACGGCTACCTCTGCGGCTGCGGTACATACCTGGAGATCCAGGGGAAAAAGGTCCTCCACCATGTGATCGGGAGAGAGCGGAGGCTGGAGCTCCAGAAGAGCATCCTGGCCCATGATCTGGATGGGATCCTGGAAGGGCCGGAGGGCTGTGCCGTACAGAGCCAGGTTTCCCGGCTGGAGGAGATGGAGCGGGTCAAGGAGCTGTTTATAAAAAGCGGTGTGGTCCGGCCGTGGGACTGGCAGAAAGAAGCGGCGGAGTTTGATAAATTCTGTGTGCTGGCAGATGAAAAGAGCGATGTGGACGGATTCTTAAGATCCCTGGCTCCGGACATGGCGTACATAGACCGGGGACGCGGGCTTTATGAATGCGTGCCCGCAGGCTATGACAAGGCCACGGCCATGGAATTTATCCTGAAATATTTCCGGATTCCCCGGGAGGAATCCTATGCCTTTGGAGACAGCGCCAATGATCTGGCTATGATCCAGTATGCCGGACATTCGGTGATCATGGGGCAGCATGACAGGATCCTGGAACCCTATGCATCTTTTATCACGAGAAATGTGGAAGATGATGGAATTGCATTCGCTTTCGAGAAACTTAAAATTGTCTAATTTCAATAAAAAAATATAATTTATGTCGAAAATTGCGAGCGATTTTCCTTCACTTAATGAAAGAAATGTATTAAGATAGGCTTGCGCACATGACGAATGCGAAGGGGGCCAGACGATGAGAATGGAGGAACGGCTTGCTGCTCTGGAGTATGAGAACAGAAAACTCCGGGCAGACAACGAAAAGCTTCATGCCATCCTGAAACAGATGCAGATCACGCTGAACCGGCTGATCAGCTGCTATATTGTTGAAGCCAGACGATGAATGACTGAAATGGGAAAAGGGGCGCTGACCTGTATGGCAGCAGCCCCTTTCTGGAACGGATCAGCGGATGATCCCGTTGGTATCGGTGACCCAGATCTTTCCATTGGCGTCTTTGAAGTCTTTATGCCCCCGTCCCAGCTCCGGCTTTTCAGAGGAGGTGGAGGAAGAGGAGGCTCTTTGGATATTTCCGGTGGTATTAACAAGATAAGAGGTTCCGTTTAAGTCTGCGGGAGCATACCGCTGGTCCGCAGGCGCGTCCTGACGTTTTCCGTAGACATAGAGCACGTTGTCCTTCAGTCCGTGGTAGCCCTGGCCCTTTTTCTCACCATCCGTGTGGAAGAGCCAGCTTTCGGTCTCTCCAGTTTCTTCATTATAGATATTCTGCTTTCCTGTCTTCATGACGCCGTCGTCGCCAAAGAAGAAGTTGGCGATGGAGTCTCCTTCCAGGTTTACGACCTGGCGGCCAGTCTGCATTTCACCCAGCTCGTTGAACGCATATTTTTTCCCCTGGATCGTAAAAAGCTCGTTTCCTTTTCTGGAGGCGTGATATGGGCGGCCTTCTTTAAAATAGAAGGTAAAGGTCTCGTCTGTCTGATGGATCCCCTGGATCCCTTCCATGATCCGCCATCCCTCGGCACGTTTTCCGTCGCCGTCCTTTCCATAATACTGATAATCCGCAATGGAGGCGGATGCGGCGTTGCTGTCTGTGGAAACCTCTGTTTCCGGCATCTTCACCCAGCCCGTCTGCATCTTCCCGTCGATGAAGGTATAATAGTCGTCGCCGATCTTTTTGTCATACTGGTTTTCTACCATCCTTCCATCGGAATTAAAATAATGCCAGCTTTCGGAGACTCCGGGGCTGGAGGCGTTTTCTTCCAGCTTTACCCAGCCGGTCTTCATGCGTCCGTCGGTTTCACCGCCCAGGTAATAGACGGCTCCGTCGATGACGGTCTTACCAGTGGCCATGTGGCCGGATTCGTTGAAATAATACCAATTTTCATTTAATTTTATCCATTTAGAAATAACAGATTTTCCGTTTTTATCAAAATAGTACCAATATGAAGCCGGAGTTTCCGGGGAGTCCATTTCGTCCTCATTCTGGAGCTCCACCCAGGTGTTTTTCACCATTTTTCCGTCTTCCCCCACATAATAATCGTCGATCTTCTGGTTTCTGGCGATGGAGCCCTCCTCATCCAGATAATACCAGTCGTCTCCGTTCTTTCTCCAGGAATCCGTGGTGAGATACCCGTCCTCATCGTAGTAGGCCAGCTGGCCGTTTTCCTCAGTCCAGCCATAAGAAGCGGCCAGTACCCTGCCTGTGTGGTCCAGGCCGGAAAAGGCAGGGGTCAGGGCCATAATGGCAGCGGCAGACAGAACTGCAAAATATTTTGTCTGTTTTTTCATAATCGATTCTCTCCTTTTTGTGGTCCGCACCAGAAAATGTGGGCGGTTGTTCCTTACGCGGTGATTATAACAGCAGCTTATGGGAGAAATCCAGTGAGGGTTGCTGGCAGAGCTGCCAGTCTGTGACAGATACCGGGAGCCCCTGCAATGAATGACTGGACTGGACGGGAGTGATGTGGTACAATGTCTGAAGGAAAAGAAGACATTGTACCGCGTGTCTGAAGGAACAGGTATATCATGTACAGGCGCAGTGCGCTGGAGAGGAGTATACGTTTTTATGAGAATGAAAGTTTCCGACTACATTGCAAGGAAGCTGGTGGATGAGGGGATTTCCGATGTATTCATGGTCACTGGAGGCGGGGCCATGCATCTGGACGACGGTCTGGGCCATGAGCCGGGCCTCCACTGCACCTTTAACCACCATGAGCAGGCGTGTGCCATTGCGGCGGAATGCTACGCCAGGATCCACAATAAGATCGCTGCGGTCTGCGTGACCACAGGACCAGGCGGGACCAACGCCATCACCGGCGTGGTGGGCGGCTGGCTGGATTCCATCCCCATGCTGATCCTGTCCGGACAGGTCCGCTACGATACCACAGCCAGGAGCACAGGCCTTGGGATCCGCGCACTGGGAGATCAGGAGTTTGAGATCACAAAGGCCATTGACTGCATGACAAAATATTGTGAAATGGTCATTGATCCCATGCGGATCCGCTTCTGCCTGGAAAAGGCCCTGTATCTGGCCCAGACCGGAAGACCCGGCCCCTGCTGGCTGGATATCCCCTTAAACGTCCAGGGAGCATATGTGGAGACAGAGGAGCTTTTAGGCTTTGATAAAAACGATTACGAGGCAGGCGGCACCGGCTGGTCCGTCCATGGCACCGGCTGCGACGGCTGCGGTCTCTGCGCAGGAAAGCTGATCCAGGGAAAACCTGCTATGATCCCCGAGGATGAGGCTGGAAAAGGTGAAAAGAGAGAGCTGCTTCCTCCGTCCGTATCCCTGGATCTGGCCAGAGAGATTGTGAAAAAGGTGAGAGAGGCGAAGCGTCCTGTGATCAATGCCGGAAACGGCATCCGTATCGGAAAGGCCTTTGACGTATTCCAGAGAGTGGTTGAAATGCTGGGGATCCCGGTGGTCACCGGCTGGAACAGCCTGGACTGCATGTACGATTCCCATCCCCTTTATGTGGGCCGGGCAGGCCACATGGGCGACCGTCCCGGAAACTTTGCCGTACAGAACTGTGATCTTCTCCTGTCCCTGGGAAGCCGTCTTTCCATCCGCCAGGTGGGCTACAATTACCCGACCTGGGCACGGGAAGCCTATGTGATCTATAATGATATCGATGCAGAGGAATTAAAGAAGCCCACAGTCCATGTGGATATGCCGGTCCATGCCGATGTAAAGGATCTTCTGGAGAAGATGGAGATGGTCCTGGAGGTAGAGGCCGTATCCGCAGACGGAGGACCCAAAGATAAGGAAGCTGTGGACGGATGGATCTCCCGCTGCCAGCAGTGGAAGGAAAAATATCCGGTGGTGCTTCCGAAGCACTATGAAGCCGGAGACGATAAGCCGGCCAACATCTATGCCGCCATCAAGGAGATCAGCAGAAGAGCCGAGGAGGATCAGATCACTGTGGTCGGAAACGGTTCCCCCTGCGTGGTGGGCGGTCATGCCTACGAGATGAAGAAGGGGCAGCGGTTCATCAGCAACTCTGCCATCGCTTCCATGGGCTACGACCTTCCGGCGGCCATCGGCGCCTGTCTGGCAGACCATACAAAGGATATTATCCTGGTGACCGGCGACGGCAGCATCCAGATGAACTTGCAGGAGCTGCAGACCATCATCCACAACCATCTGCCCATTAAGATCTTCCTGATCAACAACGGCGGCTATCATTCCATCCGCCAGACCCAGAAGACCCACTTCCATGAGCCGTTGGTGGGAATCGGCGTGGACAGCGGAGACTTAAGCTTCCCGTCCATGGAGAAGCTGGCCTGGGCATACGGCTATCCATACGTGGCCGCCCATCACAATTCCCAGCTGGGAGAAGCCGTGGAGCAGACCCTGGCTACGGATGGTCCTGTGATCTGTGAGATCTTTGTGGATATGGAGCAGAACTTTGAACCCAAGGCGGCGGCCAAGATGCTGCCGGACGGAACCATGGTCTCCGTACCCCTGGAGGATCTGGCTCCCTTCCTTCCGGAAGAGGAACTGGCAGAAAACATGATCATTCCCATGATCAAGCCCCAGTAAGCCTGAAGCAGGAGAAGTATATGAGAATCGTTATCACCGGCGCCACAAGTTTTGTTGGCGCCGCTGCCATTCAAGAACTTTTAGAAAACGGCCATGAGGTGTACGCCGTGGTCCGTCCGTCCTCCAGGAAGCTGGAGACGCTGACCGGCCAGGGAGCCGGGAAAAATGCCTTAAGGGAGGGGCGTCTGCACATTGTGGAAAACGACCTTTCCGCCCCGGAGCTTCTGACAGAAAAGATCCAGGGCTCCTGTGACGCCTTCTGCCACTTTGGCTGGGGCGGCTCCGGAAGCGGGGCCAGGACCGGAGAACAGCTCCAGGAGGAAAATCTGCGGGCCTCCCTGGATACGGTCCGGGCTGCAAAGGCGCTGGGCTGCCGGCGGTTCCTGTTTTCCGGCTCCCAGGCGGAGTACGGCATGCACCAGACCCGGATGACGGAGGAAACGGAATGCGCGCCCAGATCGGCCTACGGAGAAGCCAAGCTCCGGATGCGGAGACAGGGAGAGGCGCTCTGTAAGGAGCTGGGGATGCGCTATATCCACCTTAGGATCTTCAGCGCTTACGGTCCCGGTGACCATCCGTGGACGCTGGTGGAATCCTGCCTGGACGCCTTTACTGGAAATGCTGCCCTTTCTTTGGGGGCCTGCACCCAGAAATGGAATTTTATTTACATTACCGATCTGGCAAAGGCGGTGCGTGCGCTTTTGGAAACGCCGGAAACGGCCTTTGAGGGGATCGGAAATCCGGTCTTTAACGTGGCGGGGGACGATACCAGGCCATTAAAAGAGTTTGTGGAGGAGATCCACAGGCTCTGCAAAGGAGGCGGAAGCTGCCTGTACGGAGATAGGAAGGAGAACGCCGAAGGGGCCGTTAATCTGATCCCGGATATTGGAAAGATCTGCCGGGTCACCGGCTGGAAACCGGAGACAGCCTTTGGAGAAGGGATAAAAAAGACCCTGGAAAGCCGATAAATATTGACAAATCCTTTTTTTTGGATACAATGATAAAAGCTAAAGGTACTAAACGGCGAAACGCCGAGTAAAAGAAAGAGACAGACACAAAATGAAAAAAATCAGCGTATTGATCCCATGCTACAACGAAGAAGAAAACGTGGGACCCATCAGCGATGCCGTCATCGACATCATTACCCGCGAACTTCCCATGTACGACTACGAGCTGGTGTTTATTGACAACGACTCCACGGACAGCACAAGACCTCTTCTGCGGGAGCTGTGCAGAAAGAACCCGAAGATCAAGGCTATTTTCAATGCCCGGAATTTCGGCCAGTTCAATTCGCCGTATTATGGGATCCTCCAGGTAACAGGCGACTGCGTGATCTCCATGGTGGCCGACTTCCAGGATCCGGTTGAGCTGATCCCCCAGTACGTCCACGAGTGGGAGAACGGCTATAAGATCGTCATCGGCATCAAGACCAGCAGCAAGGAGAATCCGTTCATGTACTGGCTCAGGAGCTGCTACTACAAGCTGATCCGCCGCCTTTCCGACGTGGAGCAGATCGAGCACTTCACCGGCTCCGGCCTTTACGACCGCCAGTTCATCGAGGTGTTAAGGAATCTGGACGACCCGACGCCGTTTTTGCGCGGCATCGTGGCGGAGCTGGGCTTTAAGCGGAAGGAGATCCCCTACGAACAGCCGAAACGCCGGGCCGGAAAGACCCATAACAATTTTTACCGCCTGTTTGATGCGGCCATGCTGAGCTTCACTTCTTATACGAAGGCAGGTCTGCGGCTGGCGACGTTCTTTGGCGGGTTTTGTGCAGCGGCAAGCTTCGTTATCGGCATCATCTACCTGGTGATGAAGCTGTTATACTGGGATCGTTTTGCTGCCGGCATGGCGCCGCTTCTCATCGGAGTGTGCTTCCTGGGATCGGTACAGATCTTTTTCATTGGCCTTCTGGGCGAATATATCATGAGCATCAACACCCGCGTCATGCACCGTCCTCTGGTGATCGAGGAGGAGCGGATCAACTTCGGCGGCGGACAGGACGGGGAAGCAGGATCAGAGGAGTAATATGAAATATAGCGTAGACGTGGTGCGTATCCGCGAGAACGCCATCCAGCTCAACGGATGGGCCATAGGAAAAACGCCGGAATCGAAGATCACATATGAGGTAGAGGACGGGGACCACAGGCCCCTGGATTTCAAATACGTGTCCACCAGGCGGGACGACGTGAGCCAGATCTATTTTAAAAAGACCGTGGACCAGGACCTGGGATTTGACATCCAGTTTCCCTATGAGAGAGGACGGGACTATTATCTGGTCATCAGCGGCGACGGAAGGAAGGTCCGGGTAAGGTATAACGAGGAGCTGATCGCAAAGCGCTCCAGCGTGGCCCACAAGAGACGCCAGAAGATTCTGGATCTGATGAACATGGAAACGGTCCATGTGGCCTGGGATTTCTTTAAGGAAAACGGATTAAAGGCCCTGATCGTGAAGTCAAAGCATAAGCTCCAGGGGATCGACAGTGATTATGATTACAGCGAGTGGCAGGAGCTGACAAAGCCCTCAGCGGAGGAGCTGGAGGCCCAGCGGAAGGCCGTATTCCCGTATATGCCGAAGTTTTCCATTGTGATCCCCGTTTATAAGACTCCGGAAAAATATCTGAAGGAAATGCTGGACTCCATCCTGGCCCAGACCTATGGAAACTGGGAGCTCTGCATCGCCGACGGAAGTCCGGCCGGAGAGAGCGTGGAGCGGATCTTAAAGGCATATGCCAGGAAGGACTCCCGGATCCGGTATCAGGTCCTGGGAGAGAACCTGGGCATCTCCGGAAACACCAACGCGGCCCTGGAGATGGCAGAGGGAGATTACATCGTCCTGGCGGATCATGACGATATCGTAACAGAAAATGCCCTGTATGAGTGTGCGAAGGCAGTGAACGAAAATCCGGGGGCAGATGTGCTCTATTCCGACGAGGACAAGCTGGATATGGACGGCGGGGCCTTGTTCGATCCCCATTTCAAGCCGGATTTCAACCCGGACCTTTTAACCAGCGTCAACTATATCTGCCACCTGTTCTTAGCAAAGAGGGAACTGGTGGAAAAGACCGGGGGCTTCCGCCAGGAGTTTGACGGGGCCCAGGATTATGATTTCATTTTCCGCTGTACGGAGCAGGCAGAGCGGATCGTCCACATCCCCATGGTCTTATACCACTGGCGCTGTCACCAGGATTCCACAGCCAGCAACCCGGAGAGCAAGCTCTATGCCTTTGAGGCCGGAGCCCGCGCCATTATGGCCCATTATGAGCGGATGGGGATAAAAGCGGAAAAGGTAGAAAAGGGTGTGGATTACGGGATCTATCACACCACGTTCCAGCTGGACGGGGAGCCCCTGGTATCGGTGATCATCCCCAATAAGGATCACCGGGCAGACCTGGACGCCTGTATCCGTCCCATGCTCCAGAAGGGGACGTATAAGAACCTGGAGTTTATCGTGGTGGAAAATAACAGCACAGAGCCGGAGACCTTCCAGTATTATGAGGAGATCCAGAAGGAGTTTTCCAATGTCCATGTGGTGCGCTGGGAGCGGGAGTTCAACTATTCCGCCATCAACAACTTCGGCGTGGCCTTTGCAAAGGGAGAATACCTCCTGTTCATGAACAACGACATCGGGATGATCGCAGAGAACTTTGTGGAGGAGATGTTGGGCTTCTGCCAGCGGGATGACGTGGGGATCGTGGGAGCCAGACTCCTTTATGAGGACGACACGATCCAGCACGCCGGCGTGGTCATCGGCTTCGGCGGCATCGCCGGACACACCTTCATCGGCCTCCATAAGGCAGAAAACAGCTATTTCCACCGAGCCATGTGCGCCCAGGATTACAGCGCTGTCACCGCAGCCTGTATGATGAGCAAAAAATCAGTGTTTGAGGCGGTGGGTGGCTTCACCGAGGAGCTGGCCGTGGCCTTCAATGATATCGATTACTGCATGAAGGTGCGGGAACAGGGAAAGCTGGTGGTATACGCTCCCTACGCGGTGCTGCACCATTACGAGTCCAAGTCCCGGGGCCTGGAGGATACGCCGGAGAAGGTGGCCAGATTCAACCGGGAGGTGGCCGTCTTTGCCAGGAGATGGCCGGAGATCCTGAAAAACGGGGATCCATATTACAATCCCAATCTGACCCTGCGGAAATCTGATTTTTCCCTGCGGGATCTGAAAAAGGAGAAGATCGGAGAGCCGTATAAGCTGGAGCTGCCGGAATCCGCAGAATAGCGGGAATTTTTGGAGACCAGTGGACAGAAAGGACAATATGGAGATAAAGACAACCATCATTATTCCCAATTACAACGGGCTTTCCTTCATGGAACCGTGCTTTGAGTCCTTAAAGGAGCAGACCGTCAGGGACTTCAAGGTCCTGGTGGTGGACAACGGTTCCACAGACGGCAGTGTGGAGTGGCTTAAGGAGCACCGGATCCCGTCTATTTTCCTTAAGGAGAATACGGGGTTTTCCGGTGCAGTCAATACAGGGATCCGGGCGGCGGACACGCCCTATGTGCTTCTTTTAAACAACGATACCAGGGTGGAACCGGGCTTTGTGGCGGCCATGGAGCGGGCCATGGACCAGTCGCCGAAGATCTTTTCCGTCAGCAGCCGGATGATCCAGATGTACCACCCGGAGCTTCTGGACGACGCCGGGGACATGTACAGCATCCTGGGCTGGGCCTACCAGAGAGGCGTGGGCCGCTCCTCGGAGCTCTATCAGAAGTCCTGCCGGGTCTTCAGCGCCTGTGCCGGAGCGGCCATTTACCGCCGTGCTGTGTTTGATGAGATCGGCCTCTTTGACGAGCTGCATTTTGCCTACCTGGAGGATATCGACGTGGGCTGGAGGGCAAAGCTCTACGGCTATGACAACGTTTACTGTCCGGATGCAGCAGTATATCATGTGGGCAGCGGCACCAGCGGCTCCAGATATAATTCCTTTAAGGTCCGCCTGGCGGCCAGAAACTGCATCTATTTAAATTATAAAAATATGCCAGGCTGGCAGCTCCTCTTAAATGCGCCGTTCCTGCTGGCTGGAATTTTCGTGAAATATCTGTTTTTTGTGAAAAATGGATTTGGCGGGGATTATGTTTCCGGTCTGAAGGAAGGGATCCGTACCAGAAAACAATGCCGCCGGGTGCCTGGGCTTTTGAGGCGTTTTGGCGCGGAGCTTAAGGTCCAGTTTGAGATGCTCTACGGCACAGGGCTTTACGTTTACGAGTTCCTCAGACGTCAGGCAGCCAAAAGAAAATGACGTTTTTCCAAAAATCTTAGACATTCTTAAGAAATCGTTTATAGGAAATGGCTCCCCATTCGTGCTATACTGCTGATAATTGCGGGGCAGTCATGTGATTACAGGGATCGGTGAACAATATGATCAAGGATAATCAGTCGGGCCTGAACCGGCTGCATGTGGTCCTGGACGCACTGGTAACGGTGGTTTCCTACCTTTTGGCATGGTACATCGTCATTGGAAGCGGATGGGCAAGGCAGCTGGGAAAGCAGACCCTAGAGATGGAATTTTACCTGGGCGCGCTCATTGTGATCGTCCCAGGTTATCTGCTTTTATATTCATTCTTTAATCTTTACACCCCCAAACGGGTCCTGGGACGGAGAAATGAATTCGGAAAGATCTTAAAGGCCAACACCATCGGTCTTCTGATCTTCGGACTGGTGCTGTATTTTGGAAGAAAAGAGCCGCATCTGTTCAACTTTTCCCAGCGTCTGGTCGTCTATTTTTATGGAATCAATGTTCTGACGATCACTGCGGAGCGCAATGCGATCCGTATGGTGCTCCGATCCATGCGGACCAGGGGCTATAACCAGAAGCACATCCTTCTGGTTGGATATTCCGGTGCGGCCGAGGGCTTTGTGGACCGGGTGCGGTCCAATCCCCAGTGGGGCTACAATATCCGCGGGATCCTGGATGACAACCGGGAACGGGGCAGCCAGTACGACGGCGTGAAGATCATAGGCACCATCGATGATCTGGAGTATATCCTGGAGCAGAACTCCCTGGATGAGATCGCCATTACCCTGAGCCTGGGAGAATACGAAAAGCTCAGACGGATCGTGGCCTTATGTGAAAAGGCCGGGGTCCACACGAAATTTATCCCGGATTATGGGAATATCATTCCCACGATCCCCTATATGGAAGATCTCCAGGGTCTTCCGATCATCCATATCCGCCATGTACCCTTAAACAGCCTTCCCAATGCCATGGTGAAGCGGGCGGTGGATATTTTCGGCTCCCTGGTGGGGATCATCCTGTTTTCCCCCATCATGCTGGTGACAGCCATTGCCATCAAGATCACGTCGCCGGGGCCCATTATTTTCTGCCAGGAACGGGTGGGGCTCCATAACCGGCCCTTTAAGATGTACAAGTTCCGTTCCATGACCGTCCAGGATCCAGGCAAGGAAAAAAGCCGCTGGACAACTCCGGGGGATTCCCGGGTAACCACAGTCGGAAAGATCATCCGGAGGACAAGCATCGATGAGACTCCCCAGTTTTTTAATATCCTTATGGGAGATATGAGTCTTGTGGGCCCCAGACCGGAACGGCCGTTTTTTGTTGAGAAATTTAAGGAGGAAATCCCCAGATACATGATCAAGCACCAGGTACGTCCCGGTCTTACGGGCTGGGCCCAGGTCAACGGATACCGGGGGGATACGTCGATCATCAAAAGGATCGAGCACGATCTCTACTATATCGAGAACTGGACCTTGGGTTTTGATTTCAAGATCATGTTTTTAACGGTATTTAAGGGATTTATCAATAAAAACGCATATTAAACGAGGACAGAAAAATGAATTATGAAGACGAATTAGAACGTTCCCGAGCAAGAAAGAGCCGGAAGCGTGAAAGCACGGTACATGAAAGGGAGTCCAGAGGAAGCTCCGCGGATCTCTGGAGCGCCACTGCGGAGCCGGGAAGCCGGGCCAGCAGGAGCCGGGCGGCCTCTGCAGGACCGGGCCACAGCAGCCACGGAAGCCACGGCCATAACAGCCACAGGCGGCGGAAAAATTCCCAGAAGAAAAAGATCATCATCGGGGTCCTTGTGGGGATCCTGGCGCTGGTCGCCGTGATCCTGGGCGCGGCCTACGCTTATCTGGACCACCATATGGACATTGCCAACAAGAGCGACTTCGATAAGTCGGATGTGACAAACCTGGAGCTTTCCCAGGAGACCAGGGACAAGATGGAGGAGGGCTTCTGGACCATCGCCATCTTCGGCGTGGATTCCAGGGACAATTCCACCGGCAAGGGAAACCAGTCGGATGTGATCATGATCGCCAACATTGACCGGAAGACCGGAGAGATCAAGCTGGTGTCCGTATACAGGGATACGTATCTGAACATCAACGACAGGAACGTATATAATAAGATCAACGCGGCCTACGCCGAGGGCGGCCCCCAGCAGGCCATCAAGGCCATCAATAAAAACCTGGATCTGAATATCACTCAGTATGTGACCTTTAACTGGAAGGCCGTGGCCACAGGGATCAATATCCTGGGCGGCGTGGACATTGAGATCAGCAAGGCCGAGCACTACTATATCAACGCCTTCATTACAGAGACTGTAAAGGGCACCGGTATTGGTTCCGTACAGATCAAGAAGCCGGGTATGCACCATATGGACGGTGTTCAGGCCGTGGCTTACGGCCGTCTCCGTCTCATGGACAGCGACTACGCCCGTACAGAGCGTCAGCGCCTGGTGATCCAGAAGGCCTTCGAGAAGGCTGTAAAGTCCGATCTGGCTACCTTAAACAGCCTTGTGGGCAACATGGCGGCCATGTGCGAGACGAATATTGAGACCAATGACGTTCTCGCCATGGTGAAGAATGTGACCAAATACCACCTGGGCGAGACCATGGGCTTCCCGGCGGCCAGGGGAGAGGAGCGGGTGAAGATCGGAAAGAACCGTCTGGCCTGCGTGATCCCCCAGACCCTGGTGAGCAATGTGACCAGCCTCCACAGCTTCTTATTCGGCGAGGAGGACTATACGCCCTCCAGTACGGTTCAGACCATCAGCAAGAAGATCTCCGATGTCAGCGGCCTTCATAAAGCAGGCGAGGAGATCGGCCACGTGGCCACAGATAAGGGATACGTTCCCAAGCCCACCACCACGGCGGCTCCCGAGACGGAAAGCGCAGAGAGCAGCACCGCAGATGAGAGCGCAGAAAGCAGCTCGGGCTCTGAGGGAGAGACCTCTGAAGGAGAGACGCAGGAGTCCTCTGAGGGTGAATCCGGCTCCTCCGGTGAGTCTGGTATGCACGCCGGAGGCTGGGAGAGCCAGGCCACGGACAGCGAAGGAAACCCGGTGCGTCCGTCGGGTCCGGCCCATGAATCCACCGGCAGCCTTCCGGAGGAGTCCAGCCGTCCCCAGAGTCCTCTGGATGTCACAAGGCCCAGTGAAAATTATGGTCCGGGCTTTGAAAGTGAGTCTGTGACCGAGGCCACCACGGCAGGCCGTGAGCCTTCACAGCCCTCTTCTCCGGAGGGAGGAGGACCGGCTGGCGAGGCCACGGTCCAGAGCACGGAAAACAACACGTCGGTGATCATCGTATCGCCCACCAGGGGGAACGAGCCTTCCCAGGCCGCCCCGTCGTCTCCGGCGGACATGACCCTGCCCCAGGGAAACACGGGCGGGCCGTCCGGACAGTAAGATAAATATAGAAAAAGCGCTTCCCGGAGGGATCCGGGGGCGCTTTTTTTGTACCGCGGGGATCGCCATGGGACGGTTTTTTGCTGACCTGGCTTTACATTTCCCCTGTTTTTCCCATTTTCTTTTTACATAAATCTTACAAACATGTTACCGGATCATGGTTTTTAAAACTCTGGATCCGTGGTAAAAATTTAGTGTACATGAGAGATGAAAAAAAGAAATGGAAATGCGAAAGCAAGAGGAGGAAAATTATTATGAAAACAAGAAAGATGATCATGTTCACAGGCGCAGCCATCATGGCAGCAGGAATGATGGCTGGATGCGCAAGCGATACAAAGGAGACCACAGCGGCACCCACGGCCGCAGCATCCGCAACAGCGGCAGAGACCACAAAGGAAACTGCGGCAGAGACAGAAAAGACCACAGAGGCAGCAGGCGCAGAGTTATCCGGCTCCATTTCCATGTCCGGCTCCACTTCCATGGAGAAGTTTGGAAACGCCCTGGCTGAGAGCTTCATGGAGAAATACCCGGATGTGACCGTTACGGTGGAGTTCACAGGCTCCTCCGCCGGCGTGGAGGCAGCCCTTTCCGGTGCCAGCGACATCGGAAACTCTTCCAGAAACTTAAAGGATGAGGAAAAGAGCGCAGGTGCGGTGGAAAACATCGTAGCCATCGACGGCATTGCTGTTGCGGTGGATCCCAAGAACACCGTCACAGACCTGACAAAGGACCAGCTGATCTCCATTTATACCGGAGAAGTAAAGAACTGGAGCGACCTGGGCGGTGAGAATATGCCTATCGTTGTGGTAGGCCGTGAGGCTGGTTCCGGTACCAGAGGAGCGTTTGAAGAGATCCTGGGGATCGAGGATAAGTGCGTATACGCCAACGAGCTGGACAGCACTGGCGCTGTAATGGCAAAGGTCGCTTCCACACCGGGTGCCATCGGCTACATCTCCCTGGATGCAGTGGACGACAGCGTCATCGCCTTAAAGCTGGAGGGCGCGGCTCCGTCTGCTGAGACCATCAAGTCCGGCGAGTACTTCTTAAGCCGTCCGTTCGTAATGGCGACCAAGGGCGAGATCAGCGAGCAGAACGAGCTGGTACAGGCACTGTTTGACTATGTATACTCCGAAGAGGGCCAGGAGCTGGCTGCCAGCGTGGGACTGATCACCGTTAAGTAAGGAAACTGAACGCAGAATCTAAGGGCCGGAGCTGCCGATGAAGCGGTTCCGGCCCGGTTTTTGAAGAAAGTTGAGAGATTATGACTGAAAAACAAAGCTTTTCCATCAAGGGAAACCGAAAAAACAAGGCGCTGGTGGAGCATGTTGCTGAGGCTGTTTTTACGGTCTGCGCCCTTCTGGCGGTGGTGGCTGTGGCATCCATTACCGTGTATATGATCATAAACGGGACCCCGGCACTTTTTAAAGTGGGGATCAAGGAGATCCTGTTCGGCACTGTGTGGCAGCCGGCAGCCAAGGATCCGTCCTTCGGGATCCTGTACGTGATCCTGACCTCCATCGTCGGTACCACCGCTGCTGTACTGATCGGAGCCCCGGTGGGGATCCTGACAGCGGTGTTCATTGAGGAGATCGCATCCCCGAGGCTGGCGGCTATTGTGAAACCGGCAGTGGAGCTCTTAGCCGGGATCCCGTCGGTGATCTATGGACTTCTGGGTATTTATCTGCTGAATCCGATGATGTATAAGCTGGAGATCGCTCTTTTTGCCGATGCACCGGACCACCAGTTTACCGGAGGTGCAAACCTGATCTCCGCAGTCATCGTCCTGGCGGTGATGATCCTTCCTACGGTGATCAACGTGACGGTCTCTGCCCTGCATGCGGTGCCGAAGCAGCAGAGGGCCGCTTCCCTGGCCATGGGAGCCACCAGGATCCAGACCATCTTCAAGGTCCTCCTTCCCAGCGCCAGATCCGGCATCGCGGCGGCGGTGGTCCTGGGGACGGGCCGTGCCATCGGTGAGGCCATGGCCATTACCCTGGTATCGGGAAGCTCCGTGAACATGCCGCTCCCGTTCAATTCCGTCCGCTTCCTGACCACGGCCATTGTTGCGGAAATGGGATACGCTGCGGGACTTCACAGACAGGTACTGTTTACCATCGGCCTGGTGTTATTTGTCTTTATCATGTTCATTAACATCAGTCTTACAAAGATTTTAAAAGGCAGGGAGGACTCCTGATGGAACACGCGAGCATCATGAATAAAAAGAGGCGGGTCTCGGACCAGCTTCTGGAGGCGCTGATCTACCTGTGCGCATTTCTGGCTGTGGGCCTTCTTCTGGGGATCATCGGCTATGTATTCTGGAGAGGATTCCGCACTGTGAGCCTGTCCTTCCTGGTGACAGAGCAGAGTCCCACCAAAGGGATCATGGGCATTGCCGGAAACATTGTGAACACCCTGTATATCGTGGTCCTGACGCTTTTAGCAGCCACGCCCATCGGCGTAGGGGGAGCCATTTATTTAAATGAATACGCAAAGCCGGGAAAATTTGTTTCCCTGGTCCAGTTTACCATTGAGACTTTGACGGGGATCCCGTCCATTATCTTCGGTCTGTTCGGAAACGTATTTTTCGGTAAGATCTTCGGATATTCCATGCTCACCGGAGCGCTGACCCTGACCATTATGGTGCTGCCGCTGATCGCCAGGAATACCCAGGAGGCCCTGCGGACTGTGCCGGACAGCTACCGGAGCGGAGCCTTGGGTATCGGGGCCACCAAATGGTATATGATCCGGACCATCCTCCTTCCCAGCGCCATGCCTGGGATCCTCACGGGAGTGATCTTAGCCATCGGCCGCATCGTGGGAGAGTCCGCGGCCCTTCTGTTCACCGCAGGCAGTGGCTATTATCTTCCCAAGGGGGGCATGGGACTGTTCAGAAAGCTGTTTGAATCCGGCGGCACCATGACCATCGAGCTGTATTTACAGATGGCCAAGGGAAAATACGACGTGGCCTTCGGCATTGCCTGCGTCCTTCTGGCGCTGGTGCTGCTCTTGAATCTGCTGACCAAGTATCTGGCCGGACGGCTGAATGTGGAAAAAAGAAAGTAAAGGGAGAAAACATGCAGGATAGTAAAATCAGCGTAAGCGGTCTCAACCTCTTTTACGGGGAGAACCACGCTTTAAAGGATATCAATATAAAGATCCATGAAAATACGGTCATGGCCCTGATCGGCCCCTCGGGCTGCGGCAAGTCCACGTTTTTAAAATGCTTAAACCGCATGAACGACCTGGTGGACGGCGTGAAGGTGGATGGAAAGGTGCTCCTGGACGGAGAGGATATTTACGATCCAGGCGTGGACACCACGCTTTTAAGGAAGAAGGTGGGCATGGTATTCCAGCAGCCCAATCCCTTCCCCATGAGCATTTACGACAACATCGCCTATGGGCCCAGGATCCACGGGATCAAAAATAAGAGCCGCCTGGACGAGATCGTGGAGAATGCCCTGAAGGGGGCGGCCATCTTTGAGGAGGTAAAGGACCGGCTGAAGGCCCCGGCCCTGGGGCTTTCCGGAGGCCAGCAGCAGAGGCTCTGCATCGCCAGGGCCCTGGCAGTGGAGCCGGAGGTGCTTTTAATGGATGAGCCCACATCCGCCCTGGATCCCATCTCCACCTTAAAGATCGAGGAGCTGATGAACGATCTGAAAAAGCGGTACACAGTGGTGGTGGTCACCCACAATATGCAGCAGGCGGCCCGCGTGTCCGATGAAACGGCGTTCTTCCTTCTGGGAGAGCTGGTGGAGGCCGACGAGACCATGAACATCTTCGGTCATCCAAAGGATAAGCGGACTGAGGATTATATTACCGGCCGGTTTGGCTGATGGGGAGGTAGCGTATGTCACCGAGAAAATTGTTTGAACAGGAGATGGAGGAGCTGCGCCAGAATGTGCTCCAGATGGCAGAATGGGTACAGGAAGGCTATGACTGCCTGTTTATGGCCCTGGAAAAAAAGGACAGGGAGCAGATGCAGCGGTATGTCCGCCATGACCGGACCATCGAGGATATGCAGAGGAACATTGAGTCCCAGTGCTTAAGCCTGCTCACCAGGCAGACGCCGGTGGCCAGGGATCTCCGGACGGTTTCAGCCGCCCTTAAGGTAGTAACGGACCTGGAACGGATCGGCAATCACCTGTCGGATATGGCGGAGCTTTTTGGCCGCATGGGCATGCCGGAGCTTTCCAGATATTCGTCTGCCTTCCCGGAGATGATCCGGGAGACCCGGGCCCTCATAGGAAAGGCGGCCCAGGCATTTGTGGAGCGGAACATGGCCATGGGGCAGGAAGCCATTGAGGCCGACGACAGCATCGACCATCTTTTTAACCAGATCAAGGAGGACCTGGTGAAGGAGCTTAAGAGGGACGGAAGCGACGCCGACGGCTGTGTGGACGCCCTGATGACCGCCAAATATCTGGAAAAGATCGGGGATCATGGGGTCAACATCGGCCAGTGGGAGATCTTCCAGGAGACCGGAGAGATCGACGAGATCCGGCTTTTATAAGAATGACGCTTCATACAGAGAAACCGGTCAGTCCAGGGGGTGTGACAGATCCCTCCAGACTGGCCGGTATTCTTTTGGAAGGCCGGGCCGCTGACCCCGCCATGGAAGCCATATGCCCGGAGCGCGGCCGGGGCGGCGGCTTTCCGGCTGGACGGTTACAGATCTGCCATCCGGTGTTTCAAAAGGGGAAGCTGTTCCCGCACCTGCTCCACCTCATCCAGATCGATAGAGGTGATCTGCATTCCTTCTTCTGCATCCATCTGGTTTAAAACAGTCCCCCAGGGAGAGACAGCGATGGAATGGCCCCAGGAGTGGTAGGAAGCGTCCATATCCCTGGCGGGAGCCGTGCCAAAGGTAAAGACCTGGTTGTCCACAGCCCTGGAACGGAATAAGACCTCCCAGTGGGCCGGGCCTGTGGTCATATTAAAGGCTGCCGGGACTAGGATCACCCGTGCCCCGTCCAGGACCATGCGCCTGGCCAGCTCGGGGAAACGGAAATCATAGCAGATGCAGAGCCCCATGGGGCCGAACTCCGTGTCGAAGACCGTAGCCTTATCTCCGGCAGTGAGCGTATCGGATTCCTTGAAACGCTGCCCGCCCTTTACGTCGATATCGAACAGGTGGACCTTCCGGTGCTTTGCGATCTGGCGGCCCTCCCGGTCGAAGACATAGGCCGTATTATAGACGTTTCCGGCCTCGTCGGACTCTGGAACGGACCCGGCGGACAGATAGACCTGGTACCGCTTAGCCAGCCCGGAAAGGGTCTGCCAGGAGAGACCGCCGCAGGGCTCCGCGTAGACGGGGAAATTTGGTGTTTCATAGGGGCAGGAAAACATCTCCGGCAGACAGATCATGTCCGCGCCGGCATCCTTTGCCTGGCAAAACAGACCGTCAAGGGGAGAAAGGTTGTTTTCTTTTTGGGTATATACCTGGGTCTGGAGCTGGGCAACAGTCAGAAGTCTCATGGATATTCCTCCGTTTAAATGTTTGATAGATCCAGTATACCCCCTTTTATTGGAGTTGTCTATAATCTGGGAAACACTTGCAAGATCCAAAAAAATGTGGTAATATTCCCCTTGTACATACAGATGTATCGTGCAGACGTACAAAAACAGCAAAATCAGATAAAGAGGACCATACCATGGAAAAAAGCAAGTATTACGTAGTGCGGGACAAGGCTCTGCCGGAGGTGCTCCAGAAGGTGGCCGAGGCGAAACAGCTTCTGGATAAGAACCGGTCCATGACCGTCCAGGAGGCCACAGAGCGCCTGGGCTTAAGCCGCAGCTCTTTTTATAAATACAAAGACGACATTGCTCCCTTTTCGGACAATACCCGGGGGAAGACGGTGACCCTGGTGATCCAGATGGAGGATGAGCCCGGGCTTTTATCGGATCTGCTCCATGTGGTCTCCGACTATCGGGCCAACATCCTGACGATCCATCAGACCATCCCGGTCAATGGCATCGCCACTGTGACCCTGAGCGTGGAGGTACGGGATAATACCGGCGATATGTCCGGGCTGGTGGAGGAGATCGAAAATATGACGGGAATTCAGAACATCAAGATACTGGGAGTAGAAAGATAGATGAAAGCAGCGATCATGGGATTCGGGACCGTAGGTTCCGGCGTTTATGAGGTATTGGACAGAAACAGAGAGACAGTAAGAAAAAAGGCCGGGGAACCCATTGAGATAAAATACATCCTGAACCGGAGGGACCTGCCCGGCAGCCCGGTGGAAGATCTGGTGGTCCATGAGATCGGGACGATCCTGGAGGATCCCGAAACGGGGCTTGTGGTGGAGACCATGGGAGGCACGTCTCCAGCCTATGAATACGTGAAAAGCTGCCTCCAGGCGGGAAAGCATGTGGTCACCTCCAATAAAAACCTGGTGGCGGCCCATGGGACGGAGCTTCTGGCCATTGCCAGAGAAAAGCGGGTCAGCTTCCTTTTTGAAGCCAGCGTAGGCGGCGGGATCCCCATTATCCGCACCATCAACGAGAGCCTGGCGGGAGATGTGGTGGAGGAAATCTCCGGGATCTTAAACGGTACCACCAACTATATCCTGACAAAGATGTACGAGGAGGGCTGGGGCTTTGACGAGGCCCTTAAGATGGCCCAGGAGCTGGGATATGCAGAGCGGAATCCGGAGGCGGATATCGAGGGATACGATACCTGCCGGAAGATCGCCATCCTGACAGCGGCGGCCTCCGGGCAGGAGGTGGATTATGAGCAGATCCCCACGGAGGGGATCACGAAGCTGACGGACGTGGATTTCAGCTATGCCGCCAGACTGGGCGCTTCCATTAAGCTGTTTGGTACCAGCATATGCAGGGACGGCAGGTATTACCTGGAGGTGGCACCGGTATTCATCAATGCCAGAAATCCCCTGTATTCTGTCAGCGGCGTGTTCAACGGGATCCTTTTAAACAGCAATATGCTGGGAGAGTCCATGTATTACGGCAGCGGAGCCGGAAAGCTTCCCACTGCCAGCGCTGTTGTGGGAGACATGATCGCAGCGGTACAGCTGAAGGACCGTCCGGCGGCCCTGGGCTGGACCGGGGAGCGGCTGGAGGTGCTTCCGGTCCGTCAGCTTCCCTGGAAATATTTTGCCAGGTTTGAGGGCAGCAGGGAAGAAAAGAAAACGCTGACAGAGGAGCGGTTTGGAAAGGTGCGCTGGCTGGAGCTGGCGGGGCTGGATGAGTTTGCCATTCTCACCGGCCCCATGACCGGCGAGGAGTTTGACCGGGCGGCCGGGCAGCTTGGCGGTCTGCGCCGGGCGATCCGGGCCCAGGTATAGGAGGAGAGACAATGGAGCATCTGATCTGGATCCTCAGGGAGGGCAGGATCCCCTGCCTCTTCCATGAGCTTACAGGCTTTTATTGTCCGGGCTGCGGAGGCACCAGAGCCGTTCTGGCCCTGCTGGCCGGCCATCCGGTCTTAAGCTTCCTGTACCATCCCCTGGTGCCCTACTGCGCCCTGGTGGCCCTGGTCTTTGCGGTTTCCTATGCCATATACTGGAAAACAAAAGATCCCAGGTTCCGGCTGTACTTAAGCGATGCTTATGTACATGTGGGACTTGGGATCATTGTCGTTAATTTTCTTGTAAAAAACTATCTGCTGGCCGCAAAGGGCATCGATATCCTGGAACAGCTGCCGGGCTGGTAGGCAGCAGGAGCCCGTCCGGATGCCTGGAGCCTCTCCGGGCCTACACCGTCGGCAGAGACTGGCCCTGCTGCTGCAGCTGCTGTTCCAGCTGTTCCATGAACTCATTGATCAGAGCCGCATTGGCCGGATCCTTTACCAGGCTGGAAAGAGCCATAAAGTAGACGAACTCGCCGATCCCTAACACCACGGCGATGACACCTAAGACGATGCCAAAGATGGCGGTGGCGTAAAAGGGCTGCCCCCGTTTGGAGATGATGGCAAAGCAGACGGCCCCCACGCCCAGGATGATGGCCAGGGGAAAGGCAAAGCAGCAGAGACAGAGGATCCCGAAGATCCCGCAGATCATGGAGACGGTGGCATAGCCGTTTCTGGGCCTGGGCTGGTCCTGCCTCATGGGATCCGGTGCTCCGGGACCGCCGGGATACTGGTTCTGGCCGCCCGGCCCCTGTGTCCACGGTCCCTGATTTCCGTTATTATAATCTGACATAAGATTTCCTCCGTGTGGTATATTCCCGGAAGGAGCTTCCGGGATCGTCAGTCTCCATTTTATCATGAACAGTTCCTGTTGTCCATATGGGATCCGGTCCCGGCCGCCTGCGCCGGACCGGATATTTTAAGTTGCACATCTCCTGCCTTTGAATTATAATAGTCCTTGAGCCCTGTCTGGGAAAAACAGCAGGCAGAGACTGTGATCATTAGGAGAGACAACATGGATATCATTGCATCACTGACCAGTGAACTGAACGTGGGCCGCGGACAGGTGGAAGCGGCCGTAAAGCTCATAGATGAAGGAAATACCATCCCGTTCATCGCCAGATACCGGAAGGAGGCCACCGGCTCCTTAAACGATGAGGTATTAAGGACCCTGGATGAACGGCTGCGATATCTTAGGGGACTGGAGGAAAAGAAGGCCCAGGTGATGGCCTCCATTGCCGATCAGGGAAAGCTGACCGGGGAGTTAAAAAAGAAGATCGAGGAAGCCCGGACCATGGTGGCGGTGGATGACCTTTATTTGCCCTACCGTCCCAAGAGAAAGACCCGGGCCAGCATGGCCAGGGAACGGGGACTGGAGCCCCTGGCAGACTGGATCGCCTCCCAGAACGCAGGAACCTCTCTGGAGGACGCGGCAAAGCCCTATGTTTCAGAGGAAAAGGGCGTGGATTCCGTAAAGACGGCCATTGCCGGGGCAAAGGATATCCTGGCCGAGCGGATCGCTGAGGATGCGGGATACCGCACCTGGGTCCGGGAGATCACCATGAACGAGGGAAGGATCGCTTCCGAGGTCCGCGGCGAGGAGGATCCGGAGTCCGTATACGAAAAATACTTTCACCACGAGGAACCGGCAAAGAGCTGTCCCGGCCACCGTGTCCTGGCCTTAAACCGGGGGGAAAAGGAGAAGATCCTGACGGTGAAGGTGGAGGCGCCGGAGGAAAAGATCCTCCAGTATCTGGAGGCCCATGTGATCACCGGGAAGGATCCGGTGACGTCTCTGGTCCTAAAAGAGGTGGTAAAGGACAGCTATGGCCGCCTTATGGCCCCGGCCATCGAACGGGAGATCCGGAACGCTGTCACAGAAAAGGCAGAAAACGGAGCGTTCCAGGTGTTTAAAAAGACTTTGAACCAGCTTCTTATGGAGCCCCCCATCAGCGGCCAGGTGGTCCTGGGCTGGGATCCGGCTTTCCGTACCGGCTGCAAGCTGGCGGTGGTGGATCTCACCGGAAAGGTGCTGGATACGGTGGTCATCTATCCGACGGCACCCCAGAATAAGGTGGAGCAGGCGAAGAAGGTCTTAAAGGATCTGATCGGAAAATATCATGTTACGCTGATCTCTCTAGGAAACGGAACGGCGTCCCGGGAGTCGGAGCAGATCATCGCGGACTTTTTAAAGGAGATCCCCGAGGATGTGCGCTATGTGATCGTAAACGAGGCGGGGGCGTCGGTATATTCGGCCAGTAAGCTGGCCACAGAGGAATTTCCTGGCTTTGATGTGGGACAGAGGAGCGCCGTTTCCATTGCCAGAAGGCTCCAGGACCCGCTGGCAGAGCTGGTGAAGATCGATCCTAAGTCCATCGGCGTCGGCCAGTACCAGCACGATCTGAACCAGAAGCGCCTGGATGAGGTGCTGGGCTCTGTGGTGGAGGATTGTGTAAACCGGGTGGGCGTGGACCTAAATACTGCGTCCGTATCCCTGCTGGAGCATATTTCCGGCATATCCAGGACCATTGCAAAAAATATTGTGGCCTACCGGGAGGAAAACGGGGCCTTTACTGATCGGAAGCAGCTTTTAAAGGTTCCGAAGCTGGGGCCCAAGGCCTTTGAGCAGTGCGCCGGGTTCATGCGTATCTCAGGCGGCGCGGATCCTCTGGACGCCACCTCGGTCCATCCCGAGAGCTACCGGGCGGCCAGGGAGCTTCTGGAGCGTCTGGGCCTGGAGCTGGATCCTGCGGGCTTTAAGGGAATGACCGGTTTAGGGAGAAAGGTAAAGGACCGGAAGTCCATGGCAGAGGCACTGGGGATCGGTGAGATCACCCTGGACGATATTATCTCCGAGCTGGAAAAGCCGGCCCGGGATCCCAGAGAGGAGATGCCAAGGCCCATTCTGCGGACCGATGTGCTGGATATGAAGGACTTAAAGCCCGGCATGGTCTTGAAGGGAACGGTTCGGAACATCACAGATTTTGGAGCCTTTGTGGATATCGGCGTCCATCAGGACGGCCTTGTACATATATCTGAAATGTCAGAGAAATTCATCCGCCACCCCCTGGATGCAGTCAGCATCGGGGACATCGTGGACGTGAAGGTCCTGGATGTGAATATGGCGAAGCGGCGGATCGCCCTCAGCATGAAGCTTTAATAACCTAAGGCTATAAACAATTATGAAATGGAGGAAGCAGAAATGAAGTACAATTTTGATGAGATCATCGACCGGTCCGGAACTTCCGCAACAAAGATGGAGAGCCTTCCCAAGGGCTGTCCGGACGACGCTCTGCCGTTATGGGTGGCCGACATGGATTTTGCCTGCGCAGAGCCCATTTTAAAAGCCCTGCATGAGAGGATCGACAAAAAGATCTTCGGCTACACCATGTACGACACCGACGAGTGCCTGGGTGCAGTCCTGAACTGGTATAAAAAACGCTACGGCTGGGAAGAGCAGAAGGAAAACCTGTTTTTCTGCGGCGGCATCGTATCCGCTTACGCCGTGCTCTTAAACCTTCTGACAAAGGAAGGCGAGGGCGTGGTGATCCAGCGTCCCATTTATTATCCATTTACCATGAAGGCCAACAGCAACGGCCGTCAGATCGTGGACAGCCCGCTGATCTACGCAGACGGGAACTATACCATCGATTTTGACGATCTGGATAAAAAGATGGCGGAGCCCAACAATAAGGTACTGGTATTCTGCAGCCCCCACAACCCGGCCGGCCGCGTATGGACTGAGGAGGAGATCCGGAAGGTCGTGGATATCTGTAAAAAATATGATAAATGGATCATCTGCGACGAGATCCACTGCGACCTCTTACGCTGCGGCATGACCTTCCATCCGATCCTTAAGGTAGCGCCCGATTACGCTGATCGGATCGCTGTCTGCACTGCTCCCAGCAAGACCTTTAACCTGGCGGGAATGAAGACGTCCAATATCGTGATCCATAATAAAGAGCTCCAGGCTGCCTGGAAGGATCTGATCGGAGGCAAGCTCTCCATGAACGGCGCAGGAACCCTGGGCCTCACTGCCATGATCGCCGCCTACAACGAGGGCGAGGAGTGGCTGGAGCAGTTAAAGGAATATCTGGACGGCAACTTTGCCTATATCGACGCCTTCCTGAAAGAACACCTTCCCAAGGCTCATATGGTTCCGTCTGAGGGAACGTATCTGGCATGGATCGACTTCAACGGATATGTGGACGGTGATGCGGAGAAGTTAGAGGAGATCATGCAGAAAAAGGCCAAGGTGGCTCTGGATGAGGGCTATATCTTCGGCGATGCCGGAAGAGGCTTTGAGCGGATCAATATCGCTACGCCCAGAAGCGTGGTGGAGGACTGCATGGACCGGATCCTCAAGGCGTTTAAAGAAGAAAAGTTAGTATAAAGGAATCCTGCAACATGAAAATCAGTGTAACAATGACTGCCAGGGACCTGTTCCAGTTTTCCCTGTATAATTCTTACAGTGGATTTTCCGGGGCGTTCAACGTGATCTTTACGTTGGGCGCCCTGGCGATCCTTGCGGTCACCTGGAACTGGGAGAGCATCAATGTGTACCAGAGGATCCTTCTGGTATTCTGCGCTCTGATCTTTACTGTGGTGCAGCCTCTGATGCTGGACCGGAAGGCGAGGCAGCAGGCCGGGGCTATCGGTTTTTCCGCGCCCTTGAACCTGACCCTGGGAGACGAAAAGATCGACGTGGAAAAGGCCGGGATGACCGGAGAGCTTTTCTGGAACCAGGTATGGAAGGTAGTCCGCATTAAGAGCATGTACATCATCAAAACAGGCCCTGTCCACGGCTATCTGATCCCCAACCGCTCCATTGAGGGACGGGAGCAGGAGCTGGTGGAGATACTTAAAAAGAATCTGCCGGAATCCAAACGGAAAGGACTGAGATCATGATCGCAACGAGCTTTGGGCCGGAGGATACATATGCTCTGGGAAAACGCCTGGGAGAGGCGGCGAAGGCCGGGGACGTATTCTGCTTAAACGGGGATCTGGGCGTGGGAAAGACAGTCTTTACCCAGGGCTTTGCCTGCGGACTGGGGATCACAGAGCCGGTGAACAGCCCTACGTTTACCATTGTCCAGGAGTATGACGGAGGACGGCTCCCACTGTACCATTTTGACGTATACCGCATCGGCGATGTCAGCGAAATGGACGAGGTGGGCTACGAGGACTATTTTTATGGAGGCGGGGTCACACTTATCGAGTGGTCCGGCCTGATCAGCGAGATCCTTCCGCCCCATGTGACAGAGGTGACCATTGAAAAGGACCTGTCCCAGGGCTTTGATTACAGAAAGATCACGGTGGAGGAGACATAAATGCGGATTTTAGGGATCGAAAGTTCGTCCCTGGTGGCCTCTGTGGCCATCGTGGAGGACGATATCACCATGGCGGAGTTTACCGCCGATTTTAAGAAGACTCATTCCCAGACCCTGCTTCCCATGATCGACGACATGGTAAAGCTTCTGGGGATCGAGCTGTCCACAGTGGACGCCATTGCGGTTTCCGGCGGCCCGGGCTCCTTTACGGGCTTAAGGATCGGTTCTGCCACGGCCAAGGGGCTGGGGCTGGCTCTTGATAAGCCGCTGATCCATGTGCCGACCCTGGACGCCACGGCCTACAACCTGTACGGGGCCGACGCTCTGGTCTGCCCTATTATGGATGCCAGGAGAAACCAGGTCTATACGGGGGTCTACCGGTTTCGGGAGGAATTTGAGATCCTCCGGGAACAGGACGCCATGGACATGGGGGAGCTTCTGGAGGTATTAAACGGCCTGGGAGAGCCGGTGATCTTCCTGGGAGACGGAGTGCCTGTCTTTAAAGACCAGATCAGGGAAAGGCTCACGGTTCCGTTTTCCTTTGCTCCGGCCCATGTGAACCGCCAGAGAGCCGCCGCCGTAGCGGCCCTGGGCGCCCGTTATTTTGCGGAAGGAAAGATGGAAAGTTCCGATGACCACAGGCCGGACTACCTGAGAAAATCCCAGGCGGAGCGGGAGAGAGAAGAGAGAGAAGCAAAGGAAGGCGGACGGTAGTTATGGAAAACACCGTCCCTTTCTTGGTGCGCGCCATGACAGAAAGCGATGTGGCGGCGGTCCGGGAGCTGGAGATTGTCAGCTTTCCGGATCCATGGACAGAAAGGCTCCTTCTGGAGACGCTCCAGTGCCCCTGGGATGAATCCTGGGTTCTCACCGGAAGCCGGGGGGAGGTCTGCGGTTATATGAACCTGCGGTTCCTGGGGGACGAAGGGGAGCTTATGAGGATCGCCATGGCCCCGGGTCTCCGGGGACAGGGGCTTTCCCGGAGGCTCATGGACCGGATGGTAAGATCTGCCCGGGAGAAGGGCGCGCGGGATCTGACCCTGGAGGTACGGTCCAGCAATGAAACGGCTATAAGCCTGTATAAAGCCTATGGTTTTAAAAGGGAGGCTGTGCGCAGGGAATATTATCGGGATCCGAAAGAGGACGCCTGGATCATGTGGCTCCGTTCCCTGCCAGGAACTCCCTCTTAAATTCCGGATTTTTTTCGCTATAATGTAGGGGTATCCGGGCCGTAAGCCGGCCGCGGAGGAGATTACAGGAAGCGGAAAGGTGAGGATTACATGAGAAAGTACGGGAAAACAGGGAAGCTGGAGACAGTGATCTGCAATATGTGCGGAAAAAAGATCGCCGTTAAAGATGGGATCGTCCGGGAAGGAGCGGCGGCGTTTGACCACGCGTGGGATTATTTTTCAGAAAAAGACGGAGAGGTCCATCATTTCGATCTGTGCGAATTGTGCTACGATGAGCTGGTGGGCGGGTTCCGGATCCCGGTGGACGTGGAGGAGCAGACAGAGCTCCTTTAGGAAAATATGCAGGAATGTACAGGAGGGCGCAGGTAAAATCATATTTTTACCGCGCCCTCTCTTGCGTCCCTGCGGCGGTTTGTGATATGATTCGTAGGAGCATATAAGGACTGAAAGAAACTGGTTTAGGAAATGAGGAATTTAGAATGTTAGATATCTGTTTACTGGGAACAGGCGGCATGCAGCCGCTCCCCTACCGCTGGCTCACCTCTATGATGGCCCGCTGCGACGGCAGCAATCTGCTGATCGACTGCGGCGAGGGGACACAGGTGGCCCTGAAGGAGAAGGGATGGAGCCCCAAGCCGGTGGACGTGATCTGCTTTACCCACTATCACGCGGATCATATCAGCGGTCTGCCGGGATTCCTTCTGACCATGGGAAATGCCGAGCGGGTGGAGCCGGTGCTCCTGGCCGGCCCCAGAGGCCTGGAGCGGGTCGTGGGAGCCTTAAGGACCATTGCGCCGGAGCTTCCGTTCCCTTTGGTGTTCCGGGAGCTGTCGGAGCCCAGGGAGCAGTTCCAGGCAGGGCCCTTTGTGATCGACGCCTTTAAGGTGAACCACAATGTGGCCTGCTACGGATACAGGATCTCCATTCCCAGAAAGGGCCGTTTTGATGTGGAACGGGCAAAGGCACAGGGGATCCCCCAGAAGATGTGGAGCCGGCTCCAGAAGGGGGAGACCCTGGAGCATGAAGGGCGGATTTTGACGCCGGATATGGTCCTGGGAGAGACTAGGAGGGGCCTTTCCGTTACATATTCCACGGATACCAGGCCGGTGCCGGTGATTGCGGAATACGCAAAGGACAACGATCTGTTTATCTGCGAGGGCATGTACGGAGAAAAGGAGAAGGCGGCCAAGGCCAGGGAATATAAGCATATGACGTTCCAGGAGGCGGCAAGGCTGGGCCGGGAGGCTGCGCCCAGGGAGATGTGGCTGACCCATTACAGCCCGTCCCTGATCAGGCCGGAGGACTATCTGGAGGAGATCCGGGAGATCTTCCCAAGGATCAAAACAGCCCGGGACGGCTGGTCCATGGAACTGGGCTTTGACGAAGAGTAAAGCCGGAAAGAGGTTTTGAAACAATCATGAAGATACGTAAAACGGATGAAGATGTATATATTCTTGCCATAGAGAGCTCCTGCGATGAGACGGCGGCGGCTGTGGTGAAGAACGGCAGGGAAATCCTGTCCAATGTGATCTCCTCCCAGATCGCCCTCCATACTCTGTACGGAGGCGTGGTGCCGGAGATCGCATCCAGAAAGCATATTGAAAAGATCAACCAGGTGATCCGGGAGGCCTTAAAGGAGGCGTCCATGACCCTGGAGGAGATGACGGCCATTGCTGTGACCTATGGTCCCGGTCTTGTGGGCGCTCTTCTGGTGGGAGTGGCAGAGGCCAAGGCCATCGCCTACGCGGCGAAAAAGCCCTTGGTGGGCGTCCACCATATCGAAGGCCACGTTTCGGCCAATTTTATCGAGCATCCGGATCTGGAGCCTCCCTTTGTGTGTCTGATCGTCTCCGGCGGACACACCCATCTGGTGATCGTGAAGGATTACGGGGAATTTGAGATCATTGGCCGCACCATGGACGATGCAGCGGGAGAGGCATTTGATAAGGTGGCCCGTGCCGTGGGACTGGGATATCCCGGCGGTCCCAAGGTGGACAAGGCGGCAAAGGAAGGAAATCCCCATGCCATGGAATTCCCCAGGGCAAAGGTTGGGGGATCTGCCTATGACTTCAGCTTCAGCGGCATGAAATCCGCTGTCCTGAATTACATCAACCAGGCCCAGATGAAGGGGGAGGAGATCTGCGTGCCGGATCTGGCTGCCTCGTTCCAGAATGCGGTGGTGGATGTGCTTGTGTCCCGGGCTGTGGCGGCGGCGAAGGAATACGGCTATGATAAGCTGGCCATTGCTGGCGGAGTGGCCTCCAATTCTGCCCTGAGGGCAGGAATGAAGGCAGCCTGTGAAAAAGAGGGGATCCGGTTTTATTATCCATCCCCGATCTTTTGTACAGATAATGCGGCAATGATCGGCGCTGCCGGTTATTATGAATATATCAATGGCGCCAGAGCCGGGTGGGATCTCAATGCAGTCCCTAATTTAAAGCTGGGAGAGCGGTAGGCGCTGTCTGAAGGGAGAAACTATGACAGGAGAAAAGGGAGAGCGGACTGCGGCTGTGGTCCTGGCGGCGGGCCAGGGGAAGCGGATGCAGTCCGGCGTGGCGAAGCAGTATCTTCTTCTGAAGGGGAGGCCTGTGATCTGGTATTCCCTGGAGGCCTTTGAAAAAAGTCCGGTGGATGAAGTGATCCTGGTAACCGGAAAAGAGGAAACAGACTGGGTGCGGGAACATATTGTAGACCGGTATGGGTTTAAAAAGGTCAGGGCAGTGGTCGCCGGAGGCGCAGAACGGTATCATTCTGTCTGCCGGGGATTGTCCGCCCTGGACGGACAGGATCAGAGACCAGATCTGGTCCTGATCCATGACGGAGCCAGGCCCCTGATCTCGGAAGAGGTGATTCGGAGGACCATAGAGGCGGCCCGGGAATACGGGGCCTGCGTGGCAGCCGTTCCAGTGAAGGATACCGTGAAGATCGCCGACGGGGATCAGTTTGCAGAAACGACCCTGGACCGGAGCCTGTTATGGCAGATCCAGACGCCCCAGGCTTTCCGGTATGGTCTGGTGAAGGGAGCCTATGACAGTCTTATGGCAGATCCGGCTCTCCAGAAGGGGATCACCGACGATGCCATGGTGGTAGAGCGCATGACCAGTGAGAAGGTGAAACTGGTCATGGGAGACTACCGGAATATCAAGGTGACAACACCGGAGGATATGACTGTGGCAGCGGCTTTTTTGGATGATCTGAAAAAGATGTAAAAAAAAGTAAAAAAAGTTTTGAAAAGCGCTTGACAAAAACGCAAGTATCGTATAGAATGTAAAAGCACGTTTGAGAGAGCGCTTTGGAGAGATATCGAAGTGGTCATAACGAGGCGGTCTTGAAAACCGTTTGTCCG
>Kit_p2__coassemble_321_pt1 | contig 84452 bp, 72 predicted proteins | sample Kit_p2__metabat2_high_PE_005 | metagenome-assembled genome bin Kit_p2 | reverse complement strand
TGCATAGGCAGTGATATCTTTGAGATAAATGTGTCAACCAATATTGACAATATCAGTCTATCGACCTGATCATTGCCATGGCAAGTTACTTCCATGTAAGCACCGACTATCTGCTCAAGGGAAAAGATCATGACAAGGTGGACAGCCGCACGAAGCTTCTTGATGTGGTGACTCAGCTGACGGAAAGCGCAAAAGCCTGTAAATCCGTGCGGGATCCTATATTCCAATATCATCAGTTATAGATGATAAAATCCTTTTCATGATGCCGTGAAAAACCGGTAAATCATAAAAAGCAAGCCTGCAGAAGCTCCGCAGGCTTGCAAGGTATTACAGCAGTTCTGCCATATACAGAGGAAGATGGATGATTCCGTCTTTGACCATCACATCCTTGGTATAAAGAATATAAGAGTTTCCAATGGCAGATGAAAAATGCTTACGGAATTTATCCAAAGAAGAATGGGAACGGTAGTTGCCGGATTTCACTTCTACGGGGGCAATTTTCTTTCCCTCTGTAATTAGAAAATCTATTTCCATGTGGTTTTCCCGATTTCGACTATCGGAGCGGGAATAGAAATACAGGCGTGAACGACTGTGGCGAAGCATCTGCGCAACAATGTTTTCCATCAGCATTCCTTCGTTGATATTAAGTTTATCAAAAAGGATCGCGCGATAAAGTTCGTTGTCTGTGTATTTTTTATCCTGGAAAGTGTGCGTCACAAGCAGTCCGGTATCTGCCATATAGCACTTCTGTGTGGCATGATCAGCACTCAGTGCAAGCCCTACATGAGGGTCTGTTGCATTGAAGCAGGTGTTTATTACCATGGCTTCATTCAGCCATACAAAAGAATCCTCAAAGGTTCGAAAACGAGCCTGCTTTCCGAGAGAAGAAAGCTTGTATTTCTTTTCCTTTTTGGAAAGCTGTCCTGGAATGCCATCGAACACGGCAAACACTTTGTCCTCATAACCTTCCGCAAATTTTGCAACATCTTCGCGATAAAGCTTCAGGATCCTGCGCTTGACCACATCGGATGCCTCGAAGTCTTTGCCGTTCATGTAAGAAAGAACGGACTGAGGCATACCTCCGACCAGGATGTACTGGCGGAAGTCGTTCATGATCTTCCGGTGAAGTGCTGCACCAAGGGGGGTCTTTGTTTCAAAGCAATGTCGGATCAGCGGATAAGTCACTTCATCGCCCATAGCCCAAAGGAACTCTTCAAAATCCAGTGGAAACATCTCAATATGATCCTCTTCCGACGGAATAATGATATCCTGTACATTCTTTTTCAGTCGGATCAGCGAACCTGTCTCAAGGTAATCAAATCGGCCATCCGCTACAAGATATTTCATAAGCTGTCGTGCTCTTGGGTATTGCTGCACCTCATCAAAGATGATCAATGATTCACGTTTATGAAGAGTTGTGGAGTAAAAAGCTGCGAGCTTTGCAAAGAACAAATCAAGATCTGCGCTATCGTTGATGAACAGATCAAGAACATCTGTCGGAGCCCGTCCAAAGTCGATCAGAATATAGCTTTTGTATTCCGCCTTCGCAAATTGCTCGGCAATATAGCTTTTGCCAACACGACGCGCTCCGTCAATCATCATGGCCGTCGTACCTTTGCTGCTGTTTTTCCAGGCAATGAGCGCATCATAGATTTTTCTTTTCAGCATTCCATCACTTCCTTTGAGGATAGTATATCCATAATATGATCTGATTATAACTCTGAAATCACGAAAAAGCAAGTTTAAGACCTCTCCATTTACACGAAAAAGCAATATTAAAAGTCTGAGAATTGTACGAAAAAGCAAATGCAAGACACCGCTTCGGAAATTCTGTTAGAAGGCGGGATAATAGGAGATGTCAAGTGGTGATGGAATTTTAATCCTATCACTGAAAGGGATCTGTCGTCTACCATATCTATATTACTTAATACAGAAGAAACTAGAGTCTCAGATAATGGTAGAGCCTTCATAACACCAACAATTCCGACGGAAATAATCCTCTAACACAATTCTCAAGATATTTGCTTCGTGATCTGCTCCTACTACAAAATGATTTGAAATCTGGACAGGAGTTATATGTTCTGATTCTTCAATTGGTTTTGCATCAGCGTTTTTACCTGCGCCCCAATAAAAATATAACCTTCTGAACTTGGACCAATATTGGCAATCGCACATATTGTTTTTCGGAAAGAGCAGCTAGTTCACTGGTACTGTCACTGCGCTAATACTGATACTTTTTCCTGTATTTTATAAACATAACAGCGGACAGTAAGAACGCCGCAGCTTCAGCGGCCGGAGTCGCCAGCCATGCGCCTGTGACGCCGAGGATGGCCGGAAGGATCAGCATGGCGGCCACCATGAACACAAAGGAGCGGGAAAAGGCCAGGACTGCGGAAACCAGGCCGTTGGACAGGGCTGTGAACATGCCGCTGGCAAATACGTTAAAGCCGATGAAAACCAGGGCGGAGGAGCAGATGCGGTTTCCTGTTACCGCCAGGCCATAAACGGGATTGTCCGGCCGGGCGAAGATGGCCACCAGAGGCTCTGTGACCGCCAGGGAGACCATCAGAGCAGCCGCTCCAATGAAACCGATGATCTTCATGCTGAGACGGATCAGCTTCTTTAATTTATCCTGGTTCTGCTCGCCATAATAGAAGCTGATCATGGGCGCTACGCCATAGGAATAGCCGGTATACAGGGATGTGGCGAACATCAGGACGTACATGATGATGGTTATGGCCGCCACACCGTTTTCTCCCACATATTTCAGCATGGTCCAGTTGAACATCATAGTGACGATGCCAGTCACCAGAGCTGCCGCCATTTCCGAGCTTCCGTTGGAAGCAGCGCTTACCAGGGTCCGGATCCTGCACACGGGCTTTACAAAATGGAGCAGGCAGTCTTTTTTGGAAAAGATCACAAGACCGGCCACTGCTGTCACGGAGTACCCCAGCCCTGTGGCAATGGCTGCCCCGGCGATCCCCATATCCAATATGGAGATGAAGACATAGTCCAGGACTATATTCAAAATTCCTCCCGTAATGGAACAGACCATGGAAAGAGCGGACTTTCCGGCGGCGATCATGTACAAGGTGAAATTGTTCATCAGAAGGATCGGAACCGTAAAGATCAGATAACGGCTCAGATAGATGCGGCAGTAGCCGGCCACGGCAGGGGACAGGCTCATGCGTTCAAAAAGGCGGTCCATGATCAGATATCCCAGGCCGGACATGATGAGCCCCACCGCCACGTTTACAGCGATCAGAAAGGTGAAGTCTTCGTTGGCTTCCTGTGCTTTCTGCTGTCCGGCCTTCCGCATGATGACGGCGCTCCCTCCGATGGCCAGCATGGTGGAGATGGCTGTGACCAGTGAGATCACAGGCGCTGTCAGATTGACGGCGGATAAGGCATCAGTTCCTATGAGGTTAGATACAAACAGGCCGTCCACCATGGTATAAAAGGACATGAACACGGTCATAACGATGGTAGGGACGGAAAACATCAGCACGTTTTTCAGGGTAACGGGCTGTTGATATGCATTTTCACCGGACATAAATAAAAATCCTCCTTGTATGTTACGGTATGTTTTTATCATAAACCGTACAGTAACAGTATAGTCAAGGGGGATTTTGAATATTTTTTGATTTAAGGAACCAGGATCAGCTCACAGGTGCATTCCTGGAATTTTTCCCGGGCCTTTTCATTTAAGGAATCCAGGGCGTCGGACAGGTCCTGGACCTTTAGGCTGCCGGTTTCGATCTTAAAATATATGGCGACCCACAGATGACGCCCGGTCCGCGTGATATCGAAGAAAACCGGGGAGAAGCGATACTGCTCCAGGACCGGTCCGCAGAGGGCCTTGATCTCATTTATAAATTCCTCATCCGGCGAGAACAGGAATATATCCCGGACGGTGCTCCACAGAACCTTGATGCTTTCTGGAAGCATGAATACCATAACAAGGACGGCCACGATCTGGTCAAAATATGGGGTGATAAATCCCAGGGGAGTTTTTTCCAGATAACGGGACAGGAAGAAGGCCAGGGACATGCCCAGACTGTATACAATATCCAGCTTCCAGCCCAGAAGCTCTGCGGTGATGGTGGGTGAGGACAGATTCCGGTTCAGCCGTTTCATCAGAAGAAAAATGATGATGCTGGCTGCGCCGAGGAAGAACTGGAAAAGGGAGACCTGGGCGTTGTTTACGGGATTACCGCCGGATAAAGCGGAATCTAGTACCTCGGCGGACACACCCATGGTCACGGACAGCATCATCACGCCCTTGATTATGACAAAGATGGATTCCAGCTGGAAATACCCATAGGGATGCTTTTCCGATACGGGCTTATGAAACAGGGGCGTCAGGAATAGGAGCAGGGCAATGAAGACCAGCTCCGACGCATCATATACAGCGTCCGTCAGCGCAGACTGGGAATGGCTGTATATGGAAAAAATAAATTCTGCAATGGCAAACAGGAGTCCCGAAAAAAAGGACATCATTAAAATCTGTTTTTCTTTCTTTTCTGTGATCATACGACACCTCTTTGAATGTAATTTTCTGTGTTCAGGCTTATGCAGGCAAGATATCATCTCATTTCTCAAAGGTTTAAAGAGCATTATACCAAATGCTGGAAGAAATGTACAGTTATTGAAGAACGCTTCTGTGATACGCTCCGGCGGGGCCTGGAGGAAAGTTTGCTTTAAAACGGTGGAAAAACTGCCTGTTATGGATTAAAATAGTGGATAAGAGAAATCACAAGGAGGGATATGCAATGCTGGAAACAGGAACCAAAGCGCCGGCGTTTGAGCTGCCGGACCAGAACGGAGTCATGCACAGACTGGAGGATTACAAAGGAAAAAAGGTGATCCTGTATTTTTATCCCAAGGACAATACTCCGGGATGTACGAAGCAGGCCTGCGGCTATTCGGAGCGTTATCCGCAGTTTATGGAGAAAGGCGCGGTGATACTGGGAGTCAGCAAGGACTCTGTGGCCTCCCATAAAAGGTTTGAGGAGAAATACGGCCTTGCGTTCACGCTACTTTCTGATCCGGAGCGGACGGTCATCGAGGCTTATGATGTGTGGAAGGAAAAGAAGAATTACGGGAAGGTGTCCATGGGCGTGGTCCGCACCACCTATCTCATCGACGAGGACGGCATCATCATCCGCGCCAATGATAAGGTAAAGGCAGCAGATGATGCGGAGAAGATGCTGGGAGAGATGGAATAGGCTGAGTTTGTGCAGCATCATTCGCTAGGAAAGGAGTCCCCCAAAATGAAAGAAATAAAGATCCAGGAGCTGGAAAACATCAAGATCGGAAGCGCAGAAAATAAAGACGCCGCCACCGGCTGCACGGTGATCCTCTGCGAGCAGGGCATGGCAGCGGGGCTGGATGTCCGAGGCGGCGGTCCGGCATCCCGGGAAACGGAGCTCTTGAAGCCCACAGCGGCGGCAGAGTCGATCCATGCGGTGCTGCTGTCCGGAGGCAGCGCCTTTGGTCTGGATGCGGCCGGAGGCGTAATGGAGTATCTGGAGGAGCGGAATATCGGCTTCGATGTGGGGATCACAAAGGTTCCCCTGGTGTGCGAATCCTGCCTGTTCGATCTGATGGTGGGAGATCACTGGGTCCGGCCGGACAAGGCCATGGGCTATGCGGCCTGTGAGAATGCGGAAAAGGGCAATTACCGGGACGGGAATTTCGGCGCCGGGACCGGAGCCACTGTGGGAAAGCTTTACGGACCGGAGTTCTGTATGAAGTCGGGGATCGGAAGCTACGCGGTACAGATCGGAGAGCTGCAGGTGGGAGCCATTGTGGCGGTCAACGCTCTGGGAGATATTTACGACTGGAAGAATGGGAAGAAGGTGGCCGGACTTCTGGCAAAGGATAAAAAATCCTTCCTCTGTACTGAGGACGAGGTCTATAAGAGCTATGAGGTGGTAAAAAATAAGTTTGTGGCCAACACCACCATCGGCGCGGTCATCACCAATGCGGCCTTCCACAAGACCCAGCTCTGCAAGATCGCGTCCATGACCCACAACGGCTATGCCCGCTCCATCCGCCCGGTCCATACGACGGCAGATGGTGACAGTATCTACGCCCTGTCCACAGGGAAGCTGGAGGCGGATCTGGACATGGTGGGCACTCTGGCAGCTCAGGTCATGTCGGAAGCGATCCTTAGGGCAGTCATGAGCGCAGAGACGGCTTACGGTTTTCCGGCGGCCAGGGATCTATAAAAAAGAAGAACGCTCCGGGACGGAGGCGCCGCAAGGGCAGCTGGATCCCGGAGCGTATTTTTATGGAAATCTTTACTGCTGCTTCTGGTAGACCACATTTCCCTCAATGAGGACGGTGGCAGCCGATGTATAGAAGTTAAAGGGATCGCCGTCCCAGATGACGATGTCGGCGTCCTTACCGGGCTCTAAGCTTCCCACCCGGTCCTCCAGGCCGCAGGCGCGGGCCGCGTTGATGGTCACGGCCTCCAGGGCTGTCATGGGGCTTAAGCCCTTTTTCACCATCAGTGTCATCTGGACCATGGAGAGCTCCACGTTCATTTCCGGATGGCCGGTGGTGGCGGCAAATTCGATGCCGTTTTCTTCCAGGACAGAGCCTGCAATGGGATCCCGGTAACGGTTTTCACTGTTCTTTTCTCCGTAGACCGGTCCCAGCACGCAGCGGACGCTGTGCTTCTTCAGATCCTTTGTGATCTTCCAGGCGTCCACGCAGTTTTCTACTGTATAGGTGAGTCCGAATTCTTCGGCGATGCGCACGGCGGTCATCATGTCATGGCCGCGCTTGGCGATGAATTTTACGGGCATTCCGTCGAATACACGCATCAGGGAGTGGAGCTTCATATCGAATTTCGGCGGCTTATTTGCCGGATCCTTCTGGGAAGCAGTCCACTGGTCATGATAGCGTTTCGCCTTCATCAGAGCTTCGCGGATCACGGCTGCCGTACCCAGTCTTGTCATGGGCGATCTCTTTCCGCCGTATGTATTTTTCACCCCGTCGGTGAGGCACATCTTAATGGCGATCTCGGGCACCATGACCATCTCCTCCACCGTATTGCCAGTGGTCTTGATGGCTGCGCAGGTTCCGCCGATGGGGTTTGCATTGCCCGGACAGGTAACGGCTGTGGTCACTCCTCCGGCCAGAGCCATTTTAAAGCCCTCGTCTCTGGGATTGATGGCGTCCATGGCCCGCACCTGGGGTACGATGGGATCGGTGGTCTCATCGGCGTCGTTGCCCTCAAACCGGAAGACCTCTTCTTTGACGCCAAGGGAGCAGTGAGGCTCGACGATACCGGGAGTCACATAGTTTCCGCAGGCGTCGATGATCACGTTGCTCTGGCCGTATTTCTGGCAGGCGTCGTCGCAGATATCAAGGACCTTTCCGTCCTTTACTACCAGATCCTTTTTCTCTTTGTAGATTCCGGCCATGTTGATCAGATTACAGTTTTTGATAATCAACATTGCTTTCACCTGCCTTTCTTTCATATGCGATCTTTCCGTCGATGAGGACGATACCGGCCTGGTACATGGTGTCTAACGGTTCCACATCCCAGATGACGATGTCAGCGTCCTTACCAGGCTCGATGCTTCCGACTCTGGAGTCGATATCTGTGATCTTTGCAGCGTTTAAGGTCACGCTGCGGATCCCCATTTCCCTGGACATTCCGTTTTTCACATAAAGGATGACCTGGAGGAGCTGGTCCTCAATGGGAACGAAGGGAGCGTCGGTGATCAGGGCGAAGGTGACTCCGGCCTCCTCCAGGATCCGTCCGGCTTCATAGGAGCGGTTCTGGCATTCGATCTTGCTCTTGCCGCCGACGGTGGGGCCCAGCAGGCACTCGGCGTTGTTCTTCTTTAAGAATTCCGGGATCATCCATCCTTCGGTACAGTGCTCGATGGAGTAATGAAGGCCGAATTCATTGGCCACGCGGACAGCAGTCTGGATATCGTCTGCCTGATGGGCATGGATCTTGACCCGCATTCCTTCAAATACCCGCATTAAGGAGTGCAGGTGGAAGTCGAACGGGAAATCCGGTTCCTGGCCATGGAGCTTATAGTTTTCATAATATTCCTTTGCCTTAAAAAGCTCCTCCCGCATAAGGGCGGCGCTCATCATCCGTGTTCTGGGAGCTTTTCCGCGGTTTCCGAAGGTCATCTTCGGGTTTTCTCCCAGGGCCATTTTCATTGCCAGCTCCGGGCAGATGAGGCGGGATTCCATGTCCTCGCCGGCGGTCTTGATGGCTAAGAAGGTTCCCCCAACGATATTGGAGCTTCCAGGGCCGGTCACAACGGTGGTGATCCCCTGGCGGAGGGCCGCGTCAAAGGTTGCGTCCTCCGGATTGATGGCGTCTAAGCCCCGCAGTCCGGGAAGGACCGGTTCGGTATATTCATTTCCGTCCATTTCCTCGCGGCAGGCAGTTCCCCAAAGCCCTGCATGGCAGTGGGCATCCACAAGGCCGGGGGTCACGGTACGTCCGGCAGCGTCGATGACCTGGCAGTCCTCCGGCACCTCTCCCACCTGGCCGACCTTTACGATCTTTCCATCGTCGATCAGGATATCACCGGTCTGCTCATACATACCGGCCATGGTGATTAAATTTCCATTTTTGATCAGCAGCAATTGAAAAGCACGCTCCTTTCTTAGATCATAGCTTTAAATCAGTATTATTGTACAAATTTTTTGCGAAAATGTCAAAGAAATTATGGAGCATGGGGACAGAAAACACAAAAATATATGGGGAACCGGGAGATCTGGTTGTTTTTCCGTATATGAGCGATTATAATGAAATTTAACGGAAAATACATGAGGGGGTATAGAATGGAAAAGCCCACGATGCTGCTCATATCCAGGAGCTCTACGACAAATGTAGGAATGCGGTCATATTTAAATCATATATTTAGTAAATATATCCATCTGGAAACCTGCCTTGCGGCAGATGTGGATACGGAACGGATGGAAAAGGCGGATCTGGTACTGTTCAGCTCCAGATTTGCGGCCAGGATGGCAGAGCCTCTCATGACGCCGAAGATCCGGTATCTGATCTGTATCCGGACCTTCAACCATACATATTTAAACAGGATCCTTTCGATCCCGTCCAATTCGGAGGTGTATCTGGTCAATGATTCGGAGTGCTCGGCAAAGGATAGTATACAGCTTCTGTACACTCTGGGGATCACCCAGTACCGCTTCATTCCATACTATCCGGGCTGCCCGGAGACGGATGCCAGGATCCAGTATGCGGTGACGGTGGGAGAAAATAAGCTGGCTCCCAGGAACGTCCAGACGCTGGTGGACATCGGGATCCGGATCGCCGATATTTCGACGATCTCCGAGATCGCCTCGTTTTTCCATCTGCCTTTAAGCCTGGCGGATGTGGTGTCCTTAAATTATATCAACCAGTTTGTGCAGCTTTTGAAAATATCCAATCACCAGTTGAGCCAGGCCACCAACACGAAGTTCATTACTCAGAGCATCCTCAGCAATATTGACACCGGCGTCTGTATTGTGGATGACGGGGGAAAGATCCAGATGATCAATAAGCAGTTTAAGGAGGCCCTGGATATCCCCAGATCCCACCTGGTGGGTACGCTCCTTAAGGAGGCGGTCCCGGAGCTGGACGGCATTGCAAAAAGATCCCAGGACCAGCGTTCCCCGTTTTTCTTGGTCCGCAGGGGAAAGGAGGATCCGTTGAAGCTGGCGGTCCAGGAGATCCGGGATATGGATCACCGGAGGCTGACCATGATATCCACTGCCATATGGACCAGCCGGCTCTGGAAAGACCGGCTCCAGAGGGGGATACGGAGGGAAACGTTTTAAAGAGAGAGGGGGCCTACTTCCGCTTTGATGATTACCGGACGGCCAACAGCCGCTCCCTGCGCATGGTGGAGGCGGCCAGACGGATCTCCTTAACGGATTACCGGGTGCTGATCTCCGGGGAGCCAGGTACGGGAAGAGAGGTGCTGGCCCAGGCCATCCACAATAATTCCAGGAGAAGTGCAAAGCCCTTTATGAAGCTGAATCTGACGGTCTTGAGTGAAGGGCAGATCATGGAGGAGCTGTTTCCCGGAGACGGCCGGGAGGGAATCTTAAATCGGGCAGAGGGCGGGACCCTGTATCTGAATGGCATTCACTGTATGTCGATATCGATGCAGAAGGAATTTTTAAATATGATGGACCAGATGCCCGATGTGCGGTTTATCGCATCCACGGAAGAGGATCTTTATACCATGTGCCAGGAGGGGAGGTTTTTAAAGTCTCTTTTTTATATGATCGGGGAGGTATCCCTGGAGACATTTCCCATCCGCCAGAGACCCGAGGATATTCCGCTTTTATTTGAGTACTTTATACGGAATATCTACAACAATTCAGCCCTGCGCTGGACCGATATGTGCAGCGAGGAGCTGTGGAACAGCCTGACGGCGTATTCATGGCCGGGCAACGGAAAGGAGATCGAAAACCTCTGTAAGTATGTTTACTGTTTTCATTCAGAGGGAAAGCTGACCATCCGGGATCTTCCGGCTTACATACGGCTTCAGATGGCGAAAAAAACGTCGCTGCTTTCTCCCCTGGAAAAACGTGTCTTACAGACGGTGGCCCAGAATCCGAAGACCGGGCGGGCCGGTCTCCAGGAAATTTTGGAGAATGAAGGGATCCAGGTGGCGGAGGGAAAAATCCGGAGCATCCTTCAGAGTCTTTCGGAGCAGGGACTCATAAAGGTGAACCGCACCAGAGGAGGCTGTGAGATCACAGAAACAGGAGAGCTCCAGTTAGAGTAAAATACAAAAGGGATTAGGTTATTTAAACGAAGGAGAAAACTTCTTTAAAAACCTAATCCCTTTATTTTATCTGATAATTTACGATATGGACGAAAAATGACAGTTTCTGCTTTGACACACAATATATGTATTTGTATAATAAACACAATGAATCCCAAGCAAATATATCAAATATATATAGAATACACATAAATGAGTCATGCACATTTAGTAAAATGCAATGGTCAAAAACAGGGAGGCCAGGATAAAGACGCCTCCGGCCAAAAGCGGCTCCTTATAGGTGGCAGCCGGTTTCTTCTGGGTCAGGTAGTCGGAATAGGATCCGAGCTGTTCGGGAGCGGGAGCAGCAGAGCTTCCGGGATCCTTTTCTTCCTGTGAAAGATCGGAGTTCTTTCCCGAGCGGGCCAGCTTTTTATGGGAGTAGACCAGCAGGTCGAAGGAGCCGGCGTATTTGGCCAGGCGGAAGCAGCCCAGGATCATTGGAATCATGCCGCCGATGAAGAGGCCGTCGATGAGCCGGTAGAGGAAGATCTGGTCCTTCTGGAAAAAAATGTAGGCAGCAGCCACGGCGATCCCCAGGACCACGTAGTTTTTCAAGTTTTTGACTGAAAGTGAAGACATAGATGCACCGTCCTTTGTTTCTAAAAATGATTATGAGTCCTATTATACCTGGATTGGAAAGAAAGTCAAGAAACGCCAGTTGTTATTTATGGGCGGAAGCCCTGCAATAAAAAAGGAGGAATGAGTGAATGAAGAAAAGAGTATTAGCAGCAATGATGGCATGTGCCATGGCAGCCGGCCTGCTTTCCGGGTGCAGCAGCGAACCGAAGAATCCCGGGGATTCCAATGAGCCGGTGACCACAGCCGCCGCAGGTCAGACCGAGGTGGGGGATGCCACAGCCGCAGCCCAGGAGGAGTCCGGGCCGAAGATATTTCATGACTATATGACGACAGATGTGGATACCATCAATCCGCATATTTATACCATGAGCGTTTCCGGCGACGTGATCGCCAGGACTTCCCTCCAGCTTTACCGCCAGTATCCCAACGCGGAGGGGACCAGCTTTGAGTATTTTCCGGAGCTGGCAGAAAAAGAGCCGGAGAAGGCGGATGAGGAAGGAAAGGTATGGCGTATCAAGATCCGTGAAAATGCTAAATGGGAAAACGGCGATGCCATTGACGTGGACGATGTGATCTATTCCTTTAAGATGTGCCTGGATCCTCTTATGGTCAACAGCCGGGCCTCCCAGCTTGCCAGCGACTATATCACCATCACCAAGGCATCGGACTATTCCCTCCAGGGGAATGCAGGAACGGTTGCCTGGGAGGATGTAGGCATTAAAAAGGCCGATGACTATACCCTGGAGCTCCAGCTGGATGCTCCCGTGACGGAAGAGGACATCAAGGCCCATTTCAACTATGTATGGACCTGCCTGGTCCATGAGCCTACCTATGAGGCCTGCATGAGTGAGGACCGCAGCACCAATACCTACGGCTCTACCAGGGAAAAATACATGAGCTGCGGCGCGTTTATCCTGGACCAGTGGATCGCAGGCTCCCAGTTCGATATGAAGAAGAACCCGGATTTCGTCCTGGGTGATAAGATCAAGCTGGACGGCTATAATTATAAGATCGTGGGCGACCGGAACACAGCCCTGGAGCTTTATTTAAACGGAGAGCTGGATGCTGTTTCCTTAAGCCCGGAATCCATTGAGCAGTATATAGATGACCCAAGTATTAAGAAAGCACCGGCTACCTCGATCCAGACTCTGACCATCAACCATGGAAACACCAACAACAATGGGATCCTTGGAAACTTAAACTTCCGCAAGGCCTTATTCTATGCCATTGACCGTGAGAGCATTGCAAAGATGACAAACGGAATTCCTGCCAATTACCTGGTAGCCAGCAAATGTCTGGGCTTAGACGGTCAGGCTTACCGCGACATGGAAGAGTCCCAGGCCCTTTTAGAGCCCAATCTGGGCTATGATTCGGCAAAGGCAAAGGAGTTTTATGATAAGGCTCTGGAGGAATGCGGCCTTACGAGCCTGACTCTGACCTTACAGTACAACGAGACCAGCGCCAACAATAAGGCGGCTTCTGAATTCCTGCACAAATCTCTTCCAGAGGTATTTGGCGACAGCTTTACTCTGGAGCTGATGGCTGGCTCCACTTCTGTATTAAACAGCTATATCAAGGGCTGGAAGGAGGGCGATCCCAACAGCTTCGAGCTTCAGTGGAGAGGATGGAATACCAGTACTGCGGCTCCGTGGAATGGTCTTAAGGTTTACAGCAGCATGTATTCCAATAAGAACGAACCGTATTACAACGACGAATTTGACGCACTCTGGGAAAAGGCCAACTACGATATCGAAGCGAAGCTGGATCCCGCATACCGCATGGACCTCACAAGACAGATGGAAAAGATCGTTCTGGATGAAGTGGCGGCCTGTCCGGTCTATGAGGCTCCGTCCTACAATCTGATCAGCTCTAAGATCCATCTTGTTTGTGACGAATATATCCCCGGCTACGGCTTTGGATACATTCTCAGTACAAAGGACTGATCATTTGCAGAATGACTGACAGGAACCAGGAGGGGGATGCTGCAAGGTTGCTGTTTTGCGGCATCCCCGTTTTCTAATCTGATGTGGAAAGGAACATGTCTTATGGCGAAGTATACGATCCAGCGAATTTTAGCCATGCTGCTGACTATGTTTATCATACTGACCGTGGGATTCATGGTAATCCGGCTGATGCCCGGGGGGATCTTTGACGATGCGGTGGATATGACCCATGAGCAGAGGGCGGCCCTGGAGGCAAAATATAACCTTGATAAGCCGATCACCGTCCAGTATGGCCTGTTCTTAAAGGGCCTGATCTTAGAGGGAGACTGGGGGACATCCCTTAAGATGAACATTAATGTGCCGGTCTGGGATATCATAAAGACCAAGATCCCGGTAACGCTATACATAAATTTCTTCTCGCTGCTGATCTCCCTGCCGCTGGGAATTGGCCTGGGGATCGTGGCAGCCATACGGAAAAACTCCATTACCGATTACCTGATCTCGTTTCTGGTGGTCATCTTTATTTCCGTGCCGTCGTTTATCTTTGCGACGCTGCTCCAGTATTTCGCGGCGTTCAAGGGCGGGCTGTTCCCGATCATCTTCGACGCCACATCCACAGGCTGGGCCAGATTCCACGGCCTGGCGCTGCCGATCCTTGCCCTGTCCCTAGGCCCCATTGCCCGCGTCACCAGATATTTAAGGGCAGAGCTGGCCGAGACCATCAATTCGGATTTCATGCTCCTTGCCAAGACCAAGGGCCTTACGGAGCGGCAGGCTACCTTGAACCATGGGATCCGTAACTCCCTGCTTCCGTTAATGAACATCATCGTTCCCATGTTTACGAGCATCATGGGCGGAAGCCTGGTGATCGAGACGATCTTCTCGATCCCCGGCATGGGCGGAATCATGGTAAAATCCGTCAACGCGCCGGATTATACGGTAACGCTTGCAGTACTGATTTTTTACTCGCTGGTTTCTCTGATCACGGTTCTGATCGTGGATCTGTCTTACGGCATTGTTGACCCGCGTGTGAGGATGGGAGGGAAGAAGTAATGGCAAAATTTTATTCTTCCGATGCGCCTGAATACCAGGTGGAGCCGGAGAAATTCGAGTTTGTCCAGATGGAGGGCGAGATCGCCGATGAAAAATTCCAGGATAAGCCCATCGGCTTCTTTAAGGATGCCATGCTGCGCTTCTGCCGCAGTAAGGTTTCCATCATCGCCTTCATAGGGATTGTGATCGTCCTTCTGTTCGCTGTGTTTGCCCCGGCCCTCAGCCGCTGGGACTACAACGACCAGGATTTAAACCGCATCAATCTTCCGCCCAAGGTGCCGGTGCTGGAAAACTATGGGATCCTGGACGGGACCCGGTGGCTCACCAACCGGCGGGTGGACTCTCTGGAAGATACCTCCCGGTATCCGGAGGGCAGTATCTTAAAGGTCATCAACCACCGTATGGTCCAGGGCGTGGAAATGTGCGACATAAAGGTGGATTATTATAAGTATTCCGGAGTGGAGGACGGAACGTATTTCTGGATGGGGACCGACTATCTGGGCCGGGACCTCTGGGTGCGCATGTGGCGCGGAGCCAGGGTCTCCCTGCTGATCGCCTTTATTTCCGTGATCTGCAACGTGTGCATCGGCATCGTATACGGCTCCATCGCAGGCTATTACGGCGGCAAGGTGGATATGATCATGATGCGTATCACCGAGATCATCGGCGCGTTCCCGGAGATCGTGGTGGTGACGCTGTTCATCCTGTTCTTTGGTACAGGGATCCTTTCCATCATCCTCTGCCTGGTGGTCCAGAACTGGATCGGAACGGCCAGGATGATCCGCTCCCAGTTTTACCGCTATAAGGGCAGCGAGTACGTACTGGCGGCCAGGACCCTGGGCGTCAAGGACATGGCTCTGATCTTCCGCCATATCCTTCCCAACTCCATCGGCCCCATTATCACCAGGGCCATGATCGCCATTCCGGGCGCTATCTTCACCGAGTCCTTCCTGGCCTATATCGGACTGGGGATCCGTGCTCCGGAAAGCTCCATCGGCGTTCTCTTATCCCAGGGCCAGAAGGTCATGCAGCAGTATCCTAACCAGGTATTTTTCCCGGCGGTGGTGATCTCTCTGTTAATGATCGCCTTCAACATGCTATCCAACGGCCTGCGCGACGCCTTTGATCCGACCCAGAGGGGCGCATAAGGAAAGGAGAGAAAAGTATGGAACCAATTTTAAGCGTAAAAGATCTTTCCGTATCCTTCAATGCCTTTGCGGGAAAGGTGCATGCGGTGCGGGATGTGAATTTTGACCTGTATAAGGGCGAGACCCTGGCCATTGTGGGGGAGTCCGGTTCGGGAAAATCCGTGACTACCAAGGCGATCTTAGGGATCCTGGCCAAAAACGGCCATATCGACAGCGGCACCATTATGTACCAGGGCCAGGATATGGCGAAGTATAAGGAGGCCGATTTTTATAAGATCCGCGGAAAACGGATCTCCCTGGTATTCCAGGACCCGCTTTCGGCCTTAAATCCCATTATGAAGATCGGAAAGCAGATCACCGAGGCTCTGATCTTAAGCAAGGCCATTGAAAAGTCCAAAGCCAAGGCCCGGGCCATCGAGCTTATGGAGGCTGTGGGGATTCCCAACGCCGCTGAGCGGTACGACGCCTACCCATTCCAGTTTTCCGGCGGTATGCGCCAGAGGATCGTCATTGCCATCGCTCTGGCCAGCAATCCGGAGATCCTGATCTGTGACGAGCCGACAACGGCCCTGGATGTGACCATCCAGGCCAGGATCCTGGAGCTGATCAACGATATGAAGCGGGAAAGGGATCTTTCTGTGATCTTTATCACCCACGATCTGGGCGTGGTGGCCAACATGGCGGACCGGGTCTGCGTGATGTATGCAGGACGCATTGTGGAAGTGGGGACCTGCGAGGATATTTTCTACCGTCCGGCCCATCCCTATACCTGGGCGCTTCTTTCAGCCATGCCGGACCTTCACACGGAGGAGACGCTGTTTGCCATTCCCGGCGCGCCGCCCAACATGCTGCATCCGCCCAAGGGCGATGCCTTTGCGGCCAGGAATAAGTATGCTATGAAGATCGATTTTGAAAAGGAACCGCCGTACTTTAAGATCTCCGATACCCATTATGCCGCCACCTGGCTGCTCCATCCCGACGCGCCCAAGGTGGAGATGCCGGATATCTTAAAGCACAGGATCGCCAGGATGAGGGAGGAGGCAGGATATGAAATCGGATAACAGGAAAGAGCGTGACCATATCCTGGATGTGGAACACTTAAGTATGCATTTTACCACGAAAAAGCGCGGGAAAACTTCGGTGGTGAAGGCTGTGGACGATGTTTCCTTTTATGTGGAGCGGGGAGAGACCTTCGGACTGGTGGGGGAATCCGGCTGCGGAAAGACCACCACAGGCCGCACCATCATCCGGCTGTACGATCCCACCAGCGGGACCGTGTCCTTTGACGGAAAAGAGATCAGCGGGAAGATGGATAAGAGCCTGAGAAAGTATATCACCGACAACATTGCCATGATCTTCCAGGATCCCATTGCCTCTTTAAACCCCAGGATGACGGTCCAGGAGATCATTGCCGAGGGCTTAAAGATCCGCGGGGTAAAAGATCCGGAGGAGCTGCATCGGCAGGTGGTGACCATGCTGGAGCATGTGGGACTCCAGGCGGAGCACGCCTCCCGGTATCCCCACGAATTCTCCGGCGGCCAGAGGCAGAGGATCGGCATTGCCAGGGCGCTGATCGTAAAGCCCCAGATGGTGATCGCCGACGAGCCAGTGTCGGCTCTGGACGTTTCGGTCCAGGCCCAGGTCATCAATCTGCTGAACCGGCTGAAGGAGGAGATGGGGCTGACCATTCTTTTCATTGCCCATAACCTGTCGGTGGTCAAGTATTTCTCCGACCGGATCGGCGTGATGTATTATGGAAAGCTGGTGGAGATGGCGGATTCCGACGAACTGTTTAAGAATCCCATGCATCCGTACACCCGGGCCCTGCTTTCTGCCATCCCGGAGCCGGATCCTATCAATGAAAAGAAGCGGAAGAAGATCCATTATGATCCGGAAATGCACCGGTATGGGGATGGAAACCAGCCTTCTTACCATGAGATCGCTCCCGGGCATACCATTTACTGTTCGGACGGTGAATTTGAAGAGATAAAGAAGCAGTGGAAGGCGTAAGAAAATAGAAGTACGAAATGGAAGATGCTGCAAAGGGCAGGCTTTATATTCCCTTTGCAGCATCTTTTTATGTCATAGGAAAGTGCGTCCTACGACAAAAAAACGCTCCGCGGGGATCGCCATACGGCGGAAGGGAATATTCATATGCGCCCTTGTGGGACTGTGCTATACAGTCTTTAAGGGAAAAAAGCAGCCGCCAACTACCGCAAATAGTTGACGGCTGATACCAGTATCAGACCTTAGTTTTATTCCCCATCCTGTTTTGTGAGCTTTAAGTACAGAGCCAGCTCCATTTCCAGGGCAATGGCCAGTCCGCGCTCATCCAGCTGGAAGTTGCAGTTGTGATGGGGGCTGGAGGTGATGGGACGGTCCGGATCGGCCATACCCACATGGAAGTATGCGCCGGGCTTTTCCATCAGGAAGTAGGCGAAGTCCTCCCCGCCCAGAGAACCGGATTCCTCCACCGGTGTGTACCCCATAGTATCTGCCGCATCTGCGATCACATCTGCGTATTCCGGCGTATTGATGGTGGCCGGGTATCCCAGGGTGGTGGTCACATCACAGGTCATTCCGTGGGCCTCGCAGATGCCGCGGCTGATGGAATCAATGTGGCCGAAGATCTGCTGGATCAGGGCATTGTCCTGGGTACGGATGTTGCCGCCCAGGGTAACGGTATCTGTGATGATATTGGGGTACTGGCCGCCGTTTATGTAGGAGACGGTGAATACTCCGGTATCTGCGGGGGCCTTCTTTTCTGCCAGGATCTGGTTTAGGGCAGAGGCCAGGAGACAGGCCACAGGAACCGGGTTCTTTGCGTTGTGGGGAGCGCTTCCGTGTCCTCCCTTGCCGTGGATAGCTACTTCATAAATACCGATGGCCGCGGAGCTGGAGCTGTGGCTTAAGGTGATGGTCCCCAGGGGATGGTTGGAGGAGCTGTGCATTCCGAATACCATGTCCACGCCGTCTAAGGCATGATCTGCGCAGAGGGCCTTTGCTCCGCCGGGAAGCTTTTCCTCCGCTGCCTGGAAGATAAATTTTACAGTTCCTTTTACCAGCTCCGGATGTTCAGATAAGATCCGGGCCAATACTAAGAGACAGGCAGCATGGGTGTCATGGCCGCAGGCGTGCATGATGCCGGGCGTTTTGGATTTATAGGGGAGATCGTTGTTTTCTTCCACAGGAAGAGCGTCGATATCTGCCCGGAAGGCGATGCAGGGACCAGCCTCCCGCCCCTTCAGGATGCCCACAGTGCTGGTGCCGGTGATCCCGTCCTGGAGGGCAATCCCCATGGACTCCAGAGCCTTGCGGATGTACTCAGCAGTCCTGTATTCCTCAAAGGAAAGCTCCGGGTTCTCATGGAGATGGTGGCGGATCTCTTTTAACTGTTCTTCATAGGAGTGGACCAGGTCTTTGACAAATTGTTTCATTTGTGTGTTCCTTTCTTATATTTTATGTTTTCTGATAAAATAAAGTATATAAAGAATTCACAGATTTTACAATAGCGGGGAAGGAAAAAGGATGGTATAATGTCCGAAGGACATGATTGAATGAACTTAGACAGGAGGCGGGGAATATGATCGATCTGGATGGGATGATCTCCATTCCATATCTGAAAAAAACCACGTTTACGGGAAGCGAGAAAGAAATGAATTTCATGATACGGAAGGAAGCGGGAGAGAATGGCGACGTTCTTCAGGCCGCTGCCTGGCCAGGACCATATATTTTTTCTGTGACAGAGGATGAAAAAAAGACGTTTCAGGAATTTTCCTTCGATAACGAGGGGATCCGGAATGCAGTGGACTGGCTGAACCGGTTTTACGGAGAGAACTACGGAACAGATGAGGAAAAGGCGGATACAGAAAAAAGGCAGCTCTGATGGCTTTCGGGCTGCCTTTGCTGTATCTGCTTTCTCTTTTATATGGTCACAGACCGGGCGGAAAGATCCAGGAGCACCTGGGAGAAATCCGGTTTTAAAAGCTCCAGGACCTCCAGGCGTTTTTCGGCCAGAAGGGAAAACTGGGATTCCGTAAGCTGGAGCCTGGCGTTCCAGGAATCCTGGCCCGCCGGATCCTTCCAGACGCGGACGCGGAAATCAGAAAATCCCAGCCTGGTGAGGCAGGTCTCCGCCCGCTCGATCTTTTTAAGGATCTCCTGGTCGATGGAGCAGCCAGTGGGGACTCTGGTGGCAAGGCAGGCATAGGCCGGCTTATTCCAGGTAAAGAGTCCCGCGTTCCGGGAATATTCCCGCAGGGCCTTTTTGGTGACGCCGCAGATCCGCAGGGGAGAAAGGACCCGGAGCTCCCGAAGGGCCCGCATCCCGGGCCGGTCCCCGGCGTCGTCGGAGGCGTTGGTGCCGTCCATGACCTCCAGGAAGCCGTCCTTTTCTGCCGCCTCCAGGATCCTTGAAAAGATGGCGTTTTTACAGTGATAGCAGCGGTCGGAGGGGTTTTCCCGGACTGCGGACAGCTCCAGGACGTTTAAGGGGAGTATGGTCATTTCGGCTTCCAGGGAAACGGCCAGTTTTTTTGCGTCCTCCAGCTCAAAGGCCGGCTGGAAGGGGGAAGCTGCATAATAAGCCCGGACATGACAGCCGCAGGCCCTGGCCGCGTATAGGAGATAGGCGGAGTCGGTCCCGCCGGAAAAAGCCAGAGCCATCTTTGGGTGGTCCTGGAAAAATTCCCGGAGGGCGTCGGGGATGGTCTGTCCAAAGATCTCCATATACAGGTCCACCGTTCCCAGGGCCTCATGGACCAGGGCTCTGGCAGCAGGATCCTTAAAATCCGTCCGCTCAAAGGGCCTTTTATAATACCCCTGTTCTTTTACGATCTGGATGCTTTCCCGGTAGTTTAAGTCAAAAACAAAGCATAAAAAGCCGATCCACTGGTCCAGGTGGGTCTTTCTGGCGCGCCGGTCCACGGAAACATGGTCCCGGAGGGCCTCCATGACCTCTGGGGTGATGGTTTCCCGGGAGATCTCTTCCTCGGAGGCCCCCACCACATCGGTCATGTCGTCGGTGGCAAAGACACGGAAAATGTCGCATTTATCGGCGTCCCGGATGAGGCGGCACAGCTCCAGGACTTCTCCGGCGGAGCAGCAGGGCCCAGGCGCTCCTAAACTTTGGGCGTCATCGGGACAGGAAGAGGCTGCGGCCGTCACTGTGGGATCGATCCTCAGCTTGTTATGGTTTTCGATGGCAGTGAGGACGGCTTCCCTGTCTGTCTCAGGCAGCCTGTCCAGCACATGGTTTTCCCGCAGGACCTTACAGCTTAAGGATGCGTGGTCCACGCTTTTATGGTCCAGGAAGGTGTCGTACTGTTTTAACTGCTCAAACCGGCCGATGTCATGGAACAGGGCGCATAAAAGGGCCAGTCCGGCGGTATGGGGCGGCAGGCAGCGCAGCCGGCAGAGGGTCTCCATGACGGAGACGACGGCATAGGTGTGGACGATCTTAAGGGCGACGCGGCCGTCGGCCTTATCGTAGCGGGCTGCGTAAGTATCAAAGTATGTTTTATATTCATTGAAATCGATCATTGGCAGGGAGATTCCTTTCTTTGGGGGATGATGGCACCCCCCCGGGAGAATGAAGCGCCGGGGTTTATGTGATGAACGCAGAAACCAGATGCGCAATGCTATAATGTCTGTTTTACAGACATTATAGCATGACAGGGGAGGTTTCACAATACGGGGGATCCAGGGGATAGATTTTCTGAAAGGAAACCCTTGGAAGAATCCGTCCCAGGGTGCTATAATGAAACTGCCGGGCCCTGGGCCCGTCTCTGGCATCGGCCAGAAAAACAGATAGAAAGAGTGGAAAACCATGCCGGCAAATCAGACAGCAAAAAAGAAGAAATACAACATGCTGACAGACCATCCGGGAAAAGCGCTTTTATTTTTTGCCCTTCCCATGATCTTCGGCAACCTGTTCCAGCAGCTTTATAACATCACGGATTCTGTGATCGTGGGCCGCTTCGTCGGGGAAAATGCCCTGGCGGCCGTAGGCGCGTCCTACGCCATCACCAATGTGTTCATCGCCATTGCCATCGGCGGCGGCATCGGGAGCTCGGTGATCATCTCCCAGTTCCTGGGAGCGGGAAAGATAGGGAAAATGAAGACAGCCGTATTTACGACCATGATCAATTTCCTGGTGATCTCTGTGATCCTGGGGACCGTGGGGGCTGTTTTTAACCATCAGATCCTTTCGTGGGTCAACACACCGGAGGACATTTTTTCCGACGCGGCCCTGTATCTGGCCATTTATTTCCTGGGACTTCCGTTTTTGTTTATGTACAATGTCCAGGCGTCCATCTTCAATTCCCTGGGGGACTCCAGGAGGCCCTTGTATCTGCTGATCTTTTCGTCCCTGCTGAACATCGTGCTGGACATGGTGTTTGTGATCTGCTTCCGCCAGGGGGTCCGGGGCGTGGCTGTGGCGACGCTGATCGCCCAGGGCGTTTCGGCGGTGATCTCCTTTTTCCTTCTGATGCGGAAGCTGAAGGGATACGAGGAGGAGGAAGTGTATGGCTATTATGATTTCGGGATGATGCGGTCCATGGTGAAGATCGCCGTTCCCTCCACCCTCCAGCAGTCCATCGTCCATATGGGCATCCTTCTGGTCCAGTCGGTGGTCAACAGCTTCGGCTCCGCGGCCCTGGCGGGCTATTCGGCCGGAAGCCGGATCGAGTCTTTAAGTATCGTTCCCATGCTGGCCATGGGAAATGCCATGTCTACCTTTACAGCCCAGAACATCGGAGCAGGAAAGCTGGACCGGGTGAAGGAGGGCTATAAGATGTGTTATGTGACCGTGCTCACTGTGGGCGCGGGCCTGTGCATCATGTACCAGCTGTTCGGCGGCGCGTTTGTGTCCATGTTTTTGGAGAGCGGCGGGAGCACTGCCTATTCTGTGGGCGTTTCTTACGTGAAATTCCTGTCCTTCTTCTATGCCTTCATCGGCCTTAAGGCCACCACAGACGGTCTTCTGCGGGGAGCCGGGGATGTGGCGGCGTTTACGGCGGCCAACCTGGTGAACCTGTCCATCCGGGTCATCGTCACCAATGTGTTCGCTCCCGTTTACGGGATCCAGGTGGCATGGATGGCCGTTCCCATGGGATGGGCAGCCAATTATATGATCTCCTTTGGCTGGTATCTGACGGGAAAATGGAAGCGGGTAAAGGTAATATCTGCTGACCAGGGAGAAAAGCATAAAAAATAAATATATAGGGAGGAAACCATATGGAAGAGAGACTTTTAAAGTATTTCAGGGATCACGAGGCGGAGATCTTTGGGGATCTGGAGCGGCTGGTGAAGGCAGAGGCCAGCACATCGGATCTGGAGGCTCTGGCTGAAACCAGGAAGGTCCTGGAGGCTCTGATCCGGGAGCGGACGGGAGAGGAGCCGCTGGTCTATGAGCGGGAGGGAGGACATGATCTGGTGCGGTTTGAGATGGGAGAGGGGAAAGAAAAGCTCCTTATCATTGGCCATTATGATACCGTACATCTGATCGGCGCTCTCCGGTACCGTACAGAGGGAGACCGGCTGTACGGCCCGGGTGTTTCGGATATGAAAAGCGGCCTTATCTCTGCCATATGGACGGCCCGGGCGTATAAGGAGCTGGGGATCGATCCGGGAAGAAGGCTGATATTTATCTTCAATGGAGATGAGGAGACGGGAAGCCATGAATCCTCGGACATTATCTGCGGACTGGCAGAAAACGCCCGGGCAGCTCTGGTCTGCGAGCCCTGTGTGGGAAACGGGGATCTTAAGACCGGAAGAAAAGGGAACATAAAATTCAATGTGACAATCCATGGGAAGGCCTCCCATGCGGGAAATGCCCACAAGGAGGGAATCAACGCCATCCAGGAGATGGCTGCGGAGATCCTGAAGATCCAGGCGCTGACAGATTATGAGGCCGGTACCACAGTCAATGTGGGCGTCTGCCAGGGAGGAACGAAGGTCAATGTAGTTCCGGCAGCTGCCAGCTTTTCTGTGGACTGCCGCTATAAGTCCATGGAGGAGGGACAGAGGATCCGCCGGGAGATCCGGGATCTGCCGGTATCAGTTCCAGGAACCTCCAGGGAGGTGGAGATCGTGGAAGGAAAGCTTCCCATGGAGGAGACCCAGGGGAACATGGAGTTGTTTGCGGCCGCGAAGGAATGCGGCAGGAAGCTGGGGCTTTCGTTTTCTCACCAGTTCGTAGGCGGGGGCAGTGACGGAAACGCTGTGTCGGCCATGGGGATCCCGACTCTGGACGGCCTGGGAGGCTGGGGGGACGGAGCCCATTCCGAAAGCGAATACCTGCGTATCAGCCAGTATATTCCGCGGATCGCGCTGCTGGCTTCGCTGATTCTGAATATCCGGTAGAACAATATAGAAGAGAGCTGCTGCGGCAGGGGGATTTTGAAGATCCTCTGCTGGCAGCAGCTCTTTTTTTGAAATACGGATACAGATCCGGCTAGTTTTTAATGGCAAATGTCAGCTCTGCCTTAAACAGATCCCCGTCAATGGTGATCTCGAACCGGCCGCCCTGGAGCTGGGTCAGATCCTTGGCAATGGAAAGGCCCAGTCCGCTTCCCTCGGTGGTACGGGACGTATCGCCGCGGACGAAGCGCTCGGTCAGCTCGTCGGGGCTGATGTTTAACGGCGTGGCAGAGACATTTTTAATGGAAAAGACGACCTCAGAGTCCCGGTCCTCGATGCCCACATAGACGCGGGTGCCTTCCATGGCGTATTTAAAGGCGTTGTTGTACAGATTTTCCAGTACGCGCCACAGCCGCCTGCCGTCGGCCTCAATGAGGATCACCTCATTGGGGAGGGTCGTAACGATGTCCAGATGACGGATGGCGTATTTTTCCTCAAATTCACCATTGGTCTGCTGGACCAGCTCCACGATGTCGATATTGGCCATATCCAGCTTGATATTTCCGGAGCTGGCTCTGGAGGCCTCCACCAGATCCTCGGTCAGCGTTTTAAGGCGCTGGGATTTCTGGTCCAGGACCTCAAGATATTTCTGGATCGTAGGATCCTGGGGCTTTTCGCGCTTGATGAGATCCACATAGTTGATGATGGAGGTCAGCGGCGTCTTAATATCATGGGACACGTTGGTGATCAGGTCTGCCTTTAAGCGCTCGCTTTTTACCTGCTCGGCCAGAGCTGTTTCCAGGCCGTCGCTGATGCGGTTTAATCCCTCGGCCAGCTGTGCCTCCAGGCTGGAAAACTGGGATACGTCCACCTTGTAGCTGGTCTCTCCGGAAGCCAGCTTGTCGATGGCCTGGTGGAGCTTATCGGTCTGGACCGCATTGCGGTACAGGAAATAGAATACGACCAGATTGCCCACCACCCAGAAGGCTGCGCCGGCCAGGAAGGGAACAGAGGCAAAACCGCTTCCCTCGCTCTGGGTAAGGTAAAACGCCCCCAGGGTGATCGTAAACACATTGGCCGCCAGATAAAGCGCAAAGCTTAAGGTCAGACGGTATTTGAAGGTGCTTTCGGAAAGGGTCTCCGTCAGATCATGGAGGAGGCTGTTGGTCCAGAGGCTTTCTGCCTTATAACGGCGGACCAGGCTGAAAAAGGTCAGGATCCCCACCATATACAGGCTCCCGAACATCATGAGACGGCTGGCACGGTCCCAGTAGCCTTCCGTCACCAGAAGGTGCAGGAGCTTTGATGCCAGAGGGGCCAGAAAGGCAGCGCTTATGTAAGCGGCAAAGGCCATTAACAGCAGCATCAGATCCGTTTTGATCTTATCAAAGGGATAAAGGACCACGGACCGGTCCCCGAGAGCCGGATGGCCCGAGGCGAACATAAGGAAAACAAAGGTCAGAAGGCAGCCGGCCAGGCCGATGGAAGCCAGGTAGAGCCCGTTTACGAAGGTCTTCCTGGAACTGTTGTACTGGGTATACGCATGGGCATAGTCGTCCAGGGCCTTGTAGGTGGTGTCCAGGCCGATGACCACATAGTTGTTGGAGCTGTTGTAGGGATTGGCCTTGGCCATGAGTGCCGGAACACTGGGGAAGGTGGAATTAAAGTTCGTCCTTACAGCCAGGTCATTGGAATCCCCGGAATAATAGATATATTTTCCCATGGCCATCATGTCGTCGATGGTCATTTCCGGTGCATTGGTGTGGATCTCATAGATGGCGTCATTTTTGGAATAAAAGGCCACACGGAAATAAAAGTTGGTGAAATCCGACATGAGCCGGGAATATATGGAGTAATAGGAAGAGAACCGCTTCAGGATCTCATAGGTCAGCTCCGGCAGGGTGGCAAAGGACTGGTCGGGTCCCGTCAGCTCCTCCTCGGACTGATAGCAGCGCCAGCGCACATAATACTGTTCCTCATCCTCTGCGCTGAGGTTTTCGGGCCCGCCCTTTAAGGCATAGTTGTCGGCCTCATCCATATAATAGCCCAGGGACTTTCCGTATAGGATGATGTCGTTGAGGGTATAGCTCTTGTCTCCGCCGGGGCCGGAGGAGACGTCCAGGACCATTTTATTGTAGTCCACCTCTCCGTTGGTCTCAAAAAGCTCCTGGTACTGGATATAGTCGAAAATATTGGCGATGTCGGCCTGCACCTTCTTATTAAAATCCGGGGACTGGTCGAAGGTCTCATCCTTGATCCAGTCCAGTCCGCGGCCGTAGTTGCTGTTCAGATACATGAACCCGACTCCGGTGAGCGCGATCAGGGCAAAGATAAAGTGCAGAAAACCGGAAAAACGCTTCAGAAAAAAACTCGGTGTATTCTGGCTCATCTGGATTCTCCTTACTGTTTCTCGATCTTATAGCCCACGCCCCAGACCACCTTTAAGTAGCGGGGTTCCTTGGGGTTGATCTCAATTTTTTCGCGGATATGGCGGATGTGGACGGCTACGGTATTGTCGGCGCCAATGGCATCCTCATTCCAGATCTTTTCGTAGATCTGGTCAATGGAGAATACCTTTCCGGCATTCTTTACAAGGAGCAGCAGGATGTTATACTCAATGGGCGTGAGCTTGATGGGCTCACCGTCCACCGTCACCTCTTTATTTTCATCATTGATCATGAGACCGCCGCACTTATAGACCTGGGAGTTGTTCTGCTGGTTCAGGTTTCCAAGCTGGGTGTAGCGGCGGAGCTGGGATTTGACCCGGGCCACCAGCTCCAGGGGATTAAAGGGCTTTGTGATATAATCGTCCGCCCCGATGTTTAAGCCCAGGATCTTATCGGTATCCTCGGATTTGGCCGACAGGATGATAATGGGGATGCTGCTGGTCTCGCGCACCTTTAAGGTGGTGCGGATTCCGTCCAATCCCGGCATCATCACATCCACGATCATCAGGTTCACCTCGTGGTCCTCCAGGTATTCCAGGGCCTCGTAGCCGTCATAGGCCTTAATGACCTCAAAGCCCTCTCCCGTAAGATAAATATTAATAGCTTCAACAATCTGTTTATCGTCATCGCATACAAGAATCGTCTGCATAAGTTCCCTCCTTTAAAGTTTTATCCAGGTAAAAATACGTTCACCACATCCAGTATAACATAAAAATGCGGTGAACGTATTAAAAATTCCTGTCAATTAATTAAAACGGAAAACAGCGGTTCCATAAGCCGGCAGCGGGTAGGCAAAGGAATATGGCTGGCCGTCGCATTCGGATTTTACGGAGCGTTTTGAGAAGGCATGCTCCCCGCGCTTATAGAGGCCGTGCTCATTGTCCAGGATCAGCGTATAGGTTCCGGATTTGGGAACGCCCACCCGGTAATCGTCCCGGGCCATGGGGGTGAAGTTGATGACGAACAGGAGATTCTTTTTTCCTGTTTCATCCCGGCGGATGAAGCTGAAGATGCTCCGGTCGCCGTCGTTGGCGTTGATCCACTGGAAACCGTTCCAGTCGCTGTCCAGCCGGTAAAGGGCCGGATATTTCTGGTAGATATGGAGCAGGTCGCTGTAATATTTTAGCAGGTCCCTGTGCTGGGGCTCCTCTGCCAGATACCAGTCCAGGGCTGTTTTTTCGTCCCACTCATGGTACTGGCCGAAATCCTGGCCCATGAATAAGAGCTTTTTGCCCGGATGGCCCATCATGAAGGTATAGCCGGCCTTCAGGTTCGCAAATTTATCGTCCGGGAAGCCGGGCATTTTATTGATCATGGAGCATTTTAAATGGACCACTTCATCATGGGACAGGGTCAGGATGTAGTTTTCACTGGTGGCATAGGTGATCCCGAAGGTCATCTTGTTATGGTTGAATTTTCGGAAATATGGATCCAATTTCATATATTCCAGAAAGTCATGCATCCATCCCATATTCCACTTGAAGGTAAAGCCCAGGCCGCCCTCCTCCGGTGCCTTTGTGACGCCGGGCCATGCGGTGGATTCCTCGGCGATCATGATGGCTCCGGTCATATGGCCCGTAAGGACGCTGTTCAAATGGCGGAAGAATTCGATGGCCTCCAGATTTTTATTTTCTCCGTACTGGTTGGGGACCCAGTTTCCGTCGCTGCGCCCGTAGTCCAGATACAGCATGGAGGCCACGGCGTCCACCCGGAGCCCGTCCACATGGAAGTTCTCCACCCAGTAAAGGGCGTTGGCGATCAGGAAGTTTTTCACTTCGTTTTTCCCGTAATCAAAGACCTTTGTTCCCCAGTCGGGATGCTCGCCTTTTCTGGGATCCGCGTACTCATAAAGCGGTTCCCCGTCAAAATCCGCCAGGCCATGGGCGTCTTTTGGAAAATGGGCCGGGACCCAGTCTAAGATCACGCCGATCCCCTTTTTGTGGAGATAATTGACGAAGTACATGAAATCCCTGGGACTTCCATAGCGGGAGGTGGGGGCGTAGTATCCGGTCACCTGGTAGCCCCAGGAGCCGTCGTAGGGATGCTCCGCGATGCCCATGAGCTCCACATGGGTGTAGCCCATTTTTACCACATAGTCGGCCAGCTCGTGGGCCGCTTCTTTATATGTATAATAGCCTTCCTTTTCTGGGCGGCTGGCCTTTCTCCAGGAGCCCAGATGGACCTCATAAATGGCCATGGGAGCTTTTTCCGGCTCTGTGTGCTTCCGCTTTTCCATCCATTTCTCATCGCTCCAGGAAAAGCCGGAGATATCGGCGGTGATGGAAGCGGTTCCCGGCCGGAACTCGGCGCTGAACGCATAGGGATCCGCTTTAAAAAGGATCTTGTCATCCTTTGTGGTGATGGCAAATTTATAAAGCTCGCCAGTTCCAAGGCCCGGTATGAAGGCTTCGTAGATGCCGGAATCCTCCAGGGGCTTCATGGGAGACGCCTCCGGATCCCAGCCATTGAAGTCACCAACGACGCCCACAGACTTCGCATGGGGCGCCCAGACGGCAAAGTACATACCCGGCTTTCCGCCATAGGTGCGGGGATGGGCTCCCAGCTTTTCAAAGATCTTATAGTGGGTACCTTGACCGAACAGGTAGCGGTCCAGTTCTGTAATGAAGCCGGTACCGGCCGGTCTTCCGGTCTTTTTTGCTGTGGTTTTACTGCTTTTTCCTGAATTTTTCATACTCTTATGCCTCCCGAAGTTTAAAGATCGCGCCGCCTGACGGCGGAAGGGTCACAGAAAGCCTTCCGTTTTCCACCGGTATAGAAGGAGCCTCCCGGTCCAGAAGGTTTATGGCCTGGGACGCCGGGAACGGGACCGGTATGGAAAGGGCTGCGGGCTGGCTGTCATTGTTGACTGCCGAAAGGATCATAGTATTTTCTCCCAGCCAGCCAAACGCATACTGGCGGTTGGTCAGAAGAAGTTCTTTATACGTTCCGTCATGGAGCTCCGGATTATCCCGGTGGATCCGGGCCAGGGCGGCGATATGGTCCGTGATGGGGCCGGTCTTCTGTTCCATATCCTTTAAGGAGAGGGCGGGGCGGAGCGCCTCGTCAGATTCCCGGGTGCGCGCTCCCTGGATCCCCCATTCGCTTCCGTAGTACACGGACGGGATCCCGGGAAGGGTGAATAAAAGCTGGTATACGGGGAACAGGTGGTCTGGTTCCCGCAGCTTGCTGGCGATCCTGTCCTCGTCGTGGTTATCCGTAAAGGTATACAGAGCCATTCCCACAGCCTCCAGACGCTTCACATTGTGGGCGATCTCAAAATAGTTATGGTCGTTGTGACCGGAGTAAAGAGCCTTATGGAGCTCATAATTGGTAACAGAATGAAGCATTTCTCCATTGACCCATCTTCTGTATTCTCCGTGGATCACCTCGCCCATGAGCCAGAAATTCTCCTTCATGGAGGCGGTGCGGCTGCGCAGCTCCTTCATGAAGGCAAAATCTAAAACATTGGCGCAGTCCAGGCGGAGGCCGTCGATGTGGAACGTATCGATCCAGAATTTTACGGTATCCATCAGATACTCTCTGACCGCCGGGTTCCGCAGGTTCAGGCACGGGAGCTCATAGTGGCCCTGCCATGCCTCGTATCCGAAGGAGTCGCCCATGGGGCTTCCCCAGCCGAAGTTTACTCCGCGGTACCAGTCCTTATAGGGAGAGGCTTCTCTCTTTTCCTGGATATCGCGGAAGGCGGGAAATTCCCGTCCGGTGTGGTTGAACACGGCGTCAACTGCCACACGGATCCCATGTTCGTGGCATTGGTCCACGAAATTTGTAAAATCTTCATTTGTCCCCAGCCTCCAGTCCACCAGGCGCAGATCCCTGGTGTCATAGCCGTGGCCTGTGGATTCAAAGACCGGACCGATATAAAGGGCGGTGCAGCCCAGATCCCGTATGTGGGGGATCCATTGGAGCAGCTCATCAAAACGACAGGCTGCGGAGGTTTCATGATTCGTCTTAGGAGCTCCCAGGAGCCCCAAAGGGTAGATGTGATAAAAAACTGCTTTCTGATACCAGGGCTTCATAGCCGGTCAGACCTCCTGTAATTCCCACTTTTTAAGGCTCTGGAGAAGGAACTGGTAGCGGAGCTGGGCTGCGTTCAGTTCATAGATGTAGCAGTCGATCAGCGCAGGGTCCACCACCTGCTCAAACTGGTTCTGGGCGGAAAGGATCGCAGTCTGGCTGGCCATGATCTGCTTTTTCAGCTCCAGAAGCTCCTTCGTCCGTTCCTTATTTGGCGCGGATTTTTTATTTATGAATCGCATACTTCCATTTTCCTTTCTTCTGGTATTGGTCTTTTCCAGTAGCCGGCAGCCCGTAGCTTCATTTGCTGGAGGCTGTTTTTCCGGTTTCCGGAAGCTTCGGAACCTCCGGCTTCTGACTGGTTTGACTTCCGGTGCTGTGCGGCGCGTTCCGGAGCATTACAAAGGTTAATGGTAGTATTGTCTTTTTATGGGCGTGATATTCATTTACTGGAATACTGCTGCAGCGCCTCGTTTAATCTGAGGAGCCGGTCGATGGCGGACTGGCTGGTCAGATGGTAATAATTGCAGACGCCGCGTTTTTCCACAGCGATCAGCCCCGAATCCTTCAGGATCTTCAGATGATGGGAGACAGCCGGACGGGAAAGACTGGTTTTTTCTGTGATCTCTTTCACGTTGAGACCGGGAGCGCGGCGTTTTTCAGATACGCTGCGGCTGCATTTCTGTTCCGTCTCCGGGGATCTGCGGTCCTCCTCCACCTCATAAAGCTGCTGGATGATGGTCAGGCGGGTACTGTCGCCCAGGGCGATGAAAAGGGGGATACACTCCCTGAATGAAGTTTTTAACCGGCTTTCATCCGGCGTATATTCTCTGTCGTCCGGTTCCTGCGGCATAGGATGGCCCTCCTGTCTGTGTGTTCTGATTCCATTGGTTTAAAAATATAAACTAAATGTATTCTAGCATTTTTTGAAAGGTACGTCAATGTTTTGGATAAAACTTAGTAAAGTTATTATTTTGTACGAAAATTTTTTGTAGAATATTGCTGAAAATATAGAGGGTGATTTTACGGTTTTGAAATTGACTTTTTTTCCTGTTTGGCCGATAATAGGAGCACATTCAGAAATGAGTTTCTTCATTTCCAGATCATTTCCAACCGGGCGTCCGCCCGGGACAGGACCGGCAGTTTCGCCGGAGGCCCCAGGATCGGGGCAGGATTCCAGAAAACAACAAAAATAAAGATGGGAGGTGTCTGCCCTTGGCAGTTTTATTTGTTGTACTGTTTTCAGCCGCTGTGACGGACTGAAGGTATGGGAAGGTGTTCCACTGGCAGATCCTTTTGGGGCTGGCAGGCGGGATCGCGGGAGCTTTATGGGGAGCCGGGACCGGCAAAGATGCGTTTGTACTGCTGGCGGGACTGGCGGCCCGGGTCATTGGTACATGTGCTGTATTTTACACCCTGTTTTTATGCAGGATGCTGGGAGCCGGGGACATTAAGCTGATGGCTCTCTGTACAGGCCTTCTGGGTATGGGGCCGGGGCTTCTGGTGATCTTCTCCGGGCTTTTTCTGGCCGCCCTCCGGGCGGCGGGAATGATCTGGCGGCAGGGCTCTCTGTGGATGCGGATGGAGCGGATCGGAACCTTTGTCATCCGCTCCGGAAGGGAGGGAAAGCTCCTGGAATATCCGGGAAGGGAGGATAAACGGAATATCCTGCGGCTGGGGCCCTGGCTGTTCCTGGGGTATTGTATATGGCTGGCTGGAAGATATCTCTGAGGAGGTGAGGGAAGATGAAAAAGATCATGGCGGTTTACGACGAGGATCCATTTTATGCGGAACGGCTTTCCGACTATATCAACCGGAGGGAGGACGGGATCTTTTCCGCCCGGGCCTTTACATCCAGAAAACGGCTGGAGGAGTTTGCCAGGGACCATGGGATCGATGTGCTCCTTACGGGAACGCTGTCCGAAGGAGGCTTTCCAGGCCTCCCGTCGGTCCAGCGGATCCTTCTCACAGAGGAGGAAGTCCGGGCAGGGGAGGGAGGCGGGCATGGGATCTATAAATACCAGTCCGGCGACGATATCCTGCGGGAGGTGATGGCGGCCTACTGTGAAACGCCGGAAGGGAAAACGGATTTTCCGGGGCTTCCGGCTTCGGGAAAACGGATCATCGGCGTGTATTCCCCGGTGGGAAGATGCGGGAAAACGTCCCTGGCCCTGGCAATGGGCCAGCTTCTGGCCAGAGAGGAAAAGCTGCTGTTCATTACGCTGGATACGTTTACTGGTTTTTCCGGTCTTCTGGACGAGCAGTGGAAGCGGGATCTTTCGGATCTGATCTATTATTATAAGCAGGGCCGGTTCCACGGCCTTCAGCTTAATTCGGTCATTTACTATCTGGGAGATATGGCCTGGCTTCCCCCGATCCGTTTTCCGGATGATTATAACCAGATCACCTCAGAGGAGATGGCGGATTTCCTGTTGAAGATCCTGGAGGAGGGAGGATATGGGACTCTGGTCCTGGATATTGGGAACTATGGGAGGCAGGTCCTGCCGCTTCTGGAGATCTGCCAGGCGGTCTATATGCCCATCCGGGAGGATGCCGTTTCCAGGGCCAAGCTCCAGGAGTTTGAGCAGTATGTGGAAAAAAGCGGGAAAAAGGCGGTGGCAGGAAAATTCCACAAGATCCATGTTCCCATGGTTACAGGAATGAAGCGGATGGAGCATTTTCCGCAGGAGCTTTTGTGGGGGGATCTGGGAGATTTCGTCCGAGGGATGTTAAAGGGGCAGAGAGGGATATGGGAGAGCTGATACGGGATCTGAAACGGGAGCTGCGGGAGGAGATCCTCCAGGGAATGTCCTATGAGCGCCAGATGACGGATGAGGAGCTGGCCCAGGTCATTGACGGGAAGATCCTGGAGCAGATGGAGAAGGAGCCCATGGCTCTCAGGGACAGGCTGAGGCTTCAGAAGGAGCTGTTCGATTCCTTCCGGAGGCTGGATATCCTGCAGGAGCTGGTGGACGACCCGGGAATCACGGAGATCATGGTCAACGGCCCGGAGGAGGTGTTTGTGGAGACAGAAGGGAGGATCCGGAGATGGGAAAAATCCTTTGAATCCCGGGAACAGCTTCTGGAGCTGATCCGGCAGATCGTCAGCCGGGTCAACCGGACGGTCAATACGGCGTCCCCCATTGTGGATGCCAGGCTGGAGGACGGTTCGAGGGTCCATGTGGTACTGGAGCCGGTGGCGTTGAACGGACCGATCCTCACGATCCGGAAATTCCCGGATCCGATCACCATGGACCGGCTCCTGGAATACGGGAGCGTCACAAGGGAGGCGGCGGACCTTTTAAAGACCCTGGCAGCGGCCCGCTACAATATTTTTGTCAGCGGAGGCACGGGGGCAGGAAAGACGACCTTTTTAAACGCTCTTTCGGAGTTTATCCCTCCAGAAGAGCGGGTGATCACCATTGAGGATTCAGCGGAACTAAAGCTGGCCCACATTGAGAACCTGGTACGGCTGGAAACAAGAAACGCCAACGGGGAAGGCCAGGGAGCCATTGGGATCGGGATGCTGATACGGGCGGCTTTGCGTATGAGACCGGACCGTATAGTGATCGGGGAGGTCCGGGGCCAGGAGGCCGTAGACCTGCTCCAGGCCATGAACACCGGCCATGACGGGAGCTTTTGTACTGGCCATGCCAATAGCTGCCGGGATATGCTGGCCAGGCTGGAGACTATGGTCCTTATGGGGATGGAGCTTCCCCTGCCGGCCATAAGGAGCCAGATCGCGTCAGCCCTGGATGTGATGGTCCATGTGGCAAGAATGAGGGACAGGAGCCGGAAGGTGACGGCAATCGAGGAGGTGGTGGGAATTGAAAACGGTGAGATCGTCCTCAGGCCTTTGTTTTCCCTTGACGGGGAGGGAGAGCTCAGAAAGGCCGGAGACCTCAGATGCCAGGAAAAGCTCAGAAGGGCAGGGTATGGATTATGAGGTATACCGGCTGAGTAAAAAGGAGTGGCTGCTGTATGGCAGCCAGGGAGTTGGGTATCTGGCTCTTCTTGACTTCGTATTTTACAGAAGCGCGGCGCTGTTTGCGGTGCTGGCGCCGATAGGTATCTGCTATCCGCTTATCTTGAGGAAGGATCTGAAGAGGCGGCGGAAAGAGGCCTTAAAGCTCCAGTTCAAGGATGCGATCCTTTCGGCTGCCTCCGGACTCAATGCAGGGTATTCGGTGGAAAATGCCTTTGCCGCTGCATTGGAGGAAATGGATCGGCTTTATGGGAAGGATTCTATGATATCCCAGGAGCTGCGCCTGATCCTTGCCAAGACCCGGATGAACCGGGCTTTCGGGGAGGCCCTGGGGGATTTTGCCAGGAGGAGCGGCCTGGAGGATATCCAGAGCTTTTCCGATGTGTTTCTGGCAGCCCGGAAAAGCGGAGGGGAGTTGGTAAGGATCATTGCCAGGACAGCGGAGATCATCGCGGAAAAGATACGGATCCAGGAGGACATCATGACGGCCACAGCAGCCAGGCGGATGGAGCAGAGGATCATGAGCGCCATTCCGCTGCTGATCGTTTTTTATATCGAGCTTACGTCCCCGGGCTTTTTTGACCTACTTTATGGGACGGCGGCCGGACGGGTGGTGATGACAGTATGTCTTGGGATTTATTTAGGGGCCTGCAGCCTTTCAAAAAAGATCCTGGAGATTCGTATATGAAGGGAACGGTATACAGATATCTCCGGTATGGGGGATGTGCTGCCCTGGGAATCGTTTTCTTTTTGGGAGCCGAGGCGGTGGATACAGACCGGCAGACTGTGGATAAAGGGATCTTAAAACGGAACCCATGGGGACAAAGGGATGCGGTATACGAATTTTATGCAGAAGGGCTGGAGGAGGGAGCTGTTGATCTGACCGTAACGGTTCCGTCCCGGAGACTTTCCCCGGAGGAATTCCACGAGCGTATGCCAGAGATCTCGGAGATCCTCCTGTCCGGTATCCTGGGAAGCAATGTGTCTTTGGACCAGATCCGCACAGATCTGGAGCTGCCGGAGGAGCTTCCGGGATATGGAATCCAGGTGGCATGGGAATCGGAGAGGCCGGAGCTTCTGAGCAGCATGGGGCTTTTAAACCAGGAAGGGCTCTGGGGGGTGGACCCGTCCAGGGGGGAAACGTTCTCTTTGATGGCGGAGCTTTCATGCGGAGAGGAGAAGGAGCTGGTGACGGTCCCGATCACCGTCCTTCCGGAGGAGATGACCCAGGGAGAGCGCCTGGCGGAAAGGATAGACAGTCTGGCGCTGGAGGATATGGAAAATGAGACGGTCCGGCTTATGGAAGAATTTGAAGGAGTCCCCATTACATACCGGAGAAAGGGACGGTTTCAGAATGCGGTCCTTCTGGTTCTGGGAGGCGTTCTGGCGGCCTGTCTCTGGATGAAGGAAAAAAATGACGAACAGCTCCAGAAAAAGAGAAGGGAGGAGAGTCTGACGGCAGCTTATCCGGACCTGGTCTCAGGCTTTCTGGTACTGACAGGGGCCGGTTATTCCATCCGCCAGGCCTGGAAAAAGACAGTCCAGGACCGGAAACAGTCGGAGACGCTTCCGTTTTCAGAGGTTTACCAGGAAATGCAGGTCACGTTGAACCAGATGGAGACGGGGACGCCGGAGGCTTTTGCATACGTCTGGTTTGGAAAACGCTGCGGACTCCGGTGTTACACGAGATTTTCCGGTATTCTGGAAAGCTCTCTGCGCACAGGTGGAAGCAGCCTCAGAAGCCTCCTGGAGCCGGAAATGGAGGAAGCCTTTAAGATACAGGCGGACCTGGCCCGGAGAAAGGGGGAGGAGGCATCTACAAAACTGCTGCTTCCCATGTTTGGGATGCTTGGAATCGTTATGGTAATGGTAACTGCGCCGGCGTTTTTCTCGCTGGGCTGAAAGGAGGGACCGTATGAGGATCATGGAGTTTTTAAAGGAAGAAGACGGTGTTGGGGTGATCGAGGTGGTGCTGATCCTGGTGGTACTGATCGGATTGGTGATCATCTTTAAAAAACAGATCAATCAGCTTTTGAACAATATTTTTTCGGAGATCAGCAAGCAGTCAAAAGAGGTGTACTGATCATGAAAAAAAGGGGAGAGATCACTGTGTTTCTGAGCCTTACGCTGGTGTGTATCCTGTCGCTTTTTATGGGACTTCTGGAATCGGCCCGAACGGCGGGAGCCAGACTGTACCTTACGATGGCTGCCAATTCAGCCATGGCCTCTGTTATGAGCCAGTATAACCGGAATCTGTGGGATATGTACCATCTTTTGTTCCTGGAGTATGAGTCTCCAGAGGCCATTGGGCGTTCCTTTGATATGTATCTGGATTTTTATCTGGAACAGGAGAACCTGTATCCGATGAAGCGGAAGAGCCGGGAGGTCACAGCCATTCTGAATATGCAGGACCATGCGGGAAAGCCTCTGGAGGACGGGATCCTCTCCTATGCCCGGTACCGCCTGCCGGATATTGCTGGAAATCTGTCCGGGGTCGCGGAGAGCGCAAGGGACGCTTCCCGGGCAGGAGACTTCAGGACTGTATTTAAGGTATGCCGCCAGGCCGGAAGGCATACAAGGCGGCTTGAAAAGGCCAGGAGGGAGGTGGAGGCTGCACTGGAGGATATGGAGCGGTCAAGGATACGGGCAGCAGAGGCGGCTTCGGATGAAAGGGCCGGAAAAATGGAAACAGAGATAAAGAGACTTTTGAAAAAGATCGGAAAGTTTCCTGCTCTGGCGGATCGGTATCAAAAGGAGGTGGAGGCTCTTTCCGAGGACAGCCGGTCTGCCAGAGGGGAAGAAAGAAGGGAAGGGATGGAGCCGCAGGCGTCGGAAACCATGGATATGGAGCTGGCGGCGTATCAGAGTGTGGAAGAGACGGCCAGGGAATTTCTGGGGCGCTGTCAGGAGATGAAAGATCAGCTGGAGGCGGAAGCCGTCCGTCTGGAGGAAATTTCAGAGCTTCTGGAGGAAGGAGGAGATGGGGAGCATGAGGAAAATGGGGAAGAAGGTGAGACGGGGCCGGACTGGGATCAGATCCAGGAGCTTATGGATATGGTCCAGATACCAGAAGCAGCAGTGCAGGAGCCTGTGGACCAGGAAAAATCCAGCGCCCTGGACCGGCTGGAGGAGATGCTGAGCGGAGACCTTCTGGAGCTGGTAGTACCAAAGGGAGTAAAGCTTTCAGAAAAAAGAGCCAGAGCCGGACAGAATGGTCCTTCAAAAGAACAGTCTGAAGAAAAAACAGAGTCCAACGGGCCGGCAGCCCAGCTTCTGGTGAACGAATACATACTCCTGTATTTTGACTCCTTTCTGAAAAAAAGCGAAAGCCGTGAGGAGCTGACGGATCAGGCCCTGGATTATGAACAGGAATATCTTCTCTGCGGAAAGGGCTCTGACCGGGATAACCTGGCCCAGACCGTGGAACAGCTCCTTATGATCCGGGCGGCCATGAACCTTCTGTATCTCCTTAATGCGGCAGATAAGAAAGCCCAGGCGGATGGCCTGGCAGCAGCTGTTTCTGGGGGAAATGCGGCGGCAGGACTGATCGTTGGTTTTCTGATCTTAAGCCTCTGGGCTTTGGGAGAGGCCGTCTGGGATGTGCGTGGGCTTCTGGACGGCGGGAAGACCGGATTCTGGAAAACGGACAGCACATGGCATCTGAGTCTGGACGGGCTGCTGGCCATGGAGTTTCTGGAGGGGAGGCCGGATATGGAAGCTTCCGGCAGCGGATATGAGGATTATATCAGGATCCTGCTGTTTCTGGAGGATAAGGCTGTGAGGAATTACAGGATGATGGATGTGATCCAGTGGAATGTAAGAAAAAAACAGAAGGACTTTTCGACGGATGCCTGTGCCTGTGAGGTGGAGATCCGCACAGAGATATCCCAACGGCATTTGTTTCTTATGAAGGATGAGTACTGGCAGACTGTGGAAACAGCCTGGGCATATTAAGAACGGAGGTGAATGGCGGTGCCCTCTTTTTCAGATTTTTATTCTCATATGCTGAAAGGCACATTTCTAAAATCTAAATTGCATTACCAGTGTGCAATGTCTCTCCAAGTACCTTGCATTCTCCCCTTAATAAATATCGTTTTTATCCTGGGAAAGAGGGTACTGCCATTCATCTCCGTACATTCCCGGCGCGTCTCTGCCAGTATGACGGTGGAAGCCGCCCTTTGTCTTCCGCTCTGGCTGTTTTTTGCAGCTGCGCTCATGGAGCCTGTGCGGTGGCTGGACCGGCAGAGACAGGTCCAGACGGCGCTGGAATGCTTTAGCGAAGAATTAAGTCAGGCTGTGTATCTGAAGGAACTGGAACCTGGGAGCGGTGAAGGGACTGGAAATGGATCCGGCTCCGCAGGTGGAGCTGTGGACGGGGAAGGCGGTCTATCCAGTGGATATGTGGAGCTTCTTTCTGGAGCAGCAGCCGGACTGTGGATCCAGGGAAAAGCAGAAAAGCTTGTGGACCATGTGACTGTGAAGGATGCAAAGGCTCCGGATCCATCGGGAAATATCTGCCTGGAGGTGGAATATACGGAAAGGATCCCGTTCTTTCCTGTATACAGACAGGGAATTACCATGAAGGTTGCTTCCAGAAGGAGGGGATGGATCGGTCTGGAAGGAAAGCTGACGGAGTCGGGAGAGCATAAGACGGAGGTTGGTGGAGCAGACGGACATGCCGTGTATGTGGGAGCAGGTATGGGCAGGTACCACTTATATAGGGACTGCCATTATATTTCCAATGCATATGAAGCTGTATCCTTAAATCAAGCGGCAAAAATGACAAACCAGTTCGGAGAGCGTTACCGTCCCTGCTCCCGGTGTGCGGACTCCGGGCATGGGGACCGGACGGTGTATGTGACCGCAGGAGGTGGGCATTATCATTTTAACCGAGCCTGTAGCTCCATGGTATCCTACGTCCGGACAGTGGATTTGGAGGATGTGGGCCACCTGGGCGTATGCTCTTACTGTGCATCCAGAAAGAAGGCAGAGGGAGGCGGTTAACTGAATGGGAAAATGGATATTTCTAGTATTTCTGGTGTGGGCGGTCTGGCAGGATCTTCGGAGCAGGACCGTGGGGCAGGGGTTCCTGGCGGCGGCGGGGAGCCTTGGCGCAGCCGTTTCATTGCTTTCCGGGCGCAGTGTACTGGGGCTGCTGTCATCGGCGGCGGTAGGGATCTTTCTTCTGATACTGGGACAGATCACGGATGGAGGGATCGGGGAGGGAGACGGATGGTTTTTTATTGTGACCGGTTTTTTTCTGGAGCCAACAGAAAATTTTATGCTTTTTTTATCGGGGCTCATTTTTTGCAGTGTGTACAGCCTTGCATATATGGCCGCATCCTTCATCGGAGGCGTCTGTGTCCGGCAGAAAAGGCTTCCATTCCTTCCCTTTCTGCTTCCTGTGGGACTATGGCTGGCGCTTTCCTGAAAAAAGAACGGCGGCTTGAAGCCAGCTTTACGGTGGAAGCGGCTCTGGTGCTTGCTCTGGTCTTTATGGTCATGGGAATGGCCATAAAAGAGGCCTATACGATCCATGATGAGATAACCGGTTCTATGATCCTGGAAGAGGCTCTGGAACGGGCCTCCTATAACAGGGATGAAAAGAAAGAGGATACTTATTTTACCGGGCAGGCAGAGGAGCAGGGAAATCCCAGGCTCTGGCTGGGGGAATACAGCGCCAGGCTTAAAAGAAAAATAGGAAAGATTTCGGGATATGCGTCTGCTGGAGCGTGGACGCTGGAAATAGAAAGGGGAGCGTTCCATCCGGAGCTATTTTTACGGAGGACAGCGGCCCTGACAGAAATGGGGAATGGCCAGGATGATGGGGGAAGTGGAGTTCAGACGGGAAATGAACCGGAATTATATGGTCCTGAAGCCGGGACCGGGGAAAAATGAAGAATATACGGTGCGGATGCTGACAGAAAACCGGATCCCGGGTTTCCTTTCCTTTCGGGAAAAGCAGGTGGATGGGGAGCGGTGGTTCTATTATGATGTTACATCCAGACAGCCGCTGGGGAGGATCCTGGAGCACAGGAATTTAAGGGGAAAAGAACTGGAACGACTGGCGGCGGATCTTTTATTTTCTCTGAAGCAGACAGAGAGGTACCTTTTAGACGAAAAATCCATGGATCTGACCCCGGAAATGATCTATGTGGATCCGGATTCCTTCCAATGCTCGTTCTGCCTGGTACCTGGTGGCAGATGGGATTTTTCCCAGGGATTCCGTGAACTGTCCCAATATCTGCTGGATCACGTGGATCACAGGGACGGAGAGGCCGTGGTGCTGGCATTTGCCATTTTTCGTGAGTCCAGAAAAGAGAATTTCGGACTTGAGGAGATCGGAAAATGTCTGGAAAAGGCCAGGGCAGAGTCAGAGGCTGGAAAGAACGGTGAGGCTGAAGAAAAAGAGGTCTCCAGGAACCGTACAGGCGGGCAGACCGGAACGGAGGAGGAAAAAAGGCAGGAGCCATGGAAAATGGATACGGAAAACGGAGAGCGGATATCTGGGGAATGGATGAAGGAGAGAAGAACAGAAAAATCCTCTTCAAGGGTCTGTGGATCAGACCATGGAAAGGTAGGGGAAAGGGATAGGGTCTTAAAGACAGCGGCCGTAGCCGCAGGAATACTTATGGCAGTTCTTCCGGCGGCCGCGGCTGCTCTTTTTGGAATCCATGGCCTGTTTCAGTATAAATGGATTCTGGGGGCCGCAGAGATGATCCTTTTGGCAGTGGAAGTGTTTCTGATGTCGGGGGCGAAGGCCGGAACAGGGAAAGGAAAGGCGGGTTCCAGGCGGCAGGAGGAGCGTGGTCCAGAGGGGGAGGACCGGGAAAAGACAGAACCATGGGAGGTATATTTCAAGGAAGACGAGGCGGATGCGGGGAGAATTTCCAGCCGGCCTGCCGCAGAACAGAGGGAAGAAAAGGAAGAGGAGTTCCAGACGGTCCTTCTGGCAGCCAGGCCTTTGGAAATGGAAGGTCGGAAGCTGACAGCATTTTCCGGAAACCTGGAGATCCCTCTGACATATTTTCCATTCCTGATCGGAAAAAGCCGGGAAATGGCAGATTTTTGTCTGAACGAGCCGGGCGTCAGCCGGCTTCATGTAAAAATAGAAGAGAAGGACGGAGCCTACACCATTACAGACCTGAATTCCACAAATGGAACAAAAGTAAATGGAACTCTTCTGGAGGCCAATGCGACGTGCAGCCTTGAGCCGGGCAGCGAGGTGGAGATCGCTGGAAGAAGGTTTCGGTTCCGATAGGGCCCGAATGATCGTCCTTCCTCGGAGCCAGATACGCAGAGCATGCGGGCGGTGGACTAAAAATTTTCATTTTATAATTCCAATGTGCACCAAAAGAATAGGGATTTATGATATAATGAAAAAAATATATCCGCGTGAAGCGGGCGAGAGGAGGAATGACATGTCATTCAAATTACCAGAATACCATCACCCGGACTTTTCGCTCCCTCAGTTTGTGAGCGCGCCAGAGGTAAAATGGGAGCTTGTGGAAAAAGATGGAGTTGCACCGGAATATTTCCACAGTACATCCATGTATCCGGAATATTTTAAGATCGGCGGCCGGTGGGTGCTGGCAGAAGAAAGCCGCATGGACTCCAGCGTGGTGATCTGTGAGGATGGGCACCTGGAGGTGGTGGAAAACAGAAACCTGAAACAGGGGCAGAAGGTGATCCTGGGCCGCAGCGAGCAGTGCCAGGAGGGAATTTATGTCCATAATACGGGCTTTGAGGCCGAAGAAACGTCCGAAAAGGAAAAGTTCGTGTTCCGGCAGGGCCGCAGCAGGGAAACGTCCTATGCCAGAGATTACGATAATCTCCTGGAGCTCTTGAAATATGAGAAGGAGCATGGAAATATTTTATGGGTCATGGGACCGGCGTTTTCCTTTGATCATAATGCCAGAAAAGCAATGCAGGCCCTTGTGGAGAACGGGTATGCCCATGGACTGATGGCCGGAAATGCGTTGGCGACCCATGATCTGGAGGGGGCTCTCCTCCATACGGCCCTGGGACAGGATATCTATACCCAGGTTTCCATGCCCAATGGCCATTATAACCATCTGGATGTGATCAACCGGGTCCGCAGGAGCGGATCGATCCCTCAGTTCATTGAAGATTACAAAATCGACAACGGGATCATATACAGCTGTGTAAAGAAGCAGGTTCCTTTTGTGCTGACAGGATCGATCCGTGATGACGGTCCGATGCCGGAGGTGATCGGGGATGCTTACGCAGGCCAGAAGGCCATGAGACAGCTTGTAAAAAAATCTACCTGTGTTATCTGTCTGGCTACCATGCTTCATACCATTGCCACAGGCAATATGACGCCGTCGTTCAGGGTCCTGGAAGATGGCACCATACGGCCGCTGTATCTTTATACAGTAGATGCAGACGAATTTGTAGTCAATAAGCTTCTGGACAGAGGAAGCCTGTCAGCCACTACCATGGTGACCAATGTTCAGGATTTTATCACTATTGTGGCGAGGGGCCTGGGTATCATGGACTAGGCTTATCCAGTTACGTTCCATTGCGGGACTGTAAAAGGTATGATATTATGACAGCAGGAAAGGGCTGAGGGAATGGAAGATACCGCCGGGAAAAAGTCATATATAAACTGGATACTGATGGCGGTGAACGTTCTGGTTTTTTTATACCTGGAGGTGGCCGGATCCTCTGAGGATGCATATTTTATGTATACGAAAGGGGCAATGCTGAAGGCGGCAGTCATGGACGACGGGGAATATTACCGTCTTCTGACGGCCATGTTCATGCACTTTGGAATCGGCCACCTGGTGAATAACATGATCGTTCTGTTTGCTCTGGGAGATAACCTGGAAAGGGCCCTGGGACATGTAAAATATCTGATCCTGTACCTGTTCAGTGGGATCGGAGCCAACTGGATCTCCATGATGATAGGAAATAACGACCTTATGGTGGTATCTGCCGGAGCATCAGGGGCGATCTTTGGAGTGATCGGTGGACTGTTTTATGCGGTGGCTGTCAATAAGGGACGTCTGGAGGATCTGCAGACGAAGCAGTTAGCCGTTATGATCGTTCTTTCCCTGTATATGGGACTCACCAGTTCGGGGGTAGATAATGCAGCCCATGTGGCCGGATTGATCCTGGGAATCCTTCTGGGGATCCTTTTATATCGAAAACCAAAGAAAAAAATGGATGATGGAGGAGTTTGGAATGAAAGATAAGGATTGTATTTTTTGTAAAATTGCCAATGGTGAGATTCCATCGGCTACGATCTACGAGGATGAGGATTTTCGTGTGATCCTTGATCTGGGACCGGCATCCAGAGGGCATGCCCTGATCCTTCCAAAGGAACATTTTAAGGACGTCTGCGAACTGGACGAGAAGGTGGCGGCCAGGGTCCTTCCGTTGGCAGCTAAAATCGGGGCAGCGATGAAGGAGGCACTTGGCTGTGCCGGATTTAATCTGGTCCAGAATAACGGAGCGGAAGCGGGACAGACGGTCTTTCATTTCCATGTACACGTGATCCCCCGTTACGCAGGCGGACCGGAAATGGTGACCTGGGAGCCGGGAAAAATGGCTTCAGAGGAACTGGCAGAGACGGCAGCAAGGATTGAAGCGGCCTTATAAGGGATGGTTTACTTAGGGAGAAGATATGCCGCAGAATAGTATTGAACTGCTGCAAAAGCTAATGGAAAAGTATTCAAGGGTGTTCATGAGCTTTGCCGTAAAACAGGGCGTTCCATATGACGATGTGGAAGATATCGTAATGGCATCATTCTGGTCTTGTTATAAGAGTGGTTACCTGGAAAAGATGACAGAGCCAGAAATAAAACGGGTGCTGGTCAGAATTGTATATAATAAATGCATGGATTATCACAGAAAAGCGGCTCCGACGGATATCGCCGCTATTGAGGATTGCGAGACAGAGCTGGATAAGATCAGCTATCGTGCTGGCAATGCAGTGGACAAAACGGTAGTCAGCAATGAAAACTGCCAATATATCCGCGATACGATCGACGGCCTGAAGGATATCTGGAGAGAGCCGGTGAGGATGTATTTTATTGAAGAACGTTCTGTCCCAGAAATAAGCAGGGCTCTTGGAATCACGGAGGAGGTCTATCGTTCCAGGATTTCAAGAGCCAGAAAGTGTTTAAAAGAAAAGCTGAAGGGTCTGTGGGAACAGTTCCAGTAGCGTCTGCAGCCTTACTGGATAGTCTGGATCAGTTCCATAATAGTATGAACGGCATTGTTCAGGTGGCTTTTTTCCATGGCCTCTACGAACTTACGCCGGTTTTCATAGGTACCCGTGATGGCGTTTAACAGAGTGTCATCAGTCATCTGTTCCTCTTCAAGGACCTCAGAGAATCCCTGTCCGGCAAAAGACCGGGCATTGAGGATCTGATCGCCCCGGCTGGCAGCAGCAGACAGAGGGATCAGGACATTGGGTTTCCTTAAAGCCAGGATCTCGCAGATGGAGTTGGCACCTGCACGGGATACGATCAGATCGGCAGCCGCAAAAAGGTGCTTTAAAGGACTGTCAACGTATTCATACTGGACATAACCGGCTGTGCCGATGAGGGATTCGTCCAGGTTCCCCTTTCCGCATATGTGGATCACCTGGAATTTCTCCAGGAGCCGCGGGAGAATGTTGCGTACAGCCTGGTTTACCTTTACGGAGCCAAGGCTGCCGCCGATGACCAGGATGATCGGCCTGGCTGCTGAAAGATGGGTATACTGGAGACCGGCCAGACGGTCCCCTTTCAGCAGCTCGGCGCGGATCGGAGATCCGGTGAGCACTGCCTTATTCTCGGGAAGATACTTAAGGGTTTCCGGGAAGTTGCAGCAGACCTTTTTTGCTGAGGGAATGCAGAGCTTATTGGCAAGGCCCGGAGTCATATCGGATTCGTGGATAATAGTGGGAACATGATAATGCTTTGCTGCCAGGACCACAGGAACCGCAACAAAGCCGCCTTTGGAAAAAAGTACGTCCGGTTTATATTTTTTAATGAGCTTCCGTGCCTCCCCGTATCCTTTCAGGACACGGAAAGGATCGGAAAAGTTTTTAAGATCGAAATAACGGCGCAGCTTTCCGGAAGAAATACCATCATAGGGAATCCCTGCGTTTTCGATCAGCTTTCGTTCGATCCCATTGTAGGAGCCAATATAGCGGATCTCATATCCAGCCTCCTTCAGGGAAGGGATCAGAGCCAGATTTGGGGTAACATGACCGGCAGTGCCGCCGCCGGTGAGTATAATGGTTTTCATAAATCATTGCCTCCATGGATTTTTCATGCACATTGATTGTTTTATGGCTGCCGGATGTCTGGGATACAGCGTCAGACAGTCACAGCTATTTTAATAGTAACGATTGGGGAAGAATTGTCAACCCCAAAAAAGAAATCGCCAATGGAAAGCAAAGGGGTCAGAGTCATGACAGACAAAGAAAGACAGGAAGATGAAAAACTGAAAAAATGTCTTCAGACAGCGTATGGGGCGACCGACGAGCAGCTTTTAAAGGAGCTGGAAGAAGCGGAGGCTTCTCTGGATGCTTCAGAGTTCCCCGGAGCCGAAGAGCATATGTTCCGGCGGTTCATGGAAATGGAGAGGGAAGAGCGGGAAAAGGAAAATCTGTCTGAGGATGCGGTACAGGACAATACGACTGTGCCTGGTATGGATACCGCCGGAGGCGGAATGGGTGCAGATGGAACGGATAAAAATAAGAAAAAGATACGGCGCCTTGGGAAAAAGAAGGTATTTCTTGTGGCCGCGCTGGTGGCTGTGTTTGTTGGAGCGCTGGGCGTGACGGCAGTGGGGGAGAAGAATTATTTTTTTAGAAGATGGGTTGTAGATGAAGATAAAACTATTTTTAATAATGACACGAATAAAACTGATATCAGTAAATTAGAAGAAGCTTATAAAAAAGCGGAGGAAGAGTTAGATATAACGATATTAAAATTAGGATATGTACCGTCAGAACTCCAGTTAGTAAATCTAGAAATTAGTCAGGATCGAGTGATATTTCAGTTTGAATATAAAAATAACAAAATATATTTTGTTCAAAGTGAGAGGGCAGATTCTACGTCGGCTATGGCGAGATCGGATAGGAGTGCAGATATAGAAACAATAGATAACAAATGGATGGATAAAGATATAGAATTAAGAGGAAATAAATTGAAAAATCAAGAGATGGAATATGAGGTTCAGTTTTACTTTAAGGGGGCACATTATTTGTTTGGAGGGAAAATGGAAAAAGATGAATTTGTAGAAATAGTAAAAAATATAAATTCTTTTTGATTTTTGGTCACAAATAGGTACTGCCATACGTTATTGTTAATATAGACAATAACAAAGGAGGATACCTTAATGAAAAAAAGACTATTTGTATTAATTTTGATGATGCTACTTATGGTAAATACTGTGTATGCATCAGAAGTGTTTGGAGAAGTTTCTTCAGAGTGCTATAATCGGAATGAATTCTTGAATCCAGGACAAAGTTCATCAAGGGATATCAAACCATTTGTAGTATATGGGGAATATCTTTCTACAGGAATGCTGGAGATAGTTAATCAAGGGAATGGAAGTATCTATATTTGTGTTGATACTTTGGCACATATTGATGTAGATCGTATTTGTCATACTGTTTTTTTAGATCAATGGGATGATAAAAAAGAGATTTGGACTCAAGTTGGTTCATGGGACTTTGAGAAAACAAAAGAGGAGGAGGGGGGGAAGCTCTCTATGATGACAGATACTATTACAATATCAGATGTACAGACAAATAAATATTACCGCGCCCGCGCTCTTCACATGGTAGAAATCGGAGATGAGATTGAAGGTTGCGCTAGTGAAACCCATGGCGTTCTCATCACCAAAGACTAATTCCAATTAATCCTGTATATAATTTAGGCCTAATTATATAAATACATATTTTTGAAGGGAGATGATCTATGGGGATCATTACGATACGACAATACAAAAAATATATTTCTCATCAACAGAACGGATAAGGGATTGGCGTTTTGGAAGGTCATGCCGGAATGACAATCCCTCTCTAAAAAATGAACTGGAAAAAGCCTGGAGAAATGGGACTCCAGGCTTTTAAAATTTCTAAATCCTTATTGTCGGATGCCGCAAAGCTTTCCTGGTTTAGGAATTCTGCTGGGCTTTGTACTGCTTTAATGCCCTGGCGAGCTGATCGGGGCAAGAAGTGGGGCGGGCGCCGCAAAGGATGCCGTCGGTTCTTTTAATCACTTCGTCGATATCCATGCCCTCTACCAGCTTGGAAACTCCCTGGGTATTGCCGGAGCAGCCGCCGAGAAAGCGGACATTGGTCAGCTTATTGTCTACAACATCAAAAGTAATCTGGCGGGAACATGTGCCCTGGGTCGTATAAACCATTGGAAATACCTCCTGAATATAAATAAGGGGAATGAAAAATTTCCCATGACTGTCTGCAAATCCGATTATACTCAGCCATGGGGCGTCCTGTCAAGCAAAGAAATCTATTCCTGCTGAACGGCTGCAATTTCCCTGGCAAACCTGCCAAAATGAACTCCGCCTTGATTTTCCAGATCTGATTCCGTATAATAAGGACAATTAATAACAGTTCAGCCATGTATCTTCTTGACCGCTTACAGCGGCCAAGAAGCGCCGGGCGTCTGCCCTATGGAGATATTGACGGGAAAATGCTTATGAAAACAAGTTTTCAACGCATTTTCCCGTCAATATCTCCGCATGGCTGAACGGTTACGACAATTACCACATATAAAATTTACAGGAGGACAAGGAAGATGCTGGGAATTATTGGAGCAATGGATGTGGAAGTGAAAAAACTCCGTGAGATGATGAAAGATCCGGAGACCCAGACCGTGGCAGGGATGACATTTTACCAGGGGACCATTAAAGGAAAGGCTGTGGTCGTGGTCCGCTCCGGGATCGGCAAGGTGAATGCCGGCCTCTGCAGCCAGATTTTAGTGGACCGGTATCATGTGAGCGGGATCATAAATACTGGAATTGCAGGTTCTCTTAGAAATGAGGTCAATGTGGGGGATATCGTCCTGGCCACGGATGCGGTTCAGCACGATGTGGATGCCGCAGGCTTTGGGTATCAGCCGGGAGAGATCCCGCAGATGGGCATCAAGGAGTTTCCGGCAGATGCCCATTTAAGGGAGGTGGCCGTCAGGTGCTGTCAGAGGGCCAATCCCGATATCCAGACCTTCTGCGGCCGCGTGGCCAGCGGCGATCAGTTTATCAACAGCCGTGAAAAAAAGAACTGGATCCGGGACACCTTTGACGCCTATTGTACGGAGATGGAGGGAGCGGCGATCGCCCAGGCGGCGTATCTGAACCAGATCCCCTATCTGATCGTCCGTGCCATTTCCGATAAGGCGGATGACAGCGCGAATGTGGATTACAGTGAGTTTGAGGCAAAGGCCGTGGAGCATTCGGTCCGCCTTATGGCAGCAATGCTGGAAGAGCTTTAAAATACAGGGCTTAAGAGGCTTCTCAACCTCTTAAGCCCCGAATTTTCCCGGAATTTGACGAACGATTTTTGGCTTCTCAATCTTCTCAAAAAGTTTCTAAGTGGTTATAATGGGAACCATCATCTGGAAACATCTGGACGAAGAAAGGGGAGCTTTTTATGTTACAATTTTTACAGACTGGGAAAGTGCTTTATGTTTTGGCAGCCGTATGTGCGCTGGGAATCATAAGCAAGCTTGTGACAGGGAACCTCTACAAAAGATTAATAAAAGAAACCGGAAACATGGCGCTGACGAAGAACCGGAATCTGAGGGCGCTGAAGCAGAAGACGGAAAATATGTTCCTTCTGAGCCATGGACTTCGCAATCCGGCTGCGTACATAGAAAAACAGGTCTACGGATTTCGTTTTATGAAGATCTCTCTGGATGACTGGGACAATTTTTCCGTGCAGACCATGATCCTGTGCTTTCTGATCGGCGGCGTGGCTGCGTTCGGGTCCTACTGGTACAGGTGCGATTCCTATTATATCGTGCTTTATGGGACCATGGGGATCCTGTCTGGGCTGTTCATGGTGCTGGTGGACAACGGGGTCAACATTGGCGTAAAACGCCAGCAGCTGATGGACTGTCTGGTGGATTATGTGGAAAACTCTCCGCATTTTTATAAAAATGTGGATAAGGCAGCAGAGGGAGAACGGGCGGACAGGAAAAACCGGATCGTCCCGGCAGCGGGTCCCGGCTTCAGGGATCTGGGAAGAAGGGGATTAAAGGCTGTGGAGGAAACCGCAGCCAGCAATGAGACCGGGCCGAAAGAAGAAAAGGAAGAGCTGCGTGACAGGACCGGCCATTCCCGTACAGAAAAACCAGCGGGAGCGCCTGGGGGAAAAAATGGAGCCGCCCAGGGAGAGAGGACTGGAGCCCGGTTTTCTGTTTTATCCAGGAAAAAGGGGGAGGACCGGAAGGAAGAAGGATCCGGGGAGAGCAGCCCCCGGGAGGAACGGGACAAGGACCGGAATGGGGACGAGCTGGCGCGCAGCATTGAATATCTGAGGGAGAGCCTGGATCAGATCGCTGCTGGACGAGAAGGCGGAAAGCGGGAGGAGCCATCCTCCAGGCAGACAGAAAAGGAGGGGCTTCAGAGAGCCAAAAAGGAGCTGAAGCCGGAGGACCTGAAGCTGCTGGGAGATATTTTGCAGGAGTATCTTACATAAGAGGCGTACATGGCGCAGAGATCCGGCGGGAGGACTGGCGGAGCCTGTCGGGCATTAGACCTTGTGGCGTGCCTTCAGGCACTTAACAGACACAGGCTTTATGAGGCCCCATGCCATCCTCCGGGCAGGTTTTTTCTGGAGGAACATGGGAAAATCCGCCAGAAAATCCGGTGCCAGGATTGTCAAGGGTTTAACTCAATGGTATAATTAAAACAGTAACAGTTCAGCCGTGAGGAGTTCCTGGCAGGAAAATGCATTGAAAATCTGCTTTCATAAGCATTCTTTGTCCGGATCTCCATAGGGCAGATGCCAGGCGCTTCTTGGCCGATATCAGCAGACAAGAAGATGCGTTACTTAAAACATATGTATGAAATTTATCTCACGTAAGAAAAGGAGAATGAGGCCATGAGCAGAGAATTGGTATTTGATTATTCCAAAACAGCCGGTTTTATCCGTGAAGAAGAGATTGTAAATATGAAGAAAGCCGTTCTTGGGGCGAAAGAGGTTCTTACGGAAAAGACCGGAGCCGGAAATGATTTCCTTGGATGGATCGATCTGCCGGTGGATTATGATAAGGACGAATTTGACAGGATCAAAAAGGCGGCAGAAAAGATCAAGGGCGATTCCGACGTGCTGCTGGTGATCGGCATTGGAGGCTCTTACCTGGGCGCTCGGGCGGCGATTGAATTTTTATCCCACAGCTTTTATAATGTGCTGCCCAAGGGAGAAAGAAAGACTCCGGAGATCTATTTTGTGGGCAACAGCATCAGCAGCAAATATATCAAAGACCTCCAGGATGTTTTGGAAGGAAAAGATTTCTCCATCAATATCATCTCCAAATCCGGTACGACAACGGAACCGGCCATTGCCTTCCGCGTGTTCAAGGATATGCTGATCAAAAAGTATGGCAGGGAAGAGGCCAATAAGAGGATCTACGCAACAACAGACAAGGCGAAGGGAGCCTTAAAGAACCTGGCCAATGAAGAGGGCTATGAATCCTTCGTAGTACCGGACGATGTGGGAGGCCGTTTCTCCGTTCTCACGGCAGTGGGACTCCTGCCCATCGCAGTCAGCGGCGCAGACATCGACCAGTTAATGGAAGGCGCGGCAGCGGCCAGAAAGACAGCTCTGGAAGCTGAGTATGAAAAGAACCCGGCCCTTCTTTACGCTGCAGTCCGCAATATCCTCTTAAGAAAAGGGAAACAGGTGGAGATCGTGGCCAACTATGAGCCCAGCCTGCATTACGTTTCCGAATGGTGGAAGCAGCTTTACGGCGAGAGCGAGGGCAAGGACCAGCGCGGTATCTTCCCGGCAGCCGTGGATCTGACCACAGACCTCCATTCCATGGGCCAGTTTATCCAGGACGGAGCCCGTATCATGTTTGAGACTGTATTGAGCGTAGAGGAATCTCCGGCGGAGATCGTGCTCCAGAAGGAGGACGTGGATACAGACGGAATGAATTATCTGGCGGGCCAGACTGTGGATTTCGTCAACAAGAGCGCCATGAACGGCACTATCCTGGCCCATACCGACGGAAACGTTCCCAACCTTATGGTAAAGATCCCGTCCCAGGATGCATACAGCCTTGGCCAGCTTTTCTACTTCTTTGAATTTGCCTGCGGCGTCAGCGGATATCTTCTGGGTGTAAACCCGTTCAACCAGCCGGGTGTGGAGAGCTACAAGAAAAATATGTTTGCCCTTCTTGGAAAGCCTGGTTATGAGGAAGCCAGAGAAGCTCTTTTAAAGAGACTGTAAGCGGAAGTATGAACGTATAAAAAAATACTGGTGCCAGCCTGGGGGAAATCTCCTGCGGCTGCGCCAGTATTTTTTCATGTCATAGGAAAGTACGCTCTGCATAAAAATGCCCCGCGGAGACCGCCATGGGACGGAAGAGAACTATGCCGCAGAAGCGGCCCGCCCCAGGCGAAGAAGCCCGCAAATGAGCCTCTTTTTCACCAGGTCCTGGGGAAACTGCCGATCCCAGGCTTTCCGGGAAGTTGTTTCCCGACTACTCCTCGATCACATGGATCTCCAGGTAATCAAAATCGATCTCCTCAATGAAGCTGTCCCTTGTGAATCTGGTCTTATCGTGCAGCTTAAAGTCTTTTATATTGGAATCCAGCCAGATGGGCTGCCCCAGGTCAAATTCGCGGCAGATCTCATCCAAAGCCTGAAAGACCATGGCAGTGCGGGACATGGAATAGTCCCCGTTGGCGGCCACAGTATCCCGGAGCAGATGATTGTCCTTCCAGAGCTTTCCCCACATACGGAACATAAAAGGTCTCCTTTCTACGTCGGGCAGGAATAAGAGCCCATGTCAATGGTGATACAGGCAATTATAACAAGGGATCCGGTGATTTTAAAGTGTTTTTTGATGATATTACCTTGTACGAACCGAAAAGATGTAGTAATCTATATGTATGCAGGATCCTGCGGTTCAATAAGGACGCACGGAAACAAAAACAAACGATCCAGGAGGACAAAAGATGGCATTGCCGATCACGGATTACACTGCCTTTTTTGCCGGTGCAAAGCAGGCTGTACAGGAACTGGAACAATTAAGAGAAAGGGAACTCTGTCTGGAGGAAAGCGAGAAGACGCTGGAGGACCAGCTGAGGACCAGGGAAAAGGCTGTGGTGGATACCATTGCCAGAACAGTGAAGGCCCGCGGCGAGGAGATCGCCCGGAGCTATGACACGGAGATCGGAAAAACAGAGGATCAGCTGAAAAAGGTTAAGGCAAAGCGGGAAAAGGCGAGGAACCAGGGCGTAAAGGGCCGGATCGCCGAGGATACCCAGAGCCTGTCAAAGGAAAACGAAGAGCTGAAGGGTCGGATCCGGACCTTGTTCCGGGCCAATCATGTACCGGGGTACTGTGCCGGAGGTTTATATTATTCCCTTTATTTTACCAGAGGCCTGAAGGAAATGGGGATTCTGCTCCTGGCGTTGCTGATATTTTTTTTGGCGGTTCCCTGCGGCATTTATTTTGCGGTCCCGGAGCGGAAGACCTGGTATCTGATCCTGATCTATCTGGCAGATATCCTGATCTTCGGCGGGATCTATGTGAAGATCGGAAATTCCACCAAGATGAAGCATATGGATGCCCTCAAGGAGGGACGCAGCATAAGGAACCGGATCCAGGCCAATAAAAAGCAGATGAAGGCCATTGCAAGGACCATCCGCAGAGATAAAAACGACGCGGTCTACAACCTGGAAAAGTTCGACGACGAGATCGCCCAGCTGGACCAGGACCTGCTCCAGACCAATAAAAAGAAAAAGGAGGCCCTGGCAGCCTTTGACTCAGTCACAAAGACGATCCTTTCAGATGAGATCATGGAAAATAACAAACCAGAGATCGATCGCCTTCAGGGAGAGCTGGCAAAGGCCGTGGAGGAGCTTAAGGCCGTGAGAACGGACCTGAAGGAAAAGACATTGTATACAGCGGAGAATTTTGAAGCCTATACAGGAAAAGAATTTATGACCATGGAGCGGCTGGAGGCCCTGGAGGGCTTTATCCGCGCCGGAGAGGCGAGAAATATCAGCGAGGCAGTCACGGTGTTCAAAAGCCGGAACCGCCAGGGGACGCCGCAGTAAAAGTGAGGATGAAAATAACAAAGGTAAAAGCTACGGAGGCAGAAGGATGAAAGTGGATACGGTACGGATGATGACAATGACGGCTCTCATGGCGGCGGCCATGAGCACAACGGCGTTTGCCGGAAGCTGGAGGACCGACGGGGGCGGCAGATGGTATCAGAACGATGATGGAAGCTGTACGAAGAACGGATGGCAGTGGATCGACAGCGACAATGACGGATATTCGGAATGCTTCTATTTTGATTCCAACGGGTATGTGCTGACCAATACCAGAACGCCCGACGGGAGCCAGGTAAACGGCATCGGCGCATGGGTAAAGGACGGCCATGTCCAGAGTCAGGCCGGCGGAAGCGGATCCTCTGGCGGGAGCGGAGATCCCTTATGGGACGGTTCCCTGTGGGAGGATTCCTCCTGGGGAGACTCTTCCGGAACAGGAGGAAGCTCCTATGACGACTGGGGTTGGCTTTTCGACTATGAATATGATCCTTACTGGTATGAGAACGATCCGGAGCTGTCAGAGGGAGAGAAGGCCGGATATCATTACTCAGATGTGCACCAGGATTACAGTCTCAGAACAGAGGAGCGCTGGAACCAGGTAAATGCACAGTATGACCGGATCGCGGCAAATCCCACGCCGGAGGCAGCCCAGGCAGAAATGGTATGGGTGGAGATCCCGGTATGGAGGCTGAAAAACGGCCAGAAGACGGCGGGCACAGATAAGGTCCAGGTCCTCAGCAGCATCGCGGACGAGGTAAAGGCCATTTTTACAGAGATCTACAATGGACCGGAGCAGTTCCCCATCCAGAGCATCGGCGCTTACAGCTGGCGCGGCAACGGGCTGGGCAGCTGCCACAGCGCGGGAATGGCCATCGACATCAATCCGGACCAGAATCCCCAGGTGCGGATGGACGGCACGGTCCTGGTGGGAAATAAATGGGAGCCTGGCGTAAACCCGTATTCCATCGGCCGTGACAGCGATGTGGTAAAGGCCTTTGGAAAATATGGATGGACATGGGGAGCCATGTTTTCCACCAAGGATTATATGCACTTTGAGTGGTAAGAGCGAAAACTTCCGGCGGGAGGCAGATAAATTTCTGCCCCCGCTTTTTTATTGTATATTCCTCCCCATGTCCGCCTATAATAGCGTATAAGACCAGGAAGGAAAAGGAAGAGGAGCATGAGATTTCGCAGGCATGAGATTTATTACTATAATACGAAGGCCGGGTTTGAGACGGAAAAGTTTGCGGGCCGCCTTCTGATGATGATCCTGGAGGGAATGCAAGAAAAAAGGAAAACAGAGATCCTGTTTCTGTGCATCGGGACGGACCGGTCCACCGGAGACAGCCTGGGACCTCTGATCGGATATAAATTGAGGGAAAAGGGAATGAAAAACGCCAGGGTCCTGGGAACACTGGAGGAGCCGGTCCATGCCATGAACCTGGAGCCGTGTATGGAGCAGCTGCGTGAAAAATACCCCGACGCCCTGGTGGTGGCTGTGGACGCGTCTGTGGGCAGCGTGGATCATGTGGGCTATGTGACCCTGGGACGGGGGCCCTTAAAGCCCGGGCTGGGCGTTAGTAAGGACCTGGATGCGGTGGGGGATCTTTTCATCACCGGTATCGTAGGCTCTGTGAGGAACGGGGACCCGCTGATGCTCCAGAGCGTCCGGCTGTCTGTGGTCATGCGTCTGGCAGACTGCATCAGCCGCAGCATCTGCCTGGGCATGAATCTTCTGGGAAAACGTGTCGAAAACTTTTTCGGACAGCCGGCCCCGTTTTGACAGGTTTTGCAGAAGGCCCATGGTATACTTCCACCTGAATCATAAGGGGAAGACCGGAGGACAGGCCCGGCCTTCCCGTGGAAGAATATAGCGAGGTGAGACCATGGGAGACTTATACAATCCGTTTCCAAAACTGCCGAAAAACATCCGCCAGATCGGAGATCCGGACCAGGTGATCCGTTTTTACATGGAGGATTATGTCAATACATACTTAAAACGCCTGTACCCGTCTGGGAGCCAGACGCTGCGGGTGGGACTTTTGCTGGGAAGCGTGGAACAGTACGACGGGACTCCGTATGTGTTTGTGGACGGGGCCATGGAGATGGAGGATGTGGAGACCGACGGGGAAAAGATCGTCTTTACAGAAAGCGGATGGAAAAAGGCGTATCAGGCCATGGAGGAGGCATTTCCCAAGCGCACGATCCAGGGGTGGTTTCTCTGCGGAGGGCCCGGAAGCCAGTTAAGCCCGCTGAATTACTGGAAGCAGCACTGCCAGTATTTTGCAGGAAAGAACCAGCTCATGTATCTGAACCATGGCCTGGAGGGCGAGGAGGTCATCTATGTGACCTCAGAGGACGGGTTTTACCGTCTGAAGGGCCACTGTGTATATTACGAACGGAACCAGATGATGCAGGACTACATGATCACCAGAAAGGACGTCCGCCGGGTAGAGACAGGCTCCCATGAGAAGGTGATCCGGGATTTCCGCCAGCGGATGGTGGTAAAAAAGGAACAGGCGGATATAGAGAGCCATAAGACCAGCGCCCTGGGAATGCTGTGCGGAGCCCTTTCAGTGGCCGTCCTGGCCGGAGGCGTGGTCATGGTCAATAATTATTCAAAAATGCGGGAAATGGAAAGCGTCCTTACCTCGGTGCTTCCCGCCGGTATCACGGACTGGGACGAGTACCGGAAGGAAAAGGCCAAGGAGCCGGATTTTGTGATCGAGGAAATGACTGGGAGCGTGTATCCCACAGAGGCTTTGCCGGGAGAGACCGGGGAGACTTATGAGGGCGAGACCATGGCAGAAACGCCTCCTGCCAAAGAAGGCTCCTCCATAGAGGAGAGCGGGGCTCTGGCAGATTCAGACCTTGTTGAAGAGGCTGTGCCGGAAACGGCTTCTTCGGATTCCTCTGCTCCGGAAACGGCTCCGTCCTCTCCGGAAACGCCCCAGAGGCTGACTGGAATGGACAAGGAGGCACATCCGTCCGGCACTCCAGAGACAGCCCCGGCTTCAGAGACAGCTCCGTCCGCAGAGGCCCCCACAGAGTCCGGCCAGGGAGACGCCTCCTCTGGGGACCGGCCTGCCATCGACTTTGAAGCTGCCAGGGCCAACGGATATGAGATCTACCAGGTGGGGGAGGGAGAGACGCTTTATGGGATCTGCTTCAAAGAATATGGAACCCTGAGCCGTCTTTCGGAGCTCTGCCGCCTCAACGGCCTGGAGGATGAGAACCGGATCCTGGCGGGACAGAAGCTGATCCTGCCGTCAAAGGAGTGATTTTACCTAGAAATAACTTAAGAAAGAATAATTTAAGAAAGAATTTAATGTGAATCTCCCCAAAATGATGTATACTAAAAATATATGGGCATTTCCGGGAGATTTAATAATGAATGATATGGCTTTTATGGACAGGGAATCAAAGAAGAGACAGCTCCGCAAAAACATTGTCCGGACACCTCAGGAGGAGCGCCCGTCCCGATATGAAGAGGAGGACCGCGTTCGCCAGAGTCAACAGGAAAAGCAGAAAAAAAGGATTTTACCGGCGATTATGGTAGTCCTGTTTCTGGCAGTGACCGGCCTTTGCTTTTATAAATATCAGAATGAGTATGAGTATGCCAGCTATGAGGTGGCCTGGGAGAAACCGATGCGCTATACAGCAGCGGAAATCGACATAGAAAGCATTCCGGAAACCGGAGACAGCAATGAACCAATAGATGTGACTTCAGAGGCTGTTCCAGGTGATGCAGAAGCCGAAGGCGGGGACAGTGTAGATGATGGCCAGCCGCCCCAGATCACACCCAGTAAGGGCGTCAGCGAAAGCGGATTTGTAAAATATGCGTATTTTGGCGAGAATATGATCCGCTATACCAAGGACGGAGCTTCTTATATTGACGGAGCGGGAAAGACCGTCTGGACCCAGAGCTTTGAGATGAAGACTCCGGTCATCAACGTCAACGGAGACTATGTGGTGATCGCAGACCAGCAGGGAAACCAGCTCTATATATGCAGCACGGCCGGCTGTACCGGCGTTGCCAAGACCCAGCTTCCTATTACAAAGGCGGCAGTGTCCTCCCGGGGGATCACGGCGGCTGTGGTGGAGGACAGCTCGGCGTGCTATATTTTCTACTTTAAAAAGGACGGGGAAGAGCTGGGCATCAATATCAAAATGCTTTTGTCGGGAGACGGCTATCCGGTGGATATCGCCCTGTCGCCGGATGGAAAGCAGATCGTCATGTCGGTCATGTACATGAAAAACGGGACTTTAAAAAATAAAGTCGTTTTTTATGATTTCTCAGAAATCGGGAAAAACGTGAATAACCGTTTTATCGGAGGCTTTGAAGAGGAATTTGATGATAAAATGGCGGCACGGGTCGTTTACCTGAACCAGGAAACGGTCTGCGCGTTTTCGGACAAGGGGCTGACCTTTATTTCAGTGAAAAACGTGATCCCGGACAGTACGGTGGTGACGGTCCCGGTGGAGGAGGAGATCAAAAGCATCTTTTACTCGGACAAGTACGCCGGAGTCGTGGTGGAGAACGGGTCCGGCAATCCCAGCCGCCTGGATGTGTATACGACCGATGGAAAGCTGGCCGGGACCGTGGACTTTGACTACGATTATGCCGGAGTTGAAATTGACGGCGACCGGGTTATCCTGTATAATGAGGAATCATGCAGGGTATACAGCCTGGACGGCCATCTGAAATTCCAGGGCCAGTTCGATTTTTCCGTTTCCTGCGTGCGCTCGGGGAAAAACCATGGAAATTCCCTGATCGTGGCCGGGAGCGAGGTAATGAAAGAGATAAAATTAAAATAAAACAAATGTAAAAACAAGCACAGTTCTTAGGAGGAAGAGATATGAAAGCAATCGATGCACTGTCCGTCAATTCTATCAGAGTTTTAGCCGCTGATGCGATCCAGAAGGCCAATTCCGGCCATCCGGGCCTGCCCCTGGGAAGTGCTCCCATGGCATATGAGCTCTGGGCCAATCACATGAATCACAATCCGGCCAACCCCAAATGGGAAAACCGGGACCGCTTCATCCTTTCCGGCGGTCATGGCTCCATGCTTCTGTATTCCCTTTTACACCTGTTCGGATATGGGCTCACCAAAGAGGATATCATGAATTTCCGCCAGCTGGGCTCTCTGACGCCGGGACATCCCGAGTACGGCCACACCATCGGCGTGGAGGCGACCACAGGCCCTCTGGGCGCGGGAATGGGTATGGCAGTGGGTATGGCCCTGGCTGAAAAGCATTTGGCTGCCGTATTCAATAAGGAAAATTATCCGGTGGTGGATCACTACACCTATGTGCTGGGCGGCGACGGCTGCATGATGGAGGGGATCTCCTCCGAGGCCTTCTCCCTGGCAGGGACCATGGGCCTTTCCAAGCTCATCGTTCTTTATGATTCCAACCGGATCTCCATTGAGGGAAGCACAGACCTGGCCTTCAGAGAGAACGTGGAGGAGCGCATGAAGGCCTTCGGCTTCCAGACCATCACCGTAGAGGACGGCACCAACTTAGACGCCATCGGCCTGGCCATCGAGGCGGCAAAGGCCGATACGGAGCGTCCGTCCTTTATCACCATTAAAACAGAGATCGGTTACGGCTGTCCGGCAAAGCAGGGCAAGGCCAGCGCCCACGGCGAGCCCCTTGGCGTGGACAATGTAAAGGCCATGCGGGAGACCCTGGGCTGGCCCTACGAGGAGCCGTTCTTCGTACCGGACGAGGTATATGCCCACTTTGCAAAGCTGGCAGAGGAAAAGGCAGAGACAGAGGCAGCCTGGAACGTGATGTTTGCAGCCTACTGCCAGGAATATCCGGAGATGGAAGCGCTCTGGGAGAAGTACCACAGCGGAGTGGATGCGGATTCTCTTATGAACAATGAAAAATTATGGCTGGAGCAGGAAAAGCCGGAGGCCACCAGATCCTTATCCGGAAAAATGATCAATCTTCTGAAGGATGAGATCCCGGGTATGATCGGCGGATCCGCGGACCTGGGTCCCTCCAATAAAACGGAGATGAAAGGCGAGGGCGATTTCTCCGCAGAAAACCCGGCGGGAAGAAATATCCATTTTGGCGTGAGAGAGTTGGCCATGGCCGCCATCGGAAACGGTATCATGCTCCACGGCGGTTTACGGGCGTATGTCGCCACGTTCTTTGTATTCAGTGACTATGTGAAGCCCATGGCGAGACTTTCCGCTCTTATGGGCGTTCCGCTGACCTTTGTACTGACCCATGACAGCATCGGCGTCGGCGAGGACGGACCGACCCATGAGCCCATCGAGCAGCTGGCCATGCTGCGGGCCATGCCCAACCTGCGGGTATTCCGCCCCTGCGATGCAACGGAGACATCTGCCGCATGGCTGACCGCCGCATCCTCTGAGAAGACGCCCACAGCTCTGGTGCTCACAAGACAGAACCTGGCACCCATCACAGGCAGCAGCAGGGAGGCCTTAAAGGGCGGCTATGTGATCGACGACTGCGAGGGTACGCCGGAGGTGATCCTCATTGCCAGCGGCTCCGAGGTGGAGCTGGCAGTGAAGGCCAAGGCAGAGCTGGAGACAGAAGGAACGAAGGTACGCGTGGTTTCCATGCCGTGTATGGAGCTTTTCGAGGAGCAGAGCGCAGAGTACAGGGAAGCAGTCCTTCCCAAGGCCGTAAGAAAGAGAGTCGCCATCGAAGCGCTTTCCGATTTCGGATGGGGAAAATATGTGGGCCTGGACGGCGCATATGTGTGCATGAAGAGCTTCGGAGCCAGCGCTCCGGCAGCAAAGCTGTTTGAAAAATTTGGCTTTACGGTAGAGAACGTGGTCAATACTGTAAAGGCGCTGTAATACAGAGTATGGGACCGGGGCCGGATGGCGTGGAAATCCGGTCCCGGAATCTTTTTGGGGGAAGAACAGCAAAAAAACGATGGAAAAAGGCCGCAGGAGCGGACGGAAGGAATACGGGCGGCCGGGAGAAAGGGAGGATCAGTCATGAGCCGGAAATGCATTGGAATCGATATTGGAGGCACGACCGTAAAGCTCGGTATGTTTGAGCAGGACGGAACGCTTCTGGAGAAGTGGGAGATCCCCACGAGAAAGGAAAATGGAGGGGCGCATATCCTGGAGGATATTGCGGCGTCCATAAAGAAAAAGGCAGCGGAAAGGGGACTTTCGACGGCAGACTTTGCAGGAGCCGGCATGGGACTTCCAGGACCGGTTTTGGAGGACGGCCATGTGGAATTCTGCGTGAACCTGGGCTGGAAGGCCATGAACCCCCAGGAGATCTTAAGCGGCCTTCTGGACGGGATGACGGTAAAGAGCGCCAATGACGCCAATGTGGCTGCCCTGGGGGAGCTGTGGCAGGGAGGCGGCCGAGGCTATAAAAATATGGTCATGATCACCCTGGGAACAGGCGTCGGCGGCGGTATTATCCTCAATGAAAAGATCTGGTCCGGTATGCAGGGCGTCGGCGGCGAGATCGGCCATATCCATGTGATCGAGGGAGAGACGGAACAGTGCAACTGCGGCGGATACGGATGTCTGGAGCAGGCAGCTTCGGCTACGGGGATCGCCCGTCTGGCCAGGAAGCTCCTGGAGGCAGATCCGGCACGGCCCTCCTCCCTGCGGGAAGTGAAAAATCTGTCGGCTAAGAGCGTGCTGGACGCAGCCAGGGCCGGGGATCCTCTGGCTCTGGAGTCAGTGGAGACCTCCTGCCGGTATCTGGGCTGGGCCATGGCCGGGATCACCATGGTGGTGGATCCGGAGGCTTATCTGATCGGAGGCGGCGTTTCCAGGGCCGGGACCTTTCTGACCGAAAAGATCCAGAGATACCACGACCAGTTATCGCCCATGGCCACAAGGAAGGCAAAGGTTCTCCTGGCTACACTGGGAAATGATGCAGGGATCTATGGGGCTGCGAAGCTGGTATTGGGATAAAATGAGGAGACCCCGGCTGCGACAGCCGGGGCAATTATGAAAAATCTATGTGCAATTTGTCATATTGGCGATGAGAAATAAATTTTTTCTATGCAATTAGTATAAAAAATATATGTGAACAAAATATGAATAAATTGTAAATAGATTATGAAACTATTGTAAGCAGCTTTTGTAAGTTTTGTTCATGGGGTGCTGATGGGAAAAATGCATAGAAAGAATGTTACGAATATTACTTTTTTATTACATTTTTACATTTTTCATACGTTTTCTTACATCTTTTCCAATCTATTGAAATCATGGAAAATTTATACTATAATCCAGATACAAAGAAGGATATTTTTGTGAAATCAGATAAATAAGGAGGAGATCGTATGAGAAAAAGAAGTGTAAAGGGATTATTATTTGCAGCAGCATTCATGGTAGCGGGATCACAGATGACAGCCATTGAGGCCCAGGCCAGAGACTGGGAGGATAAATGGGAAGACAAGTGGGAAGACCGTTGGGATGATGACGACGATGATGATGATGACGATGACGACCGCTGGGATGACGACGACTGGGACGACGATGATGACGACCGCTGGCCGGGCAACGGCCACCACAACGGCCATCACAACGGAAACGGTCATCATAACGGGCACCACAATGGAAACGGAAACAACAATAACCAGGAGAAAAAAGGCGGCTGGGTCAATGTAGTATATTTCTGTGAGGAAGACAATACCGTGTGGGCCCCCGGAGAGATCTGGGCCAAGGGCCTTGTGAACGGAAAAGGAAATGTGAACTCCAGTGAAATGACCACAGTGCCCGAGGGCTATAAGCTGAGGCTCGTGGGCGATTATTACTATAACGGCGGCGATGAGCTCCGGGTGGAGGTCATTAAGGAGAAGACCCAGGGCGGAAGAGTCAACGTGGTATATTACTGTGAGGAGGACAACACCGTGTGGGCCCCCGGAGAGATCTGGGCCAAGGGCCTTGTGAATGGAAAAGGAAATGTAAACTCCAGTGAAATGATCACAGTACCCAAGGGCTATCACCTGAAGGTCGTTGGCGATTACTATTACGACGGCGGCAGCGAGCTGCGTGTCCGTATCGTAAAGGACGACACCAAGACCGGCGGCTGGGTCAATGTGGTATACTACTGTAAGGAAGACAATACGGTATGGGCGCCCGGACAGATCTGGGCCGAAGGCCTTGTGGACGGCAAGGGTACCATCAACTGTACAGAGATGACGACGGTTCCGGCGGGCTACCGCTTAAAGATCGTGGGCGATTATTATTACGATGGCACCGGCGATTTCCGGGTACAGATCGTGAAAAAGTAACAGTTCAAAAAACTAGATAAATATCCGGGGGCATGTCTGATTATGCCCCCGTTTTGCTTTGTTTTTTGTACAAATTCCCGGGTGTACGGTTTTTACCCTGTGTGCTATACTTAAGAAAGAACTGGAATGTGACCATGAAATCATTGGAAAGGACGAAGCCCATTTATGATAAATACAGAAAAGCAGAAGACGCTGGTCATCGGACACAGGAACCCGGACACGGATTCCATCTGCTCTGCCATCTGCTACGCCAGTCTGAAGCGGAAGCTGACAGGGAAGGACTATGAACCGTGCCGTGCTGGAAATGTGAATCCGGAGACGCAGTTTGTACTGGATTTTTTCCAGGTGGAGGCGCCCCGTCTGGTGGAAAGCGTGAAGACCCAGGTAAAGGATATTGAGATCCGCAAGACCAAAGGCGTGGACCGCGGCATCTCCCTGAAGACCGCATGGAGCCTCATGCAGGAAAATAATGTGGTGACGATCCCCTGTGTCACAGAGGAGGGCGTTTTAGAGGGCGTCATCACCATCGGAGATATCACCAAATCCTACATGAACCTGTATGACAGCAGCATCATCTCCAAGGCCAATACCAAGTATTCCAACATCCTGGATACCTTGGAGGGCAGCATTGTGGTGGGAGACGCGGATGCATATTTTGATAAGGGAAAGGTCCTGATCGCCGCCGCAAATCCGGATCTGATGGAGAATTATATTGAAAAGCATGACCTGGTGATCCTGGGAAACCGGTACGAATCCCAGCTCTGCGCCATTGAGATGGAGGCAGGCTGCATCATTGTCTGCGAGGGCGCGGGTGTTTCCCTGACCATCCGGAAGCTGGCCCAGGAACGGGGCTGCACGGTGATCACCACGCCCTATGATACATATACCACGGCAAGACTGATCAACCAGTCCATGCCCATCAGCTATTTTATGACCATGGAAAATATCATCGGCTTCTCCGATGAGGACCCCATTGACGATATCCGGGATATCATGGCCAACAAGCGCCACCGTGATTTCCCGATCCTGGATTCTGACGGAAAATATCTGGGCATGATCTCCCGTCGGAACCTGCTGGGAGCCAAGGGAAAACATATCATCCTGGTGGATCACAACGAGCGGACCCAGGCCGTCGAGGGCATTGAGACGGCGGATATCCGGGAGATCATCGACCATCACCGTCTTGGAACGGTGCAGACCATGTCTCCGGTATTTTTCAGAAACCAGCCTCTAGGCTGTACGGCTACCATCATTTACCAGATGTACCAGGAAAATAACGTGGAGATCGATAAGACCACGGCGGGGCTTTTATGCAGCGCCATTATTTCAGACACGCTGCTGTTCCGTTCCCCCACCTGTACGGCGGTGGATAAGGAGGCGGCCCTGGCTCTGGCAGAGATCGCGGGGATCCATGCCGAGGAGTATGCAAAAAAGATGTTTGCGGCTGGCAGCAATCTGAAGGGAAAATCGGATGAGGACATTTTCTATCAGGACTTCAAGCGGTTCACGGTGGGAAATTCTGTGTTCGGGATCGGCCAGATCACCTCTCTGGATTCAGAGGAGCTGGAGAATCTGAGGCCCCGGATGCTGGCTTATACGGAGAAGGCCAGAGAGCAGCATGACGCGGATATGATGTTCTTCATGCTGACCAATATCCTGACAGAGTCCACGGACCTGATCTGCGTGGGCCAGGGAGCTGAACAGCTTGTTTCCGCGGCCTTCCATATGGCAGACGAGGATGGATCCGGAAAAGATGAGATGGAAGAGATAGACGGCATCGTCAGCCTTCCGGGCGTGGTCTCCAGAAAGAAACAGCTGGCGCCCCAGATCATGATGGCGCTGCAGCAGTAAGCGGCGGGAGCTGGAGGAAGCATATGGGAAAAAGACAGTTTAAGCCGGGAAACATGCTGTACCCCGTTCCCGCGGTCATGGTCTCTGTGGCCGATAAAGAGGGAAACGCCAATATCATCACTGTGGCCTGGGCGGGAACGGTGTGCACCAATCCGCCGATGCTGACCATCAGCGTCCGGCCGGAGCGGTATTCCTATCATATGATCCAGGAGACCGGGGAGTTTGTGGTGAACCTGACCACAGAGGAGCTGGCCCGGGCTACGGACTACTGCGGCGTCCGGTCGGGCCGGGATACGGATAAATGGGCAGATATGGGACTCACGAAGGAAAAAGCCAGCGAGGTGTCGGCCCCGCTGATCCGGGAATGTCCGGTGAACCTAGAGTGCCGGGTGGTGCGGGTGGATGAGCTGGGAAGCCATCATATGTTTCTGGCCCAGGTGGTGGCAGTGGATGTGGATGAAGCGTATATGGATGAAAAGGACACCTTCCACCTGTCAGCGGCCAGACCCATGGCCTACTCCCACGGGCGGTATTACGGCCTGGGGGAATGCCTGGGAACCTTTGGATACAGTGTGAAAAAGACGGCTGAAAAGCGCGGCCCCGGGAAGGGGAAGGCTGCGCTGGAAGCAGGAAATAGTTCCGGAAGGCGGAAGGCTGGGATTAAAGCCGGAAGGGGCACTGGGAGACAGAGGCCCGGGACCCGGCAGGGAAAGGCCGTTGGCCGTCCCCAGTCCGGCCCTCCCGGTATAAGAAAGTAAGAGAAGGCTGGTGAAAAGAGGGGCTGCTGTAAAAGGAAAGCGGGACGGCTTTCCCTTTGCAGCGGCTCCTTTTGAAAAAGATATATTGACAAAATTCTATGTGAGATTTATAATGCAAACATAGAAAAAAATCTATATTTAAAAGGGGATATGTAAATTTGGACTATACAGAATATGCCAGGCTGTTCAAGGCTCTTTCGGATCCCAAGCGGCTGAAGATCGTCCACATGCTGGCAGGAGGCGAGCTCTGCGCCTGTAAGATCCTGGAGGAATTTCATATTACGCAGCCGACTCTGTCCCACGATATGAAGCTTTTGACCGACACGGGGCTTGTGATTCCGCGGCGGGAGGGAAAATGGACCCATTATTCCCTGAATAAGGCCAGGGTGGGAGAGATCTGCCGAGCGGCGGAGGGGCTGATGGTCCCGGAGACGGGAATAAGGGTCTGCGGCTGCGGGAAGGAAGAGAGAAAAAAGGAGGACATTGAAAAAATGGAAACTGTGAATACGAAGCTGTACGTTCTGACCGGCTTTCTGGGCTCTGGAAAGACAACGGCGTTATTAAAGCTTCTGGAGAGACTGAAGGGCAGCCGGATCGGGGTCATCCAGAACGAATTCGGGAAGCTGGGGATCGATGGAACGATCCTGCGGAATGACGATATCCAGATGGTGGAGATCAACCGGGGCTCTATTTTCTGCACCTGCCAGAAGCTAAATTTTGTCAAGGCCCTGGCGGACATGGCCCAGCAGGATTTCGACTATCTTTTTGTGGAAAGCTCCGGCTGGGGAGATCCCTCCAATGTCCAGGAGATCCTGGATGCGGCGCGGATCGCTTCGGAAAAGGAATACGACTTTAAGGGCGTGATCTGCTTTGTGGATGCGGTGAACTTCCTGGAGCAGGTCAAGGATGAGGAGACGGCCTTCCGCCAGCTGAAGCACTGCAACCTGGCAGTTATTACAAAAACAGATCTGGCGGATACGGGTCTGATGGAGCAGGTGGCAGAAAAGATCCGGGAGATCAATCCGGTATGTGAGATCATTGAGAGCGTCAATGGGGAAATGGACTATTCCTTTTTACAGAAGGATCTGAGGATCTTCCAGTGGGCTGAAAACGAGGAGACCACCAACTCAGTGGAAACAAAGCCCAAGTCCCTGTTCATGGAATATGAGGGCCAGGTGGAAAAAGGAAAGCTCCACAAATTTTTAGCAGCGGTGGCTCCGGACGTACACCGGATCAAGGGCTTCTGTGATCTTGCAGAAACGGGCTGGACCCAGGTGGACGTGGTTGGCTCCCTGATCGACTATAAAGCGTGCGGGGCCTTTGAACGGTCCCAGCTGGTGTTTATTTCAAAGATCGGTCCCATGGTCATAAAAAAGATCTTCTCCGCCTGGGAGGAGCATGTGGGCAGCGAGATGAAGCTTAAGAATTAAAGGAGGATAACATGGTCATAAAGGTGATCGGTATGGGATGTGAAAACTGCGATAAGCTGTATGAAAATGTGATGGAGGCCGTAAAGGAGACTGGCAGCGATGCAGTGGTGGAAAAGGTCGGAGACCTGATGGAGATCGTGAAGCTGGGCGTCATGGCGGCACCGTCGCTGATGATCGATGGTAAGCTGGTGATTGCGGGACGGACGGCGAAGACATCGGAGATTGTCCGTCTGCTGAAGAAATGATGGAGGCAGGAAAGGGGCTGTGGAGCCTGATCCAGGACCAGATCCTCGGCATGAAATGGCTGAAGGACGCGGTGGGAGCGGGCCTTACGGCCATGGGAACCGATATTTCCTCCAGACTTGGCGGCAGCGTACATTTTTTTATCTATGATATCATTAAGATCACGATCTTATTATGCACGCTGATCTTTGTGATCTCTTATATCCAGAGCTATTTTCCGCCGGAGCGCAGCAAAAGGATCCTGGGCCGGTTCCATGGGCTGGGAGCCAGGATCGCGGCGGCCCTTCTGGGAACGGTGACCCCGTTCTGCTCCTGCTCCTCCATCCCCCTGTTCATGGGATTTACGGGGGCGGGCCTCCCTTTGGGCGTGACCTTTTCCTTCCTGATCTCCTCTCCCATGGTGGATCTGGGGAGCCTGGTGCTCCTGACGAGTATTTTCGGTGTGAAGATCGCAGCCGTATACGTTCTTCTGGGACTTTTTGTGGCGGTCCTTGGGGGAACGCTGATCGAAAAGCTGCACATGGAGACGCAGGTGGAGGAATTTATCCGGATGGCGGGCCGGGTGGACCTTGAAGGCCCGGCGCTTACGGTCCGGGACCGGCTGGTCTATGCCAGGGACCAGGTGGAATCCACCTTCAGAAAGGTATTCCCGTATATCCTTGCAGGCGTGGGGATCGGAGCCGTGATCCACAACTGGATCCCCGAGGCGTGGATCGAGACTGCCCTGGGAAGCGGAAATCCCTTTGGCGTAGTTCTGGCCGTACTGGTGGGCGTCCCCATGTACGCGGATATTTTCGGGACCATCCCGGTGGCAGAGGCGCTTTTGGCCAAGGGCGCCCAGCTGGGGACCATCTTAAGCTTCATGATGGCGGTCACCACCTTGAGCTTTCCGTCCATGGTCATGCTGGGAAAGGCAGTGAAGCCGCGGCTCCTGGGAACATTTGCGGCGGTCTGTACCGTGGGGATCATTTTTGTGGGTTATAGCTTTAATCTGTTCCAATATCTGTTTGTATAAAGACAAGCGGTATCTGGCTGAAGATACAGGAAGGGAAAAGAACAGGGGGCGGATGCAGCTCATATGGGCTGTACCTGCCCCCCTGTTTGAATGGACTGGATTTCCGGCGTTATCTCTGACAGAAATCCAGGGTAACGGTGCCGTCCTCGTTGTAGATGACAGCGTCCTTGTCCATGGTCAGATTGTCAATGGCAGCCAGATACTCCTCTTTGGACTTAAAGTAAGGCTTCGCCTCGGCGAGGACCTTTTTTGCCCTGGCGGCGTCGTTTTCCAGGAACATGGAGGCAGCCACGGTCAGGCACTGGGCCGGATACAGGCAGCCGGCTTTCTTGTCGGCCACATAGTAGTCCTTGCCGTGTCCGGTGCCGATGGAGCCGCTGGCATGGGGATGGATGGCCGGCATGATGGCGGAAACATCGCCCATATCGGTGCAGCCGGTCCCCCAGGAGCCGCGGGTCACAGTACCGGGCCCGGTCACCGATTCCATGGCCTCTGTCAGGATCTCCGTCATGTTGGCATCGTTATTTAAGGGGAAGTAGCCCGGATGGTCGTCCAGCTCCACATTGCAGCCCAGAGAGGCGGCCGCTCCGGCCAGAGCCAGGTTTACCTTTTTATTATAATCACGGATGCTGTCAAAGGAAGCGCCGCGCACATAGGATTCCACCTTGGCTGTCTCCGGGATGGCGTTGACAGCTGCTCCGCCCTCGGTGATGATGGGATGGAAACGGATGTGCTCGCTGTCCACGAAGGTCTCGCGGATGGCGTTGACGGCATTCAGTCCGCAGGTGGCCGCATAGAGCGCATTCTTTCCGGCTTCCGGAGAACCGCCGGCATGGGAGGCCACGCCCTTGAAGGTGATATTCTTGGTGATACAGCCGTTGCAGCCCTGGCTGACGGACAGGGTCTTTCCCTCTGGCAGCTTTCCGGAATGGATCATCATGGCCATGTCAACGCCGTCAAAGTAGCCTCTGGAAATAAATTCCACCTTTCCGCCGAAATACCGGATCACGCCCTGCTTCCGTAATTCCTCCCGGAAGCCCAGCTCGATCAGCTCCTCGGCAGGTACTGCCATGAAACGGATGGAGCCGCAGAGGCCGTCCAGCGCGCCCGGCTCCTTCATGGCGGCGGCAACTCCCAGAAGGATGGCACACTGGGCGTTATGGCCGCAGGCATGGACCGCGTGGGTCTCGGGATCCGCGTCCGGGTGATTTCCAACGATCAAGGAATCCAGCTCTCCTAAGATGGCGATTTTCGGTCCGGGTCTTCCGGTGTCCAGATCGGCGTAGAAGCCAGGGATGTTTCCGGCTTTGGTAAGGGTGTAGCCCAGGGCCTCGAAATGCTCCTCCATATATGCGGAGGTCTTCCACTCCCGGTATCCGGTCTCCGGGTTCTTCCAGATATAGTCCGCGGTATCGTAGATCAGGGATTCATACTTTGCGACCATTTCCATTAACTGCTTTGCTCGTTCCATAAGATTTTCTCCTTTCTGGGCTGCATGGAAACTGACAGGACCGCGGCCAGTTCCCATGCATTTTCGCTTCTTCTATTATAGCGCAGAATTACGCCATAAGAAATCGGAAAATGAAAAAATTATCTGGCGGCTTTGGAAATAGACTGGAGCAGTATATAGCTACAGCTTACCAAGTTTCCGTCGCTGACGCCTCCGGGCTGAGGTTCATTTCCAGCATGTACAGCTCTTCCATGGGCATGTACATGTTTGTTTTTTGCAAATGCTCATCTATAAGGCGCACCTCGAATGAAGTGGGAAATAAGCAGGAAACCAAATTCCACGGAACCCGAAGAAAATTTATATTGGGAGAGGTGAGCAAAATTAAAACTGTAACAATTTGCGGCAGTATGAAATTTGCAGAGGAAATGAAGCAGATTTCTTGGAAATTGGAGGCTGAAAAAGGGGTTGCTGTAATTCAATGCGTCTACAATGAGCAGAATGAACCGATACCCGAAGAGGTACAAAAACGTCTTGCGGCAGCGCATTATAAGAAAATAGATATTTGCGATGCCGTTTATATTGTTGACATTGATGGATATATCGGCACATCAGTTGCCAATGAAATTTCATATGCAAGTGTAAATGGAAAAGAACTTATTTTTCACAGCAAACAGTCTTAAAACATTTCACCAAATGAGCATAATCCGTTGGCTGGATAGCAGGGTCGGTTGCCTTGTCAATGATAAAATAAACGGCTGCGCCGTCATTGTCTTTATATCCTCGCGGGAAATCTGGGCACCATTTAGGCACTAAAAAGGCAAGAGTAATGGATATTTAGAACTTGTGAAAGTGCTAATAATATAGTGTTCATGTGAATCTGACACTTTTCACATCTCACAGACGTTCAAATGATAATATTTTTTATCGGAAATATTAATTGAGGCATTTGTCAGTAAACCATACGACTTAAAAAGGGGAAAATATTTGAAAAATATATATAATTTAAATTGGTGATAGATAATAAAGAAATAAGAAGCGACCACATTCCCCGGCAGACCGCTGGGGCCCATAAAGATCCCCGCCGGGACCGCCGCAGAACAGGGAGGTTCAAATCCCTCTTTACAGCGTTTCCCGGCGGGGTTTTATGCGCTATTTTACATATACGACTTTTCCGGTGCGCTCCTTGGGCTCCACAGGTACGGAGGGATCCGCATAGCCCAGGGCGGCCACGCCGTAGATCACATGGTCTGCGGGAACGCCGATCTCGTCTAACAGGGCGCGGACTGCCGGACGGTCGTTGATGTTCTGCATCTGGTTGATCCATACGGAGCCGACGCCGTAAGAGCGGGCCGCCAGGAAGATATTTTCCATGGCGCAGGCGTTGTCCTCCTTCCCCCAGGGGCTTTCCTTTTCATTGGAGGGGATGATCACAGCGGCAGGACCGTACATGTCGTAGCCTTCCCGGCCCAGTTCAGTCCCGATGAGGCCGCAGAGACGATGGATGATCTCCTGGTTTGTGACCACGGTAAACTGCCAGGTCTGCTTTCCCATGCCGCTGGGAGCGTGGAGGGCGGCCTTTACAAGGTCCTCCAGGACCTCGGCGGGAATGGGGTCTGCGGTGAATTTCCGGATGCTTCTCCGGGTCAGGATGGCGTTCATTACTTCATTCATATTCATTTCTCCTTTACATGGAAACTGACAGGTCTGCGGGCTTCGCCCATACATTTTTGCTTCTTCCATTATAGCGCAGAATTGCGGTATAAGAAATCAGAAAATGAAAAAATGATCCGCAGCTTAAAGCTCCCAGGAAAATTCCCGGTACCGCTCGGGGCCTTCCAGGCGGTTGTCCCAGGAGGTGGCAAAACGGATAGTCACAGAGGTTATCCCACATTTTTTTAAATATTCCAGATTTTCATTATTTTCCGTAATTACATGGAAAAATTCCTGGCCGCGGGCTTCAAGGCTGTCGGCAAAGGCGGCCATGTCCTGGTCAAAGGGCGGAGCGTAGATGGGGAGTTCCAGGTAAAGAACGGAGGAATCTCTGGGGGATCCGAACCGCTTTAAGGTCACATTCTGTCCGCGGTAGCGTTCATCGGAAAAGAACTCCTGGTTGAATACCTTCACCTGTTCCAGGACCGCTTTCTGGATCGCCAGCTCTTCTGGCTCCTGGGGAAGGGAAAAGGCGGAGTCCGTCAGAAAGAAGCTGCCTTCCTGCTCCGAGGTTAGGATCCGGTCGGGGTCGCTGCTGGCGGTTATCTTTAAGGTATGGAGCTTATAGGCCCCGTAGGGAGTGCTTCGCAGTGCATCTGCCGCCTGGCGGTAGATGGCGGCTGCATCGGGGAGATCGTATTTGGACTTCTCATCTCCGGCCAGCTGGATATTTACAGATACGGTCCAGTTGTTATACAGCTTTTCCTTCCTCTGCTCATCCATCAGCAGAGGATCTTCAGAAAATTTCATAGAGGTATCGGTGATCTCATAATCGGTCTGTGTATCCGCCCAGGAAGCCAGGGAATCGGTAAAGATCTGGCAGAGCTCCTCATAAGAGGTATTGTCGATGACTGCCTGGATCTCCTTTAATTTTTTCTCATACTCTTCCTGGGAGTGGGATTGGGAATAGGCCAGGAGCTCCTCCATGTCCGGCATCGTATCAGCAGAGACCGGAGCGGACGATTTATGGGAGCAGGCAGAGAGATGGAAAACAAAAAGTAAAATCAGAAAAAGGATGGATCTGCCCATAAAACACCTTCTTGAACAGAAATTATAAATTAGTGTCTGTAAATATTATAACATATAAAGTATAGACAGTAAATATAATTCTGACAGGCCCGCAGCCTGTCAGACCTGTTCCTCCAGCCAGGCCATAAACCGGGGGCGGATTACAGAAAAGGGCACAGGCCCCAGATCCAGGAGGAGCTTGTGGAAGTCCAGGGGAGAAAAACGGCTTCCCAGGGCGGCCTCCGCCTGCTCTCTCATGTCCATGTATTCAATATATCCTCCGCAGTACTCCAGATAATTGGCGGGGTTATCGATCATCACCTGCCACAGCTCCCGGACCGTCTGGTCGTCGGCCTGGAAGCAGGAGCGGATGAATTCCCCGGCTCTGGCCTCGTCCCAGCCGTCGTAATTGATCCCGATATCCAGCAGGCCATGGACGCAGAGGGACAGGGAGCGCATATGGGCCCGGTATTCCCCGGCGGCCCTGGAAAGGCCGTTGTCAAAGGTACAGGCGATATTTTCCACATAGGTGGCCCAGCCCTCGTTGGCTCCGGAGCAGCTTAATAGAGTGGACAGCGGCGTTTTCGCGTGGGTCCGGCTGTATACGGTCTGGTAGAGATGGCCGGGGAAGCCCTCGTGGGCCAGGGTGGTGTAGAGGTCCTTCCGGCTGTCGGTGGAGCCGCCGTTGATGTAGATGACGTTCTGGTCCCTGTCGTCCACAGGAGCCGTCAGATAAAAGGCGGGGCTTAAGGAACCCTCCAGACAGGATGGCACCTGGCGGACCTCATAGCCGCATTGGGAAAGCTCCGGGAAAAGCCCCTTCATCTGTTCCTGGAGATCCAGAAGGATAGCCTGGGGATCGGTCAGGGAAAAGGAGGCGTTTTCCAGATCGGCAGCGGGAGTCTCCCGGAGGATCCGGCCCAGGGCCTCGTAGTCCTTTCGGATCCTGGCCTTTAAGGCCTCCTTAAGCTCCGGGACCGTATAGGAGAGTCCGGGCCCGGTTTTTACCAGGTATTCATAATACTGCTTCCCGTCCTTGGCTCCGGCCAGGCCGCCGTCGTTGATCCCGCGTCCTTTAAGAGCGGTCATGCCCTGGATCATGGTCTCGTAGGCCGGGATGAAATGTCCTTGTATGGCGGACAGATGGCGGGAGTGGAGGTCCGCCTTCTGCTCTGCGGTCAGAGGGATCTCTTGTTCCAGGGCCGCCAGCCTGGCGGCAAAGGTTTCGGTGAGAAAGTTCTGGTCCGGATCGATCCGGTAGCTCTCACAGGATTCCAGGATCCGGTCGATGGAAGCGTCCGAGGGGCCCAGGCCCGCATCGGCCTTCTGGTTTTCAAACTCCAGGATCTGGGCATAATAAGCATCGGTCTGGGACAAAAGGGCCAGGTAGTCCTCCACATCCTTTAAGGAGTGGAAGGAATATTCTGCCAGGAGAATGGGAAGCTGGGCCTGGACGCCGATGGTGGGGGCCAGGGGCTGCTCATAAAGCTCCAGTCCCCGGCCCATGAGGGAGGCGCGGAGGGTCTCTGAAAGGGCGTCGTACACCAGGGCCTGGTCTTCGGTGAGCAGGGAGCGGTCGAAAGCTGCCAGCCGGTCTGCCAGCTCCTGGACCGCCGCCCCGGACTGGATCATGTCCTCCAGGGTGCAGACGCCCAGCTTTAGTTCCCCGGGAGAGATCCCGAAGGCTTCGGGCCGGAGCAGCGTATAGTGGAGATCCAGGGTACCGGCCTGGGCCATCTCCTCCTGGAAGACCTGGGTGCAGAAGGCGTCGAAGGCAGCCTGGGCAGCGGCAATGTCCTCTTGGGACGGACACCCCGGAGCCCCGCCGGACTCCGAAGCCGCGCCGTTTCCCGGAGCGGTGCTGTTTTCAAAGGCCGCGCTGCTTTCTCCGGGCTGCCGGATCCTCTGACGGCCGCAGGAGGTGAGAAGCAGGGACAGGGCCAGGAGCCCCCATAGAAGTATGTACGGATATTTTCGGGAAAAGCCATGTTCAGGCCGCATGACGATACCTCCTTGAAAAGCCGGGCCAGAGCCGGGAAGAGCGCCCGGAAACCGGCTGTATACCGCCAGTATATGAAGGGGACGGAAGAGGTATGTGCCGGTTTTTTGGCCGGAGGATGCGGAGTGGGGTGGCAGAAGTCTGCCTGCAGGCGTTTTCCCAGTCTTGACAAAACCGTTGGAACAGGATAGACTAGGGATATAATAGGGAAAAGGCTGTGAAGGGAAGAGTATGCAAAAAGGGAAGCTTTCAGAGACCCCGGATGGTGCGAGCGGGGAGCGGAGCTTTTGCAGAAGATGGTCCCGGAGCTGCGCGGCTGAAGGAGCTGCCGGTAAAAGGGCAGAGAGTTGAGGCCGCGACGGAAACGCCCGTTAGCGCGTCAGGCTGTTTAAGGCAGCCGGTGAGGGGGATCCTGTGAGGGATCTCTGAATTAAAGTGGTAACACGAGGGAGAACTCGTCTTTAAGAGAAGACGGGTCTTTTTTTGTCTTAAAGGAGGATTTTTTATGTGCAAGAATTGTAAGAAGCCGTACTATATTTCCACGGCCATTGCCTACACATCCGGAAAACCGCATATCGGAAATACGTATGAAATCGTGCTGGCAGACGCCATTGCGCGGTACAAAAGAGAACAGGGCTATGACGTATATTTCCAGACCGGAACCGACGAGCACGGCCAGAAGATCGAGTTAAAGGCCCAGGACGCCGGCGTGACGCCCAAGGAGTTTGTGGACAACGTGGCGGGAGAGATCAAAAATATCTGGGATCTGATGAACACATCCTATGATAAATTCATCCGCACCACTGACGAGTACCATGAAAAGCAGGTGCAGAAGATCTTTAAGAAGCTCTACGAAAAAGGAGATATCTATAAGGGCCATTATGAGGGCCTTTACTGTACTCCCTGCGAGTCCTTCTGGACCCCGTCCCAGGTGGTGGATGGAAAGTGTCCCGACTGCGGCCGTCCGGTACAGCCCGCAAAGGAGGAGGCTTACTTCTTCCGTATGAGCAAATATGCCCAGAAGCTCATCGACCATATCAACAGCCATCCGGAATTTATCCAGCCGGTATCTAGAAAAAATGAGATGATGAACAACTTCCTGCTGCCGGGCTTACAGGATCTCTGCGTATCCAGGACCTCCTTTAAGTGGGGGATCCCGGTGGATTTCGATCCGAAGCATGTGACCTATGTATGGCTGGACGCCCTGACCAACTATATCACAGGGATCGGCTATGACTGCGATGGGAACCATGATGAAAAATTCAATAAGTTCTGGCCGGCAGATCTCCATCTGATCGGTAAGGATATCATCCGGTTCCATACCATTTACTGGCCCATCTTCTTAATGGCCCTGGATCTGCCCCTTCCCAAGCAGGTATTCGGCCATCCGTGGCTCCTCCAGGGCGACGGAAAGATGAGCAAGTCCAAAGGAAACGTGCTGTACGCCGATACGCTGGTGGACTTCTTCGGCGTGGACGCAGTCCGTTACTTTGTACTCCATGAGATGCCCTTTGAGAACGACGGCGTGATCTCCTGGGAATTAATGGTGGAGCGGATGAACTCCGATCTGGCCAATATCCTGGGCAACCTGGTGAACCGTACCGTTTCCATGACCAATAAATATTTCGGCGGCGTTGTGGAGAACAAAAACGTCTGCGAGGACGTGGATGGTGACTTAAAGGCCGCTGTTTTAGAGGCTGTGAAGAAGGCAGACGAGAAGATGGGGAAGCTGCGCGTGGCCGATGCCATCACAGAGATCTTCAATATCTTCCGCCGCAGCAATAAATATATCGACGAGACCACTCCGTGGACTCTGGCAAAGGATGAGGAGAAGAAGGACCGTCTGGCTACGGTGCTTTACAACCTGACTGAGGCCATCACCATCGGCGCGTCTCTCCTGTCCTCCTTTATGCCGGAGACGTCTGAAAAGATCCTGGCCCAGCTCAATACAGAAAAGAGGACTCTGAAGGCCATGGACCAGTTCGGACTGTATCCCAATGGAAATAAGGTAACGGAGAAGCCGGAGATCCTGTTCGCCCGTATGGACGTGAAGGAGGTCCAGGAGAAGGTGGAAGCCATGAAGGCAGAAGAAGCCAAGGCCGCCGGAGAAGAAGAGAATGTTCAGGAGGAAAGCGTTGTGGATGTGGAGAAAAAGCCGGAGATCACCTACGATGACTTTGCAAAGCTCCAATTCCAGATCGGCCAGATCGTAAAATGCGAGGAAGTGCCCAAGTCCAAAAAGCTGCTCTGCTCCCAGGTGAAGATCGGCTCTGAGACAAGACAGATCGTCAGCGGCATCAAGGCCTGGTACAAGCCGGATCAGATGGTGGGGAAAAAGGTCATGGTCGTTACCAACTTAAAGCCGGCAAAGCTGGCGGGAATGCTTTCTGAGGGCATGATCCTGTGCGCCGAGGACGATGAGGGAAATCTGGCCCTGATGGTTCCGGAAAAGGACATCAAGCCCGGCTCTGAAGTATGCTAGTCCGGCAGAGGACGTATTCTGCATCAGACCTTAAGCTGATCGCCATGGGGACCATGGTCCTGGACCATCTGGCGTTCCATTTGATGGAACGCGGCGGCATGGACCTCCCTATGGCCTGGTATATAGTGGGAACAGCCATGCGCCTTGCGGGGCGGGTGGCTTTTCCTCTTTATGGTTTTTTTCTGGTCCAGGGCTTTTTCCACACAGGAGACTGGGGAAAGTATATGAAGCGCATGGTCCTTCTGGCCCTGGTTTCAGAGATCCCATTTAACCTTATATGCAGCGGAAGGTCGATGTATCCGGTGCAGAATACGCTGGTGACCCTTTCCATCAGCCTTCTGGCGTTAAAGGGGATCCGGGCCGTCCAGACCTGGGAACCGGAGGAAGGGGCCTTTGGAGGCCGTGCGGGGGCTGTGTGGCTTAAAACGGCGGCCATTGTCCTTACAGCAGCTGCTTCCATGGCGGCGGCCGGGCTTTTAAACTCCGATTATGGCCCACTGGGTGTGCTTTTTATCCTGACTCTGTATTTTTATAATGGAAATTTCCAGGCCCAGAGCCTGGCGGGAGGCGCGGTGCTGATCCTTCTGGAGGGAATCGTCTGGGGCGGCTTCGGATGCATTGCATTTTTCTTCATCAGCCGTTACAATGGAACCAGAGGAAGGCGGCTGGGATATCTGCCTTATGTGTTTTACCCGGCCCATCTGCTCATCATTTACTTCATAGGAGTGCTGATCTATGGAATACATTTTTGATACCCACGCCCATTACGACGATGAGGCGTTTGACGAGGACAGGGAGAGCCTGATCGGGAGCCTCAGGGAGAAAGGGATCGGGAACGTCTGCAACATCGGCGCCAGTATGGAGTCCTGCCGGACCACCCTGGCCCTGGCGGAAAAATATCCCTTTTTTTACGGGGCTCTGGGGGTCCATCCCAATGAGACAAAGGATCTGACCGAGGAAGACATGGACTGGCTCCGGAAGGCCTCCGGATCGGAAAAGATCGTGGCCATCGGAGAGATCGGCCTGGATTATTACTGGGACGAGCCGGACCGGGAGACCCAGAAAAAATGGTTTGTCCGCCAGCTCTCCATCGCAAAGGACACGGGGCTTCCTGTGGTGATCCACAGCCGGGACGCGGCAAAGGACACCATGGACATTATAAAAGCGGAGCACAAAGGGACCACCGGCGGCGTGATCCACTGCTTTTCCTACGGCGCGGACCAGGCCCGGGAATATCTGGACATGGGATATTTCTTAGGGATCGGCGGTGTCCTGACCTTTAAGAACGCCAAAAAGCTGAAGGAGGTGGCGGAATACGCGCCCATGGACCGGCTGGTCCTGGAGACCGACTGTCCCTATCTGACGCCCGTTCCCTACCGGGGAAAGAGAAATTCCTCCCTGTATCTTTCCTATGTGGCAGAGGCCCTGGCAGAGATTAAGGGCATGGAGAAGGACGAAGTGATCCGCGTCACCGCAGAGAATGCCAGACGGCTTTACAGGCTTTAAGAAAAGTGAGAATCGTATATGAAAGAATATCTGGGAAATCCCAAGAACACCATTGAGATCATACAGAAGTATGAATTTATGTTCCAGAAAAAATTCGGACAGAACTTTCTGATCGATACCCATGTGCTGGAAAAGATCATAAACGCCGCCGGAGTCACAAAGGACGACTGCGTGCTGGAGATCGGTCCCGGCATCGGCACCATGACCCAGTACCTGGCGGAAAACGCCAGGCAGGTGGTGGCCGTGGAGATCGACCGGAACCTGATCCCCATCCTGGGGGAGACTCTGGCGGCCTGGGACAACGTGACCATCATCAACGAGGATATTTTAAAGGTGGATATCCGGGAACTGGCGGACCGGTATAACGGCGGCCGTCCCATTAAGGTGGTGGCAAATCTTCCGTATTACATCACCACGCCCATCATCATGGGGCTGTTTGAAAGCGGCGTGCCCATTGATAACATTACGGTCATGGTCCAGAAGGAGGTGGCCGACCGGATGAAGGAGGGGCCTGGCTCCAAGGATTACGGGGCCCTGTCCCTGGCGGTCCAGTATTACGCCAGGCCGGAGATCGTGGCCAACGTGCCGCCCAACTGCTTTATTCCCAGGCCCAATGTGGGCTCTGCGGTGATCCGGCTCACAAGGCACACGGATCCGCCGGTGACGGTCCGGGATGAGAAGCTGATGTTTAAGCTGATCCGGGCGTCCTTTAACCAGAGGAGAAAGACTTTGCAGAACGGATTGAATAATGCTCCGGAGCTGCCGTTTTCCAAGGAAAAGGTGGCTGGGGCCATTGCGCGCATGGGCCTTTCGGCGTCGGTCCGTGGCGAGGCGCTGACGCTTGCCCAGTTTGCAGAGCTTTCCGATATTTTGGGGGAACCGTAGAAAAAGGTTCAGAAAGGGGAGTTTTTTATGGGATTTAATGAGATGACACACGCGTTCCTGGCGGCCAGGTACTATATCCGTCTTACGGAGCAGTTCGGGGACCGGGGACGGGAGGCTTTTATCCATGGGATCCAGTATTATGGAAGCCAGAGGGGCCGCCGCATGGCCCAGAGAGCCATCCGGGACGGAAAGCCCCTGACCTATGAGAACTACTGCCGGTACGGAGAGTGGGTCAATACAGAGGAGATCAAGGCCATGGGAGCCGCAAACCGGGTGGAGATCGGCGGCTATGATCCCGATTATATCATGAATATTTATTCATGTCCGTGGTTTGCCCAGTTCCAGAAAATGGGAGCCGGTGAGGCGGGAAAAGCCTATTGCAGCGTCCTGGACGCGTCCATTTCCCGGGGCTTTAATCCGGACATCCGGTATGAGGTGCCCCAGACCCTCCACACCCACGACCACTGCGTTCAGATCGTCCGGAACGCCGGGCTCACTCCGGAAAAGAAGATCGAAAAATATATGCCCGGAGTAAGATCCTTCGAGTACCACTGCGCCCATACCTTCTGGTCCCTGAGAGAGGTTTCCGAAGGGATCTTCGGGGACGAAGGCGTAAAGGCCAGCGACGCAGTCTTAGAGGACTTTGCAAAAGAATACGGCCGGGAGATGGCGGATACCATTGCCGGCTATAAGGATACAAATTTTAATATGGCATGAGGAGATTATGAAACAGAACCGTTTACTTGAAGATCCGGTCCGCAGTGTATTCCTAAGCTATCTTGTGCCGTCGGTCAGCGCTACCCTGGTAACGTCCATCTATATCCTGGCGGATACCATGATGATCGGCCGCGGCATCGGTTCTGTGGGAATTGCGGCCCTTAACATTCTGCTGCCCCTTTACAGCACCTTTTTCGGCTTTGGCATGATGTGCGGCATCGGCGGCAGCGTCCTGTTCGGCTTTTCCAGAGGGAAGGGAAATGAGCGGGAGGCCAGGGGGTATTTTACCACCGGCCTCCTGATGGCCCTGGTGTTTGCGGTCCTGACCCTGACCCTCTGTAATGTGTTTTTTGACCCGCTTTTACGGCTTCTTGGGGTTACCCCGGCCATGAGGGAGCACGCTGTGGCCTACGGGCGGGTACTGGTGACCGCGTCGCCCATGTGCGTCATGTCGTCGTTTTTACAGGCTTTCGTAAGAAATGACGGAGCGCCGAAGTTGGCCATGGCCGGAGTCATCAGCGGCGGCGTCACCAACGTGATCCTGGATTACGTATTTATTTTCATCATGAAATGGGGCATGGGCGGAGCCATGCTGGCCACGGCAACGGGCACGACCCTGACCGTTCTGATCTTAAGCAGCCATTTCTTTTCAAAGGAGAACCATTTAAAGCCCCTCTGGAATGTGAGCTTTAAAAAGGTGCTGGAGATCCTTGGGAACGGACTGGCAAGCTTTATCCTGGAGGTTTCCAACGGCTTTGTAACGTTCCTGTTCAACCGCCAGCTTTTAGCCTATGTGGGCGACCTGGGCGTGGTGGTCTATGGGATCATCAGCAACACGGCCCTGGTGGTGACCTCCATCTCCAACGGCATGGCCCAGGCGGTGCAGCCCCTTCTTTCGGCCAACTACGGAGCCGGAAAGAGAGACCGGGTCCGTCAGGGACTGGGCCTGGGGATCCGGGTGGCCCTGGCTGCGGGCTTGATCTTTACGGCGTCGGGATTTTTCTTTCCCACCCAGCTGGCGTACCTGTTTTTGGAGCCCACAGAGGAGATCCTTTCCATGGCGGTCCCGGCCATCCGTCTGTATTTCCTGGCCTTCCTGGTGAGCGAGTGGAACATCATGTGCAGCACCTATTTCCAATCGGTGGTGCAGCCCAGGCGTTCCCTGACCATCACGCTTCTCAGGGGAGTGGTCTTAAATACAGCACTGGTGATGGTCCTTCCGGTCATTTTAGGTGTCAACGGCATCTGGCTGGTGGTAACGGTCTCTGAATTTATCACAGCGGCAGTGGCTTTCTTATTTATCCGCAGAGAAACGCATTGACACGGAAAAGCCATATTGCTAAAATGAAAAAAGACCGGGAGATCCTGTCCTGGTCTGAAGAGACTGTGAACCAGAGCCGGACCTGCGGCGGGATTTCCGCCCGGAGCCGGACACAGAACGGAGGAATGAGATCTATGACGATTCGTGTAGGAATCATGGGATACGGAAATCTTGGGCGCGGTGTGGAATGTGCGCTGAAGCAGAATCCCGATATGGAATTAACAGCAGTATTCACAAGGAGAGATCCCGGAAGCGTGAAGATCCTGACAGAGGGAGTGAACGTATATCCGGCAAAGGATGCCAAAGACCTGGCAGACCAGGTGGATGTCCTGATCCTCTGCGGAGGCAGCGCTACGGATCTTCCGGAGCAGACCCCGGAATATGCGAAATATTTTAACGTGGTGGACAGCTTTGATACCCACGCAAAGATCCCGGAGCACTTTGCGGCTGTGGATAAGGCCGCAAGGGAGGCTGGAAACACAGCGGTGATTTCCGCCGGCTGGGATCCAGGGATGTTCTCCTTAAACCGCCTGTACGGAAGCGCAGTGCTCCCGGACGGAAAGGACTATACGTTTTGGGGCAGAGGCGTGAGCCAGGGCCATTCCGACGCCATCCGCCGCATTGCGGGCGTGAAGGATGCAAGGCAGTATACGATCCCAGTGGAAAGCGCACTGGAGGCCATCCGCAGCGGGGAAACGCCGGAGCTGACCACAAGACAGAAGCACACAAGAGAGTGCTTTGTGGTGGCAGAGGAGGGCGCAGACCTGGCGGCCATCGAAAAAGAGATCGTGACAATGCCCAACTATTTTGCCGACTATGACACCACCGTACACTTTATCTCCCAGGAGGAGATGGAGCGGGACCACAGAAGCCTGCCCCACGGCGGCTTTGTGATCCGCAGCGGAAAAACGGGCTGGAACCTGGAGCATAATCATGTGATCGAGTACAGCCTGAAGCTGGACTCCAACCCGGAATTCACCTCTTCTGTGATCGTGGCCTGCGCAAGAGCCGCGTACCGCATGAAGCAGGAGGACATGACCGGCTGTAAGACGATCCTGGATCTCCCGCCGGCATACTTATCCTCAAAGAGCGGAGAGGAACTGAGAAAGGAACTTTTGTAAAAAACATTTTTTTTAAACAATAGGTGAAACTGATGCAGCGAAAGAAAAATGAGACCGTACAGTATAATGGGATCACGGAGGGTGTGATCTGGCAGCAGCTTTTGATCTTCTTTTTCCCGATCCTGTTTGGAACCTTTTTCCAGCAGCTTTACAACACGGCGGATGCCATGATCGTGGGAAAATTCGTTGGAAAGGAGGCTCTGTCTGCCGTAGGCGGAACCACAGGAAACCTGATCAATCTTCTTGTGGGCTTTTTCGTGGGCCTGTCCTCCGGTGCGGCCGTGATCGTTTCCCAGCATTACGGTGCGCGCCAGGATGACCAGGTACGGACCTCGGTCCACACCTCCTTCTGTCTGGCCCTGGCCGGCGGCGTTTTTCTGATGATCGTGGGCGAGGCCTGTGCCAGAGTGGCTGTAAAGGCCATGGGAGCCCCGGAAGAGATCATGGACTATTCCGTTACATACATGCGGATCTACTTCCTCGGAGTGATCCCCAACCTGGTCTATAACATGGGCGCGGCTATTTTAAGGGCCGTGGGAGACTCCAAGCGTCCGCTGTATTATCTGATCGTCTGTTGTTTTGTGAACATCGGACTGGACCTGCTGTTCGTTGTGGTGCTGAAAATGGAGGTGGCGGGAGCCGCTCTGGCGACGATCCTGTCCCAGCTCCTTTCCGCCGCCCTGGTGATGTGGACGCTGATGCGCACGAAGGAATCCTTCCGGTTTGAGCTGAAGCATCTGAAGGTGGATAAGCCGATGTTAAGGAAGATCATCCAGATCGGCTTTCCGGCGGGGCTCCAGTCGGTGCTCTACTCCATTTCCAATGTGGTGATCCAGGCCAACATCAACAGCTTCGGAACCAACGTCATTGCGGCCTGGGCCGTTTACGGAAAGGTGGACGGACTGTTCTGGATGATCATGGACGCCATGGGTATCGCCATCACCACCTTTGCAGGCCAGAACTTTGGAGCGCGCAAATATGAGCGGATGCAGAAGGGCCATTACGTGGGTCTGGGGATCACCACGATCCTGACGGCCATCCTGGCCGCAGGCGTCATGCTTTTTGGCAGCATCCTGGGGTCGCTTTTTACCAGCGATCCGGACGTGCTGGCGGAAAGTATGACCATCATCCGGTTCGTAACGCCGTTCTGGTTCAGCTATATCTGTGTAAACGTATTTTCCAGTACCCTCCGGGGCATCGGCGACACGTTTATCCCCATGCTGCTGATCTGCTTCGGCACCTGCGGCTTAAGAGTCCTCTGGATCTTTACCGCAGGAGTGATGTATCCGGGCCTTTATACCAGCCTGGCCAGCTATCCCTTAAGCTGGACTGTCACATCCGTTGCGTTTATCATTTATTACTATAAATTCAGTGATATGCGCCGGATCAACAAGCTCATAAAGAAAGAGAAGAAAGAACGGCAGTAATGGAGCATATGGAAGTACAATTTGATTTTGTGGAAAAAAACGGAGGCGCCTGCGTGACAAAGATTTTGTCGCCGGGCGCCGCCTGTGTTATACCGGAAACCCTTTCCGGGCTTCCGGTGACAGAGCTGGGAGAGAAAGCCTTTGCCCAGACCGGGGTGGAGGAGGTGTTCTTTCCAAGGACTTTGAGGCGGTTGGGGCGGTACTGCTTTTATGGATGTGAGAGGCTTTCCCATATCCATTTTTATGGAGGTCCCCTGGAGACGGGAGGCGGCTTTTTAACGGCCTGCGGCTGTCTGCGGGAGCTGACGGTCCACATGGATCCGTCGGAGCGGTCGGCGCTCAGGGATTTTGTGACCGAGGCCAGCGGACGGCTTCTGGTCCATTACCTGCTGCCAGGACCGGACGGGGAGGAGCATGAGGCGGCCAGGCTGCTGTTTCCGGTCTATTACGACGAGGCAGTGGAGAACACGCCGGCCCGGATCACCGTGTCCAACATCCACGGCACCGGGCAGAAATACAGATACTGCTTTGAGGATAAAAGGGTCCGGTTTGATAAGTATGACCGGCTGTTCGTTTATGAGACGGCGGAGGAATCCGTAACAGCGGCGGCCGAGATCG
>Kit_p2__coassemble_318_pt1 | contig 85717 bp, 73 predicted proteins | sample Kit_p2__metabat2_high_PE_005 | metagenome-assembled genome bin Kit_p2 | reverse complement strand
CGTGCGCCTCATAAAAAAGGCCGCCGAAGCCTCCTCTGGCAAGCAAGCTTGCCAGGATGGAATCTGGAACAGTACCGGCGGGTAAAGCATTGCTATTCGCAATTTGACTGGGCTGTGGGACTGGTTTCTCGATAAGACACTGGCTGTCAAATTGCTCATAGAGGCGTGCGCCTCATAAAAAAGGCCGCCGAAGCCTCCTCTGGCAAGCAAGCTTGCCAGAGCCGGTTTCTGCAGCCTTTTTTGCAATGCTTTACGCGGACTACATCATTCCGCCCATTCCGCCGGCGCCGGCGGGCATGGCGGGAGTTTCTTCCTTAATGTTCGCTACTACGGATTCGGTCGTGAGGAGCGTGGAAGCTACGCTGGTAGCGTTCTGTAATGCGCTTCTTGTAACCTTTGCGGGATCCAGGATCCCTGCTTCTACCATATCAACGTACTCTTCTTTATATGCGTCAAAGCCCATGCCTGTGGCCATCTCTTTTACCTTGTTGACGATCACGGAGCCCTCCAGGCCTGCGTTGGCAACGATATGGTATAAGGGAGCCTCCAGTGCCTTTAAGATGATGTTTCCGCCAGTCTTCTCATCACCTTCCAGACCGCTTACCACAGCAGCCACTTTCTCTGCTGCATGAACGTAAGCAGATCCGCCGCCTGCGATGATGCCCTCTTCAACGGCTGCCTTTGTAGCTGCCAGGGCGTCTTCCATACGGAGCTTTGCTTCCTTCATTTCTGTTTCTGTGGCAGCGCCCACACGGATCACTGCTACGCCGCCGGAAAGCTTTGCAAGTCTCTCCTGAAGCTTTTCTCTGTCAAAGTCAGACTTTGTCTCCTCGATCTGGCCCTTGATCTGGCCGATGCGGTTGGCGATCTCTTCCTTATCGCCAAGGCCGTCAACGATGATGGTGTTCTCTTTCTGTACTTTAACGGATTTCGCACGGCCCAGCTCTTCCATGGTCGCATCCTTAAGGTCAAGACCCAGTTCCTCGGAGATCACAGTGCCGCCTGTGAGGATCGCGATATCCTTTAACATTTCTTTTCTTCTGTCGCCGTAGCCCGGTGCCTTTACACCCACTACGCTGAAGGTTCCTCTTAATTTATTTACGATCAGGGTCGTAAGAGCCTCGCCCTCGATATCCTCAGCAATGATCAGAAGCTTTGCGCCAGTCTTCACGATCTGCTCCAGTAACGGAAGGATATCGTTGATGTTGGAGATCTTCTTGTCTGTGATCAGGATGTAGGGATCGTCCAGAACGGCTTCCATTTTCTCCATATCTGTGCACATATATGCGGAAATATAGCCTCTGTCAAACTGCATTCCTTCTACCAGATCCAGCTCGGTCTTCATGGTCTTGGACTCTTCGATGGTGATCACGCCGTCTCCGGTCACTTTTTCCATGGCGTCTGCAACCATCTCGCCTACTTCATCGCTGGAAGCTGAGATTGCTGCGACCCTTGCGATCTGTGCCTTGCCGCTGATGGGCTGGCTCATCTCAGCGATGGCCTTCACAGCCTCGTCGGTGGCCTTCTTCATTCCTTTTCTTAAGATAATGGGGTTTGCGCCTGCTGCCAGGTTCTTCATTCCCTCATTGATCATTGCCTGGGCCAGAACGGTTGCGGTGGTAGTACCGTCACCGGCAACGTCGTTTGTCTTTGTGGCAACTTCTTTTAAGATCTGTGCGCCCATGTTTTCAAAAGCGTCTTCCAGCTCGATCTCTTTTGCGATGGTCACGCCGTCGTTGGTGATCAGCGGTGTTCCGAAGGATTTATCCAGGACCACGTTTCTTCCTTTGGGCCCTAATGTCACGCGGACGGTATCAGCAAGTTTATTTACGCCAGCTTCCAGAGCTTTTCTGGCATCTACGCCATATTTAATTTCCTTAGCCATGATTCAATTACCTCCAAATTTATATACGCTCCGGCCAGACCGGAGCAGCCGCAGCCTTACGGTCTCCCGCCGCTGCTTATTCAATAACAGCAAGAATATCGTTCTGTTTTACGATGATGTATTCTGCGTCGTCAGTCTTAACCTCAGTTCCGGAGTACTTAGAGAAGATTACCTGGTCTCCAACCTTTACCTGCATGGTAACTTCCTTGCCGTCCACAACTCCGCCCGGTCCAACGGCAATGACTTCTGCCTGCTGCGGTTTCTCTTTTGCCTGACCCGGAAGCACGATACCGGACTTTGTCGTTTCTTCTGCAACTAACTGTTTTAAAACAACCCTGTCAAATAATGGTACTAATTTCATTACTGACTCCTCCTTGCCATTTCTGTCTTTATGTTTTTCTATTGGTTGAAATTCCAGAACATTTCAAAATCTCTGTTCCTTTTCACAAGTAATGTTATAGCACGCATTATTAGCACTGTCAAGGGTCGAGTGCTAATTTTATGGAATTTTTTTGGGATTTTTTCATTTTCTTTACAAATATCCCTTCCTTTTTCCTGGAATATGGCTTATTATTAATCTATATCGGTTTACGTTCATGCCGGTTGAAAGGAGAATGAACTATGTCCAAGAAAAAAACAGGTCTGCTCATCGCTCTTGGGGCTGCCATCGGTGCAGCTGCCGCAGGTATTTCCTATTATTTGAAGTATAAATCTTTCAATGATGAGCTGGACAAAGATTTCCATGATTACGAAGACGAGGAAACGTCCTCTGGGGAAACAGGAAAGGGAACTTCCTCCTGTGACGCCGCCAAAGAGCGCACGTATATTACGCTGGAACCCGGAAAGTGCAAGGCCGGGGAAGAAAAAAACGCTGAGGGACCGAAAGACGCAGAACCGGCCCCCGAAACTGCTCCCCAGGAAGAACCCGCTGAGGCCGTAAAGGAAGCCGCTTCTCCGGTTCCGGCAGAATCAGCCACTGTGGAAGAAGATACGGACGGTGCCGGAAAATGATCCAGAGCCTTCTACGCTCCATTGAGATCCTGGAGGTACTGAAGGAAAGGAACCGCAGCTATTCCATTGCGGAACTGGCGGAGGCCATCGATCTGCCTCCCAGCACTGTGCACCGGATCCTCCAGACCTTCTGTGAAAAAAAATATGTGATCCGCGACGAGCGGTCACATACATACCGTCTGGGGCCTGCGCTGATCCCCCTGGGAAAAGCCGCTGCCAGCGGGATCCGTTTACAGGATGCCGCCCATCCTCTCCTGTCCGCTCTTTCTGCCAGGACCGAGGAGGATTCTTATCTGGTGATCCCCGTAGGCAACAAGGGTCTTGTGATCGAAAAGGTGGACGGTCCCAACCACATAAAGGTGGTGGAGGAATTTGGCTATGAGATGTATCTCCACTGCGGAGCCATCCGCAAGGTGCTCCTGGCCTACCAGTCTCCCTCCTTTATTGAGGAATATGTGAAAAAAATCATTGAACACGATCACGCCTTCCCCCGGGTGGATGCCGGCGATCTCCGTGACGAATTAAAAAGGATCCGTCAGTCCGGTTACGCCATCACCTATGGAGAATACGTCAACGACGCCGTGGGCATCGGAGCCCCTGTCTTCAACTCAGAGGGTGAGCTGGCCGGCTCCATCGGCATCATCGCCCCCACGATCCGCTTAAACAGCGAAGAGCTTTTAAAGGTCCAGCTGGAATATGTGCAGAAATTTGCTGCTGATCTTTCCAGGGAAATCGGATACTCTCCCCTGTTCAGTTCCAGGGCCTGAGTCCTTATAAATCCAGAAGGGAGCGTTTCCGGTCATCGGTTCTGATGACCAGGAAACACTCCCTCTTTCTTTTCTTATTTAAATCTCCGCCGCCAGATTCCTCAGCCACTTCTTCTGACGGTATCTCCAGTATCCCAGCGCTGACTTATAGACCTCCTCCAGCATGACCATGCCGTAGACCACATAGATCGGGAAATGGAACACAAGCCCGCCCAGAAACGCCAGGGGGATCCCGATGCACCAGACGCCGCTGGTATCCAGGAACAGGCACATCTTTGTATCGCCGCCGCTCCGCAAAACGCCTACGATACAGATCAGATTGTACATCTTTGCCGGCAGGAACAGAGCGAATGTAAGGAGACATCTGGCCGCGTCCTCCTTCACCTCCGGAGAGATCTGGTAAATGGACAGGATCGGTCCCCGGATCATCAGCACGATCACCATTCCGGCCGCCGACAGAAGGAACAGCAGCCGAAAGAAATTGGCCGCATACTCCTCTGCACGTTCCAGATGCCCGGCTCCCATCTCGTTCCCCAGGATCACCGCTGTGGCGGCGCTCAGTCCCTGGAACAGAACGAATACGATATCCTGGATCGTCATAGCGATGGTGACGGCCGCCACTGCGTTATCGCCCATCCGTCCATAGGCCAGGGAATACATGGTCACGCCCAGCCCCCACATGAACTCATTGGCAATGACCGGCGCGCAAGTGCTGACAAACTGGCGGATAAACGCCTTTGTATACCCGAACATCTCCCGGATACGGCAGGCAATGGGGAATTTCCGCATATAGACCACAAGGACCAGCACCGCCGCTTCCACGATTCTGGCGATCAGCGTTGCCAGGGCTGCACCCACAACTCCGAGACCTGCGCCGTAAATGAAGATCTCCTGTCCTGCGGCTGTGACAGTGCGCGCCGGAAAGATCAGCAGAAAATTCAAAACGATATTCACGATGATCGCCAGGCAGCTTGTGAGCACTGGAAGCTTCACCTGGCCCACGGCCCGGAGCATGGCCACATAAACGTTGGTGAAAGCCGTAAACGGATAGGATATGGCTGCCACCACCAGATATGCGCTGCCGATGCGTATGGTCTCCGGGCTGACCGTGAAGATCCGCATCACCAGCTCCGGGCATATCATGGCCGGGATCATAAAGGCCGCTGCTCCAGCCAATGCCAGCATAAGTGCCAGTCCCAGCACCTTTCTTATGTTTTTCACATCATTATTGCCCCAGTACTGGGCCGCCAGGACTCCGCTCCCGCTGACAATCCCGAATACAAGAAGTGAAAATACAAAAAACACCTTATTTGCCAGGCCCACCGCCGCGATGGTCGTTTCTCCCAGCGTCCCGATCATCATGGTATCCACCAGGTTTACGATCGTATTCAGCATTCCCTGCATGGCCACTGGAAGGGCGATGCGTACAGCCTTCTGTAAAAAGATCCGGTCTCCCAGCATCTTTTTCGTACCTGTCAGAAACATAATCTCCTCCCCTTTTCATTCTTCTTGGACTATCTTATCAGAAAACCTGCGATCCGTAAAGCAAAAAAGGCCCCGGCAGAAACAGCCTTTGCCATCTCTGCCGGAACCTTTCATATTGTTACAGCACCGTTACGACACAAACCGGTCAGCGGACCGGAAATCATTTTTTATTATTTGCTCATCTCAAGCACATCTGCAAAGGCCTGGATCGCAGTCTGGGCCTGGCCGAAGTCGCGCATCTGCTGGTCGATGCCCAGTTTGATGTGCGGGATCTTTGCATCGTCCAGGGCTTTCTTTAAGTACGGATACTCCATCTCCTCCGGATCGCAGAACTGCTGCATGAACAGTACAAGACCCTGGGCGCCGCTCTTCTTAACAAGATCGGCAACAAACTCGCCGCGGCGGTTCTTCTCAGACTGGGGATCGTAAAGGAGAATGTCATGGTCGATGTTGGCAAACTGTTTTGCCAGAGCCATCATCGGACATTCCTCATCCTCCGGAACATCTGTGTTGAAGGAACGGCTCTCATGGGCAACGTCATCGGCAGCGATGGCAACATTGTTCTCTTCAAATGCAGCCAGAAGCTTCGGATTATCGCAGATGATACCGGAGGTGACCACCTTGGTCCCCTTCCAGTCGCATACCGGAAGAGCCTCCAGCTCTTTATTTAATTCCTCCAGCATTTCTGTGTATGCCGGCTTTTCCATGAAGTAGAATGCCTTTAATACTGCAGAACGCTTGGTGGGTGTGATCACATCACAATGGTCGTTGGCCAGCTTTACAAATGCGCGGCGGGCTGCACGGCTCTTATTGTAGACCTTGATGGCATCCCTGATGGCGTCGGCAGTGATCTCATGGCCGCATACCTTCTCCAGCTCTTCCTTTACATGGTTGTACTGGTCGATGCAGAACTGGAGGCCGAAATCCTCAAAGCGGTTCTGGGGATGGGCTAAGAAGATAACTGCCATCTTATCTCCCATGGATACACGGAAGTTCTGGCTCATGGGACGGAGCGTATCACAGATGGTGGGGGTGATGATGCCGTCCAGGTCATCCATGGTCCCGTCTAAGAGCATTTCCAGCGCCAGCTGGGCGATGGTGCAGTAGAAGGTCGCACAGTATTCTTTTGCACGGCTGATGGTCTTGTTATTGGAACCCCAGATCCCCATGGGAACCATACCGGCTGCGTAAACAAGCTCCTCCGGAGCATAGTACGGCAGAACACCGATGACCTTTTTACCCTGAGCCTTATATTCAGCCAGCTGCTGCTTTGGAGTAGCTGCTTTTACCTTAAATTCATCTAATAATGCGTTGATACTCATGGTCTATTTAGCCTCCTTTTCCTGCATGTTTGCCTCCATGGCCTCCACAAGGCCCTGAACGCGGGTCTCGTACTGGGCGGCGTTGAAGTTACGCGGGTCAGCCTGGTCGCCGTCGAAGCCGGCAGTGGGAACGCCGAGATCCTTTGTAAAGCGGCGCTGCATCTCTGCCATATAGCCGCTCCACGGCTTACAGCTTCTATTGTAGTGTACCAGAACGCCGTCAACCTTGTTGTCGCGGCAGATGCCTTCACGCCAGTCAACGCCCTGCTCGATGCAGACAGAGTTGGGAGCCTTATAGTAAGCGCGTGCCATCTCGTCCATATTGTTGTAAACGAAACCGAAGGCCGGAGCGTAAACAACGGCTGTTACATTGACGCCATGCTCCTTTAACGGTTTGAACAGTGCCGGAAGCTTGGGCCAGCAGGGGATACCCTCGAACATTACACGGTATTTCTCCGGGAACGGTGTGGTGGTCTCGCCCTTCTTGATGGTCTCTTCCAGGTCGGAGGCTAAAAGCTCAAATGCCTCGGCTGCTTCGACTCTTGCACGGGCTGTTACAACGTCAGCCATATGGTTGAAGAGGTCAAATCCAGAGTAGGGAGCCGGTTTGTACTGTAAGTAATCACATACCTTTAACCATGCCTTTGCGGTATGGTTTGCATTCTCGCAGGCCTTCTCAAATTTTTTCTCGTCGAACTTCTTGCCAGTCAGCTCCTCTAACTGTTTGATCGCCTTGTCAAACTGGGCGCGGACATACTTCACGTTGGAGTCATGGACTTCCACAGTGTTGTTGTACGGGATATCAATCATGATCAGCGGAACGTTGCACATACGGGCAATGTTCTCGTACCATTTTGTCATACAATTACAGATGTTGTTGCAGCAGAGAACGAAATCCGGCTGCGGAATCTGCATCTGACGGATGGGGGAGATGGCCTCGATGCGGCGCTCCTTGTCCGGTCCATCCGGCAGCTTTTCAAGCTCCAGGATATTTACAAGCTCCAGATACGGAGTCTGGGTCTTCGGATCCTTTTTCGGCTTTCCAGTAGCCTCGTCGATGACCACGTTGCCGTTCTCATCCTTTAAGGGCTTTCCAGTGGATGGATCGATGATATATTCGCCGGTCTCCGGATCAAATTTACGGGCAACGCGGACGCCAGCCGCATAAGCAAGGCTGATACGTGCGTATCCGCAGATATCGTTGTCATAGCCCAGATCCTCGGCTGCCTGGCACATCATCTCGCCGTAGCGGTTTGCTGCGATACCAGCGGCCTGGTTCTCGGGATACATAACATTCAAGTCAAATGCTGCTGCGAGCTCACACGGGAATTTGGAAGAAGACCATCCCACTAACTCGCCTCTTTTTTTTGCCTCACGCGCGTCCTTGTGAACGTCGTCCACAACCTTACGAAGGGCAAGAACGCCGGGACTAACCTGCTTTTTAGCCATAATTATTCATCCTCCTCATTGAATGTATAAACGACGGCAGCCAGACAGACATGGCTCATGTCCCTCTGGCCCGTTGTCTTACCGTTTAGCGGGTCGCTGCCTGCCATGCGAACAGGGCCGCACCCAAAGCGCCGTTATACTGGGTCAGCGGAGAAGTGAGGATCGGACACCCCAGCTCCTCTTCCAGTGCGGATACAACGCCTCTGTTCTGAGCTACACCTCCGGTCATCACAAGGTCCTTTACCACGCCGATCCGGTGGGCAAGGCCAGCCACACGGCCAGCCACGGAGTGATGGATGCCGTTGATGATATCGCATTTATCCGTACCCATGGAGAGCTGGCTGATGACCTCGCTCTCTGCAAATACGGTACATGTGGAGCTGATGCCCACATGCTTCTTCGACTGGGCACCCAGATCTCCCAGATCCTCCACACGCACCTCCAGTACCCTGGCCATAACGTCTAAGAAACGGCCGGTTCCGGCTGCACACTTGTCGTTCATCTGGAAGTTGGTCATGGTCCCGTTCTCGATCCGGAGAACCTTTACGTCCTGCCCTCCGATATCGATGACCGTATGGGCCTCCGGGAACAGGAAAGAAGCCCCCCGCGCATGGCAGGAAAGCTCACTCATCTGCTTATCTGCAAGACCCATTAAGGAATTACGGCCATAGCCCGTGGCCAGAACGTAGGCCATCTGGTCTCTTGTCATGCCGGCTGCCTCCAGCACGGCGTCGATGGCGCGCTGCGGGCCGCTGGTACCAGCCCCCACATCGATCAGGGATTTTGCCACGATCTCTTTGCCATCTTTTAAAATAATACATTTGGACGCTGTGGAACCCACATCGATCCCCAGTGTATAAACTGCACTCATACGAACCTCCGGGTTTTCTTCTGTATCAATGAATTTTTTGTTTTTCCCTGTCCCAGTATAGCACAAGGCACCCTAAAGGACAAGCCGAAATCATATATCCTTTGATACAACATTATCCAGACCGGGGAATCCCCGGCCTGGATCAGAATTTATGCCCTCAGTCAGGATCAGGCCTTATGCGCGTCGTTCCACTCGCGGATCGCACGAGGTGTTACCATCTGGTGCATCGGGCAGATGCTCTTCGGATTCTGGTAAACAGCCTCGGTAAATGCCTGGATATACGGACGAAGCTCTGTCATGTCAACGATCTCGTCTACCATGCCGACCTTCGCACAGTATTCCGGACGGGATTTATCATGATACAGCTGGATCATATCGTTCATCTTGTCGATGATGGGCTGCATATCCTCACCAGCCTTGCTTGCCTTCACAAGCTTTCTGGAGTACATTGCGTTGGCAGCGGTCTCGCCCGGCATTACATAGTATTCGCAGGCAGCGGTACCGATGGAGTAAACGTTGGTGTTGTTGCCCTGGGGGCCGCCCAGTACATAGTGGGCAGCAGCGCTGGCCTTACGGAGCGTAACCTCTAAAGACGGAAGACCGGAGTTCTCGATGGAGTAGATCAGAGACTGGCCAAGGCCCAGAAGCTCTGCCTTCTCTGCGTCGTCGCCCACATCGATACCAGTGGTATCCTGCAGCCAGATCAGCGGGATACGGTCACGGGCACAGAGGGTTACGAACTCGTTCATCTTAATCAGGCCCTGACGGTATAACTTTCCGCCTACGCCTACGGAGTTCTGCTTATACTCCGGATAGTTCATTAAAAGTCCCTGTACGTTGGCGATGACGCCTACTAAAAGACCGTTGACCTTGGCAAGACCGGTCACCATCTCCGGACCGTAGCCCTTCTTGTACTCGTATAACTGGGAACCGTCGAAGAGACGGCCAATCACGTCGTAAATATCATACGGACGCTTTCCGTTTAACGGGATGATGCTGTAAAGGTCCTCTGCCGGAAGCAGCGGAGCCTTCTGGTCGTCTACCCGGAAGAACTCTAAGTTGTAAGCCGGAAGGTAGCTGATATATTTCTTAATTCCCTCGATCACGCCGTAATCGTTCTCGTAAACCTCACGGAAGAAGCCGGTCTCATCATAGTGGACCGGAACAGAGCCCGGAGCCGGAACCTTGTTCTTGCCGTTCTCGATCTGGGCAGCCACGATCTGGTCAGCCGCTTCCTTATCGATATATCCCTTGGGATTCATACCGGAAAGGATGCCGGCTCCGCCGACTGCCATGTTGGCCTGGCTGTGGGCGATCAGAATCGTCGGGGAAATGCTGTGGTATCCGCCGCCGGCCGGGTTCGTTCCGTAGATACCTACGATCACCGGAATACCTAACTGGTTTAACTCAGCATTTCTGAAGAACGGAGTACCGCCGCCGCGGCGGTTGGGATATACCTGATCCTGGAACGGGAAGTCAACGCCCGCGCAGTTTAATAAGTAGATCAGCGGAAGGTTCATCATCTTGGCAGCATCGGAGCAGCGGATCAGGTTCTCAGCCTGGCCCGGCTCCCAGGTTCCTGCCATTTTCTTGTTATCGGATGCGATCACATAGACCCACTTGCCGTTTACGCGGCCAAGGCCGTTGATGATGTTGGTGGAACCCATCTTGTTGTCGTTGGGGTTAAAGAGACTGTTTAACGGGCAGAAGGTTCCCTCGTCTACCAGAGCGTTGATACGCTGCATGGCGGAAAGCTGGCCGCGCTCGTTTAATTTTTCCTCTGTGGTGATACCCTTGGCAAGGATCTCTTCTACCTTGTCATGGATATTCTTCTCGATCTCTTTAAGCTCTGCCTCGTTTTCTGCGTTGGCATTCACTAACGGCTTACCAACAACGGGCATATCCTGGAAATATTTCGGCATGGAAAAATATCCCATTTTTCTTCCTCCTCATATATCGTGTTCCAGAGGAGAAGGCGCTGCCGCCCTCTCCTTCCGGGACATCATTCACTGTTGCTTATTTATTTTCCTTCGGAACCTTGATGAATGCCTGGCCGGGATCGATCTCCTCACGGATCAGACGGATGATCTCCGGATCCGGGCCTTCCATGAGCTCAGCTCTTGTCACATCGATCTCAAAACCGGTGTTCTCCTGTACCATTTCCGGGCTGGAGAATGGATAGTAGTAAGCCAGGTACATTCTCTTGGTCTCTTCATCGAATTTCATGATACCAAGGTCTGTAACAACCATCTGTGGACCGCGGTTTCCGGGAAGACCTGCTCTCTCACGTCCTCCGGGGCCGTCCATCCAGCCGCAGCTTGTGATGTAGTCAACATGCTCCATGAATCTTCTCTTCTGGTGCTGCATCATGATCACAGTATTACAGAAGGTAGCGATTCCGTTTGCACCGCCGGAGCCTGTGAAACGGGTCTGGGGCTTCACATAGTCACCCTTTCCGAAGATACATGTGGAGTTTACGTTTCCGTAGGGGTCGATCTGTGCGCCGCCGATGAAGGCGATCAGACGATCCTCGTCATGGAGCCACTCATTGGCCTCGAAGCCTACGAAACGGACGTTGGGCCACTGAACGGCACAATGGGCCATGAAACGGTTATCTCCAACGGAACGCGGAACCTCTACCGGAGAGCAGTCCATAAGTCCGCTCTCTACGATGGGATGGCAGCTGGGGCATACCGCACGCTTTGCAAGAGAAGCGCCAATGAGCGGAAGGCCGGTGCCAACGATAACGATCTGATTTTCTTTAATGCTCTTTGCAATGGCATATGCCTGCATTTCCTGTTTTGTATACTTTGTATAATCAGCCATTTTTCTTTTTCCTCCCCTCAATTAGTGTCTGGTAGAATAGCCAAGGTGCGGCTCATTCTTAAGGTCCATAAGACGGGAACCGCCGATAACATTAAGAAGGTCGTCCTGATCCTTACAGCCGTATACGTACTTCTGCAGGTAATCCTTAAAGGTCTCCGGGATCTTTGTGCCGTCGGCAGCGTCCTTTGCAGCCTGGGCAGCAGCCTCAGCGGCAGCAGCTAACTTCTCATCCTCCGGCTTGGCAGCGGCAGCCTTTGCAGCCTTGTCGGCAGCCTTCTGGAGCTGTGCCTTTGCGTCCTCTTCGTCTAAGTACATGGAGGCCTTGTTGTACTCCTTCAGTGCCTTATCATCATCGTCATAGTAGTTGTAGCACTGGGACGGCCATGCGCCGTAGGGTGCGCGTACAACTGCGTTTACGCACTCGCCGAAGATCCTTGTCTTGGTGGGATCGCGGCGGATATACTCATCGCTTACGATCTCCTCGCAGGTCACGATGGTGCGCTTTGCAGCGATGGCAATGTCGATATCATGGAACTCATCGCCTTCGATGATGCAGGTTCCATCAGGAGATGCCTGCTGAACATGGATGATGGCGCAGTCCAGCTTCGGAACCGGAACAGCTAACAGCTTTTCGCCCGGCTCAAACGGGTTTTCGATCTCTGCGCATTTTAAGTTGTCAACGCCTTCCATGGTCTTTCTCTGCTCTTCGCTGATCCCCCAGTATTTTACAAGACCGGAGCCCTGCATCATTCTTACGGGGAGGTAGGGAAGGCCTAAGGAAGCGGCGTGAAGCTGTAACATCAGAACGTCCTGGGAGTAATCCTCATAGGTCAGCTCACCCTTCTCAATGGCTGCACGGAAGCGGCGTGCCACGTTTGTATAACCGGAGTTGGCGGTATAGCAGTTGATATATGCTCTGATACGGCCTTCGCCGATGAGCATATCCCAGTCTCCGCCTGCCGGTCCGGACCAGCCTACAAAACCGGTCTTTCCCTGACGAAGGATCTCGTAAACTGCTGCGTAAGGTTTACGGTTGGTGGTGAAGCCGCCGAAGCAGAGTACGTCGTTGTCATGAACGTACTTCTCTACGGCATCGTGTAATGACATAACTTTATTTGCCACAATAAAGCCTCCTTTATAAAATATACTATGAATACACTATGTATACGATATAATTCTACCGAATTCTGATGGAATCGTCAAATGTTATTTGAGAGGGGCGCGGGCGGTTGAGCTCTATGCAGGCATGACGTAGACTCCTGGGATGGAGTTTCCTGGGGGGGCCTGGTCCGCAGTGCGGCAAGCTCGATTCCGCTTCGCTCCATCTCGCTCGCGGGCGTTCGCCCTATGCAGGATTTCCGTCGCTCCTCTGCACTCATGCAAGCATGGTGCAGACTCCCGCCGGAAATCCTGCGCACTGCTCTCTGCTTAACCGAACATCAGCATAAAATACCCAGCGGCTACGGCGGAGCCGATGACTCCGGCTACGTTGGGGCCCATGGCGTGCATCAGAAGGAAGTTGGTCGGATTTTCTTTGGCTCCGACGGTCTGGGATACACGGGCTGCCATGGGAACTGCGGATACGCCTGCAGAACCGATCAGCGGGTTGATCTTTCCTCCGGTCAGAGCGCAAAGGAGCTTTCCGAACAGGACGCCGCCCACGGTCGCAAATGCGAAGGCCAGAAGGCCCATGCAGATGATGGCGATGGTCTGCACACGTAAGAAGATCTCGCCGTTGGCAGTTGCGCCTACGGTGGTACCTAACATGATGGTAACGATGTTGCACAGTGCGTTCTGGGCAGTGTCGGAAAGTCTTCCGGTCACTCCAGATTCACGGAGCAGGTTGCCCAGCATCAGCATACCTAACAGGGGAGCAACGGACGGAAGCAGTAAGGAACAGAACAGCACCACGAATACGGGGAATACGATCTTTTCCACTTTGCTTACCTTACGCAGCTGCTTCATAACAATCTGACGCTCTTTCTTTGTGGTGAGCGCCTTCATGATCGGCGGCTGGATCAGCGGGATCAGGGCCATATAGGAGTAGGCGGCCACTGCAATGGGAGCCACCAGCTCCGGAGCCAGGTTATTGGCAATGTAAATAGCGGTCGGGCCGTCAGCGCCGCCGATGATACCGATGGCGGCTGCCTGTCCGGGTGTGAACAGTCCGGTTGCCATGGCAAGAAGGAAAGCCACATAGATGCCGAACTGGGCGGCTGCGCCAAGTAAAAGGCTCACCGGGTTGGCGATCAGGGGACCGAAGTCTGTCATAGCGCCTACGGCCATGAAGATCAGGCACGGGAACAGGCTGGATTTCACGCCGCTGTAAATGATCCGTAAAACACCGGAGTTATACCAGTTGTCTGCCTCGTTCATCAGGCCGGCCAGCGGCAGATTTGCGAGGAACATACCGAAGGCAATCGGCAGCAGAAGAAGCGGCTCAAACTGCTTTTTGATCGCCAGATATAATAAAATGAAGGAAATGAGAAGCATGACAGCCTGCTGCCAGGTCAGTGCAGCAAAACCCGACTGGGCCAGGAGCTCCCCAAAAACTGAAAGTATATTCACGGGGCACCTCCTATTAGTTTAAGGTCACCAGAACAGCGCCTGTATCAACAGCGTCGCCTACGCTTACGTTTACGGAAGCAACTGTGCCTGCTGCCGGAGCAACAATCTCAGTCTCCATCTTCATGGCTTCCATAACGACTACACACTGTCCAAAGCTGACAGCGTCGCCGGCCTTCACCTTGATATCCAGGATCTTACCAGGCATAGGAGCATCTACGGACTGTCCGCCTGCTGCTGCGGGAGCCGGAGCTGCTGCCGGTGCAGGTGCCGGAGCGGGGGCTGGTGCAGGTGCCGGAACGGGAGCCGGGGCTGCAGGGGCCGGAGCCGGAGCTGCTGCCTTTGCAAGGATGGGAGCCGGAGCGTTCACAGTAACGCCTCTGTCCAGGGGCTTGTACTCTTCTACTCTCTCGATCTCGATCTCATATTTTTTTCCGTTTAAAGTTGCTACATATTTCATAATAAAATACATCCTTTCCTTTTTTCACTTTTTCGTTTGCTTTTTCGGTCCTCACTTCGTCTTACAGCTCTTTGATGCTCGTAACACGGAACTCTTCTCCCGACAGTCTGGCTTCCTCGCTGATTGCTGCGAGAAGCACTGCATAGGATTCCTCATCCAGCGCCGGGGCCGGAGCCGCCGCCACAGCCGCCTGCTTCGGTGCCTTATCTTTGACCGCCGTATTGATGATCTTAGAAATGATGATGACCGCGATCGCCAGCGCCGCAAGAGCCGCAAACACGACCAGAAGTCCCACTGCCGAGATCATCAGACCGTCTACTAAGGTCATTTCCTGCCCAGTCCACATATACTCACCGCACCTCCTTCATTTTGTTTCTTTTAGAAACTTTAGTAGTTCTGATATTCCATATTGTGGAATGCATTCCATGTTTTTTTCAGCACATATGGGTACCATTTATACAGCACCCACATTACTTTTTTATCTATGCATTTTTCACAATATCTTAGGTTGAGTATATCAGCTTTCATCCGAAAAGTCAACAAAACAGAAAAAGAATCTGTACCCTCCCCAGGGGTTCTTTGAACGATTGACACCCGAATATTCTTATTATAAAATATACATAAAATTTACACAGGTCCGCGCATTGGATGCGGCCGCCTGTATAAGGAATCGCACCGAAGGGAGAAAAGGATTATGAAGCCAATGAAAAAAGTGACTTTGATCGGTCTGGGGGCCATGGGGGTCTTCTTTGCTCCACGGATCTCTGAAAAGCTGGGAGCCGGATTCCGTATCATGGCATCTGGAGCGAGAAAGGACCGTCTGGAGCAGAAGGGCGTGACTGTAAACGGCATCAATTACCGTTTCCCCATCGTCACCCCGGAGGATAACGACGGGCCCTCCGACCTGGTGATCATAGCCGTAAAGGGATATGACCTTGCCCAGGCGTTAAAAGACATTAAATACCAGGTGGGACCGGAAACCATCATCCTTCCTGTCCTCAATGGCATTGACAGCGAAAAGCAGACCGCAGATGTGTACGGCCAGGAGCATGTGCTCTATTCTTATATGCGCGTCAGCATCGCCATGAAGGATGGAAAGGCCGAATTCGATCCGGAAAAAGGACTGATCCACTTCGGAGAAGAAAAAAACGATCCCAGCCATCTTTCCGATAAGGTCCTGGCTGTCAAAGAGCTGTTCGACCGCTGCGGGATCGATTATAAGATCGATCCCGATATGATCAAAGGGCTGTGGTTTAAATTCATGTGCAATGTAGGAGAAAATATGACCTGTGCCATGTTTGGCATTCCCTTCGGAGCCTTCCAGAAAAGCGCTGACGCCAACTATTTTCGCCGCGCCGCCATGTGGGAGGTGATCCGGGTGGCCAACCGGCTTGGGGTGGACATCGGCCAGAATGAGATCGACCGGCAGGAACACACCATCGGCCGCCTTCCATATCAGAACAAGCCCTCCACCCTCCAGGATCTGGAGGCCGGAAAGCACACAGAAGTGGACATGTTTGCAGGCACAGTGGTCCGCCTGGGAAAAAAGCTGGGAGTGGAAACGCCCGTCTGCGAAATGTTTTGGCACGGGATCCATCTGATCGAGGACCGGATCTTCGGAAATATCTGATCTCCCTCTCCCCTGCGCGTTTTTCCATCCCTCTTCCGGAGCCGGAAAACCGCAGGGGAAGGGTCTTCATCTTCTATGGGCAGAGGGCCCTGGCCAGAGCCGCCGCCCCTTCCCGTATCTTCTCTTCTGTCAGGCTGGCATATCCCAGGATCACTGTCCGGCTCTCTGTATCCTTTTTTCCAATATAAAATCCCGATAAGCCATAAACCCGGATCCCCGCCGTTTCCGCTGCCTTCTCAAGCTGCTCCTCAGTCCTCTCTCCGCGGCAGGTAAGGAGAACGTGGAGGCCGGCATATTCTCCGCTGATCTCAAATTCCTTTTCCAGAGGCTTTAAGGAAGCCAGCAGCAGGTCATGCTTCCCCTTATAGATCTCCCTCATCCGGTTCAGATGGCGCTCAAAATATCCGCCTCCAATGAACATTGCCAGGATCCTCTGGTCCACACGGGACACTGTGGAGGAGTAGAACCGTCCCCGCTCCTCATACCGCTCCAGCAGTGACGGAGGGAGCACCAGATAGCCCACACGGATGGCCGGCGCAATGGCCTTTGAAAAGGTTCCCATATAAATGACCCTTCCGCTGTCATCCATGCCCTGAAGGGCCGGGATCGGCTTTCCCCTGTAACGGAATTCACTATCATAGTCGTCCTCGATCAGATAGCGGTCCGGCGCTTTCATGGCCCAGGCCAGCAGCTCCTGCCTCCGCTTCACCGGCATGACGATCCCCATGGGAAACTGATGGGACGGCATCACATAGGCTGCGGATGCAGGAACCCGCTCCAGCTCCTGTACCCGGAAGCCGCTGTCATCCATTCCCACAGGAAAAACCGGATGGCCCATTCCCCCAAGAACACGGTATGCCTGCTTATAGGTGGGATCCTCCATGGCGATCCCGGTCTCCCGGCCCAGAAGCTGGGATAAAAGGATCAGAAGATATTCGTTCCCTGCGCCGATGATGATCTGATCCGCCGTACAGTTTACGCCCCGGGCTGCATGAAGGTAGTCCCGGATGGCCTCCCGCAGAAGAAGATCCCCCTGGGGACTGCCCTTTAAGAACATTTCTGTGTCCTCCTCCTTTAAGACTGCTCGGCTGATCCGTCTCCAGGTGGAAAAGGGGAAGCTTTCCAGGTCAATGCCCCTAGGTGAAAAATCCACTCTCCATTTTTTCTCCTGGAGATCCGGCGCCTCCCCATCCCTCCGTCCTAGAGACATTTCCTGTACTGCCCGGCTTTCCGGAGAGACCGGGGGCAGGATCCCATCCAGTCCGGCCACAAAATATCCGCGTCTCGACGACGCCTCCAGGTATCCTTCGGCCACAAGCTGTTCATAAGCCGACTGGGTGGTACTGCGGCTGACCCTCAGGCTTTTGGCCAGTTCCCTGGAGGAGGGCAGCTTTTTCATGGGCTTCAGGCCTCCGTTCCGGATCTCTCCTTTTATATACTGGTAGATCTGTTCATACAGCGGCCTGGGATCCTGGCTGCTTAATGGGATCATCAGCTCCATCTTTACCTCCGTTTTTTCCTGGATACCAGAAAAGGATGTCCGCCGGAACTTTTTCCAGGGGCATCCCTCTTTTGTATCTCAGTCTGTGTTTTTCCTCTGTCTGCTCCAGATCCTACTTAGGAAGCCGGAAGGAGCTCTTCAGGGAAACGATCCGGTTGTAAACCGGCTTTCCTTCCTCGCTGTCCTTGCAGTCCACGCAGTAGAAGCCGTTTCTTACGAACTGGAAGCTGTCATAAGCCCTGGCCTCCATCAGCGCCGGTTCCACATAAGCCATTGTCACGGTTTTGGAATTGGGATTCAGGTTCAGCGTTCCATCTGCGTTCAGCTTGCCCTTTTCCTCATCCACGATGTTCTCATAAAGGCGGCACTCCACCTGTCCTGCATGCTCTGCGGAAACCCAGTGGATGGTTCCCTTTACCTTTCTGCCGTTAAAGCCGGATCCGCTCTTTGTCTCCGGATCGTAGGTACAGTGGACCACCGTGACCTTACCGTTTTCATCCTTCTCAAAGCTGGTGCATGTAACGAAGTAAGCGCTCATGAGGCGGACCTCATTTCCCGGGAACAGGCGGAAATATTTTTTCGGCGGCTCCTCCATAAAGTCCTCGCGCTCAATATAAAGCTCTCTGGAGAAGGGAACCTGGCGTTCTCCCATTTCCGGATTTTCCAGGTTATTGGGTACGGATAACATTTCCGTCTGCCCTTCCGGATAGTTGTCGATCACCAGCTTCACCGGATCCAGGATCGCCATCATTCTGGGTCTCTTAAGCTTTAAGTCCTCCCGGATGCAGTATTCCAGCATTGCGTAATCCACAGAGCTGTTGGCCTTGGAAACGCCCACCATATCCACAAACATCCGCAGGGATTCCGGCGTATAGCCTCTTCTTCTGAGAGCGGCGATGGTCACCAGGCGCGGATCGTCCCAGCCGTCCACGATCCCGTCCTCCACCAGCTTCTTGATGTAGCGTTTTCCTGTGACCACATTGGTCAGATACAGCTTTGCGAACTCGATCTGACGCGGCGGATTCTCAAACCCACACTCTCTTACCACCCAGTCATAAAGCGGTCTATGATCCTCAAATTCCAGGGTACAGATGGAGTGGGTAATATGCTCGATGGCATCCTCGATGGGATGGGCAAAGTCGTACATGGGATAAATGCACCACTTGTCTCCAGTGTTGTGATGGCTCATACGGGCCACACGGTAGATCACCGGGTCTCTCATATTGATGTTGGGGGACGCCATATCGATCTTGGCGCGGAGCACCTTTTCCCCGTCCTTATACACGCCGTTCTTCATTTCCTCGAAGAGCTTCAGGTTCTCCTCCACCGTTCTGTCCCGGTAGGGGCTGTTTTTTCCCGGAGTATTGAAATCTCCCCGGTATTCCCGGATCTCATCGGCCGAAAGGTCGCAGACGAATGCCTTTCCTTTTTTGATCAGATGGACTGCACACTCATACATTGCGTCAAAGTAGTCAGACGCAAAAAACAGCCTGTCCTCAAATTCCGCGCCCAGCCATTTCACGTCGTTTATGATGGACTCCACGTACTCTGTTTTTTCCTTTGTGGGGTTCGTATCATCAAAACGGAGATTGAATTTTCCGCCGTATTCCTTCGCCAGTCCCGAGTTCAGGATAATGGACTTGGCATGTCCGATGTGGAGATATCCGTTGGGCTCCGGTGGGAATCTCGTCTGGACATGGTCATATACGCCCTCCGCCAGGTCTTTATCGATTTCCTGTTCAATAAAATTTTTAGAAACTGTTTCTTTCGTTTCCTCTGCCGGTTTTATATTTTCCGCCATAGTGATTCCTCCATTTATGTTCCTGTATTTCTATCTGTTTTACATGATAATATAGTATCTTACCATATCTTTCCCAAATATAAAAGGAAAATTTTCCATTAAATACTGATAACGCCAAAATATTTAAGGACCTCTCCTGCCAGGATCGCTGCCAGCATCACCGGAGCCACGTAGCGGATCATGATCCGGTACATTTTCTTTCTCTTAAATGCGCCTGAGGACTCCACCTCCTCCTCAATATACCGGCTTCCTGCCACATGTCCCACCAGGATACACGTTCCGATGGCCACAATGGGCATCATCACGGAGTTGGAAATAAAATCAAAGAAGTCCAGGAACTGCATCTTTAATACTGTAATGTGGCCCCAGGGACCGTAGCCCAGACAGGACGGGATCCCCAGGATCAGAATACCGGCAGTGGAAAGGATCGTGGCCTTTTTCCTGGTGAGCCGCATTTTATCCGTGAGGATCGATACCACCGTCTCAAGCAGGGAAATGGACGAGGTAAGGGCCGCAAAAAATACCAGCAGGAAAAACAGGGCTCCCACAGCTCCTCCCAGCGGGAAGGATTCAAATACCTTGGGCAGCACCCCGAACATCAGCCCCGGACCGGCCTTTCCCTGGATCAGGGACGCATCTCCTCCGTTAAAGGCCACTACTGCGGGAACGATCATAAGTCCCGCCAGAAAAGCAATCCCCGTATCAAAGATCTCGATCTGGCCCACGGAGCGCTCCAGATTATCCTCTTTTTTCATATAGGAGCCATAGGTGATCATGATCCCCATGGCTAAGGACATGGAATAAAACAGCTGGCCCATGGCCGCCAGCACTGTGGTCAGGGAAAAGTCCGCAAAATCTGGAAGGAGATAATACTTTAATCCCTCTGCGGCTCCCGGAAGAGTCATACAGTAAACAGAGATCCCTACGGAAAGCAGCACTAACACCGGCATCATGACGCTGCTGGCCTTTTCCACTCCCTTATCAACGCCCAGGAGCACCACCACAGCCGTAAGGAGCACAAAGATCACGAACCAGAGCAGCGGATTTTCCAGGATCCCGCCGCCGGCTATGCTGATAAATTCTCCAAAATACGTGTCGCTGGATATGGCCATGCCGTTTCCCCGGACAAATTCCACAAAATACTTAACGACCCAGCCGCCGATCACACAGTAATAGGGCGCGATGATCACCGGGATCAGGGCTGCCAGCCAGCCCAGAGGCGCAAAACGGCGGTTCAAGCTTCCAAAAGCTTCGATGCATGACATGCGGGTCCTTCTTCCCATGGCAACCTCTGTGATCATAAGTGTAAATCCAAAGGTCACAGCCAGAAGAACGTATGTGATCAGGAAGGCTCCCCCTCCATATTTTGCTGCCAGATATGGAAACCTCCACATATTTCCCAGTCCCACTGCAGAACCGGCCGCCGCAAGGACAAAGCCGATGCGGCTGGTAAAGCTGCTTCTTTCTTTCATAACAAATACTCCCCTCTATTCGGTTTTTTAGACAGCGAACGTGTCCATTATACCCGAATCGGGGGGAGTTTGCAATCCATTCTATTTTATGTGTGTGCTGCGCAGCCCTTCCGCCGTACGCCTGCCTGTCCGAATCTCCGGACGGCTGAACGGTACAGCTTTACAGATCCAGATCGATAAATTCAAAATCATCGTCCTGGTCTTCTTCTTTGAATGGAGCTGCCTTTTCCGGGATCTGTTCCTTCACCGGTGCGCTGGAAACCGGAGCGGGCGTCTCCTGTCTTACCGGGGCTTCTGCCTCCGGGACACTGGCAGTCCTCCTTCCTGTCTCCTGATCCGGTGCCGGATGACGGACCGGGGCCTTATGCTTTACAAAGGCCCGTTCCTCTTCCTCCAGATCCAGATCCTCCAGGTCATCCAGGTCCTGGTTTGTCCATTTTTTCGCCTGGGTCCTTCTGGGTTCCTTTGTCTTTCCCGGCCTGGAGCCTTCTCTGGAATATGCGTCCGGTTTTCCCGCCGATTTTTTCGGCTTTTCCTCCCGGTACGTTCCTCCAGGCTTTCTGGTCAGCAGGAGTATGATAAGGATGATCGCCAGGATAATGCATACGGCAAACAGACCGGCGATCATATATCCGCGGACTGTGTAGTCCTCCACCAGGCTGTTATACTCTCCGACCACCTTCTCATTGACTGCCCGGAGATCCTCTGCCTCCGGATCCTGGAAGAATCTCTGGAGGGTCATTTCCTTCTGGTCGTAGCGGTAGAAGTTCTGCTCCCCGTCTGCGTTCTGGCCGTAAACGATGCAGTATTCCGGTGTCCCGCCATCCTGGCTGTTCCAGATCCAGCCGTGTACCGTATGTTCTCCGATGTCGATGGTGCATTCCCTGAATCCGTCGGGAAGCTCTGTCCCCTCTGGGATATTTTCCGGAGACAGAACGATAATGGTCTTTTCTGCCATACGGACTGTCACATATGGGGAAAGGATATCTTCCTGGGGATCGTATACAAAGAAATCTCCGTTTCCATCTTCATCGGTCATATAAAGGAGGATCACGCCCTGGTCATTGGTTCCTGCCTGGACTGTGGCTCCCTGATACTCATATTCTGTTACAGAAAAGCCCTCGGGAAGAGTTTCTGCATCAAAGGTTTCAGCAACGGTCCAGTTTCCATCCTCCACATTGTGCGGCGTGCCCTCGGGGGAACTGGCCTCCGCAGACGGTTCCATCTCTTCCGCAGAGCTGTCTCCGCCTCTGGTAACCGTGATGGTATACGTTTTTTTCGTGCTTCCATCCTCTGCGGTAACCGTGCAGACCACCTTATTTTCGCCTGGCTGGAGATTTTCAGCTCCCTCCACAGATACGTTTGCTTTCCCGTCATTGGCCGGAGCGCTGACCGTGATCTTTTCCACATCAGCCGGAACGGCAGCCGTGTACTCAGTCACCTCTGCTGAAAATTCCGGGCTCAGGGTCCCTGGTGAAACAGTCAGGGATCCCAGGGAAGCGTCCTGGGAAGCGTCGGAGGCCCCGCCGACCTTTACAGCAGAATTACCCGTATGGGAAATAGTCACTGCCTGCCCATTTGCATCGTATACCTCCTGGGATTTAACGGTGATGGACGAGGTCCCAGCCTTCAGGGCCTTAAACTTCAGCGTAAAGCTGAAGGTCGTCTGGTTGGCTGCCTCCGCATCCCCAACCACACGGACATTCCCCGCCCCTCCGTTGGCGCTGGTCCCGCTCAGGAATTCCAAGGACTGGGCATCGTATTCCAGCATCACATCTGCTTTGTTGAGAGCCGTACCATCCGAAGAGGCGATCTTCATGGTGACAGATACCTGGTTTCCCACTGATGCCGTCGGATCAGAAAAGGTGATCTTTCCAGCCCCCGCATAGGCAGTTAGGATCCCTGCCGGAAACGCCAGAAGCGTGATCGCCAGAGACAGGAATACCACTGTCATTTTCTTTATTATCCTGTTCATATCTTATATTCTCCTTACTTTATCCGGTTTCCCCGGTCCATGGGCGTCCTTATGAAGGGGAAACGCCGATGACCACATCCGCGCTCTGGCTTTCGGGGGGATTCCCCTGGCCCGATGGCCGGATGATCACAACGTTCCCTGTACTTCCAGGTCCGGACGTATTTCCTCCGCTGCTCTGGGTGTTTCCTCCGCCCGACGGCACATTGACCACCGGAGCATCCGACTGGCGTACCACATTGAGCCTGTATGTGCGGACGCTGCCATTTTCTGCGTTTACCTCCACCGAGACCGTATTATTCCCGCTTTGCAGGCTTATGGTCCCAGTACCGGAAACAGATGCTTTGGAATCGATGGTCCCAGCCTTCACTGAGATCTGTCCCACCGACGGATTTACGATCACGTCGTAGCTTTCTGTGTCCTTATTAAAGGTAGGAGTAAGGGAATACCCCTCCACCTCCAGAGAAGCCAGCTTATTGTTGGGACTTCCAGTTGTCTCAGGCTTGGGGCAGGCCGCCTCCGGCATATTGTTGAATACCGGGATCTTAAATACCAGGGGCTCCTTTTTCATCGCATCTGTGTAGGCCCTGGAGAGCTTGGCCCCTTCTCCGGCGGCTCCCTCCACATTGGTCATGTACTGGTGCTTATAAAGATTGCTTCCCTGTACATTGAATTTTTTCAGATAAAATGTATCCTGTCCCTGGGAAACAAAATTCTCTCCATAATAAAGAGCTCCTCCCAGGATAGATTTCTCAATGGAATTCCAGGGCCGTCCATAATTTCCTGCCTGGGACGCGTACCACAGGCCCCTGGTGACAGCGGACATGGAATCTGTCTGGTATGCCCCGATATTAAAGAAATTATAGATTCCCTGGTAGCCGGCAGTGGTTCCCGATATGCTGCCGGAAGTACCATTGGCCTGCTCCTGGAGGATCATGGCTCCCAGAACATAGGGATTCACACCGGACTGGGCTCCTGCATTCATAATGATGTCCACATAGCTCTGGCCCGACGGCACCGGCGACGTTTCTGACGCACCTGTGCTGTCTCCTGTGATCACAGAAGCGTCCATTCCGGGACCATATTCCACGTTGGGAAGGGCCAGGACCTGGGTTTCCCTGGCACTGACCACCGCAGAGGGGCCTTCCAGGCTCACATCCGGCTTCTGGCCTCCCGCCCCCTGGGGCGTGCTCTGGGCGGCGTCTCCGGACGGTGCGTTCTGGGAAATATTCCCACTGCTCCCCATGTCCATTCCCGGGCCGTAATTCTGTCCGGGAGGAAGGGGGATCCCGCCCCCGTCACTTCCATTCTGCCCGGAATCCTGCTGGTTATTCTGACCTTCCTGGTTTTCCTGTGCCGATGGAGGATTTCCGTCTCCCTGGCCTGTGGATTTTTCCAGGAACGTACCGGAAACCAGGCTCTGAAGCCCCTCCCTCGTCTGGTGGGCCCCATCGTAGGACTGCAGCAGGAACTGGAATACATAGATCTCATTTAAAAAATTCCTGGGATCCATATAATAGCTGACAATATCCCTGGAAGCCGCTACCCAGCTAGGTCCGTCAAAGCCGGTCCATTTCCCCGTATTCCAATCATACGCTCCATATTCCGTAGACTTCCAGGAGGACAGGCTGTTGGTGGAAACCAGATTTGCTCCTACGATGCTCTCATTATTGACGGCGTCGTTCCAGTCCAGGCCCGTATTCTGCACCTGGAATACCCAGGACGGGAATTCAGCATGAAGGACACGTAAGGATTCCTTATAGCTTTCCGGAAAGCCCTGACTTGTCATATACGCCTCGAACTGGGGGTCCGTGGTGTAGGAAACCGGAAATTTTATGTATTCGGAGGAAGCATAGCCCTCCATACTCTTCCCTCCAGCCGTAAACTGAAGCTTATACCAGAGTACACCGTCAGAAGCTGTCTCCTGTCCCACCACAGTCACAGGGGCTCCGTAAGACAGTTTCCTTACAACGGAATTTCCTGTGCCCGGGCCGCTTCTTACATTCAGTGTGGTTGCATTTACTATGGCCGATCTCTGTGTCTCTGCGTATATCGTTCCGGGATAGTCTGCAATGATCCCTGTGCCGCTCACGGATTCAGCCAGTAAAAGCCCAGCCGTCAGAGCCGCCAGGATCCGTCTCCCTCTTTTTTTCATTCTTCTTCTCTCTTTCCTTATGGTCATTTTTCTATTCTGCCATTTTCCAGTTCTGTCTAAAAATGACACTATACGTTATTATAATGACAAAGGGAGTTTCCTGTCAACCTCAGGAAGGAAACTTCATATTTTTGCCGCGGTTTTACGGGGAATTTGTAAGGTTTTCTTAAGAAAACACGGATATGAAAAGGCACAGGCGCCGGGTCCTGTACTGGACGGACTTTGGCCCGCTGTCCGCGTACATACAAAAACCCTCCGGACAGTGCTTCTGCACGGGCCGGAGGGCCTTTTCCAGAGGGAAGCAAACGCTCTCCACCGGATCTGTCTATGGACTAGACGGGATATACCTTGTTTTCCTTATCTGCCTTTTTCGGATCCACGCCGGTCTGCTGGGCTTCACGGTACTCGAAGAAGTCCTTGGCCACGGCCGGGAACAGGGCATAAGATAAAACATCCTCATCCTGCTGCTTCCACTGGGCACATTCCTTCTCAAACTTAGGAAGCTGCGGCGGGATCAGATCGGCCGGACGGCAGGTGATGGGTGTCGCATCGCCGATGATCTTTTTCTGTACTTCCTTGTTGAACGGCTTTACAGTCTGGCCAAATTCGCCCATCATGATCTTCTTGGACTCCTTGGGAACCATCTTGTACCGCTCGCCTGCCAGTACGTTCATAACAGCCTGGGTACCTACGATCTGGGAAGACGGAGTAACCAACGGCGGCTCGCCGAAGTCTTTTCTTACTCTCGGGATCTCCTCCAGAACTGCGCGGTACTTGTCTTCCTGTCCAGCTTCCTTTAACTGGCTCACCAGGTTGGAAAGCATTCCGCCCGGTACCTGGTACTGAAGAGTCTTGATGTTTACGCCCAGTACCTTCGGGTTTAAAAGGCCGCTCTTTAAAGCCTCTTCACGGATCGGTGTAAAGTAGTCGGCGATCTCAGCTAAAAGGTTCTGGTCATATCCGGTATCATAGGGAGTGCCGCGGAAGGTCTCAACCATAACCTCCGTAGCAGGCTGGGAAGTACCAAGAGCCAGCGGGGACATTGCACAGTCGATGATATCGCAGCCTGCTTCCACAGCCTTTAAGTAAGTCATGGAAGCAACGCCGGAGGTGTAGTGGGTATGCAGATCGATGGGAAGCTTTGTTCCTTCCTTTAAGGCCTGTACCAGCTCTGCTGCCTTATACGGAGTCAGAAGTCCGGCCATATCCTTGATACACAAGGAATCTGCACCCATTTCCTCGATCTCGCGGGCAATGTTCTTCCAGTAATCCAGAGTATAGGCGTCGCCAAGGGTATAGCTTAAAGCGATCTGGGCATGGCCCTTTTCCTTGTTGGTAGCCTTTACAGCTGTTTCCAGGTTCCTGATATCGTTTAAGCAGTCGAAGATACGGATGATATCAATACCGTTGGCAATGGATTTCTGTACGAAATACTCTACCACGTCGTCTGCATAATGATTATAGCCTAAGATATTCTGTCCGCGGAACAGCATCTGGAGTTTTGTATTCTTAAAGCCGTCCCTTAACTTTCTCAGTCTCTCCCAGGGATCTTCTTTTAAGAAACGAAGGCTTGCGTCAAAGGTGGCGCCGCCCCAGCATTCCACTGCATAGTAGCCGACCTTATCCATCTTATCAACGATGGGAAGCATCTGGTCTGTGGACATTCTTGTGGCAAGTAAGGACTGGTGAGCGTCACGAAGGACAGTCTCAACGATCTTTACCGGCTTTTTCTGAACTTCTGCCATTTTATTTTTACCTCCTGAAAATTATCAAGTGAAAACCTTCCATAGGCGGCTTACGCCGCTGAACGGGAAAACGCGAACTCCGCTTCGCTACGTTTGCGTAGCGGGCGGCTTACGCCGCCCTTTACTGTATTCCGAAAATAGCCATGAATGTGCCGGCGGCTACGGCGGTACCGATCACGCCTGCCACGTTGGGGCCCATGGCGTGCATCAGAAGGAAGTTGGTGGGATCTGCCTCAGAACCAACCTTCTGGGATACACGGGCCGCCATGGGAACTGCGGATACACCGGCAGAACCGATCAGCGGATTTACCTTTCCTCCGGTCACCTTACACATGATCTTACCGAAGATCACGCCTGCAGCCGTACCAAAGGCGAAGGCTACCAGACCCAGGATAACGATCTTAATCGTGGTCATCTTTAAGAACGCCTCGGCGCTGGTAGTTGCTCCCACGGAAAGCCCCAGAACGATAACTACGATATACATGAGGGCGTTGGAGGCAGTCTCCTGAAGCTGCTTTACAACGCCAGACTCACGGAACAGGTTGCCGACCATCAGCATACCAACCAACGGTGCGGTCGTCGGTAAGATCAGACACACAACAACCGTAACGATAATGGGGAACAGGATCTTCTCCAGCTTGGACACCGGACGGAGCTGCTCCATCTTGATCTTTCTCTCCTCTTCTGTGGTCAGAAGCTTCATGATCGGCGGCTGGATGATGGGTACCAGGGCCATGTAGGAGTAAGCGGCAACGGCAATAGGACCCATGAATTCCGTCTGTCCCAGCTTGCCGGCCAGGAAGATAGAGGTAGGACCGTCAGCGCCGCCGATGATGGAGATGGCAGCAGCTGCCTTGTCGTTGAAGCCCATGAAGATCGCAAGGAAGTAAGCAGCATAAATACCGAACTGTGCGGCCGCGCCCAGAAGGAAGCTCTTGGGGTTCGCGATCAGCGGTCCGAAGTCAGTCATAGCGCCTACGCCCATGAAGATCAGGGACGGGAGGATGCTCCACTCATCCAGCAAATAGAAGTAATGGAGAAGTCCTCCAACGCCATTGGATGAATCCTCAATGCTCAGCATAATATCCGGATAGATATTCACGAGCAGCATACCAAAGGAAATCGGGACAAGCAGCAGAGGCTCAAAACCTTTTTTAATGGCAAGGTAAAGGAAGATAAATGCCACAAAGATCATGATCATGTTGCCGAATGTCAGATTTAAGAATGCTGTCTGCTGGACAAGATTCAAAAGTGTACTTTGAATATATTCCATTTTAATCCCTCCATATGGAATCTGCAGTCAGCAGACGATTAGTTTAATGTAGCCAGAGTTGCGCCCGGCTCAACAGAATCACCAACAGCCACATTGATGGTAGCTACGGTGCCGTCCTGGGGTGCTACAATCTCGTTTTCCATCTTCATGGCCTCGAGGATCACGATCACCTGGCCTTTTTTCACTGCCTGGCCTGCGGACGCCTTCACGCCAAGGATCTTTCCGGGCATGGGAGCTGTCACTGCAACGCTTCCTGCTGCACCAGCGGGAGCTGCCGCAGGAGCCGGGGCTGCTGCCGGGGCCGGGGCTGCTGCCGGAGCCGGAGCGGCCTTGGGTGCCTGTACGGGAGCCGCTGCCTTGGGAGATGCTGCCTTTCCTGTGAAGCCTTCTTCTACGGTTACTTCATATACATTGCCATTAACTGTGATGGTATAATTTTTCATTTTCATTTCCTCCTGATGATGGGTTATTTCCAGTTCCTGTTGGGAACACGCTTAATAGAACGAACAATAAGGCCGTCGGCAGACTCTCTGCCTTCGGAAGCCGCGATGGCTGCTGCGATCACGGATACCAGCTCCGTATCGTCACAGGCCTCCTCAGCCGGGGCTGCTGCCGGAGCCGGAGCGGGAACTGCTGCCGGAGCCGGGGCGGGAACCGCTGCCGGAGCTGCTGACGGGGCCAGAGCCTTCTTCTGCTTCATCTTTGCTTCAAATACGCTGATGTACTTGAACATGCTGATGAGCCAGCTGATGAAGATCAGAACCAGGAATACGACTCCCATGCCCATAAGGGTATTCATACCAGCCTTGGAAAGCTTTTCTCCAGTGGTATATTCCGGAGAGATCGTAATGGAAGTGATATTTGCAAGATCCTCATCCACGATTACAGAAAACTCTGCGTTTCTTTTTTCAAATACCGCCGGGATCCTGGCCACATAGCCGTCGTCCACAATTTCAACCTCTGCCGCCTCGCTGGAAACCAGGGCTCCCAGGTCGCCCTTTACGGACTTCCAGGAATTCAGGGCGCTCTGCATTACTGTATCCTTGTTCTTTTCACTGGCAGCCAGAGCATTATCCAGATCCTCGTCTCCCATTGCGGCAAACAGATCCAGATACTGCTGGGTGCCCTGCTGGAGCGTCATCACCAGAGACGGGTCCATCTCCTCTGCCGTATCCGTTTCTGCGCTGGAGCAGGCAGAAAGGGCGAACAGGCAAACTGCCATACAGAGGGCAAGCCAGATTCTTTTAATATTCTGTTTCATATATCTGCCACCTCGCCTTAGACCGTACCGTGCTTTTTGGCCGGACGATCCTCTCTCTTTGTGAACAGCATTTCCATTGCTGCGATCACGCGTTTTCTTGTATCAGCCGCATCGATAATGTCATCCACATAGCCTCTTCTGGCCGCAGCCATGGCACTGGCCTGCAGCTCGCTGTACTGGGCAGCCTTTTCGCTGATCAGGGCAGCCGCATTGTCAGATCCAGAGATCTCCTCTGCATACATGATCTTCACAGCCGGAACGGCCTCCATCATGCCAATGGAAGCATTCTTCCATGCGTAAACGATATCGGAGCCAATGGACTTACTGTTCATAACAAGTCCGGCAGTACCGAATGCCTGTCCGGCGATCACTGTCACCTTGGACACATCTGCGTTTGCAAAGGCATGGGCCAGACGGGCAGCCGCCTTGGCGATCTTCTTTTCTGTGCATTTGCAGCTGTTATATCCGTTTACGTTCACCATTGTAAGTACCGGGATATTGAAGGCATCGCAGAAATTCACGAAATCTGCGGCTTTTTCACAGCCTCTGGCTGTCAGGCCTGTCTCGTACTCTGCTGTTTTTTCTCCCTCCTCATAGCTCTCTGTGCGGTTGGCCACACAGCCCACGGTGGTGCCGTTTAAGCGGATGAACGCAGTCACCATGCTGGGAGCATATTCCTTCTTAAGTTCCATATAGAAGCTGTCATCAGAGATCATGGCCAGGGCAAGGGCTGTATCTCCCACACAGTTCTCCAGGCCCTCGCACATCCGGTTCAGGTCGTCGGCGCACTCATCATAGGACATATCGTCCTCGTTGTTGGCCGGAAGTACGGAGATCAGCGTATGGATCTGTGCCAGGATGTCCTCCTCGGTCCCTGTCATGCACACGTTGCCGGCTTCCTCGCTCTGGAACTTTGCGCTGGATGTATCTGTATCGTTCTCAGCGATGGCATTGGGAGCGTTGACAAATAACTTTGCCTTATCTTCCATGAAGGTGAAGTCAGCCATTGCAGAAGCCACTGCCATACCGCCGCCGCAGTTTCCGAACACTGCCTGGATCTGCGGGATCACGCCGGAAGCCAGGGTCTGGCATCCGTACAGTCTTCCGAACCCGTTTAATGCGTCCAGACCTTCCTGAAGCCTTAAGCCTGCACAATCGATCAGGCCTACCACCGGAGCGCCCATCTTCATGGCCATGCCATAGAGATTCTCGATCTTTTTTGCATGCATCTCACCCACGGAGCCGCCCATAACGGCTGCATCCTGGCTGTACACATACACAAGGGCTCCCTCAACGGTACCGTAGCCGGTAACCACGCCGTCGGCCGGAGTTTCCTGAGCCTGCATGTTAAAGTCAGTGCTTCTGGCAGTCATATAGGCGCCGACTTCAACAAAGCTGTTGTCATCAAGCAATTCATTGATTCTTCTCATTGCTGACGTTTGTGCTGATTTAGTCATTTTGCTGTCCTCCATTATTAAAATTTGACGAAAATCGAATTTCTGCCTAGTGTAATAATAACCGCATTCTCTGCAAAATTCAAGGTATTTTTGCCATTTCCGGGAAAACAATACAACATAAAAAAAGAGGCGGCAACAAGTTACTTTTCTTTTGCCGTCTCCCCTTTTTAGTTAATCATCTTAAGCAGGCCCGGAACCTCCAGACTTCCGGTCCCTTTTCCTATTCATATTTTTTTGTCAGCGTAAATCCGCGGCCGCGGACCTCTCCCACCTGACTTACGATCATAAATGCCTGATCGTCGATGTCCATGACGATCCGGTTCAGCTTCTGGAGCTCTCTTCCGGATACCACCACCAGGATGGCCCTGGACTGCTTTCCGGAATGACCGCCTTCCATATAAAGGAGCGTGGTCCCCCGGTCCATTTTTTCCTGGATGGCTGTGCTGATCTCCTCATACCGCTCGCTGATGATCTTTGCCTGGGTCTGGCGGACGCCGATGACCAGTACCTTATCCAGGATAATGGTATACGTCATGACCATGATCAGGCCGTACAGGATCCTCTCCCTGTCTCCAAAGGTCATCTGGGCGATGAGCACCATGAAGTCCATCACATACATGGTAACAGACACCGGGATCCCGAACCTCTTTTTCAGTACCAGCGGCGGGATATCCATGCCTCCGGTGGAGGCGCCTGCCCGGATCACGATGCCCAGGGCAAATCCGATCATAACGCCGGAAAAAACCGCACACAGGATGGGATCGTCCGTAAAGACCATATCCCCCACCAGGCGGGTGGTCTGCTCCAGTGCAAAAGGATAATAAAACGTAGCCACCAGTGTGGAAAGGGCAAATTCCTTTCCCAGTTCCACCAGGCCCACTACGAACATCAGGATATTAAATCCAGCCACAAAAATTGAAAGGGGGATCCCCCAGTAATGCTGGGCCACCAGACCCAGTCCTGTGGTCCCTGCGGCGATCATGTCCATGGGCAGCACGAACAGCGCCACGCCCGCGGCGTAGACGGAAAGCCCCGCCATAATGATAACTACCTGTGCCAGCAGCCTCATGATCCTGCTCTTCTGATCCTTCTTCTCCATATACATCCTCCCTCTGTCTCTCTTCCGGTAAAAAAACGCAAAAGAAAGGAGAGTGCTGCGAAAACGCCTCCCGCAGTCCTCTCCATCTCTTATTCGATTGTATTTTTTCCGGATCTGTCCTTCTTATTTCCCAAATACAGCCTCATAGTCCTTGCGGAACTTTTCGATCCCCTGGTCAGTCAGCGGATGATGGGTCATCTGCTCGATCACCTTATAGGGAACGGTGGCGATATCGGCTCCGGCCAGAGCACACTCCGTCACATGCATCGTATGGCGCACGCTGGCGGCAATGATCTCCGTCTGGATATTGTGAAGGTTAAAGATCTCAGAAACCGTCTCGATCAGGTCGATGCCCGGCTGGGAAATATCGTCCAGACGGCCTAAGAACGGCGATACGAAGGCAGCTCCGGCTCTGGCAGCCAGAAGCGCCTGGTTTGCAGAAAAGATCAGCGTCACATTGACCTGGATCCCCTCAGATGCCAGCACCTTTGTTGCTTTTAAGCCTTCCACGGTCATCGGGATCTTCACCACCATATTGGGGTGGATCTTGGCGATCTCACGTCCCTCGGCGATCATTCCTTCTGCGTCGGTGGTGGTGGCCTTCACCTCACCGCTGATGGGACCGTCCACGATGGAGGCGATCTCCTTTAAGGTCTCCACGTAATCCTTTCCCTCTTTTGCGATCAGGGACGGATTTGTCGTAACTCCGCAGATCACGCCCATATCGTTGGCTTTCCGGATCTCATCCACATTGGCCGTATCAATAAAAAATTTCATTGGTATCCCCCTCCTGTTCGGGTATTTTTTTGAACCTGTCTCCATTGTAATGGCAACCGGCGGGAATGTCAATGGACAATCGGCTCCATCTTCATCCTGCATACCCCAGGTTCTCGAAACAATCATATTCATCCATGCCGCCGATCCGGAACCGGTACTGGTCCCTGTCCTTTTGGATCCGCAGCTCACAGTGTCTTCCGTCAGGAAGCTCTGCCTCTGCCCTGGCCGCCCCCGTTTCATCCGGGAGCTCTGCGGCCCTTAATACCAGCTCCGTTCCCGCCGGGATCCGTTCCTCTTTCCCTTCGATCCATACCAGAATCTCCGCAGAGGCCCGCAGCACCGGCCCCCGGTCTCCATTTCCAGGGATCGTGTAAACCGTTCCGACTGCCTCCGGCATCCCGTCCTCACCCATGCGGAAGCTGCGGTACGCCATATACGTTCCCAGAAGATCGATGCGGTCGTACAGGAGAAAATGACCCGGATCTCCGATGAAGCTCCCATACATGGAATCTCCCGAGGAGCCCACATGGCAAAGCGTCAGCGTCCCGTTTTCATTCTGGAGCGTAAACACCTCCAGGACCCTCAGATCATTCTCACTGGAAAATTCGAGCCATAGGAAGGGGCGGCCATCTCCGGCTTCCAGAAGCCATGCGTCCGTGAGGCTCCCATAGTCCCCGGCCTCCCAGGGACCTGCCGCCTCCGTCTCTGCTCCCTCTCCTGTCCGGCTCAGGGTAATGGATGATGTATACGCCTCCTCATCCTCCTGTACCGTATAAATATACTCCTCCTTTTCCCCGTCCCGATCCCAGTCAGCGTAAAAGGGTTCTCCCTCTGAAAGCTGCACTGCTGCTCCCGCCCCGGCCCGGTACGTCTCCAGGAGCAGCTCCGGACAGTCCGCAAACGTCAGCCGGCTCTCAAGGCTTCCTTCCGACCAGGGCCCCAGAACATAAGGGTTAAATACGACGGTGATCCCGTCACGGTCCATGATCCATTCCAGCTGGCTCTCGTCTCCGGATCCATTATGGAACATGGCCTCCAGGGTCTCCTCATATTCCGGGTAAAGGCTCCCATCGTCCTTGCTCTTCACGTCCTCCTTCACATACTGGTACACTGCTTCCAGGTCTGTGACCACATCCGAAAGCGCCAGCCGCTTTCCCGAATCCGGGTCAAAATTTACTCCATGGGCATAATAGCTTCCGTGGGCGCCGCCCACATAGGAGGAATCCATATCCCAGAAGCTGACGATCCGGCTGTCTGCCCGTTGTACCCGTATCTCCCGCTCAATATAATACTCCTGTCCAAGCTCCGGGGGATCCTCCTTGACCAGGGAAAGATTTTCCTTAAAACGTTCTCCCGTATCCTGGGAAACCTCCGCATTATACTGGTCCAGGCTGTCCTTCAATGTATCCCAGCCGTCCACAGGAACATACAGCCCGTCCCAGCGGCTCCTCAGTAGGCATCTCTGGTCCTGCCATTCCCCGTCATAGCTCCTCCGGGTCTCCACAAACAGCGGCTGATCTGCCTCCTGGTCCATACGGTTCATCTCACAGCCGGTCAGAGACACGGCCATAAGAAACGCTAGCCCCGTTCCCAGAGCCATTTTTCCTGCCCTCTGTTTTCTCATGATCCATCCCCCGCTTTCCATGTTGTATATCCCAGGTCCTGTCCGTTCCCTCAGTCTCCCGGGCATCCTTATGCCGCGCTCCAGACGGGCGCATTGCTTCTTCTTTCATTATAAGCTCCCGTCCCTGTTCCTTCTATAAAAATACGCTTACGATCATTTACGTTTTTCTTAAAGCCTCCGCTGCCCCTTTCCCTTCCAAAATCCATAGTAAAACCAGACAGCATATGCTATAATATGGCTGAAACAGACATTGTGCCAGAAAAGGAGAATTATCCCATGAAACCAGCTCTGATCATCGGTTCCACCTGTGTGGACGTCATCATCAATATCCATCATCTTCCAAAGACCGAGGAGGACATCCATCCCACCTCCCAGTCCATGGCCATCGGCGGATGCGCCTTCAACGCCGCCTATATGGTACGGCTCTTAAACGCCCCGCACACCTTTATCACGCCTGTGGGCGGCGGCACCTACGGAGACTATGTGGCAAAGCTCATGACCCAGGCCGGGATCCCCATTGCCGTCCGGGTGCCGGAAAAAGAAAACGGCTGCTGCTACTGCCTGGTGGAGGCCGGCGGGGAGCGAACCTTCATGTCCTATCACGGAGTAGAATATACCTTCCAGAAGGAATGGATGGAGCCGTATCCGGCAGAGGATTTCGGTCTCACCTACGTCTGCGGCCTGGAGATCGAGGAGCCCACCGGGATCAATCTCATCGAATATCTGGAGGAGCATCCGTCTCTGGAGCTTTTCTACGCCCCCGGTGCCAGGGTAGGAAACATGGATCCGAAGAAAACAGAGCGGATGCTGGCCCTTCATCCGATCCTCCACATCAACGCCCTGGAGGCAGAGGCCATGAGCCAGAAAACGTCCTATGAGGACGCCGCCGCATACCTGCACTCCATCACTGGAAATACCGTCATCGTGACCCTGGGAGAAAAGGGCGCTTACTGCATAGAAAAAGACGGGACCAGCTATCTGATCCCGTCCATTCCCGCCGATCATGTGGAGGATACCATCGGAGCCGGCGATGCCCACGCGGGAGCCATCATCGGCTGCCTGACCAACGGCCTCTCCCTGCGGGATTCCATTGCATATGCCAACCAGGTATCCCGGATCGTGGTCTCCGTCAAGGGCTCTTCCCTTCCGCCGGAGCTCCTTCCGCCCCTTCCAGTCTCCAAAAACGCCCGCTAGGCTGACACAGGGGCCTGGGGCTGATAAAACTGCTACCGGATATCCGCATACTTTACAGACCGTTCCTTAAATTCCTTCATCATTCCGTCCAGAGCCTTCCGTTCTGCGGAAAGGTCTGCAAAGCACAGCCTGTGGCCTTTTACCAGTTGTCTGCCATCCACCCAGACGCTGTCCACATTGGAAGCGTCTGCCGAGTATACGATGGCCGAATAGGGATCATAGACCGGGAACATATTGACCGACTCCGTCTCGATCAGAGTCAGGTCCGCCCGCTTCCCAGGCTCAATGGAGCCAGTCTCCTTTTCCGCTCCCAGGACTCTGGCTCCCTCAATGGTCCCCATGGCCACCACATCCCTGGCAGTGAAAATGCTGCGGTCATGATACCGGGTCCGCTGGAACGCAGGGATCATCCGGAACTGATGGAACAGATCCAGGGTATTCCCCGAGGACGGTCCGTCAGTCCCCACGCCAACGGCCACTCCTGCCGCCTTAAGATCCCGGAGCGGACAGACTCCCTTCCCCGATTTCGTATTGGAACCGATGCAGTGGGCGATCTTTGCCCCGGTCTCCCGGAAGATCTCCACATCCCGGTCTGTCATATGGATGCAGTGGGCTGCGATGGTCCGCTCTCCCAGGACTCCCAGTCCGTAAAGGAACTCTGCCGGCGTCTGATCGTATTTTTCCCGGAACATTTCCAGCTCATAATCCATCTCGCTCACATGAAGCGTATAAGGAACACCGTACCGTTCCGCCAGCTCATAGGCTGCCTTTAAAACCTCCGGCGGGTTTGTATTTGTAGCATGGGGAGCCACCACAGGCCGGATCCGTTCATGGCCCTTCCACTTCCGTATCAGCTCCTCGCACATGGCCAGGGACTGGTCTGTATTTTTACTGTCACACGTCTCCATATCGATAATGGTCTGTCCCACATACGCCCGGATCCCCATTTCTTCACAGGCTGCCGCCACCTGATCTTCAAAATAATACATATCCAACACCGAAGTAACGCCGGAAAGCAGAAGCTCGCAGACGCCGTACCGGGTGCTCTGGCCGATCAGCTCCCGGTTCATGGCCTCCAGCTCCAGCGGGAATAAAAACCGCCTCAGCCGGTCTGGGCAATCGTCTCCCAGGGACCGGAAGGGGATCATGGGGATATGGCAGTGGGTATTGATCATCCCCGGCATCAGAATCCCGTTTTTTCCATTCACCGTTTCGTCCACATCTGCCGGACCCTCCCCTTCTCCTGTCTCCAGGATCGTTTTCCCTTCCAGGACCACATATCCGTTTTCATAAACATGAAACTGTTCGTCCATGGTGACCACCGTCACATGATTGATCTTTGTACGCATACTATTCTCCTTATAAAAAGATGCTGAGGGCAAAAGTTTTTTGACCCTTCTATCAAAAAGAGGCCGGGGCCGTACAGGCCCTATGGCCTGAAACCGGCTCCCGGCCCTGTTTCTCAGCTAGTTCATTTCTTTATACGATCTTACTGTATCAAACAGCACTTCCCGGAACCGCTTCTGGTCAAATTCCATGGCCACTTCCACGTTGCCGGAGGTCTTGTATTTATTCCAGCATTTTTCCCTGGAGATCTCCTGCTCCGGATCTGTGCCCATAAAATCACGCCAGTCGCAGACGGTCATGCCCCTTGTGAACTCGCCCTTTGTTTCCACGTCCACCTGGGTCCGGATGCTCTTTGTGATCACCTGGTCATCCACCCACCAGGCCACTGCACAGGCGTCGCAGATGGAGGTAAAATCAGAATTTTTCACAGAAAACTCCAGGATATCTGCGGCAAAGTCTCCCACCGTGCCGCCGATGGCCCTTAACTGCTCCACATCTGCCATGTCCATATGGTTCTGACGCGTCAGGTTCAGCCCTGCCATTTTAATGGGGATCCCCGACTCAAAGACGATCTTTGCAGCCTCCGGGTCCACCAGGATATTAAACTCCGCAGCAGGAGTGGCGTTGCCGCTGGTGGCGGAGCCGCCCATACAGAGGATCTCCGGGATCCGCTTTTTTAATTCCGGCTCCTTTAAGATCGCCTGGGCCACATTGGTCAGCGGCCCTAAGGTGATCAGCGAGATATCGTCGTTTTCCATAAAGGTACGGATCAGGAAATCGGCTCCGTGCTCCTTTTCCAGCTTTTTTTCCGGCTCCCGGATCTCAATATCCCCGATGCCGCCGCTTCCGTGGACCTCTGTGGCCCGCACAAGCTGGTTCAACATGGGCATATCGTATCCTGCATACACCGGGATATCCGGACGCCCGGTCAGCTCTGTGGCGAACCTGGCGTTCCTCTGGGTATACTCCAGTCCCGTGTTGCCGCCCACTGCCACGATCCCCCGCACATCCAGATGGCGGATGCACAGGATCAGGGCGAACATATCGTCGATCCCTGGATCGCAGTCAATGATCACTTTCCGTTTTGTATCCATAATCTTTCTCCTTATGCTACTTCTGGCTGCCCTTCTCGATCTTTCTCTGGCGGTTCATGCGCAGCATACCAAATACCATAAGTGCGATGATGGTGGCTGCGTATGGGATCATCTCCAGGAACTCCGTGGGGAAGCTGGTCTGGCTCTTTAAGCTGGTGGCCGCTGCGTCACTGAGTCCGAAGAATACGGCTGCAATACCTGCTCCCAGGGGATCGCCGCCTGCGATATTACAGGCAGAAAGTCCGATATAGCCTCGTCCATTGACCATGTTCTTCATAAAGAAGCTTACCCAGCCCATGGACATGAACGCACCGCCGAAGCCGCAGAGCACGCCGGAGATCAGGAAGGAAACGTATCCGATCCTCTTTACATTGATGCCGACAGATGCGGCCGCCCTGGCGTTCTCGCCCACAGCCCGGAGCCGTAAGCCCAGTCTTGTCCTTGTAAGGAAGAACCAAACGGCAAAGATCGAAATGAAAGCCAGGTATGTAAGAACATTATGTCCCGAAAGCATGGGGCCGATCAGCGGGATCTTATTGATCAGCGGAAGCACCAGCGTCGGAAGTGTGTACGCCTTGATGGCTGCGGAGGTGGTAGCCTTTTCTCCTGTCAGCAAGTACATAACAAAGACCGTACCTCCTGTGGCCGCCAGGTTCACAGCAATACACGTCAGATAAAGGTCCGTCTTTCCTGACAGGCTGGAGAAGGCGATGACGGCGCCCACCAGGACTCCGATCACCACAGCGCCCAAAAGGCCGATCCATACGTTTCCGGTCATTCCCGCAAACACAACGCCGCCCAGGGCCGCACAGAGCATCATACCTTCCAGGGCCATGTTCATCATTCCGGCCTTCTTACTGATAACTGCTGCCATGCCTGCAAAGATCAGGGGAGTTGACAGCCTTAAAACAGAGTATCCAAAATTACCGATCCAGTCCAGTGTCAGCATTGATTACTCCTCCTTTCCCTTTGAGGCGGCCGATTCCTTTTCTGCCTTTTCCTTGGCAGCCAGTTCCTCTTCTGCGGCCTTATAGATCAGTTTCTTCTTATATCTTCCCATGAATTCCTCTGCCGCCACCATCAGGATAACGATACCCTGGATCACGGTGATGAATTCGATGGGAATATCTCCCTTGGAGTTTACCACGTCCGCACCGATACGGATATACGCCAGCAGGCAGGCTGCCACAGGCACCAGGAGCGGGTTCTTTCTGGCTAAGACCGCCACCATCAGGCCGTCAAAGCCATGCTGGGTGGTAGCGACCCAGTTATAGCGGTCATAGTTTCCAAGGATCTCACAGGTACCGCCCAGGCCGGCCAGAGCGCCGCCGAAAAGCTGGGCGCAGATGATGGTTGCCGTCATATTGATACCGCAGGCCTTGGCAAACCAGGGGTTGCTTCCTACGACTCTCATCTTATATCCGAATACCATCTTGTAGAACAGCACAGCCACCAGGATCACGGCGATCAGGGCGATCACCAGACCTGCCTGGATCCGGAACTTGCCAAGGATCTGGGGAAGCTTGGCGTTGTCCGGGATGGGCAGGGAGCCCAGGGAACCGATGGTGGTATCTCTCATGGTATACATCATGATATAGATGGAAAGGAACATGAGGATGCTGTTTAACATTAAGGATGAAACAACGATATTGGCATTGAATTTGGAATCCAGCCATGCAGGAAGGGCAGACACCACAACACCTGTCAGCGCGCCGATGACCAGTAAAAGACCGATCATAACGGGTGCAGGAACGCTTTCTCCCAGCTTGATGGCAACCCAGGAGATCACACAGCCGGCAAACATGAAGATGCCCTCGCCGGCCAGATTGAACTTGTTCACCGCATACATGAAACAGAAGCAAAGTCCTGTGAAGGTAAACGGGATCGCAAGGTTGATGATACTTCCCACCCTTCTCACAGATGAGAACGGTCCCAGCACGAACTGCTGGATAATATAGACCGGATCGTCACTGACTGCAAACAGCGTCACCAGGGCCACAGCATAGGCGATGGCAATGGCGGTCAGGATCCGGACCAGCTCAACGGTAAATTCTACTCTACTTGTTTTATTCATAACAGGCCCTCCATTTCCTCCGGGGTCATGGTCTTAAGCCCCAGCATGTACTCGCCCAGCTCTTCCTCGGAAACCTCGTTGGCTTTTCTGAATGCCGCCACGACCTTTCCCTTTCTCATGACTAAAAGCCGGTCAGAACACTCCAGCACCTCGTTCAGATCTGCAGAGATCAGAAGCGTTGCCGTTCCCTCTTCCCTGGATTTTTTAACGATGGTCTTTCGGATCATCTCGGCCGCGCCCACGTCGATGCCTCGGGTCGGCTGGTTGGCCAGGATGAAATTGGAGCCTGATGTGAACTCGCGGGCAACGACTACCTTCTGGATATTTCCGCCGGAAAGCATACGCACCGGCTCTCTCTTGTCGTCGCAGGCGATCTCAAAATCCTTGATGTACTGGTCCACGATCTCGTCGATATGCTTATGGTTGATGAACAGGCCGTTTCTGTATTCCTTTTTAAAATACCGGTCTGCGATGATGTTGTCCCGGATGGACATATCTCCGGCGCAGCCATACTGCATCCGGTCCTCGGGGATATAGGCAAGGCCCATCTGGCGGATCTCATGGACGTTCTTTCCCTTGATGTCATGGCCGTTTAACTCCACAGTCCCAGAGGAAAAGCTCTCCATCCCGGCCAGCACGTCGGAAAGGGCAGACTGGCCGTTTCCTTCCACGCCGGCAATGCCGATGACCTCGCCCTCATGGATATCAAAGGAAACATCGTCCAGCACCCGCTTTCCGGATGCGCTGTTCTTCACCAGGTTCCGGATCTTAAGCACCGTCTTTCCCACTGTGGGGTCTTCCTTCTCGATCTTTAAGATCACGTCGCGGCCCACCATGAGTCTCGAAATATCGGCCTCGCTCATATCCTTTAAGTCATAGCTTCCCAGGCAGTAGCCGTGGCGCAGCACAGTAACGCGGGTACAGATCCGTTTCACCTCTTCCAGCTTATGGGAAATAAAGATGATGGAATGGCCGCTGTTTCTTAAGAGGATCAGCTGCTCAAACAGCTCCTCTGTCTCCTGGGGCGTTAAAACTGCCGTGGGCTCGTCCATGATGATGATCTTGGCGCCCTTGATGAGTACCTTCATGATCTCGATCTTCTGCATCTGGCCGACGGAAAGATCGCTGACCCTGGCCATGGGATCAATATTAAAGTTATATTTTTTCGCCACCTCTTCCGTCATTTCCACTGCCTTTTTAAAGTCAAAAAGGCCGTTCTTCATAGGTTCCACGCCCAGAACCACATTTTCTGCCACCGTCAGGGACGGGATCAGCATAAAATGCTGGTGGACCATACCGATCCCCTTTTCAATGGCGTCCAGGGTATTGAGGATCTTTACCTCTTTCCCATCCATATACACTTTTCCGGTCTGGGGCGTTTCCAGTCCGAACAATACCTTCATCAGCGTCGTCTTTCCGGCGCCGTTTTCTCCCACAAGAGCCAGGATCTCGCTCTCATGAAGCCAGAACGTGACGTTTTTGTTGGCCACAAAACCATTGTCATAGATTTTGGTAACGTCTTCCATTCTAAGTATTTCCTTGGCCATACCCATCTTCCTCCTATATGGGATCAGCAGGATCGAACGGACAATCCTGCTGACCAAAAATTAATTTTTTTCAGTTATGGAGCCACGGAATCCAGAAGCTGCTGGTACTCTGCCTCGTTGGCAAAATCATAATAGGATTTTACAGTGATCTCGCCGGCAAGGATCTTCTCCTGAGCCTCAGCCATCTTGTCACGGATCTCCTGGGGAACGTTCTGCTGGAAGAATTCATTGTCCACATAGCCAACGGATTTTTCCTTTAAGCCAAGACGGTTTAACTTGCCCCATACATCCTCTCCGTTTTCCACATCCTCAAAGAATGCTATGAAGGAGTCGCCTACATTCTTTAACATGGAAGTTAAGATCACGTCTGCCAGTTCCGGGTTCTCGGAATCTTTATAGTATGCGTACTGGTCGGAGTCAACGCCGATGGCCCATGTTCCAAGCTCCTTGCATGCCTCGAACAGTCCGCCGCCGGAACCGCCGGCTACCTGATAGAATACGTCTGCCTTTTTGTCTCTTGCCTGGCTTAAGCAAAGCTCTTTCATCTTGGCCGGATCGGTCCAGGAACCAACGGAAGCCTTGATGACCTTAACCTCGGGATCGTAATCCTGAACGCCGTTTACAAATCCTGTTACGAAGTCTGCGATGACCGGGTTATCCATACCAACGTTTACAGCAACCACGCCTGTCTCTGTCATACCGGCTGCCATCTGGCCAACCATGTAGGAGCCTTCGTTCTGTGCGTAGAAGATAAACGCCACGTTCTCCGGGATCTCGGACTCATCCTTGGAATCGTCGAAGATGACGAAACGGTTCTCCGGATACTCCTCGGCTAATTTTAAGATAATGTCAGTGTAAGTGGAGGAAGCCACGATGTAATAATAGCCCTCATCGATGACGTCTAAGATCATGTCCTCCCATTTATCAGCCTTGGACGGGTCGCCAACCTCGATGGTCTTGCAGTCCCAGCCCTTTTCTCTTAAAACGTTCATTCCCACTTCGCCGGAATCGTTGAAGGACTTATCGCCTAAGTTTCCTACTACGTAAGCGATGCGCTTGTTGATCTCCTCGCCGCCCTTGGCAGCCTCGGTCTCTTTGGCGTCATCCTTTTTCTCCGCCTCAGTTTCCTTTGCAGCCTCCTTGGAGATCTCTTCAGCCTTGGATGCCGCTGTGGTCTCCGCGTCTCCGCCGCCTCCGCAGGCAGCCAGGGAAAGGACCATGGCGCCGGATAATACTGCTCCTAATACTCTTTTCAGTCTCATTGTAATCCTCCTTCTTCTTGGTTAAAGATTTTAATTATTTTAATCAGACCATGAGCTCGTCCGATCAGAAATACGCTTAAAAATGCACAATTTTCTTCTTTGATTCTCTGCTTTTTTATTCATACTGCCATTATACATCATCTTGTAAGATTTCGCATCCATTTTTTTGTATGAATTCTCCAGATTCCCACAAATGCCTCGATGGCAATGTTGAACTTGATGATGGATACCACCAGATAGGGAGACAGCCGGAACACAAAGGCGCAGGCAGCCGCCAGGGGAATGGTGAACATCCACATGGAGAAGATATCGCAGATCAGTCCCATCTTCCCATCTCCTCCGGCTCTCAGCACTGCGATCATGCCGGTCATCTCCATACCGGAGAAGGGCCAGATGGCCGCAAACACCAGCATATAGTTTCTGGCATAGGCCGCCGCATCCGGAGTCAGCACATACAGCCGCGTGAACAGGCCGCCGAACATCAGGGTCAGGAGTCCCATAAGAGTCCCGCTGACCAGGCCGATGAGCACCATGCTGTACGCTTCCTTCTGGATCCTGTCCTTAGACGCCCCAGAGCCAATGGTCTTTCCGATGGTCGTGGAGCAGGAATAGAGGATGGCGTTGGTCACGCAGGCCATTAACTGATAATACACGTTGGCAATGTTGTACCCGGCCACGATGGTGGTTCCCATCTGGCCTGTGATAGAGCTTCCCGCCGTGGTTCCCGTGGACCAGATCAGCTCATGGAACACGATGGGAAGGCCCACCTTCCAAAAATCCCCAAGGAGCCTCCGGTCCCTTCTTCCCAGATCGGAGGGCTTCATGGAAAGCTTCTTTTCCTTCCGGAACAGGAACCGGCATAGGATCAGAAGCTCCACCACCCGGGCGATGACGGTTCCCACAGCCGCTCCCCGGATCCCCAGCTCCGGCATTCCGAAATTTCCAAAGATCAGGCAGAAATCCAGAAATACATTTAACGGATAAGAGATCACATTGGTGGTGAAGGAGACCTTCATCTCCTCAAATCCCCGGCAGCAGGCAAAGATCATGGTACTGACGGCGCAAACCGGATACATGAGGGAGGCGATCCTTAAATACGGCACTCCCAGACGGATCAGCTCCGGATCGCTGCTGTATATCCTTAAAAGCCGTTCCGGCCAGATCATCACCACAGCCGAAAACAGCACGCCGAAAACAGCGATGCTGCGGACCCCGATGGCCACCAGAGTCTTGATGCTCTCCGTATCCCTTCTGCCCCAGTACTGGGCGATCAGTACGCTGCACCCGGCAGAAAAGCCGCTGCACACCGTATAAAAAATGAAAAAGATCTGCTGGGCCTGGGACACAGCGCTCATCTGTACCTGATCGATCCGCCCCAGCATGATACTGTCCAGGGTATCAACGCTGACCCTTAAAAGCTGCTGGAGAATGATGGGAACGGACAAAAGGACGATGGTCCTGTAAAACTGCGGAGAGGTAACGAACATCTCTCTTTTTTCTGCTTTTGCCCCCATGGCTTAACCACACTGCTTCAGGCAGTCCTTGAGCCACTGCTTGAATACCGGAAGATCCAGCTCCATGGCCACGGAAACATTGGGCTTCTTCCCCGTGCGTCCACGCCGGTCTACCATGGTATGGCCGGCCGTGTACTCGCCCTGGCACTCCACATCCACGAAATAATCATGGCAGACCAGGCACTGGGGGCATACGGCCGCAGCCGCAGCCAGAGCGTCGTGCATCAGGGCATCCTCGCCCCCGTCTGCATATCTTCTTATCATATAATCCAGGATATCGGCGGCCAGGACAGCTCCCTTATTTCCGAAGCTCCGGATCTCCTGCTCATCCTCCCGGTTTAAGGCGGCCTTTAAGGTCACATCCAGTCCCACCATGGTCATGGGGATCCCGGAAGCGATCACCAGTTTTGCAGCCACCGGATCCACCCAGATATTGAACTCCGCCGTGGGCGTCATATTTCCGCCGAGAGCTGCGCCGCCCATAAACCAGATATGACGGATCTTTTCCTTTAATTCCGGATACAGGCTTAAGGCAATGGCAATGTTGGTCATGGGCCCCACCACCAGAAGCTCCAGACGGCCTTCCTCCTCTTCTGCGATCCTCCGGATCAACTCCGGAGCCGTTTCTTTTGTGAACGGGACATTCTCTGCCGCCGGAAGGGTCACATCGCCAAGGCCTTCGCTGCCGTGGGTGGCATCATAATATCCGGCCCTGGGATAAAACGGGATCTTCGCCCCCCGGGCCACCTCCACATCCGCGCCCAGGTATCCCACCAGATCCCGGTTGTTCCTGGATGTGAAATTTTCGTTTACGTTGCCGTTGACGCTGGTCAGGGCCCGGACCCTTATGGCGTCAGAGCCAAGGGCTGCCAGAATGGCGATGGCGTCGTCGGTTCCTGTGTCACAGTCAATGATAAATGGTCTCTTTTCCATATTTTCCTCCCGTATCCTACGCGCGTTTCCGGATGAACGCTTCCACTGCTGATTTTTCCGGCACACTGGGGGCCGCTCCCTTTTTCGTCACAGCCAGGGCTGCCGCAGCGCTGGCCTGTAAAAGAGCCTTTTTATGGCCCAGGCCTCCGGCGATCCCGGCAATGAAATATCCGCAGAACGTATCGCCTGCCGCCGTGGTATCCACGGCCTCCACCCGGAAGATATCCTGGAAGGATGTTTCCTCCGGATCACAGTACCAGGCTCCCTGATCGCCCAGGGTCAGCACAAAAGCCGCGTCCTTATATTTTTCTCTCAAGGCCTTAAGGATCGGAGCCGGTTCCTCGGAATCAGTTCCTGCCAGGATCCGCCCCTCCACCTCATTGAGGATAAAATAATCCACCAGCTCCAGATCGCAGAGGAACACGCCCTCGTCTGCCGGAGATGGATTAAACGCCACCTGGAGTCCCCGTTTTTTTGCCTCTTCCATGGCAAAGTCAATGTTGGAGACCTCATTCTGTAAAAGGATCAGATCGCCCTTTCCAAAATGATCCAGCACAGAGGATATGTATTCTCTGGTGATCTTCCGGTTGGTACCGCCGCAGATGATGATATTATTCTGTCCGGACTCGTCGATCTGGATCACTGCATGGCCGCTGGCCCCGTCCAGGGTCTCCACATAGCCCGTATCTGCTCCGGCCTCCTTAAGCATGTCCAGAAGAAGCTTTCCATCCCCTCCCACGGCTCCGGCATGGTAGACCTCCGCGCCTGCCCTGGCCAGGGCCACCGACTGGTTCAGTCCTTTGCCGCCGCAGAATTCCTCATAATCCAGGGCCTGGATCGTTTCCTTGGGCTGGACAAAACGCTTTACCGAATACGTTTTGTCAATGTTTAAAGAACCGAGATTTAAAATTTTCATAGGCCTCGCTCCCGTTTGGTAAAATATTTTCCGAAATCTTTTTCCTAAGCAGATAATATATGTTTTCCAGTTTTCTGTCAACCACTATTGTGGAATTTGCTCTTTATCCCGCCATTTTCCTCGTTTTTATCCATATTTTTGTCAAATTCTTCACAAATTTTCCGGATTTTTTATTTGTTTTCACCATTTTTGCCAGATCCGGGTATCTCTTCCAGTATTTTTGTGATATCCTAAAAGCAGCCTGGATACCGGGGCCGACAGACATTCCTCTGCCTCCAGGGTCCAGATCGTTTCTTTAATACAGGGAGGAAAAAATGACCATCAAAGAGTTTGCCCTGCTGGCGGGAGTTTCCGTATCGACGGTCTCCAAGATCATGAACGGAAAGGATGCCAGCATCAGTGCCCGGACCAGGGAGCACGTTTTAAAGCTGGCCAAGGAATACAACTATGTCCCTTATGCGTCTGCCGCCGCGCCCACGACCCGGACACTGACCATGGGCGTGATCTTCCAGAATACCGGACATGGAAAACGGCTCGTCTCCAGCATCCTTAAAGAGGCTTCCAGCCTGGGATATTCGGTGCTTCTCCGGGAAAGCGGGGATTCGGCGGATATGGAGCTTAAAAATATCTCCGCCATGGCGGCGGCCCATACGGACGGTGTGATCTGGGAGCCCGTCTCCAGTGACAGCCTTTTCCTGGGGGAGAAGCTGGACCGGGCCGGGATCCCCTATGTGGTCATCGGCCCCTATGAGGGCGCATTTCACCTGGATTTTGAAAAAATAGGGGATGCAGCCACCGGGCTTCTTGTAAAAAAACGCCACGCCTCCATTGCCTGTGTGGCCGGAGACGATTCCCTGGCCCGGGAATTTTTCCAGGGCTACCGGAAACGGCTGTTTGACGAAAAGCTCCCCTTCCGGCAGGAGCTGGTCTTTCCCGACGCCGGAAGCCTCCCCGTAAGTGGGATCCTGAACGGACTGTTCACGGCGGCTGTATTCTTCAGCCAGGCGGAAGCCCTGAAGTTTTATGAGACAGCCCGGAACCTCCAGTATGAGATCCCTGAGGATCTGTCCCTTCTGACCCTCCGGGATGGCAGCTCCGGCGGAGACCTTCCTTTCCTCTCCTCCCTAGCCGTTCCCTTCGATGCCTTCGGTTCCCAGGCTGCAAGGCTTCTGGTGGCACGGATCGAAAAATGGGAACGTATGCCGGAATTTTCCCCGGATTTCCCGCTAAATGCAGAGGCCACCTTAAGCGTTCCCAGGGATCTCCAGAAAAAACGGGTCATTTCCATTGGGAGCGTCAACATGGACAACTACCTGGCCTTTGACGCCCTGCCCCACAGCGGACGGACCGTTACCTCCTCGGACTCAGCCACCTACCCCGGCGGAAAATGCCTGAACCAGGCCGTTGGCGTGGCAAGGCTGGGCCACCACGTCTCCGTCATCGGCCGGGTGGGCGGCGACGCCGATTCCGACTCCATCTACCAGGCGATCCGGGACTGCCGCATTGACAGCAGCGGCCTTCTGCGGACTCCCGGACAAAAAACGGGCCAGGCCTATATCTTTGTCCAGAAAAACGGGGAATCCATGATCTCCATCCTTTCCGGCGCCAACAGCCAGGTCTGTCCCGGCGATATCACATCCGCCGAGCGGCTCTTTGACGGAGCCTGCTGCTGCCTGATCCAGACGGAGATCCCCATGGAGGCCGTACTGACCGCCGCGTCCATGGCAAAACGCTACGGCCTCATGACCGTGCTGAAGCCCAGCTCCTGCGGTCCCCTGCCAGAGGAGCTGTTAAAAAATATCGATGTGGCCGTGCCCAACGCCGAAGAGCTGTCCATGATCTGCCCAGGAAGGGGCTCCATAAAAGAAAAGGCCGCCAGGCTTCTTTCCCATGGGATAAAGACCGTCATCGTCACCCTGGGAGCCGGAGGCTGCTGGATCTTCGGTAAGGAAACTGCCTGTCACGTTGAAGCCGCCGATTTCCGGTCCGTAGACAATACGGGAGCCGCCGACGCCTTCATCAGCGCCCTGGTCTCCTACCTGCTCTATGGGTTCTCCATGGAAGCTTCCTGCCGGATCGCCTCCTGTGCCGCCGGCTTTTCCATCACCCGACAGGGCGTCACCCCGGCGCTTGTGGATAAGGACACGCTGGAGCAGTATCTGGAGCAGAACTATCCCTCTCTGATAAAAGAAGCAGACCGAAAAAAAGATCGTTAAATTTTTATTGAAATCTGTCCGGAAGTGGACTAGAATAAAACTATCCTTTAACTCCAAGGAGGAACGATTTTATGGAACATTACAATCCGCTGCTCACTGGCCTGGAAAGCCCGGAAAAGTTCATCACCGTCGGCGAGATCATGCTGCGGCTGACGCCGCCCAACTATGAAAAGATCCGCATGACCTCCACCTTCGAGGCCAGCTACGGCGGCAGCGAAGCAAATATCGCCCTGGCTCTGGCCAATCTTGGCGTGGACAGTACCTTTTTCTCCGTGGTTCCCAATAACAGCCTGGGAAAGAGCGCCATCCGTATGTTAAGGAGCAACGACGTCCACTGCACCCCTGTGATCTTAAGCACGCCGGAGCAGACGCCTACCCACCGGCTGGGAAGCTATTACCTGGAAACAGGCTATGGGATCCGCGCCAGCAAAGTCACTTATGACCGGAAAAACAGCGCCATCACAGAATTTGATTTTGATACCATTGATCTGAAGGGACTTCTGGAGCACTTTACCTGGCTCCATTTAAGCGGCATCACCCCGGCCCTGGCTCCCAACTGCCGGAAGCTCACCATGGAATGCTTAAAAACAGCCAAAGAGCTGGGCCTTACTGTGAGCTTTGACGGAAATTTCCGCAGCACCCTGTGGACCTGGGAGGAGGCCAGGGATTTCTGTACCCAGTGCCTTCCCTATGTGGACGTTCTTTTAGGCATCGAGCCTTACCACCTGTGGCGGGATGAGGAGGACCACAGCAAGGGAGACGTGAAGGACGGGATCCCCTTCCAGCCCAGCTACGAGCAGCAGGATGAGATCTTCCAGGTCTTCATCGACCGGTATCCCAACCTGAAGTGCATCGCCCGTCATGTGCGCTATGCCCACAGCGGCAGCGAAAACAGCCTCAAAGCGTTTATGTGGTACGAGGGCCATACCTTTGAAAGCAAGCTTTTCACCTTCACCATTTTAGACCGGGTAGGAGGCGGCGACGCCTTTGCCAGCGGCCTGATCTACGCCATGATGCACCACTATAAGCCCATGGACATGATCAATTTCGCCGTGGCCAGCAGCGCCATCAAGCACACCATCCGCGGCGACGCCAACATCACCGACGACGTGGATACCATCCGGAACCTGATGAATATGAATTATGATATCAAGAGATAGAAAAAGGGAGCTGCGTATCACAGCTCCCTTTTTTACACCACATCTCCAATATCTACGATCTCACACCCATCATAGAAAAATTTCAGAATCTCCTTATAATTTTTTCCTTTCTTTGCCATCCCCTGGGCCCCGTTCTGGCTCATGCCGGCTCCGTGACCGTAGCCGCCGCCGTAGATCGTAAAGGCGGTAACGCCATTTTCATCGGTCCCCTGGTTTTCTATGTAGATAAACCCACTGGGAAGGGTCTCCCACTCTGTGTAGTTGCTGCCGTCCTTCCGATTAAAGACCAGCCTGGTGTTCCCCAGCACGCTCCGCACCTTGCTCTGGCCGGTGAAAGTCTTGGAGCCCTCTGTGCCCACGACCTTCAGAGCCTTCGCCGCGCCTCCAGGCCCCCGTTCTGTCACCGTAAGGCCCGTGATCTGACCGACTCCGCCGATCTTTTCTGCCAGGATCTGGCTGTCCGTCTTTGCGTTCCACCGGAACATGGCAAATTCTGAATCATACGCCTCCACATCCATATTTTTTATGAACGCTCCAAAGGCCTCGTTGGAGGCAAGGTCCATGGGCTTCCTCTTTTCATTGATGGAGACCGCCTTTAAATACGGTGTCGCCGAACCGTCGTTTCCCCACACGGTCCCGTCGGTGCCGTGTCCGCAGGAGGTGGAATAGTAAAGGGCGTCGATGGGTTCCCCATCGTAGGCGGCCATCTGGCCGAAAGTCTCATTGACAGCCGCGTCGGTGGTGTCAAAAACAGAGGTATTATTATACACCTGGAAGCTGGTGCTGTCGTCCACATGGGCGCCGTATTCTGAATACGAGCTTCCCCGGATCTGCCTCCAGGCATAGGTCCGGGCGCAGACGGCCTGGGCCTTCAGGGCCTCCAGCTCATATGTATGGGGCATCTCACTGGGCACTACCCGCTTCAGATATTCCTCAAGGTCCACCTCATTCAGAAGAAGGAGGCCCTCTTCCTCCCCGGTGATCTCCATATGGCCCGGATACACCGGAGTTCCCTGGCTCCGCTCAATATTCCTGACGGTGATCATGCCGCCTTCATTGGCGGACCGGAATACCATACGGCCGCTTTCCAGCCGGGAATCTCCAGCAGAAATGGTCACCGGCTCTCCAGCCGCCACGGACTGGGTCTTTTTATCCTTTTCATCCCCGTATTCCAGCACAGCCATGGAATCGCAGACCAGGGTGATCTCCGGATGGAACAGGGACTTGAAATTGGTTGTCATCAGAAGAACGCGGATATTATCGATCTCCGGCTTCTCTGTCGTCAGGGCCGCGCAGATCTCATCGCCGGCCACCACAAAGGTCTGCATATGATAGCCCACCAGGATATCCGATTTCTTCTGCTCCTTTAAAACGCCGTAGGTACGGTAGATCTTAAAGTCCTCTGACAGCGGAACGGTGCCGTAGCCCTCGATCTCGATCTCATCCTCTCTCACTGAAAGGACAGTCCCGGTGATGGTCTCCTTTTTCAGTACCAGGCGGCTGGGCTTTCCGTTTTTCAGATACAGATCCCCAATCTGGCCGGAGATCTCCTCTTCATTCTTAAGGACTCCCCTTACAGGGAATTCCCGCTGGATATTTCCAATGAACACCGTCACTGTATTGCCGGAAAACCCGGATATCCAGGCGTTTTCATATACGATCTCATCGGAGACCACGCCCTGGACCTTTATGATCCCATCCTCCCGCACCAGGAGCCTTATGGTCTTATCAATATAGGAATCCAGGGAAAGCCCTTCAAACAGGAACTTTCCATCCTTTGTGTAGGCCGTCCAGGGGGACGCCCCGTCCACATTCCCCGGAGTCCCGTAAAGATCTGTTTCGATCTCCTTTACATTCCCATCCGGGTCTGCAAAGGCCCGAAACGCATCATAAAATTCCCAGAACTCCGCTTTATCCACGGCCTTTCCGGCCTTTTTCCCTGCTGCCTCCGTCACATATCCCGCAAGAGAGGGTTCCCCCTCCCCTTTGGCCGCGGTCACCCAGCCGGACAGCTCCCCATAGGTAACGGCCGAAACAGCGCTTCCCTCCGAAGGGTAGCAGGTTTCCGGATCCAGATATCCCTTGGCATAGAGATAATCCATATATTTCACATACCATTGGTTCTGCAGCTCCCCGGGAAAAAAGGAAGTCTCCGGACCTTCTGCACGGACTGCATCCTCACCCGCCAGGGTAAGGGCGATGGCCCTGGAAGCCGCAGCCCGGGATACGCCGCTCCCCCGGGGCTCCATGACCACAATGATGATGAGCAGGGCCACGATCACCGTGGAGATCCCTGCGGTCCAGTTGATCAGTTTCTTTTTTTCGTCCATAGCACCTCGTTATTTCTGTCTGATAAACCTGCCGCTGTCCGCATCGATCTTTTCCAGATCCATATAGTCGTCCGTATTCTGCGGGAGGTTCTTCTTCTGTAAGAAATGGCACTGGAATTTGGAAAACAGGTCGAACATCACCGCCGTCAGCGGCACAGCGACGATCATGCCCACAAAGCCCCACAGTCCGCCGAAGAACAGGATGGAAAACAGGACCCAGAAGCTGGAAAGCCCAGTGGAATCCCCCAGGATCTTGGGGCCCAGGATGTTCCCGTCAAACTGCTGGAGTACCAGGACCAGACCCACAAAATACAGGCACTGCCTGGGACTTATGAGGAACACCAGCACCGCACTGGGAATGGCTCCTATGAAGGGGCCGAAAAACGGGATCACGTTGGTAACGCCCACGATGACGCTGATCAGAAGCGCAAAGGGCAGCTTAAACAGATTCATCAAGATAAAGCATAAAACTCCGATGATCAGGGAATCGATCAGTTTCCCGATAATAAATCCAGAAAATACCTTATGGATATAGCGGAACTCCTCCACAGTCCCGTTGGCCGCCCGTACCGGAAGGATGGCGTAAACGATCTTTTTCACCTGGGCCGTCAGCGTGTCCTTGATATTCAGAAGATAGACCATGACAATGAGGCCGATCAGGATATTTTTTGCCAGGTTGAAGATGGTGAGCACACTGTTGGAAACTCCTCCCAGGATCTTTTCCAGACTCTCGAAGCTTCCAATGCTCTGAAGGTGGGGGATCAGATTACTGGCCGACCAGTCCTGCACGGCGATCACCGCCTGCTGGTATACCGAAAGCACCATCTCCTCCAGGGGAGGGTTATTGGCAAACAGCCCCGTGAGCCACTCATACAGGTTCTGGATATACACCGGCATGGTGTTTACGATCCCCGCAATGCTGGAATAAAGCTGGGGGATGATCATCATAGCCAGGCTCACGACGATGATGTACAGGAGCGTCAGGCTGAGGACCGTTCCCACGGTCTTCTGGAGAAACGCCTTTAGCTTCTCATTTTTCATTTTCTTTCCCAGCAGCTCGCCCGTGAACCGGACTCCGCCGTTGTATACAGGCGAAAATAAAAACGCCAGCACAGCTCCATAAATGATCGGGGTCAGGATCGTTATGATCCGGCCTCCCAGGGCCAGGATCGCCTTCCGTTCCAGAAACAGGAAGATTACAGCCGTAGCCGCCGCCAGCACCAGCACCGCTGTGATCCCCATATAAAGGTATCTGTCAAATCTGTGGTTTTTCATATCAGTCTCGTCTCCTCGGCAGATTTTTCCATTATGTATCTGTTTTTCTCTTTTATACCATATCACATTTTCCGGCAATTAGAAAGGGCCAGATTGCGGTCCCGGCAAAGGATCCGCTAAAAAACAGGAAAGCAGCGATTTCTCGCTGCTTTTATCTTTTGCAAATCCCAAAATGCCGGTTCCTGCATAATTGACTCCTAGCGTTGCTAGGTGGGCGACCGCACTTAAACTTCTGCCTTCCACTCATACGGAGGCCTGACATCCGTTTAAAAATATAGGAATCCCGTTTGTCATAATGTAGGTTCAAAATAAACAGGAGTATCGAACATTCCAGGAATTGCTGTCCTGTTTTCTTATGGATCTATTATAGCTCATATGTCTGCTTTTTTCAAGTTCCATTTACTGCCGTAATTTTAAATATTTTGTGAAGACCGTTCTGTATTTTTCTTACAGCCCCTTAAGAAGCTCCAGAAGCGTCTCCGGCGTTTCTGTGATCCAGTCCGCTCCGGCCTCTGAAAGCTCCTCCCGGCCTCCGTATCCATAAAGGACACCCACCGAGGAGATCCCTGTTTTTTCCGCTCCCTCAATGTCATGGCGGCGGTCCCCCACCATAATGATCTCGTCCTTATTCTCAAGACCGCAGGAATCCATCACATACTGGATCACCTGGTCCTTTTTCACCCGCAGCTTTTCACCGCCGTCATCCTCTGCCCCGCCTACGAACCGGAAATATTTTGTGAGCCCGAAATGGTCCAGGACCCTTTTTGCCATTTCCTCCGGCTTGGACGTGGCCACATAAAGCTCCTTCCCCGCATCCCTGAGGCCCTGAAGCATGGCCTCCACTCCTGGAAACGGCGCGTTCTCCATCCATCCCTTTACGTTATAATATTCCCGGAACACAAAAACCGCCTCATGGGCGTCATGATCCGGAAAATCATAAAACTCCTTAAAGCTTTCCGGCAGCGGCGGTCCCACAAAGGGCTTCAGGACATTCAGATCGTCCACCTGGATGCCGTAGCGCTTCAGGGCATACTGCACGGCTCTCGTGATCCCCGGCATGGAATCGGTCAGAGTCCCGTCCAGGTCAAAGAAAATATGCTGCTTTCCCATGTCTGCTTTCTCCTCTCTGGCCGCTGGAGCCATGGTTAAAAGGGCGCAGGAGAAATCCCTGCGCCCGGTTTTATTGCTTAATTCAGTTCTTTTACAACTCTCTCAAGGGCCTCAAGAGCGTCGTCCGGAAGCTTGTCGTAGCCTTCCTTGGCAACTGCAAATTCCTTGATCTCGTTGACACGGTCGTTCATGCGGGCCTTTAACTGGCTTACATACTCCGGATCGTTCATATCCGGCACAAAGCCTTCCCAATCCATGATCTCGATATCGGAGAACGGACCCCACTGATGGAAGTCTGCCTTCTTCTCAACGATGGCTTCCAGGATTCCAAGGGTGTCGGCCGGTTTTACCTTCTTGCCCATGAAATCGCCGGTGTTCACGATATAGCAGTCCACGTTCTTTTCCTCAACCAGCTTTTTGAATTTCTCATAGTCGTTGGCTAACGGATATGTACGGAACGGGTTTGCGTACGGAACCACAACCAGCTTGTTGGGATCCACGCCAGGAGCAAGACGCTCTGCGGAGGATCTCTTTGTTGCCAGGGTAGCGCCCATAACGGAAGCTAAGGAAGCTCCTTTTAATTTTACTACCGGCGGGATGGTCGGGTCCTTCATGATCCAGAAAATAGCGTTGACCGGGGAGTCGATCCTGTCCACACGGTTGGGAGACCATAATTTGGACTTGATGGCGCGGCCGTTGCCGTTTCTTACATCCTCTGTCACCAGCTGGATCTTTCCGTCCTCATCCAGGGTCGCAGAGCAGTTCTGGGCGGTCAGCAGATACTGGTTGTCCGGGCAGCCGGTGGGATAATCGGCTGTCTTATCAAAGTATGTGGGCTCCAGTGCGATGGATGCGCAGGTATCTGTGTTGATGATGAACGCATCATCGTGAAGGACCTTGATCTCGTACTTGCCGCCGTGTTTTGCATGGGTCAGGGTGGACTTACCGGATCCGGACAGGCCGTATACGGAAGCTACGTACTTGCTGCCGTCAGCCAGGGTGTATTCCTTCTGTCCGCCGTGACAGGAAGCGTAGCCGTTGCGGTTTGCAATGGCCCATGCCATGGTCAGGGTGCCCTTCTTGTGCTCACCGAAATATCTCATACCAAGGATGCATGCGCAGTTGGTATCGGTATTGAAGTAGCACAGGGTCTTTTTCTGGGGATCAGACAGGCAGTCCAGGGATACGCTGGGTCTGTCGGAGCCGCACCACTGGGGATCGGAGAAGATATAAATATCCGGCTCTTTTCCGTCGCCCACGGGTTTGGATTTTTTGTACATCTTTACGTACTCATCAGACATGTACTGGAAGTTTAACATCCAGTTGTACATGATGTTTTCTTCTCCTTCCGGGATCAGAAGGTGGGCCTTAACCATAAATTCGGGATCCAGGCCTACGAAAACCTCTGCATGGTACATGGTTTTCCAGCGGGACTCGTAGATCGCGTCCATCGCTACCTTGTCAAGAGCTTCACAGTCCACGCCCGGCTCGCCTGCGATGCGGCGTGCAGTTGCGTAACGGCCGGTGATGGCTCCGTCGTTGAATAACAGAACCTTTGCGTCCTTGTCCAGACCAAATTCCTCTCCTCTGTAAACGGGCATATCGGTCACGATCGTTCCTGGAGAATTCTTTGCTAATTCATAAGCCTCTCTCAGGGTATTTACCTTTACCACGTTGTTGCCGTAAAAAGCACCCTCGATGATGGATCTGGTTTTGGAAAAGCCCACTTTTCCTTTACCAATTTCGCTGATTGGGTAATAAGCCTTTGTTGACATTTGAAAAACCTCCTTGAATGTTGGTCACTAGATGGCTTTATTATCCCATCAAAATTGGATAAAGTCAATTCATTTTGCGATTTAATTTATTAGTTTTTTATGAATTTTGCATAAAAACGAAAAACCGGGACAGGTTTTCGTTTCCCATCCCGGTTTTTCACTATTTAAAGAACTCGTGGTTCCCATGTTTGAACAAAAAGTCCAGGTGATTGTCAAACCAGCGGACATTTTTCCTGCTGGACGCCCTCCTGTTCATAAAATACAGAGCGCCGTCAGAATAATCCTCTCCCGCCAGGGCGCTGTCCACAGCCTCCACCGTGGCGTCTGTGACCCGGCACCGGTTGATGGAGCCGTTGCCCACCGGCGAAAACTGATGCCTCTGGTAGACCACGCTGTGGACCGTATCCGGGAAGGTATCGCTTTCCACCCGGTTTAAGATCACATTGGCCACCAGGATCCTTCCGGTCCGGTCGCAGTTTCCAGCCTCTGCCTGGACGATCTTAAGCAGCGTCTGGTAATCCCGGTCTGACAGGGAGACCGATGCCGCTGCTTCCTGTGTTTCCGGTGCAGACGTACCGGAAGCCTCCTGGGCGGCTGCACCTTCCGCAAGCTCAGCGCTCTCTCCGGAAGCTGTCCCTTCCTGGCCGCCAGAGCCCTCCCGGGCAGCTGCTCGCTCAGAAGTTTCCGCGCTTTCCGCGGCTTCTCCTTCCGGCGCACCGGAGTCCTCCCCGGCCGCTGCCTCTTCCTGGGCTCCAGAGCCTTCCACAGCAGTCTCCGCTTCCTGATCCAGGGTCTCTCCCTCTCCAGCTTCCCCGCCTTCAGACGTCTCCGCGCCGTTCTCTGCCTCCTCTTTTCTGGTCTCTGTTCCGTTTTCCGTGTCCGCGGCCTCCTCAGCCGCCATTATGCTTTCTGGATCACGTTTCTCTTCGTCTGTATTTCCATCATACGTTCCCTCTTCCTGGCCGCCGGTCTCTCCCGGCGTCTCAGCAAAGGCCACCATAGCGCCGTTTCCCGTCTCCGGAAAGCTCCCTGCGGCAAAGGTAATGGCTGTCACCAGAAGGATACCGGCCGTAAGGACTGCCGTATCCCGGCGTCTTTTGGCAGGTGCGCTGGCAGACAGCATTTTTATACTCTGAAAAACTGTCTGAAGAAATGAGTTCCATGTCTGCTTCATCGATTTCCTCTTTTCTCCGTTCTGCCTCTGGAAAGCCTCCAGGCGGCAGATGGTTATTTTTCCGTCTCTCCGGACGGCGTCTGTGATTATAGGAGAACGGGAGGCCAAAAGTCAATAAGGCTTCTGCATTTTTGTTGTATTTCACAGCCTTATTTTTAACTTTTGTCATGATTTTTTAACATTTTGCAAGAACTTTTTCTTGATTTTCCGCGTATTTTTGTTACCATTGGCCCTATGGTCTTTTAACATTTATTACAAATTTATTAAGTTTTTATCCCCCACTTTAAAGGGGTTTTCCGGCTCTTTATACCTTATGTCAACCACTTTTACATGAGATCTGTCATTTCAGCGCCCACATACCTCCCCAGATCCGCTGGGGAAAGGATCACCTGGACGCCCCGCATGCCGGCGCTGACAGCGATTTTTTCGTACTTCTCTGCCGACCGGTCCAGATAGGTGGGGAATCTCTTTTTCATCCCGATGGGAGAACAGCCGCCCCGGACATAGCCGGTGACCGGAAGGAGCTCCTTCATCGGAAGCATCTCTACCTTCTTGTCTCCCGCCGCCCTGGCCGCCTTCTTCAGATCCACCTCTCCGTCCACCGGAATACAGCAGACCATATATCCTGTCTTTTCTCCCCGGAGCACCAGGGTCTTAAAAACGCTCCCATGGTCCACGCCCATGAGATCCGCGGCATGGCTTCCGGAAAGGTCATTTTCGTCCACCGGATATTCCTTTGCTTCATAGGTGATCTTCGCCGCATCCAGAAGACGCATCACATTGGTCTTAACCAGTTTCTTCATATATAATCCCTTCTTTCTAAAAAACTCCTCTCCGTTTCGTTCCTGGGACGATCCGGAAAGGAGTTTCTTTCATTCATATTTATTATTCGGACCAGTTGTGGAATACAGCCTGGACATCATCATCCTCGTCTAAAAGATCCAGGATCCGGTTCATCTTCTTGATGGCGTCATCGTCGGTCAGCTCCACGTAGTTCTGGGGGATCATGGTCACTTCCGCCTGCATCATGGGGATACCGGCCTTTTCCAGAGCCTCGCGCACCTCGCTGAAGGCGTCGGGATCGGTCACCACTTCAAAGCTGTCCTCCTCCTCGGAGAAATCCTCAGCTCCGGCGTCCAGAGCCGCCATCATCAGCTCGTCGGCATCCATCTCGCACTCTTCCTTGTCGATGATGATCTGGCCTTTTCTGTCGAACATGAAGGATACGCTTCCCTGGGCTCCTACGTTTCCGCCGCCCTTGGTAAAGGCGCTCCTTACATTGGCTGCAGTACGGTTTTTATTGTCAGTCAGAGTCTCTACGATGATGGCAATGCCGTTGGGGCCGTAGCCCTCATAAACCAGGTTTTCATAGTTTACAGAACCCAGGTCCCCGGCAGCCTTTTTAATTCCGCGGTCGATGGTATCGTTGGGCATGTTGTTGGCTTTGGCCTTGGCGATCACATCGCGGAGCTTGCTGTTATTGGCCGGATCTGCGCCGCCTTCCTTAACTGCAACGGCGATCTCTCTTCCGATCACGGTAAAGATCTTTCCCTTGGCTGCATCGTTCTTTTCTTTCTTATGTTTAATATTGGCAAATTTGGAATGTCCTGACATTTTTCCTGCTCCCTTTCTTGTTTCTTCTATATTTATCGTATTTCCATCATAATCTGTAACGGTTATGTCCTTACAGTTACCATAATCTTAAATATTCTAGCATTATTTTAAGTCCTTGGCAAGAGCTTTTCTGTGGATTTTCCCTTCGGGCATTTTCTTCATATTTTTCTGTCGGACGGCTCCGAAACAGCAACGTTTTCTTGACAGCTTTTACAGGCATGTTATAATAGAATTACATAATTATCAAAATATGGAGGCAGCACTATGAAAAAGATTGAAATCGATACCTTTTTGAAATTTCAGTTCGTAAGCAATCCTTCCTTCTCACCCGATGGAAAGTACATTGCCTTTGTGGTATCCAACGCAGACAGAGCGGAAAATACATACAAAGCCAACCTCTACGTTTACGATATGGCTGAAAAAAAGGTTCGGAAGATGACCAGCGGCGGCGACGCAAAGAGCTATGTCTGGACAAACGACAATACCCTTCTCTTCCCGGCTGCAAGATGCAGCGAGGTGAAGAAGAAACAGGAAGCCGGAGAAGCCCTCACAAGCTTCTATGAGATCTCCCCCGAAGGCGGAGAGGCCTGCCACGCCTTTACGGTTCCCGCAAAGATCATCGGCTTTAAAGCACTGCCCGACGGACGCTTCCTTATGACTGCAAGCCAGGATAATCATAAGGACACAAGAAAGAAATCCTATGAGGTCTTCGACGAGCTTCCCTTCTGGGGCAACGGCTTAGGCTACACCAATGCAAAGAGAAACCGCTTTGCCGTTTATAACAGAGAAAACGGAGAGCTTTCTTACGTGGCCTGCGATTGGACCGACTGCACCCAGTCCTCTGTCCTGGGCGATCTTCTCCTTTATAAGGCGTATCCCTGGAAGCAGAACGTGCGCGGCTTAAACGAGGGAATTTATCTCTATAACTTAAAGACCGGCGAGACAAAGACATTACTGGAGCCGGATACCATGCACACCGGAACCATCGAGCTCTTAAACGAAAATGAGGCTCTTGTGGCTGCCATCGACTCCGACTACCGCTATACCAATAAGTACAACAACTTCTATAAGATGAACTTAGCGGACGGCTCCATGAACCTGTTTGTACCCTATGACGCCTCCATCGCCTCCGGCTCTGTGGGAAGCGACGCAAGATACGGCTCCGGCCGCGGCCAGAAGCTGTTAAACGGCGACTTCTACTTTATCTCCACCGTGGACGACTTTGCATGGTTAAGAAAGCTGGACAAGGACGGCAATATCTCCGACAGCCTCACAAAGGGAAGCTCCTGCGACAGCTTCGATGTCAACGGCGAACACCTGGTAAGCTGTGAGCTCCAGAGAACAAAGCTTGCGGAGCTTTATCTGGACGGTGAGCAGATCACCCACTTCAACGACTTTGTTGGAGAGGAATATTCCGTTGTGGCCCCCGAAGCCTTTTCCTTCACAGCCAGCGACGGCTATGAGATCCACGGCTGGGTGATGAAGCCGGCGGATTATGAGGAGGGCGTTTCCTATCCGGCCATCTTCCATATCCACGGAGGCCCCCGCACCGTATTCTCCGACGTATTCCACCACGAGATGCAGATGTGGGCCAATGCCGGTTACTTCGTATTCTACTGCAATCCCAGAGGCTCTGACGGCCGCGGCACCGATTTCGGAAACATCAACGGCATCTACGGGACCGTGGACTACCAGAACCTGATGGATTTCACCGACGAGGTATTAAAGAGATATCCCCAAATCGATACAGCCCGTGTGGGCGTTACCGGCGGCTCCTACGGCGGCTTCATGACCAACTGGATCGTCGGCCACACCGACCGCTTCAAGGCAGCCGTATCCCAGCGTTCCATCTCCAACTGGGTATCCTTTGAGCACAACTCCGATATCGGCCACACCTTTATCGTAAACAACCAGGGCGCCAATACAAGAGAGAATGTGGAGCTTCTCTGGAAGCAGTCCCCGCTCCAGTATGCCCCCAACTGCAAGACCCCGATCCTCTTTATCCACTCCGACGAGGACTACCGCTGCTATATGGCAGAGGGACTTGCCATGTACAGCGCCGTTATGAGAAACGGCTGTCCCTCCAGGCTCTGCCTCTTCCACGGCGAGAACCATGAGCTCTCCCGCGGCGGAAAGCCGGAAAACAGGATCGACCGTATGACGGAGATCTTAAACTGGATGGACCAGTATCTGAAATAGGACCGACCAAAAAATCCCCCGTCCGGAAGCGGCTCTGCTGCCTGCCCCGGACGGGGGATCCTTTTATCCTTCGTTTTCTTTTTCATGTTCCGGCCCGGCATCCCGTTCTGCCATCACCGTCTGTATGATCTTATTCTCTGCCTTTACGATACTGAACCGGTAGCCTCCGAAGACCACCTGGCCCTTTTCATCATCCTCCGGCAGATGGCCCAGCCTTGAGATCAGGAAGCCGTTTAAGGTGTCAAAATTATCCTTATCGTCCTCGTCAAATTCCATCTCCAGGGCGTCCTCCACATCGTCCAGAGGCGTCATGCCCGAAAGCTGGAAGCTTCCGTTTTCCTTGACCACGATATCGGGCTCCTCGTTGTCGTATTCATCCATGATGTTTCCGACGATCTCCTCCAGGATATCCTCCATGGTCACGATCCCGGCTGTCTGGCCGTATTCGTCGATGACGATCTCCATATGGATCTTCTCTGACTGCATCTCCTTAAATAAGGCATTGATATTTTTCGCCTCCGGAGCAAAATGGGCGCTCCTTAAAAGGCCGTCGATCTGGCTGATGGGCCTGTCCAGATACTCCTCCTGCTCTGCAAAATAAAGCACGTCCCGCATATGGAGCACACCTACGATATTGTCGATATCCTCCTCGTAGACCGGGAACCTGGAATTGTTGGCCTCTTTTACGATGAAATCCACCGTTTCCTTTAAGGTCATGGTGCTTTCCAGGGCCACCACATTCTTTCTGTGGGTCATAATATCCGACGCCACTTTATCGTCAAACTCAAAGATATTGGTAATCATTTCCGCTTCGCTGGCTTCCAGCACGCCCTGATCGTGGCCCTCGTTTACCATATACATGATATCCTCCTCGGTCACCTTCTCATTGGAGGACCGGATATCGATGCCCACTGCTTTTAAGACCACAAAGGCCGCCACGCTGATGAGCCAGGTGAACGGCGAAAGCAGCTTAATGGCCCACTCTACCACCGAAAGCGCCTTATAGCAGAACCGGATCGGGCTCTTGGCCGCCACGTGCTTGGGGATTATGACTCCCAGGCAGACCAGAAAAAAGGCTACCACAAAAAATGCCGCTGCAAGGGCCAGCCCCGCCGCAAGCCCCGGAGCCATCGCAAGCTTCACTGCCAGAAATCTCCGGATGTATCCCGCTGTCTGCGGCAGGGTAAAGGCTCCCAGAGCCAGTGTGAAAAAGCAGGTGACCACCTGGTTGGTGCGGACAAACTTCCCAGGATCCTCCTGGATCCTCAAAAGAGCCGCCGCCTTTTTATTTCCCTCGTCCCGCTCGTCCTCCAGCGCACTGGTATTCAGCGCCTGGATCGCCGCTCCAAAGCCGTAGATCAGATAAAATACAGCCACTGAAGCCGCAAACAGCAAAATTCCTATCCACGAATTACCATCGTCCATGAAAAATCTTTCCACTCCTTTTTTATCATTTGTATCCTAATATAGCATCATTGCCACATTTCGTCAACAAAACTCCCGAAATTCACGCCCTTATGTAGCAAGCTCCAGGCTGATCCGCAGGGCCTCGTTGACTTTTTCCTGAAGATTTTCATCGATATGGCATATTTTCTCCCTGAGTCTCTGTTTATCAATGGTCCGCAGCTGCTCCAGGAGGATCACTGAGTCCCGGACCATGTCGCACTGTCTGGCGGAAAGCTCCACGTGGGTGGGCAGCTTTGCCTTATTCATTTTCGATGTGATGGCCGCACAGATCACCGTGGGGCTGTGCTTGTTTCCCACATCATTCTGTATGATGAGCACCGGCCGGACTCCTCCCTGTTCAGAGCCCACCACCGGCCGCAGGTCTGCATAATAAATATCTCCGCGTCTGATGATCAAAGGTTTCACTCTCCGAAATGGTTTTCAGGTCTCCCTGTACCGAAAGTATTGACACTCTACGATTACCTTATGCAGAACTGCCGCAAAATGATGCCGGAACCTGAAACCGGACCGGCATTTAAAGGCCGCTTCCCCCTGGGACCGGAATGCTTGTTAAAGCTCTCCGGCCTCCCTGGTCCGTCCCCCGGACACATAGACCCTGGGCAGGCGTTTTCCCATGAGGCATGGGATCTCATAATGGAACCGGCCGCTTAAGTCCGCCAGTTCTTCCATGGTGATCTCCTCTGTTCCGTCCCGGCCCAAAAGAGTCACCTCATCTCCCTCCCTGGCCTCCGGGATCCCGGTCACATCGATCATCAGCTGATCCATACAGATCCGGCCCAGGATCCTGGCCCGCGTCCCATGGACCAGTACCTCCCCTTTATTGGAAAGGCTCCTGGGATAGCCGTCTCCGTAGCCGATGCTGACGGTGGCCAGACGCACGGGGCGGTCCGCCACAAAGGTCCCTCCATAGCTCACAGCCGCTCCCGGTCCGATCTCCTTTATATAGGTAATAAAACTTTTCAGCTCCATGGCCGGTTCCAGAAAAAGAGCCTCCCTCTGTACCTGATCCGACGGATACAGGCCGTACAGGATGATCCCGGCCCGGACCGCCGTTATATGGCTCTCCTTCAGATCCATGATCCCGGCGCTGTTGGCGCAATGGAGGGCGGGAATGAAAACGCCCGCTTCCTTTACCATTTGCGAAAAATCCAGGAACGCCTGGAGCTGCTCCCTGGCAGAGGTCTTATCCGCCTCGTCAGCCCTGGCAAAATGGGTGAACATGCCCTCTGTCACGATCCCTGGAAGTCCGGCGATCTCCTTCACCACCTGGGCCTGTTCCCGGACGGGCCTCAGGCCGATCCGGTTCATCCCGGTGTCCACCGCAATGTGGACTCTGGCCATCATCCCCAGGGACACCGCCGTTTCCGAAAGCCGTTCTGCCCGCGTAAGATCGAACACTGCCGTCCGGATCTCCTGCTCCACCATGCTCCCATACTGGCACTCCGGCACCGGTCCCAGTACCAGCACCGGCTTTTTTATCCCATTTCCTCTAAGCTCCAGTGCCTCCTCCGCTGTGGCCACCGCATAGCCTGCGGCGTCCTCTTCAATGGCTTTCGCGGTCTGGACAGCCCCATGGCCGTATCCGTCGGCCTTTACCACGCCGATGATCCTTGTTCCCTCCGGCAGCACGCTCCGGATCGCCTTCATATTCTTCCGGATCCGGTCCAGATCCACCTTCACATACGCTCTTTTATACATTTCCATTGACCACCTCTCCGATACAGCCTGCCAGCTCCCCGGCCAGGACCGAGTGAACGCCGTATTTTTTCCCAGCCGCTTCTCCTGCCAGCCCATGGACATAAACGCCCAGGGACGCCGCCTCGCAGTCGTCCATTCCCATGGCTAAAAGTCCCGCAATGACCCCTGTCAGTACATCCCCGGATCCTCCCTTGGCCATGGCCGGAGAACCGCTTAAGTTTACAAAAAGCTTTCCGTCCTTTCTGGCCGTCACCGTGGCCGCATCCTTTAAAACGCAGGTGACGCCGTACTGGTCAGAAAACTCCCTGGCCGCTGCCAGGGGATCCTCCTTGATCTCCTCCACCGGCTTTTCCGTCAGCCGGGAAAATTCCAGCACATGGGGCGTCAGAATGATATTTTCCGTGAAATATCCCTTCAGATACGGATATCTGGCAGCCAGGTTCACCGCGTCGGCATCCATGACGATGGGCACATAGGCGTCGCTTAAGACTGCCTCCACCAGTGTCCTGGCATACTCCTCCTGGCCCAGTCCCGGGCCCAGGACAATGGCGTCAGCCCAGCCCGTCTGGGAACGGATATACTCCTTAAATTCCCCTGGCTCCTCGCTGGCCCACTGGGGATCAAAGGAGGACAGCACCGCCTCCGGCAGCCGCTCCTGGATCACGCTGCGGTTTTCCTCCACCGTCATGATCTTCACCAGACCCGCCCCGGTCCGGTACGCCGCTAGGGCAGAAAAATACGCGGCTCCTGCCATGTTTTTTGCCCCGGCGATCACCAGGATCTTTCCATAGGTCCCCTTGTGGGAATCTGCCCGCCGCCTGGGGATCTCCATAAGATCCTCCGGTCCGTGGGCATGGACGTGCTCTCCGACCTGCTCCGGATCCTCGGGCACAAAGCCCACGTCCTCCACAAAAAGCCGTCCGCAGTATTCCCGGCCTGGAAACAGGGCCTGGCCCACCTTCCTCATGCCAAAGGTCACAGTCACATCCGCCTTTACGGCACAGCCCATGACAGCCCCTGTGTCCGAGCTGATGCCCGACGGCATATCCACCGCCGTCACCGGGACCAGCTCCCGCTGCCGTTTCTCCTCCATGAGGCTGATGAGCTCCTTATAAACGCCCTCCACCGGCCTTGAAAGCCCGATGCCAAACACTGCATCAATGATCAGATCGCAGGCCTCTGGAAGCGGATCGCCCAGGGTGAGGATGGGGATCCCCAGCTTTTCCGCCACCGAAAGCTGGACCTCCAGCTCCCGGCTCCGCTTTCCCTCCAGGGACGGAAGGAGGATGACAGAGGAAAAGCCCTGGAGTGTCAGCATCCTGGCCGCCGCCGCGCCGTCGGCCCCGTTGTTTCCAAACCCGCAGACTGCCCAGACCGTCTTCCGTTTCCTTTCCTTTAAAAGCCGCTCCCTTCCCGGACCGTATTCCAGGGCCTCATTCCCCGAAAGCCCCGGCTCCAGAAGCTCTCCGGCCCGTTTTACCACCTCCAGGGCCGCCCGCTCCATCAGTACCAGGGATGGGATCCCGTATTCCTCGATGCTTCTTTTATCCACCGCCTTCATCTCTGCGGCATTCAGCAGATCCTTCATTCCGTCACTCTCCTTCCCCCACGGCAAAGGCCATGGCGTACTCCCTTGTATTGGAAATGGATACCTCCAGCCGGAGGATCCCCTTTTCTTCTGCTGTCTCCCTGGCTCTGCCATACAGGTTCACATAGGGCTTTCCAAGCTCATCCCGGAGAACCTCGATATCCCCTGGCATAAAGTCCCGGAAGCCCGTCCCGAAGACCTTGGCCACAGCCTCCTTCACAGCAAAATCGCCGGCAAGAACAGAGGCTTTCCCCCCTGCCTGCCGGCGCTCCCTTTCTGTATACACACGCGATAAAAAAGCCTCTTTTTCACAGGCTTTTTTCATCCGCTCAATTTCCACTAAATCACAGCCCGTTCCAAGGATCATACTGTTTTTTCCCGTTCCTTCCGCTCCCGCTCGTCCTGCATACTGCATACCCGGTAGGAAAGACGCATCAGACTCTCTGAAAGATGAACGTTTTCCACCACTACATCGTCGGGCACGTTGAGGTCCGTATGGGCAAAATTCCAGATAGCCTTGACCCCTGCCCGGACCAGACGGTCTGCGATCTCCGGCGCTTTGGACTTGGGAATCGTAAGGGCCGCGATCTGCACCTCGTTGTCCACAATAAACTGCTCCAGATTGTCAATGCTGCGGATCTCCACTCCGCGCACCACCAGGCCGATGAGCCGCGGGTTGATGTCGAACATTCCCTTGATCATGAAGCCGCGTTTTTCAAAGTTGGTATAATTGGCAATGGCCTGGCCCAGGTTTCCGGCTCCGATGATGATCAGGTTATGCTGCCGGTCGATGCCTAAGATCCTGGCGATCTCCGTATAAAGATACTTTACATTATATCCATATCCCTGCTGCCCGAAGCCGCCGAAATTATTGAGATCCTGGCGGATCTGGGAGGCGGTGACCTTCATCCTGGCACTCAGCTCATTGGACGAGATCCTCTCGATCCCCTCCTCCATCAGCTCGCCCAGATAGCGGTAATACCGGGGCAGCCTGGAAATTACTGCCTTTGAAATCTGTCTCTCTTCTGTCATGTTGTGTCTTCACCTTCCTGTGTAACGATCAAATAGCACCTGCATACAGGGGCAGCACGCCCCGGTACGCCGATGCTAACATTATAGCATATCTATGCATTTTGTCAAATCCTTGTCAAGTGGATCGGGAGGAAATTACGTTTACCAGTCCCCACGCTTCAGCGCTGTCGACAGGCGGACCAGCCTGTATATCCTGTATACGAAAAGGAACGGGCCGGAAACGGCCGAAAGGATACAGGACACGAGGAAGATCCCCACATCGTCCTGCCGCTGGTGGTTGGCGGAGGCCGCGTATTTCGCAGTAAACGGCTCCATTTTCAGCATATCCAGCTCTGCCTGGTGGCGGAATGTGGGATAGTCGATGCGTATAAAGGAGCTGAAGGGCGCAAAGAAGCAGATCGCCAGTAACAGGATTCCTCCGGTCCTGGATGGATAAAACATATCGAAAAAGAACTGGTCATTCATCAGGACATTGTAAAAAAACAGAGGGATGACCACATCTCCTCCCGGCTTCTGAAAATAATAGACCGAGCAGATATGATTCCGGAAGGCCAGCACCGATCCCACAAGGGCCGCTCCCACAAGGAAAGAAACGATCAGCCGCTTCCGGAGCTTTTTCACTTCCTTCCCGGCACAGTTCCGGCAGACACCCAGCCTGGCACCGCTTTCGGTGAGTTCTTTATAACAGTCCCGGCATATTTTCTTTCTCTCTGTCATACTCCATTCCTCCCTTCCCGTCTGAAACCTCCGATCTTGATTTCAATATTTTTCACACTACATCGAATTAATGTTTGTATTTAACAAAAGTATATCATTTTTTTCATTTTATTCAATAAACTTTTTCTTACAAATGGTCTCTTTTTCTTAGATCCACGTCTTCCCGTCCATGAAACCATTGAAAATCCCCCGGACCTATATTATACTATACTATTGACCGGGGGCGCGTCGTCCCCGGTGAAGCCGTGTCCGGAGGCCGCCCTGAAAACCGGCTCCCGGCGGGAATCCGCAGTCATTATATCTGTACAATACTAGGAGGAAACTATGATACTGTCCTGCAGCAGCATCTGCAAATCCTTTGGAAGCGACGACATCTTAAAAAACGCTTCCTTTCATATAGAAGAACACGAAAAAGCCGCCATTGTGGGCATCAACGGAGCCGGGAAGTCCACGCTCCTAAAGATCATCACCGGAGAACTTCCGGCAGACTCCGGGGAAGTGGTAATCTCCAAGGGAAAGACCCTGGGCTATCTGGCCCAGAACCAGGACCTTTTAAGCCACCGGACCATTTATGATGAAATGCTGGAGGTAAAGCGGCCGGTGATCGAAATGGAGGAACGGCTCCGGGAGCTGGAGGTCTCCATGAAGCTGGCCGAAGGTGAGGAGCTGGAGGCCATGATGGATACATACAGCTGCTTAAGCCACCAGTTCGATCTCATCAATGGCTATGCCTGGAAAAGTGAGATCGTGGGCGTTTTAAAGGGTCTGGGCTTTCCGGAGGAGGAATTCAGAAAACAGATCTCTACCCTCTCCGGCGGACAGAAGACCCGGGTATCCCTGGGAAAGCTCCTTCTGACCAGCCCGGACATCATCCTTCTGGACGAGCCCACCAACCACCTGGACATGTCCTCCATTGCCTGGCTGGAGAATTATCTGTTAAACTATAAGGGAAGCGTAATCATCGTGGCCCATGACCGGTATTTCCTGGATAAGATCGTCACCAAGGTGGTGGAGCTGGACAACGGAAAGGCCACCGTCTACCTGGGCAACTATTCTGCGTACAGCGAAAAGCGGGCCCAGATGCGGGCCATCCAGATGAAGGCCTACTTAAACCAGCAGCAGGAGATCAAGCACCAGGAGGAGGTCATTGAAAAGCTGAAATCCTTTAACCGGGAGAAGTCCATCAAGCGGGCGGAAAGCCGGGAAAAGATGCTGAATAAGATCGAGGTGCTGGAAAAGCCCACAGAGATCAACGACGCCATGGACATCCGTTTAGAGCCCAATATCTTAAGCGGAAACGACGTCTTAACGGTCCGGGACCTGGAGAAGTCCTTCGGCCCCCAGCATCTGTTTTCCCATGTGGATTTTGACGTAAAGCGCGGCGAGCGGGTGGCCATCATCGGCGACAACGGCACCGGAAAGACTACGATCCTGAAAATGATCAACGGCCTTGTGACGCCGGATCACGGGGAGATCACCCTGGGCTCCCGGGTCCACATCGGCTACTACGACCAGGACCATCAGGTGCTCCATATGGATAAGACCCTGTTTGAGGAGATCTCCGACGCCTATCCAGGCATGAACAACACCCAGATCCGCAACACCCTGGCCTCCTTCCTGTTTACCGGCGATGACGCCTTTAAGCGCATCGGCGACTTAAGCGGCGGCGAGCGTGGCCGGGTGTCCTTAGCCAAGCTAATGCTCTCTGAGGCCAATTTCCTGATCCTGGACGAGCCCACCAACCACCTGGACATCACCTCCAAGGAGATCCTGGAAAATGCCTTAAGCCATTACGGCGGCACGGTCCTTTACGTATCCCACGACCGTTACTTCATCAACAAAACGGCCACCCGGATCCTGGATCTGACCGGAGGGAAGCTTTTAAATTATATCGGAAATTACGACTACTACCTGGAAAAACGGGAAGATATGATGGCGGCCCATTTTGGGACCAGCTCCGACGGGACAGCCAAAGCCCCGGCGGCTGGAGGCTCTGTGTTCTCCGGAAGCGTGCTCCGGACCGCAGGAGCGGCTGATTCCGGCCAAGCCTCCGTTTCTGTCCAGTCTGTCTCCCCAAACTCTCCTGCCACAGACACAAAGCTGGACTGGAAGGCCCAGAAGGAGGAACAGGCCCGGCTCCGGAAACGCCAGAACGATCTGAAAAAGGTGGAGGCCGAGATCCATGACCTGGAGACCAGGGACGGAGAGATCGACGCCCTCCTCTGCGACGAAAGCGTCTTCACAGATGTGGCGAGGCTCATGGAGCTCAATAAAGAAAAAGAAGACCTGGCAGCAAAGCTGGAGGTCCTCTATGAAAAATGGGAAGAGCTGGCGGAATAACGCCAGCTCTTTTTCTTCCTGTCCGGTGCTCTTCTATAATCCCCGCCCCTTCAGCCCTTCGGCCAGATGGATATAAAATTCCATGACATCGAAGCCTTTGTAGTCCTCCCTGGCCAGATCGATCATGTCGCCATGGGAAATACCGCGAAGGTATGTATTCTTAAGAGTGCCCCTGAAATTGGTCCACCGGGCAGACTCCTCCGTTACAAGCCCGTCGCTCCCTGCGTCCAGAAGCTTCAGGATCCAGTAGGGGATACTGAGAAGCCAGCAGCTTGCCCCGCATTTCATCATGCTGGCATAGCTCTGGTAATACACGCTGGCTGAATCCGGATATCTCCGGTTGAATTCCTGTGCCCAGGCACAGGACAACTGGCGGCTGGCCACATAGGCGTTGGGCGCCCGGTCTCCCAGCATTCCAAAATACCGGTCCATAAGGCCGCAGATCCCCCGGTACAGAAAATCCGGCAGCTTCATTAAAAGATCCGCCAGCATGGAGCCGCGGTGGGGCGTACAGATGGTGGTCAGAGAAGCCACATAGGGGGCCATATGGAGCCCGCTGATGAGATATCTGGAATCCAGCCCGCCCTTGGAATGGGCAATGATGTTCACCTTCTCCTCCCCGGTCTCCCGGAGGATCTCAAAAATTTTTTCCCTGAGGATCCCGGCGTTTTCCTCCACAGTCCCCCAGGCCTCCTGGTGGCCGTAAAAGACCCTGGCTCCATTTTTCTTCAGCGCCCTGGGGATCCGTCCCCAGTAGTTAAAATAATGAAAATCCCGGAAGCCCACGCCGTGGACCAGCAGCAGCGGATATTTTGTGCTGCACACATTCTTTTCCGCCCGCACATCGTCCAGGCTGATCCTGTAAAGGATATGGTCCGTCTCCTGCTTTGCCAGACCGCGCACATAGAGAGCCAGGCCATAATTTAAAAACGGGATCCACAAAAGCATCCATACCAGCAGCCGTCTGACGATCCTGAGCCGCCGGCACGCCGCGCACATCCAGCACAGGATCCCCAGAAAACACACATAAGCTGCCAGAAAGCCCAGGATCAGAAAAATGCCGGAAAGCCCCGGGCCATGGGTCATCAGATCCCATATCCCGAGGCTTCCAAGGACCGGCATTGTCCAAAGGGTACACGTCAGCGCTCCCGTCAAGAGCCTTAAAAGCCTTACATGAAGCTTTTCCGCCGCTGTCAGCACGGCCTCATACCGTCCAGCCATTGTGATCCTTTCTCATCCGGTATATTCTTATAGTTTTTCCACAGCCTCCGCTGCCTTCTCAAGGAATTCTGCCTTCACATATTCCACGGTTCCCTCGTCCACGGAGCCTGCGATCTCCGGACGGATGGGGATCTGGGCCAGAACGGGGATCCCGTACTCTTTTCCAACTTCCTCCACCTTGCTCTCGCCGAATACAGAGATCTTCTTTCCGCAGTCCGGACACTCCAGATAGCTCATGTTTTCAATGAGACCGATGATCGGAACGTCCATCTTTTTAGCCATGTTCACAGCCTTTCCGACGATCATGGAGACCAGCTCCTGGGGAGAGGTCACGATCAGGATGCCGTCCACCGGCAGGGACTGGAATACGGTCAGCGGAACGTCTCCGGTTCCCGGAGGCATATCCACGAACATATAGTCAATGTCCTTCCAGTAGGTCTCGTTCCAGAACTGTTTTACAGCGCCTGCGATCACAGGTCCTCTCCAGATCACCGGATCGCTCTCATGCTCTAACAGCATGTTGGAGGAGATCACCTCGATCCCGGTGGAGGAGACCGCCGGTACCAGAAGCTTTCCGTCCGGGGTCACGCAGAGGGGATCGTGGATCCCGAAGGATTTGGGGATGGAGGGACCGGTAATATCCGCGTCCAGGATTCCCACATTATAACCTCTGGCTCTCATCTGGCACGCCATTAAAGAGGTCACCAGGGATTTTCCAACGCCGCCCTTTCCGCTGACAACGCCGATGACCTTCTTTACAGAGCATCCCTCCGCCAGCTTTTCCTCAAAGCTCTTTTTATCCGGAACCCGGCTGTCGCAGTTGGCAGTGCAGGATCCGCAGTCATGATTGCAATTCTGTGCTTCACTCATTTTGCTTGATTCCTCCAGATATAGTTTGTTTCTTTATTCCTTTAAGCCTGTTTCAATGAGGATGCATACGGCTTCCAGAGCCTCCTCCTCATCCTTTCCGTCGCAGCAGACCTCCACTTCCGTTCCGCACCGGATTCCGGAAGCCATGACATTTAAAACGCTTTTGGCATTGATCTGCTGGTCTTTATACAGAATATTCACCTTTGATTCAAATTTCATGGAAGTCTGACATAATAATCCTGCCGGACGCAGATGGAGGCCGGAGGGATTTATAACCTGAACTTTTCTTGAAACCATGGACAGAACTCCTTCCCATTTTATACTCTTATGCAATTCTATAATAGTTTGGCAGTTCTGTCAAGGTTTGGCCTGGCGGCGGGAAAAGACGCAGCCGCAGTAGTCCTGGCGGTAAAGCCCGTATTCCCTGGAAAGCTCCGTGGACCGCTTATAGCCGTTCCGTTTTTTAAAGTCCGAATTTAAAAAGCGGACGCCGTACCGGGCCCCGGCTTCCTCCCCGATGCGGTTTAACCGCTCCGCATCCTTTAAAGGACTGATGGTGAGGGTAGTGGTAAAATAGTCGAAGTCCCCCTCCTTTGCCAGCCTGGCGGCCTCCAGAAGGCGCAGCTTAAAGCATTCCGTACACCGGGCTCCTCCCTCCGGCTCCTGCTCGAGTCCCTTCACAGCCTCGTAAAAGAGCTCCGGACGGTATTCCCCGCAGAGAAAACGGACCGGGTGGACCGTTTCCATTTCCCGGATCAGCCGTTCCTGCTCCCTGGCCCGTTCCTCATATTCAGAAGCCGGGGAAATATTTGGATTATAGTAAAAGACTGTGATCTCAAAATACCTGGACAGGTATTCCAGCACATAGCTGCTGCAGGGAGCGCAGCAGCTATGGAGAAACAATGTGGGCGCCCGCCCTTCATTTTCTAGATTGGAAAGCTCTGCCTCCAGCTCCTTCTGGTAATTTCTCCGGTTCATAAAAACGCTTCCTTCCGTTGGAAAAGGACAGCCGGATGTGACTCCTGCTGCCCTCTTTCGTTTTCTTACAGGAAATCCCGGATCCGCTTGCTGCGGACAGGATTTCTTAACTTCCTCAAAGCCTTGGCTTCGATCTGACGGATCCTCTCCCTTGTTACGTTGAATTCTTTTCCAACCTCTTCCAGTGTTCTCGGATGTCCGTCCTCCAGACCAAAGCGCAGTACGATCACCTGGCGCTCCCTTTCCTTCAGGTCGCCAAGCAGCGCGTCGATGTGCTCCCTTAACATGACAGATTCCACATTTCCCTCGGGAGTCACCGCATTGCTGTCCGCCACGAAATCTCCCAGGTTGGAGTCGTCCTCCTCGCCGATGGGAGTCTCTAAGGATGCCGGCTCCCTTGCGATCTGCATGATCTCCATCACCTTATCCTCAGACATTTCCAGCGCCTCTGCAAGCTCGGAAACAGATGGTTCATATCCCAGCTCCAGGGTCAGCTTTCTCTGCATCTTGGACATTTTATTGATGGTTTCCACCATATGCACCGGTACGCGGATGGTACGCGCCTGATCGGCCAGAGCCCTTGTAACGGACTGACGGATCCACCAGGTTGCATATGTACTTAATTTGTAGCCTTTTGTATAGTCAAATTTCTCTACGCCTTTAATAAGCCCCAGATTTCCCTCCTGGACCAGATCCAGAAAGCTCATTCCACGGCCCGTATAGCGCTTTGCGATGCTGACCACCAGACGCAGGTTGGCCTCGATGAGACGCTCCTTGGCGGACTCGTCCCCCTCCGCCTTTCTTTTGGCCAGCCGCAGCTCTTCCTCTGCCGACAGGAGCGGGACCGTACCGATCTCCTTTAAGTACATACGTACCGGATCCTCCGTTCCGATTCCCTCCAGCAGGTCGATCGCATCCAGGTCGATATCCTCTTCCATCTTGTCGTCTGAGAAATCGCCGTCCATATCGTCCATCAGCAGTGAATCATCTTCCGCAAGCAATGCGTCATCGATTATCGGAACCACGTCGATGTTGCTGTGTTCCAGATAACTGTAAATTTCGTCCATCTGCTCCGGACCCAGATTGTCTCCGGCAAAAAAATCGTTGATCTCAGCCACGTCCAGCGCATTCTGCTTCGATCTTCCCAGCTCCACAAGCTTTCTGAGTTTTACTAAAAATTGTTCCTTTTCCACGAGTTACGCCCTTTCAAGTGAAAAATGTCCTGTGATACAGACAAACTGTTCCACGATGATTCATTATATACCATCCCACTACATTTTTCAACATTTTTTTATCTTTTCTCCGCATCTTAAGGCAATGGCGCCATGGATATTTTCCACCACCGTTTCCTTTAATGTTCCTCCGTATTCGCCGTCTAAGACCCAGGAGACCTCTTCTTTGGCGGTGATGACCACCCGGGAGGTGTGGAACCGGAACACATAGGCGTTCTCCTCATCCTTTAAAAACATATAGGAGACGATATTGGACAGATCCGACGGGGTCTTCGGTGTCCGGATAAATAAGGCCTCAAACATTCCGTCGTCAAAATCCACATCCCTGGGCGTCAGCCCCTTAAAGCCGCCGACGCTGGTGGTATTGGTGATCATTCCGAAGATAAATTCTCCCTCAATGGTCCCCTCCTCCCACTGGATCTTCATATGATGGGATTTTAAAGAGGCCAGGCTTTTCACTGACTCCAGGATATAGGCCTGATGGCCCAGGACATTTTTCTTATCCTGGGGGGTTTTATAAGAGACCTCGGTAAAGGCCCCAAAGGCCGCAATGTATACAAAATACCGGTCCGTGCCGAACCGGCCCACATCCACCTGTCTCTCTCCCGCCGTCAGGGCCACCTCCGCGGCCTCTCTGGGATCTCCGGGGATCTCCAGGCTCCGGGCATAATCGTTGGTGGAGCCGGAGGGAAGATATCCCAGCACCGGCCGTTTTTCCAGCGCCATGAGCCCCGATACCACATTGTTCAGGGTGCCGTCCCCGCCGCTGCATAAAAACAGATCCGCGGAGCTGCCGTATTCCCTGGCGATGCGCTCCGCATCCTGGGCGTTCTGGGTCACATACACCGAAGGAAAATAGCCCTGGCTGCAGAAATAGTCCAGGATCCCCATGAGCTGGCTCCGGAGCTGCTCCCGGCCGGACCGGGGATTAAACAGGAATATCATGTTTTTCATTCTTCTTCCCCTCCATATCTCTGATCCAGATATTTTTTATAGGCAGCAAAGGCGTTGGGGACCGGATACTCCTTCCGGATCTCCTCCCAGGTCAGGAAAAGCGCCGGGCCGTTCTCCTCTCCCGGCAGCGTTTCCGGCATTTCCTTTAAGGAAATGAAATATCCGCCCATATGCCATTCCACATGGCTGAAGATATGCTTTGCCTCCGGAAGCGGCTCCGGCCGGACCTCCTGGTCCAGAAGCGCTCCGGCTTCTTCGGCAGAAAGCTGTCCCGGCACGTTCACAAACTCATAAAGGGAAGCCAGGAGTCCGTCCTCCCTGCGCTTTCTTATGGCTATTTTATCCTGGTATTCCAGTAATAATACGGTCTTTTCCTCGGTCTTCCTCTTTTTCTTCGGCGTTTTTACCGGCAGCTTTTCCGTCAGCCCCTGGCTCCTTGCGGCACAGACTGTAAAAAACGGACATTGGCTGCACAAGGGCGCTCCCCCGGGGATGCAGATCATGGCTCCTGTCTCGATGAGCGCCTGGTTAAGGTCCCCAGCGCTCCCCGGCTGTATGACCTCTGATATCAGGGCCTCCATTTTCTTCTTTGTGGACTGCTTTAAAATATCGTCAAAGCTCCCAGTCACCCGGGACAGCACCCTCAGTACATTGCCGTCCACCGCCGGCACCGGAAGCTCAAAGGCAATGGAGGCAATGGCTCCCGCCGTATAGCTGCCAATCCCGGGAAGCGCCAGGATCTCCTCGTAGCTTTCCGGGAAGCTCCCGTTATATTTCTCCGTCAGGATCTCCGCCGCCTTTTTTATATTTCTGGCGCGGCTGTAATATCCCAGCCCCTCCCAGCACTTTAAAAGCTCCTCCTCCGGGGCAGACGCCAGATTCGAAATCCTGGGGAAATGCTCGAAAAACCGGAAAAAGTACGGTTTTACCGCCTCCACCCGGGTCTGCTGGAGCATGATCTCAGAGATCCAGATCCGGTACGGGTCCCGGTTTTCCCTCCATGGAAGATCCCTCTTTTCCCTTCTGTACCAGGAAAGCAGGGGGCCGGAGGCCAGTAAGAGCCGCTCTTTCCCGGACAGCTCCCGCTCCTCTGGCGGGAGGACCTGGAGGGCCTCGTAAGGAGACGGCCTAAACATAGCCGTACACTCCCCGGACTGAGACCTCTCCCGAGATCACCTCTGTGACCGTGCCGTCAGGAAGCTCCACCAGAAGCCCGCCGGTCTTTGTGATCCCCTGGCAGAGGCCCCGGTACTCTCCCTTCGGGTCCAGCACACAGACCTCCTGCCCCCGGTTCACCAGCTTTTCATTGTATTCCTCCAGCAGCGCGGACATATCCTCTGTTTTAACAAAGATCCCGTAATACTCCTCCAGGGCCTCCAGGATCCTTTCTATGATCTGGCTCCTGTGGTACTTTTTCCCCGTTTCCAGATAAAGGGACGTGGCCGTCTCCCGGAGCTCCTCCGGAAATCCTTCCTGGTTCACATTGATCCCGATACCCATGACCACATATTTGATCTCCATAAATTCCGTTCCCATCTCCGTTAGGATCCCGCAGATCTTCTTCTTATTTAATACAAGATCGTTGGGCCATTTGATCTGGCTTTCGATCCCAGTGGCCTCTTTTATGCCCTTCTGGGCTGCCAGAGCCATGACCAGGGTCAGGGTCGAGGCCGAAATGGGGGATATCTCGGGCCGCAGCAGGAGGCTCATCCAGATGCCCACGCCTGCTGGGGAGACCCAGCTCCTTCCTCTCCGTCCCCTGCCGCCGTCCTGGATCTCCGCCACCGCCAGGGTCCCGTGGGAGGCACCCGCTTCCCCCGCCAGTCTTGCCTGGATGTTGGTGGAATCCGTCCGGTCAAAATAAAGGATCTCCTTCCCCGCCCATCGGGTCTTTAAGGAGCTTTCCAGCTCCTCCTTTGACAATACGTCGGATACGCTCTTTAAAATGTAGCCCTTGTTCCGGACGGCCTCGATCTCGTAGCCCTCTTCCTTTAGCTGGTTGATCACCTTCCAGACCGCCGTTCTGGATACGCCGAACCGCTCGCAGAGCTCCTGTCCGGAAAGGTGTCCGTCCGACTCCTTCAGTAATTTAAGGATCTCTCCCTTCATCCTCTACCTCCACCAGATGCTCACTGCGCTGATGACTGCAAGGACCGCCAGGGCTCCTCCAAACGCCATCTGAAGCGCGGATGAGATCTTTTTTTTCTGGTTCCTTACACTGCGCTTATATCTGTATTTTCCGGTGACCAGATTTAATATAGCCGCCAGAAGAAAAATGACCGGAAAGAAAAACATATATTCCTCCGGATTTATAAAGGAAATGACCGCCATGACCACCACCGCCGCACCAATGACGATGTGCAGGGTATCCAAGGCCATGGACTCTCCTCTCACTCTGCGTCTTCTCTCTTTTCCAGGCATCCAAAGTCTCCTAACTCTTTCCTAATATCCTGTGTACCCGCTCCATGATCCCGTCCGCCGTATAGATCTCAAACACCTCCAGGTCCATGGATCTGGCACAGACCTCCAGAACTGCCCCGTAAAGCTCCCTGTAATCCCAGTCAGGCTTCAGCTTGAATTTTTCTGCCAGGGCGGGAAATACATGCTCCGTATACATCCGGCATCCGGGGCTTCCCTCTCCGCCGGCCTGTTCCAGATGAGCAGACAGATAATGGCGGAAGATCTGGATCTCAGTCATAAGGCGGTTGAAATAATAGGCCTCTGTATGGGGAAGATAAAAATAATACTTTCTGCCAGCCAGATCATAAAGCAGCCGATTGGCGTCAAAATATCCCAGTGTCATGCTCCGCCTGGTCCTCTTTTTCTCAAACTCCAGGATCCCGCCCAGATTTCTCCTGGGAGCGATCCTGTATACATTCACGTCCTCCGGCAGCTCCGCCCGCCGCTCCGTATCCACGCCGATGCCGTAGATCCGGATCACGATCAGATTTTTATATCCCCGCTCTGCCAGGACATCCACCGGCACATTGTTCACCATACCTCCGTCCAGATACGTCTTTCCGCCCAGCTTTTCATTTTTAAAGGCCGGAAAAAACGCGCTGGCTAACAGTACGTCCTTTATGGTCCCAGGAGGAGCCTGCTTCACGTCAAAGACCACCTCCCTCCGGTCCGTGACCGAAAGAGAGGTGACATAAAGATCACAGGGGGAGCTTCTGATCTTTTCCTCATCCACGTATTTCTCCAGGAGCTCTTTAAAGGGGGTGATATCAAGCCCCCGGCCGGAAACCACCTTCCTGGCCTCCGCCATGAGCTGGGGGACCGTGGAAGCCTTCAGGCCCAGGGTCTTTACGGCCCGGATCGTTTCATCCTCCACGTTTAAGATCTGGGAGTATGCCAGGTTTCCCCACAGCTCCTCGGCTGCCTTTAAGTCTCCCATACAAAGGAAGGCGCCGTTTAAGGCGCCCACAGAAGCGCCCGCCACGGCGCCGATCCGGATCCCGGCCTCAGTGACCGCCTTTAAGGCGCCGATCTGGTATGCGCCCCTGGCTCCGCCGCCTTCTAAAACGACGCCGTATTCCAGGGACGGGTCCAGGGTCAGTCTCATGCCTTCACATCCGTATCTTTTGCGATCTCAGTGACGCTCTTCACAAGTCCCGCCACCGACTGGATCTCCGACGGGATGATGATCTTGGTGGCTCTGCCGTCTGCTGCCTTTGTAAAGGCCTCCAGGCTCTTTAAGGTCAGTACCGCCTGGTCTGCGCCTGCCTCTTTGATCATACGGATACCGTCTGCATTGGCCTGCTGGATCTTTAAGATCGCCTCCGCCTGGCCCTCTGCCTCACGGATCCGTTTTTCCTTTTCAGCCTCTGCGTGAAGGATGGCAGCCTGTTTATCGGCCTCTGCATCCAGAATGGCCGACTGCTTTTTACCCTCGGCCACCAGGATCGTGGATTTCTTCTCACCTTCAGCCTTTAAGATCGCCTCCCGGCGTTCCCGCTCTGCCTTCATCTGCTTTTCCATGGCGTCCTGGATGGCTGCCGGAGGAATGATGTTCTTAAGCTCCACCCGGTTTACCTTGATCCCCCAAGGATCTGTGGCCACGTCCAGGGCTGCGCGCATTTTGGTGTTGATGGTCTCCCTGGAGGTCAGGGTCTGGTCTAACTCCAGGTCGCCGATGATGTTCCGGAGCGTCGTGGCCGTCAGGTTCTCAATGGCCATGATGGGATTTTCCACTCCATAAGCGTAAAGCTTTGGGTCTGTGATCTGGAAAAATACCACTGTGTCGATCTTCATGGTCACGTTGTCCTTGGTGATCACCGGCTGGGGCGCGAAATCCACCACCTGCTCCTTTAAGATCACCCGCTTTGCCACCCGGTCGATGAAGGGCATTTTAAAATGGACGCCCACAGACCAGGTATCCAGATATGCTCCCAGACGCTCCACCACCAGGGACTGGGCCTGGGGAACGATCTTTACACAGGAGGTCAGCAGAAGCAGGACTACAACAACAAGTATACTGATCCCAATAAAGCTTAATAAAAAATCCATACTATTCTCCTTCCGAAATACGGTCTACCATCAGTTTCACTCCACAGATCTCTTTTACGATCACGGTCTCTCCTTTATGGATCACCAGATCGTCCCTCACCGCCCTGGCCGTCCATTCCTGACCGTTCAGAACAGCCGTTCCAGCTCCGGAGCCATTGTTGATCTCCTCCAGTACTCTGGCCTTTTTTCCCACAAGTCCGTCCACATTGGTCCTTACAGTCCCTTTGTTGACGTACTTTACAGCAAAGGGCCTGGTAAAGATCAGAAGGATGAAGGAGACTGCCAGAAATACCGTCATCTGCACCTGGAAGGAAAGTCCGGCTAACGCCATAAAGAACGCCGCCAGGGCTCCGCCTGCGAACCAGATGGTCGTCAGTGCCATGGTACCGACTTCTATTCCCACCAGTGCCACAAAAACCACAAGCCAGCCTATCATTGCCATCGTATCAGCTCCTTTATTTCATGCTGCGGCCGCTCCTCCTCTGCCTGGCCGTCTCAAACATCAGGATCGAGGCCGCCACAGCCGCATTTAAGGATTCCACCTTTCCGGCCATGGGGATCTTCACCCAGGCGTCGGCGGCGGCAGAAAGCTCCTCTGTCAGGCCGTTTCCTTCGTTTCCAATGAGGAAGCCGGTATTACCAGTATAATCCTCCTCCTCATAATTATTCCTTCCCTCCAGATGGGCTGCAAACAGCCGGATCCCCCCGGCCTTCAGCTCCCGGACTGTTCCGGGAAGGTCGTCCGTATAAAGAAAGGGAACGCGGAAGGCGGAGCCCATGGTGGAGCGGACCACCTTGGGATTGTAGATATCCACCGTATCCCGGCTCATGATGACGCCGGTGATCCCGGCCCCTTCTCCGGCTCTTAAGATGGTGCCCAGGTTTCCCGGGTCCTGGAGATTCTCCAGGATCATCAGATGGGCCGGGCCCGGGGCAGAAAGCAGATCTGAAAGTCCGTATTCATACTGCTTTGCCAGGGCCAGGATCCCCTGGGGCGTCTGGGTGTCGGACATGGCGGAAAAAACCTGGTCCATGACGATCTCATACCGGGAAAACCGTTCCAGCAGTCCGGCGTTTTCCCTGTTTTTAAGGAAGCTCTCCGAAACGTAAAGCCGCCAGGCCCGTTCCGGCGGAAGCTCTGAGACCATCCGGAGCCCCTCGGCCACAAAAAGACCCGCCTCATTCCTGGCCTTTGCCTTTTTCCTCAGCTCCACCACCATTTTTACCTGGTCGTTCTTTGTACTGCTGATCATCGGGAACCCTCCGCCATAAGGCTCTCCGCCTCCTCCAGCCAGATCCGGGCGGCTGCATCCGACGGCATCCTCAGATCTCCTCTGGGAGATACGGCCACAGAACCAACCTTGGGGCCGTCGGGCAGGCAGGACCGTTTAAACTGCTGGGAGAAGAACCGGCGGTAGAAGGTCTTTAACCACTTAAGGATCACAGCGCTGTCATAGATCCCGGCAAAAGCCGTTTCTGCCAGACGGAAGATCCTGGAAGGCCGGTATCCATACCGGAGGATATAATACATAAAGAAATCATGGAGCTCATAGGGGCCCACCAGATCCTCGGTCTTCTGAGAGATCACCCCGTCCTCCGGCGGCAGCAGCTCCGGGCTCACCGGTGTGTCCAGGATATCATAAAGGACATCCCTCAGTTCTTCGTCGCCGCAGGTATCCGCGTAATACCGTACCAGGTGGCGGACCAGCGTCTTGGGGACCGATGCGTTCACCCCGTACATGGACATATGGTCTCCGTTGTAGGTGGCCCATCCCAGGGCCAGTTCCGACATATCACCGGTGCCGATGACCATTCCTCCGTTTTCATTGGCCAGATCCATCAGGACCTGGGTCCGCTCCCTGGCCTGGGAATTTTCATAGGTCACGTCATGGTCGTCCATGCTGTGGCCCAGATCCCGGAAGTGGACTGCTACAGCCTCTTTGATGCTGACCTCCTTAAGCTCTGCTCCCAGCTTTTTCGTAAGAAGGCAGGCGTTATTATAGGTCCGGTCTGTGGTCCCGAAGCAGGGCATGGTCACAGAAAGGATCTTTTCCCTGGGGATCTTAAGCATATCAAAGGCCCTGGCCGTCACCAGAAGGGCCAGCGTGGAATCCAGTCCGCCGGAGATCCCCACCACTGCCTGGGTACAGCCCGTGTGGGCCAGCCGTTTTTTCAGTCCCAGCGCCTGGATCGTTAAGATCTCCTCACACCGTTCATTCCTTTCGGCATCTCCGGAAGGGATAAATGGAGACGGATCCACCGGACGCTTAAGCTCCTTAAGGTCCTCCATTTTCAGTTCAAAATCCATATAATCGTACTGCTCCCTGGGATTTTCCACCTGGAAGGTGGTCATCCTCCGGCGCTCGCTGCAGATCCGCTTAAGGTCCAGGTCTGCCAGGATCATCCCATTTTCAAACCGCCGGGACTCAGCCAGCACCGTACCGTTTTCTGCGATCAGATCATGGCCGCCGAATACCAGGTCCTGGGTGGATTCTCCCTCTCCTGCATTGGCGCAGATATATCCGCACACCAGTCTGGCCGACTGTCCGGCAATGAGGGATCTCCGGTAGGCATGTTTTCCTGCGGTCTCGCTGCTGGCAGAGCAGTTGACGATCACAGTGGCTCCGGCCCTGGCATGGGAGATGCTGGGCGGGTCCATGACCCACACGTCCTCGCAGATCTCTCCGGCCACCACCAGCTCCGGAAGGTTCACGCACCGCAGCAGGATCCCGCTTCCAAAGGGAACGATCCTTCCGTCCCATTCCATGGGCTCCGGCACGTCCGGCCCCGGCGTAAAGTGGCGCAGTTCATAAAATTCCGAATAATTGGGAATGTTTTTCTTCGTGATCATGGCCAGCAGCTCTCCGTCATGGACCGCCGCAGCCACATTGTAAAGCTTTCCGTCCTTCATCCACGGAAGTCCCACAAAGAACAGAACATCGTGGCCTTCACTCCTGCGGATCAGCTTTTTCAGCATGTCCGCCGCCGTATCCACCAGGATATCCTGGTGGAACAGGTCTCCGCAGGTATAGCCCGTCAGGCAGAGCTCCGGGAACACCATGAGCTTTGCCCCGTTTTTTTCTCCCTCTTCGATCATATTCCAGACCTGGGCTTCATTGTAAACCGGGTCTGCTACCTTTATATCTGGCGTAGCAGCCGCAACGCGGATAAAACCGTCTTTCATTTCGTTACTCCTTTTCTAAGCCATAGCGTTACTGTCCAGTACACGCAGCCGGGATATCCCCGCCTTTCTGCGTTGTCTCCATTATACACGTTTTTTCGTAAAAAGGGAAGTTGGGAATTGAGTCATGAAAAAGTTTATGATACACTCAAAAGAAAATCAGAAATGGAGATCGATCGTTATGAATGAAACCTTTATACGGACAGCCCAGCTTCTGGGAGACCAGGGCTTTTCGCGGCTGTCCTCCTCCGCCGTGGCCGTATTCGGCCTGGGCGGCGTCGGCTCCCACTGTGCGGAAGCCCTGACCCGGTCCGGCGTCGGGACCCTGTTCCTCATCGACTCCGATACAGTGGCTCCCTCCAATATCAACCGCCAGAGCATCGCTCTTTTAAGCACTGTGGGACAGAAAAAAACGGACGTGATGAAGGAAAAGATCGCAGACATAAACCCGGAGTGCTCTGTTTTCACAAGCAGCGCTTTTGTTCTCCCGGAAAACCTCCAGGAGGTCTTTTCCTCCTGCCCTGTGAAGCCGGATTACATCATCGACGCCATCGACACCGTCAGCGCCAAGCTGGCCCTGGTCTCCTATGCCAGGGAGGAGGGAATCCCCATCCTGTCGTCCATGGGCACCGGAAACAAGCTCCATCCGGAGGCCTTCCGCATCGGGGATATCTACTCCACCAGCGTCTGCCCCCTGTGCCGGGTCATGCGCAGGGAATTAAAAAAGCGGGATATTCCCGCCTTAAAGGTCCTGTATTCCGAGGAGACGCCCCGCAGGCCTGAAACGCCGGGAGAGACAAAGGGCTCCGGCCGTCCCGCTCCTGCCAGCATCGCCTTTGTGCCGCCGGTGGCCGGGCTCCTCATAGCCGGAGAGGTGATCCGGGAACTGTCCGGCACAGACTGACACGCTCCTGCTCCTCCCGGGACAGGCTCCCGGCCCTCTCTTTCTTTTTACAAAGCGAAACGCTGCATTCTCCCCACAGAATGCAGCGTCTCTTCACGTTCAATATACCTCACATTATACAGTTCCCCAAAATTATTCCCCAATAATTTCAGACAGGTTGTAATATACCACAATTATGCATTTCCGTCAACCAGATCTATCGTAAAATCTGCACAATTTTCTTTTATCCATTCCTTATGTACATCTGTCCGTATATTTTCACTGGTCCTGGGAAGACTTCCATCATAACAATGGAAATACAGGCGGGAACCGTCCGCCTGGGAAGGACATTTATTATGAAGATTTCATCCGATCTGAACCAGACCATGGCACGTTTTCACCAGCTTCTGGACGTGCAGACCAATTTCGATATTGTCTACCATACCCTGACGATCGGCGGGAAACAGGCGCTGATCTATTTTGTGGACGGCTTAACCAAGGACGAGGTGCTCCTGCGGATCATGCAGGGCTTCGCGTCCATACAGCCGGACGATATGCCGGATTCTCCCCACGGATTCTCGAAAAAATATGTTCCCTATGGGGAGACCGGCCTGGAGGACGAAGAAAGCCAGATCCTGATCAGCCTTCTCTCCGGCCTTTCCTGCCTGCTCATCGACGGCTATGACAAATGCATCACCATCGACTGCCGCACCTACCCGGCCCGCGGCGTGGAGGAGCCGGAAAAAGACAAAGTGCTCCGGGGCTCCAGGGACGGGTTTGTGGAGACCCTGATCTTTAACACAGCTCTGATCCGCCGCCGGATCCGGGACGTGGACTTCACCGTGGAGATCACCCAGGCCGGAGAACGCTCCCATACGGACATTGCCATCTGCTATATGAAGGGGCGGGTGGACCAGGAGCTTTTAAAGACCATCAAAGAGCGCATCCAGAACCTCCAGGTGGACGCGCTGACCATGAACCAGGAGAGCCTGGCCGAATGCCTTTACCCCCACAAATGGTACAACCCGTTCCCAAAATTCCGTTTTTCCGAGCGGCCCGACACGGCGGCGGCCTCCATCCTGGAGGGGAATATCATCATTCTTGTGGATAACTCCCCCTCTTGTATGATCCTTCCCTCGTCCGTATTCGACATCATCGAAGAAGCGGACGACTATTATTTCCCCCCGGTCACAGGAACGTATCTGCGGCTTTCCAGGATGACAGTCTCCCTTCTCACCCTGTTTTTAACGCCCCTGTGGCTCCTGCTCATGCAGAATCCCCAGTGGATCCCGGACTGGCTCCAGTTCATCCAGATCGCTGATGAACAGTTTGTCCCGCTGATCTGGCAGCTCCTCATCCTGGAATTCGCCATCGACGGCCTCCGTCTGGCGGCAGTCAACACTCCCAGCATGCTGACCACGCCTTTAAGCGTCATCGCCGGTATCGTCCTGGGCGAATACTCTGTGAAATCCGGCTGGTTCAACTCCGAGACCATGCTGTACATGGCCTTCGTCACCATCGCCAACTACTCCCAGGCCAGCTTCGAGATGGGCTACGCTCTAAAATTCATGCGTGTGATCCTCCTGGTCCTCACGTCCCTCTTCAACCTGTGGGGCTTCATCGGCGGGACCGCGCTCTGCGTCTGCGCCGTGGCCTTTAATAAGACCATCGCCGGAAAGAGCTACATCTATCCACTGATCCCCTTTTCGTGGAGCGAATGTAAAAAAAGATTCTTCCGCGGCCGCCTGCCGCACAATTAGCAGGCACCTTCCGCCCCCGTATCCAGACACGCTCCCGCTCCAGTCTGCACGCAGCGGCGCATAGGGCCGCAGAATACGCGGCCCAAACGCCGGCGTGCAGAAGGGTCTGGCTACGGGGGCGGAAGGTGCTGTATAGGGGGTGGCG